>Ga0247769_1000535_pt1 | contig 10312 bp, 8 predicted proteins | sample UWRJL166409R6_FD_179942 | JGI IMG/M metagenome (GOLD analysis project Ga0247769, IMG submission 179942) | Plant litter microbial communities from Arlington Agricultural Research Station in Wisconsin, United States - UWRJ-L166-409R-6 | ecosystem: Environmental > Terrestrial > Plant litter >... | reverse complement strand
GGTGGGTGCACCGTTCAGTGCAAGCATTGTACATGACAATTTCCATAGGAGCAATACCTGCTGCCGCCGTGACGCCATCCGTAAATCTGACACCCAACGCCACTCCTGGCGACCGATTCAGTCGCCGATGTACCCAAGAGCCAAACCCGAATACCGACTCCCATGGACGCCAGCTCCCGCCCAAGAGAGATAACATGCTACCATTGCTCATAACATTTCATAGCCAACAATTCCAATGCATCCAATCCCAGGTCCATATTGCTTTCTCGCTTTTTCACACAGCCCGCTATGCTAAAGCAACAGATGTGCAAACCCCACAACTATCAAGCCCGCCAATATCTGCCCCCTCGTCGCAGCCACCCTTGCGGTGATAGAGGGAATGTGTGCAGATCCCGGGAAGTTACATGTTGGCGTGCTTCCTCCTTGCGGTCGCTGGCCGTAACTTGCACTGAATCCAACTTGCCCTGGGAGTGGGCAGCTGAACCCCAGTGCGGAAGGGCAGCTTTGTACAATGTTGTAGCATAAGTGGTCACATGGCAGAACCTCTTTGTACGGGCCAGGTTGGATTTCCTCGTCAATACGTCTGTTGCGACTCGAGTTAGAGGCCCAGGTGTTGGCGGCTTCTGTCAATAAAATTGCTTGATCGAGAGTGTCGCCATTCGGAAACGGCTGTGACATAGCTCGCGGTTGAAGATAGGAAGCCGGATTACTGAAGTCCTCGCACCGCGGAATGGTGACATAGCAGAGCCAGTCCTTGTATGCTACGGCGCAATCGTCACAACTTCGTGCGAGTGAATATCGTTGGTTCGATGGTGCCTCGCACGCGATCTGGGCCAGCGATTTGTTAAAATTATCGTACATGGCGGCAGCGTAGCTATCGTAAAACCTGGCTAACTCGGTGATATTCTTCTTGTTGGGATTACTCGGCACCGCGTAATCAACTTGATCGCAGAAGGCGAGGTCCACCACAAGAGCGCAATTGCCATGGTCTGTGGCGCCAGGTCAGTGAAGCTTACATGGGTCTATCATTAGCGATGGATGGACATACCTGACTTGGTGTTGAAGTCTGTTGCCCGGAAAACCAGGCCGCCGCCGCCTACAAGGCCGTTCCCTGATGCGGTGCCGTCCTTGGCGAGAATCGCACTGTAGTTGGAGCTTGCGTTGAGACCACTGAAGAAGAACTGTTGCTTTGGGAGATTCCCTGGACCCCTTTTGGTCATCGCCGTGGAGACCATGTTCGCGAACTGACCATCCTTGGTAGCCGCAATCTGGGCACGGTTTTGAAGCCCGCAATATGAGAACCTGAGACCATTGATAGATGGATCGTTCTTGTTGTGAGCAAACATTACATATGGCATAGAACCCATCAGTTTCTGCTCGACTGCGGGATCACTGCTGTCCGTCAGGTTGTGGGTTATCAGCAATGCACCTTGAGAATCACTATCCACGAAGATAAGACCCGCGTTATTCTCGCCGTTGTAGGTGTAAAAATAGGCGTCCGTGGATGCCGCGATCCTGAAGTTGTACGCTCCTGTGAAAGAGGTGGAGTTGGGCGCATGCACACCAATATACACATCGTCGCTAAGCGTGAGATTGTACATAGCAGCGCCTTCGATGAAATCTACTATGACTTGCGAATCGGTATCCGCAAGAGGGCCGGGGGATTGATTTGCTGATGATGTTGAAATATAAAGGGTTAGCTGCGGAGGAGCCTCTCCTGTTCTCGAGGGAGCGATGGGACGCGGCTGCTCGCAAGTGTTCGCCGAGATGAAGACAGTTCGAGATTCCTGTCTTCCCGCCAATTTTGTCTTCTCGTTGGCTTCAGTACCGCTGCTTTGCTGCTCCGATGCGGTTTGCTCGCTTCTTAGTTCCAGCGACCCTCCTGCAGTTCCCCCTTCGGGTACTGATCCAACAGAGAATGTGAACAACTGTGTTGTCCCCGCGACGACGTTCATCGGCATCGCTTCGTTGTTGGTGAGCGCCGTGACGCCTTCAGGCGCTCGCCCGATGATACTCCTGTCGAACGCTGAAAACTCCGGTTCGTATGAGGAATCGAGCGGTCCTCCGGAATTCGCAGTGAAATCAACATCGTCGAGCAGAATTGGTGTCTTCACTTCCACTTCTAGGGCGACAGCGAAATGCGGGGTGAAGAGAGTCCAGTAGAGGGCGATTAGCAGACATGACGCGACCAGCGACGCCACCAGTCGCGACTGCAGAGGGCTCAGGTGCATCGCGAGGACACGCCCTTGCGGGCCACCGTCTCCTGTGGAAGAAGCCCAAATTGGCAGGGCTCCGCCGGCCGTCACGGAGGGGAGTCAGGCCGAATATCACCTTCGGTCGATGATTTGACAGACGCCAATATCGTGATATACAAATGTCTGGGATGATCGATAGGAGATTGTTTGGGCATGCGGAATTGATACTATAGTCGAGCAACCGTGCTGTTCGTCGATATTGCTGAGTTCGCGGTGTTGAGGCTGTTTCGGGGTCGGTTGGATTCGGAGTTGTCCCCAAATGGCTTTGTCGACTGGATGGTCCAGAGTTTCAGCCCGGCCGAGACTGGGGTAAGCTGTGGGGCAGCCAGCGGTGTCGCTCGATATGTAGCCCCTGATAATCTGATTGCATCAGATTACTTGTACTCTACGGCACGAACACAAGCCCAAAATTGATGCCGCGATTGTACTCAAAAAAAGTGTCACTAGTCGTTCATCTGGTCTGATTCTGGGCTAGGAATATCATTCAACATAGTATCTTCCAGCGCTCACTTATAAGGTGTATGGTTCCTCAAAAAACACAAGATACTGAAATGCTCGAAACATGTGTCATATAGTAAAGCTGTTGGCTCAACGTAGACGGTAGTAACTACACTCCTCCCCCCACTCCTTGAAAGCAGCCATGCGGGCACAACTAGGTAGTCCAAAAAGTAACAAGTCTATGTTGATATAATTGACCGAACCAATCCTGAGAAAATATTGACAGTTGCACCATTCCCTAACTACCTCCAGAAAGTAAACCGTTTCGTACCTGCCTAACGAAAACTGTCTGTTCCCCGATCCCTGCCGCTGGTTTGCGTAGCTCAGTTCATTCAATCATGTCCAACGTCAATGAGGGATTGGGACATTTCAAAATGCGTCATCGTATGGTTCCACGGGTTTTCTTCCAAGGCCACGCACGCCCTGTGTACGTTGTTTCCTGGACCCGCATCGCCACGAACGCGCTTACTCGGTGTGCAAAGAGTCGGCCTTCGCACGCAGACCACTAGCGGTGGAGCCGGAGCCGTGGAAGTAACGTCCGAGAGTAGGAACCAAGAAGGAGCGGAAGATGATGTCGGCGCCACTAGCATCTAACAGTTGGCAACTTGCGGCGCGGATTAAAAGCGGGGTGACTTGACTTACCGGAAAGCGGGAAGAGAGAGCCACAGCAGGAAGACAAACTTGAAGGTATAGTAGAATGGAAACCAGTAGACGACGCTGATAAGGCTCTCAATAACGCTGTGGAGTGATACATCAGTAAAGGGTCACATTATATGTGGCAGGTGGGCGGAATATTTACGTGAAGAGAGAGAAAACAACCCAGTACTAGAAAGAAGTCACAGGTTAGCGTAACCGATAGTAACTGTACGTCGAACACGGTCCAACTCACGGTCAACCACTGAGTGTCGTCAGTCTTGGTCGCGGTGAAAAGCGCACCAAGCGAGTAGTAGGCGGGAATGGCGAAACCGGCGATATTGGTTAGGAGCTGACCGCCCAGATTGAAGACAATAAGGAAAAAGTAGAGCGCGACAAGGCCGATGACAGCGTATGCCTTGGGAACAGATGTCGTCTTTTCGAGGTTGTTCAGGGCGGGGTATTTGGAAAGCTGATGATTCAGTTTAGCGACAAAAGGCGCAAGTCGGTGAACAGCACCGGCTCGGTTAGAAGGGACTGGCCTACCTCCTTATCGAGCTGACCGATATACTGCTGAACACGATCCTGCGGAGAAGACATGGCTGCTGCGAAAGTGATCGGTAGGCGAGCACGTGTCGATGTGAGGAACTAGTTGTGCGATCGTCAGAAGCAGGTCAAAGATGTCGTAAACGAAGTTTGGAGACTGGGAGGGGCTGCGGAGCTGGTGATGGAGCTGGAATGCTTTGGGGTTCGAGTGCCTTCGGATTGCGACACACACGAGTCAAAGGGTCGCTCTCACCTGCGAGATATCTCAACAAAGCTCAAGAAGAATGCGGTGCGCAAATGGTTGTTGTGATGTAGGAAGCCGGAAATGGTCGGAGCTCAAAGGCAGAGTTTATGGTGGTTTGGTAAGGTAATCGGTGAGATGTGCAAGCAATGACGACTGCCAGGTGTGCAGAAAAGGGGAACCCCGTCACAAGCTTGCACTTCGTGTGCCAGAATTATGACGCTGTCACACGGACCGACCAGGCGTCAGACGGGCCGGTCAGGTGATCCATGCGCGGAGATCACAGGGTTAGGGTTTTGCTATCTATTGGGGTGCCTCAAAGAGGCACTTGATGTCGCGTTGGTCATTTCATCTTCCTCTCCAAACTGCTTATTTCCCTGATACGGTATCTAGCAGTCTGTTTAAATGTAGCCTAATATGAAACATCACTTACGCGGGTTCACTCATCCGCCTCAGCCCCACCAGTATAGGAAGAAGGCTCGCATTTGGGAGTCAGGTCGGTGGTGAGAGTCGGTATTACGGAGATAATGCAATTTAGAGGAGCGCATATCAATGGTGACGCCCAAGAGCACACAAAGGCAACATACCCGAAACGACCGAGAAGACGAGAGTTAGCAAGTTGCAATCCTCCCTTTCTTGGAGCGAGTGCGCGCACAGTCGAGGTCTGGGCAGCAGCATTGCAAAGAGACTCGGTTTGTTTCCCTCGCTTGTGGATATACAACGAAGCGAGCCAATCAGATTATGCTTTTCCCAGGTGGGATTGTGGTTGGTACGTGCGGGGAGCTGGCGGCTTGCATAGGAGGCTGGAGCGCATTGCCCCGGGTAGCGCCTTGATGTTTGTTGATTTCTTTCTTTCTCCTCCCCCGAGGAAATTGTGCGATTGAACTCGCTGGTGAGAATAGAACCCAACGACGCCCCTCGCCCTGCACTGACCGCGCGTCACCTCTATCTTGAGTAGATCCATTCTCCAGGTTTTTATTCCAATATCTTTTTGGGCGGTCGCAGCTTTCGCGCGCGTTCTATCCTTTCGCATTCATACACGGGGTCACTTGTTTTGATAACAACAGCATTCGCCCATCGAAGCACTGCCGATGGACTCGAACCACGGTAAGAAAAAAACACCTTCAGCGCAACCATATGCACTCCCCTGCTGCGTATCTTCAACCGGACAGTTCACAACGACCCTCAAGTGCTAATTCAGTCGTAGATCCCCTGGTTTTAGCCAAGGCGAAGAAGCGACCCCGGTCGCGAGGCTCCACGGCTTCCATTCACAGTGCTACAACACAACCGAATCTCGACCATGGCTTCCCAGATTCTGGCGACGTCTACTCGGCGCAATGGATGGCAAACGATCACGGCCACAGAGAGCTCGTCGGCGCACCCAGTCAGATGACACCCGAGGAACTACTCTTAGCCTCTCAACTTCAGGCCAGCAGGGACTTCTCCATGGACGGACCGGTGAATGGTTCAATGCAGAGCGTTTCCTTCCACCATGCGAATCACAGCATAGGGCGTCACTCGATGTCTGCCGACTCCTTTGCCGGGAACACCAGCTTTGCCGACGATAGCCAGATGATAGATCGCGATGGCAACGACGATAATGACTCCTTCGTTGGTGTTCCTGGGAACTCGAAATCTGGCTCTCGATCTAGCGCGAACAACGAGATGGAAATGCGACAGCTCTTCGTTGCGAACAAGCATCGCAATCTTCAGGATGTTGCCGAGGAGCTTCACGGTAACGAGCGCGGGCCCAACTCGGAACGAACGCGCCAGGTATTCGCTATGCTTTGGTATGCATACTCCATTTCACTGCCCTCGGAACTGAGACATACTAACTTCGCTTGCAGGATTAACCAAGTATGTACCAAAGGAAAGGGATCGGTGCCTCGCGGCAGGGTATACGCAAATTATGCATCCCGTTGCGCCACGGAAAGAATAACTGTATTGAACCCTGCCAGCTTTGGAAAGCTTGTCAGGGTCCTCTTTCCTGGACTGAAGACTCGGCGCCTGGGAGTTCGCGGCGAGTCAAAATACCACTATGTCAACTTCTCCTTGATGGAGGAGCAGCCCGAGGTTCGGGACCCCACAGCCATCCCTTCTGTACCTCTGGGAGAAAGGGCATCGTTCCCGCAGGATTTCAAGTATGTCCATTGGTATTCACTTCTTCGAACCGTACGCTGACAGTTACAGTAGCATGCCGAGTACCTCGAATACAGTTCGCCCTGAACGCGCTGTTTTCCCTGCAGCAAGCGCTGGTCCACAGTCTGAAGCAGCCGCAAAACGATCTCACGAGTTTCGGCATAGTCTCTACAACCAGCCTCAAGTGTCGAGCGTAGATCAGCTCAATAACACCACGGGGAAAACCATACAAATGCTGTGCTTCTCTGCAGAATCTCCGGAGTCATTTCAACAATCAGACCCTATTATTCTTCCACGAATCGAGCCTTTTCTGCCTAGTGGGACCGACCCTGATGCAGCTAAATCCCTAGCCGCCCTCTATCGCTCACATTGCACCTCACTGGTTGAGTGTATCCGGTTCTGCAAGGAGAAGACGTTCTTCCACCTCTTCACTTCATTTCAGGGCACCCTCACAATGCCCGTCCAGAAGCTGTTCACCAACCCCGCCATGTCACCATGGATCGAGGAGTGCGACTTTATCCTGTACCAGCGCATGATGCGGATAGTATCGAGCCTCACGCTGCAGGTTGTCCCGAAGCCGGTCCTCGATACTCTCCGCAGCATGTCCGAGAAGCTCGTCCCTCATATACGGGAGTCCTTCCAGGGCCTGCCACTGCATGTTATACGAGCGAAGGAAGCGCCAGCCACGATATTTGCCGCTCTACTTGACAGAACCCTCAGGGTCAACCTTACAGCCCACGCAGCCGCGAACATGCTTACGAACACCGCCAATCGCGACTTAATGTACCTGGATTGGATCTCGATGATAAATGTGCGAAAGATTGCGGAAAGCGTCCCATCTCGCGGGATGGATGACGTTGTTAATCTCTTACTGCACGAGATTCGCGATTTGCTTGATCCCGTCAATGTGCCCTGGGAAGTTGAATGTCTTACGCTCCACGGCGAGATGGCTGTTCGGAATGGACGGCAACCGAGAGTGGAGTTGCACGAAGAGGCGACAGCGTCTAATGTGCTTGATCGCTGGGTTAGCTTCCTACGATCTCTTCCCAGCCGGTTCCCTTACGCTTCGCACACAGATATTGTGTGGTGCGTCCAACGCCTAGGCACCACCGTGATGAGAGATATCACCATTGGGTCAGGCAAGAGCTTCGGGTCGTGGTGGGTGACCAAGTGCTGGATCGACGAAATGATCCAATTTCTGGCCGAACAAGGTGGCTTCATGAAGCAGAAATCTTCACAGGATACCCTGATAGTCCCCAAGCGGCAGTCAGCGAAGAAGGAAGCCAGCCACCAGGGATCCCGCTACAGCAGTGCTAGCGACGATTTCCACCTGTCGCGCATGTCGGAGTCGCAGCCCGACCGGGCACCATTCCCTTCGCTGCCACCTGCTAGCAACCAGCAGTCCAGTCACGACGACAGCGGAATCGGGATCAGGACCCCGGACGAAGACCTCCCGGGTGAGAAATTTAGCTTCGGCGCCCACGATATGTTCGCGAATACAGAACTTACAGAGATTTGATTGAGTGTCTACTCTGGTGTGGGAACTGGTTGAGGTTCCCGCCGGTCATGTTTTATTACCTAGGATCGGAGTTTGGTAAAGGTTTACCAAATTAGGATCTTCATGTCATGATGGGATGACGGCACGATGACACGAAGGGATAACAGGAATTTCCTCTGCGTTTAGGTTTGGGCTTCTTTCGGGGTGTTTATATTAGGTCAGGCACTCTTTGTGAGGTCTGTATGGGAATGGGGCTTGGCGGGTAGGCGATCTGGACTTGCTGTTTGCCGGGAGTTGAAAGCGGTCAGGCTTTTTGTGCTGCTGGATACGCATTTCATGACGGCCATGCCAGCAAAATCATGTGTTTTTAGAGCATTTTAATAATCTCGAGGGGGTTGCTGTCGATGCAATTCCGTGTTCGGCTCGTGACACATCCTGGATGCGGTTGCTGTGGTTATCCTTCATGGCAAGGAAAACACGCTGACCAATGACGAATTCGTTCACCGCTCACACATGTGATTGCTTGTCATCGGAAACGTCCATGTCCAGCTGCGGCTGAGGTTTGGCCACTAATGGCCCACGAACGTTCACGTGCAAACAACGAGGAAACACAAGGTCCCGAACATACCAGTCGAGACCCGTCCCACCCACATCACAACTTCAACAACTTTCGGATCTATTGCGTTTGTACCTACCAGCTTGAGCAACCATGGTAGTCGAGAAGGAGGGCACATTTGACGTGGATGGCAAGAGCCTGTATACAAAATCTTGGCTGGTACGTCCTGACACACCAATGGAGAAACGCCTTCCATGTTGCTAGGGCTCTGCTGAACCGCCGTCTCGCCTGACAGCCTGATGGCGTGACCCAAGCGAAGCTTATCTTCGTCCACGGCTTCAGCGACCATGTCAATAGGTACAACCGCATGATGTCAGCGCTTGCTCAGCGTGGCATTGCCGTTCACGGCTTCGATCAGCGGGGCTGGGGTCGGAGTACGAGCAAGAAATCCGAGAATGGCCTCACAGGCCCTACGACACGCGTCATTGCCGACATTGCGGCCTTCATCAAGTCGCATCTACCGGCATCGCCTGACATTCCTGTATTTGTGCTCGGCCACTCGATGGGCGGCCAGGAGGTCCTGACCTTGGTGTCGACCCCGGACTACCAGGACGATGTGGTACGTCATATTCGAGGTTGGCTCCTCGAGAGTCCACTGATCGGTCTGTCACCGGAGAATGCGCCCAGTTTCATCAAGGTCGCTGCTGGTCGATTGCTCGGTCGCTTGCTGCCGAGTACGCAGATGGCCGTGGAGCTGAGGCCTGCTGAACTGTCTCGCGACGCCGACGTCGTCAAGAGCCTGGCCGAGGACAAGTTGATGCACAACACAGGCACACTTGAGGGCCTCGCGGGCATGCTGGACCGCACATCATCGCTCTCCAGCGGCAAACTCCGGCCGAGTGGTGATGCACTCCAAAGCCTGTGGCTTGGCCATGGTACCAAGGATCTGGTCACTAGCTACGATGCTAGCAAGCGCTACTTTGAACAGCAACTCAGCGCCGTCCCCGATAAAGAATTCAAGACATATGAGGGCTGGTTTCACCAACTCCATGCCGACGGGCCCTGCAGTGATGAGTTCTACAATGACATGGCCGACTGGATTCTCGCCCGGTGCGGCGCACCGGCGACCGACGTGGATGGGGATGGGAAGGCAGACGCGAAGCTGTAAAGGGGGATTGGTTGTCGGTGGTCAATCATAGCGTTGATATTCGCTCTGTTCGAGATTGCGTCTCGAGTCACTCGCCTTGCTTCTGCATCATCCCCTTTACAGGTCACATATGAAAATACTCATGTATATGCCGTTCATCACATCTCGAGATAAGGCCAGACTTAGCGACAGACGTTGCTGCATCAAGGTAGGTATTCGTACCTGCGTACCTCTACATCATCTGGTGTGAAATACCTTGATATGAACCTTTTAGAGTACCTATCAAGTACGATACATGTATTGTATTGTACAGAGGTCAGCCGCCAATCATCTTGCTACCGACTCATGGATTGAACGGATTGCCTGAAATTTATCAGATTAAACGCATCCAGGGAAGGCTTCCGTGTCAAGTGCCGATGAGCTGTTCCCAAGACTGACCGCTGAAGAGACTTGCTGTCGGCCGCAGGCGGTACCGCCAAGCTGTCGCCTTGTTTTCTCTGGTGGGGGCGGCGCATGGACCACCAGTTTTGTGGGACCATATGGATAGACCCCCTCGCCAACCTCCGAGCCGGAGGACTCGGAGAAACGAAATGGGGACTCTGTGAGAACGCGGTGGAGGGATATCTCGTGCGACGAGGAGCAGAGCTGGGCGTGTCACCGTCATGGCGTTCAACATGGATCGCTACCACGCTCCGGCATACACTTACACACACTACACCAGTCTCACCAGCCGCATTATCGACCGGCTGCGTTTGCCAACGGCGCCAACTAACCCCGCGGGGTCTGGCGCGGGGCCAAG
>Ga0247769_1000534_pt1 | contig 10313 bp, 10 predicted proteins | sample UWRJL166409R6_FD_179942 | JGI IMG/M metagenome (GOLD analysis project Ga0247769, IMG submission 179942) | Plant litter microbial communities from Arlington Agricultural Research Station in Wisconsin, United States - UWRJ-L166-409R-6 | ecosystem: Environmental > Terrestrial > Plant litter >... | reverse complement strand
GTGGGCGTGCAGCTCGGCGAGCGGTTCGCCGGTGAGGGCCGCCGCGTGCCCCGCGCTGAATTCGTGGTGCGGGAAGACCAGGTCGGTGCCGCCACCATTGACCGTGATGGGGCTCGGCAGGTGGCGAAGGGCGATCACCGTGCACTCGATGTGCCAGCCCGGGCGCCCCGCACCGAGCACGGTCTCCCAGGAGGGTTCGCCGGCCCGGGCGGAACGCCAGAGCAGCGGATCAAGCGGATGTCGCTTGCCCGGCCTGGTCGGATCCCCGCCCCGCTCGGCGCTGAGCTCCAACATGTCGGCTCGGTCGAGTCGACTCTCCTGCCCGAGGAACCAGGGCGAGGCCTCGGCGGCGCTGTCGAAGTAGAGGTCTTGGGCGGCATCCTCGCTGTCGACGGGGTACGCGATGCCGCTCACCAGCAGGTCATGCACCGCCGCCGCGATCTCGTCGATCGCCTCGGTGACGGCGATGTAGTGCTGCGGCGGCAGGATGCGCAATAGCTCCATGTCGCCCCGGAACAGGTCGACCTGTTCCGCGGCGAGAGCGCGCCAGTCCACGCCGTCACGGGCGGCGCGCTCGAGCAGGGGGTCGTCGACATCCGTCACGTTCTGCACGTAGTGGACCTCGAGGTCTGCGTCGAGCCAGAGCCGCTGCAGCGTGTCGAAGGCGAGGTATGTCGCGGCGTGCCCGAGGTGGGTGGCGTCGTAGGGCGTGATGCCGCAGACGTAGAGGCTCGCGATACCTTCCCCGGCCGCCGGCCGCAGCTCGTCGCTCGCGGAGTCGTACACGTTCGGGATGGGTCCGGTGCCGGGAACAGTCGGTACTTCGGGTCTGTGCCAGGACTTCACGCTGTGATCACCGGAAGAGTCTACGGGCGCACCCCGGCCCGGGCGCAACGACGGGCGGCTAACCCAGGAGCAGGTCGACCTCGAGTTCTGCGGCCTGGGCCTCCGCAGCCTTCGCATCCGAAATCGAATACGGTTCGGCGCGCGTCGAGAGAACGATCACCGTCACCAGGATGGGTTCCTGTGTCATGGAGAAGTCCGGAGACCGATCGTCCGGCAGACCGGCTCGCTCTTCGTCGATAGCGGACATCTCGGGCCCCTAGCGCGAAAAGGGTGGTGTCACCGGGTCTGGGGTGATGCGGTGAACGCTACCCGCGTTAGTGCTCCTCGTGCACCCGTCATCTTTCGCGCCGGGGAGGTCAGAGGGTGAGGGAGCGGTCGACGACCCTCGACGCGACGTCGCGCAGGTTCTTGCCGGTGCTGCGAGCGTGACCGCGCAGCACGGCGAACGCCGCATCCATGTCGAGACCCCTGAGCTGGGCGATGACGCCCTTCGCCTGCTCGATCACGACACGACTCTCCAGGGCGTTCTGAAGCTGGGTGCGAGCGATTTGGCTTTCGCGGATCCCGCGCTCCTGCAGGATGCCGATCGTCGCGACATCCGCGAGTCCCTGTGCTGCGGCCGCGTCTTTGGCATCGAGCGCACCCACCTCGGTGCGAAAGAGGTTGAGCGTGCCGATTACTGAGCCGCGCAGGCGCATCGGCACCGCGTGAACCGATCGAAAGCCCTGCATGAGCGCCTCGGCGGCGAACTCCGGCCAGCGCGCTGCCTCGGCGGCGACGTCGTATACGGTGACGACCCTGCCGCTGGCGAAGGCCTCGAGGCAAGGCCCATTGCCCGAACTGAACTGCATCATTTCGACCAGCCGACTCTCCTCGCTGGTCGCCGCCACGACGGAGAGGGCACCGCGCTCGTCGGCGAGCATCAGTCCCGCGGCGGCGGCGTCCAGCAGCTCAGCGCTCGACTCGATCAATGTCTGCAGAAGGTCGACGACGTCGTAGTCCGCCACGAGGGTGTCGGCGAGTGTCACGAAGGCACCGACCAGGCGTTCTTCACGCGACCCGGTCACCATTGGCCCAGCTTACGCATGGGGCCCGGCGCTATCACCACCGGTCGCATGCCGCCGCGCTGCGACAGACCGGTAGGTCTCAGTTCGCGGCGATGACACCCGTCGCGAGCAGCACGATCAGCGCGATGCCGAGCAGGATGCGGTAGATCACGAAGGGCAGGAACGAGCGCTTTGAGATGTAGCTCATGAAGAACGCGATCACGACGAGGCCGACCACGAAGGCGACGAGCGTCGCCACGGCGGTCTCCGCTCCGGTGAAGTATTCGACGCTCGGCGACTTGATCGTCTTGTACAGCTCGTACAGCCCGCTGCCGAAGACGGCCGGGATGGCCAGCAGGAACGAGTAGCGTGCGGCCGCGGCACGTTCGTAACCGAGGAATAGTCCCGCGGTGATGGTGCCGCCGGAGCGGGAGACGCCGGGGATGAGAGCGAAGGACTGGGCAACCCCGAACACCGCCGCCTGCGGGATGGTGAGGTCTTTCAGGCGCCGCTTCTTCGCCCCGACGTAGTCGGCGATGCCGAGCAGGATGCCGAACACGATCAGGGTGCCGGCGATGATCCAGAGCGAGCGGAACGTGGTCTCGATGGTCTTCTGGAACAGTAGCCCCAGCACCACGATGGGGATCGACCCGAAGATGATGTACCAGCCGAGCTTGGCGCTGGGGTCGTTGCGCGGGATCCTGCCGAACAGCGCGAGGAACCAGCGCGAGATGATCTTCCAGATGTCGGCCGCGAAATAGACGACCACCGCCACCTCTGTGCCGAGCTGGATGATCGCGGTGAACGCAGCACCGGGGTCTGCGCCGAGCCCCATCAGCTCGCCCACGATACGCACGTGCGCGCTGGACGAGATCGGCAGGAACTCGGTCAGTCCCTGAACGATCCCGAGAATGATGGCGTTGATGAAGCCCACGAAAACCTACCTGTCAGTAATTCAGCAGCAGGTCCGTCAGAACGTGCCTGCCAAACACTAACGCGTCGAGCGGCACGCGTTCGTCAACGCCGTGGAACATCGCCGGGAAGTCGAGATCGGCCGGGAGCTTGAGCGGCGCGAACCCGTAGCCCGTGATGCCGAGGGTCGACAGCGCTTTGTTGTCAGTGCCGCCAGAGAGCATGTAGGGCAGCACGGGTGCACCCGGGTCGTGGGCCTGCAGCGTCGAGGTCATCGTGTCGACGAGGTCGCCCGAAAAGGCGGTCTCCAGGCCGATGTCGCGGTGGAGGACGACGACCTCGATGTCGGGGCCGACCAACTCTTGCACCTGGGCGAGCACGGCATCCTCTTCCCCGGGCAGCGTGCGGATATCGACCAGCGCTTCCGCGGTATCGGGAATCACATTGTGCTTGTACCCGGCGGTCAGCACTGTCGGGTTCGTCGTGGTGCGCAACGAGGCCTGGATGAAACGGCTGGTCGATCCGGTCGCGAGAGCCACCTCATCCGGTCCGACCTTCTGCGGATCGATGTTCAGAATGCGGGCGAGCTCCGTGATGAGTTCGCTCGTGGTCTCGGTGAGGCGGATCGGCCACTCCTGAGTGCCCACCTTCGCCACGGCTGCGGCCAGCTTCGTGACGGCGTTGTCGCGCATCATCTGCGAACCGTGGGCCGCGGTGCCGCGGGCGACCAGCTTGATCCAGATGAGCGCCTTCTCGCCGGTCTGCAGCAGGTAGGCCCGCTTGCCGTTCAGGGTAACCGAATAGCCGCCGACCTCGCTGATCGCTTCCGTCGCGCCGGCGAAGAGCTCCGGATGTTCGCGCACCAGGTAGTGGGACCCGTACACGCCGCCGTTCTCCTCGTCGGCGAAGAAGGCCACCACGAGGTCGCGCGCGGGCTGGCGGCCGGAGCTCAGGATGTCGTCGAGCGCGGTGAGCATCATCGCGTCCATGTTCTTCATGTCGACGGCACCGCGGCCCCAGAGCAGCCCGTCTTTGATGACACCCTCGAAGGGGTCGACGCTCCAGTTGTCGGGCTGCGCGGGCACCACATCGGTGTGCCCGTGCACGACCAGGGCGGGCTTGCTGCGGTCGGCGCCCTCGACTCTGGCGACGACGCTGACCCGGCCGGGCTCCGACTCGAACAGCTCGGGTTCGAGGCCCAGATTCTGCAGGTAGGCGCCGACGTACTCTGCGGCTTCGGTCTCCCCATGGGATTTGCCGCCGCCGTAGTTGGTGGTGTCGAAGCGGATCAGGTCGCGGGCGATGCGCGTGGTGGCGTCGAGCTGGTCGTCGTGCAGGGTGTCTTCAGACATGTGTCAACGCTATCCGGTTCGCTCCGCGGGGCCGGGCGTCGCCGTCTCACACCGTAAGGAGTGCCGCCATCAGCTTGGGGGCGAACGGCTCGGCGGCACTCAGCACAAGCCGGGTGCGCGCCCGCGAGGTTTGCGGATGTCCACGGAAGCGACCCCGCAGGTCGCTGACCGTCTGGCCGCGGCCCGGACCCTCCGTCGTGTCGATCTCCACGTGCACGGTCGGAGCCGAATCGAGCCGCAGGTCGCCGAGTGCCACAGCGGCGGCGAGCGGGTCGTGGAGCACCGAGACCCGCCGCCCGAACACCCGAACGTAGAAGTCGAAGTAGGTGTCGAGCATCTCGCCGATCGCCCGGGCCACCGGGCGCTCGGAGGCGAGCAGCTGGTCGCGGTCGTTCCCATCCAGCAGGCTCTCCATCGTCGTGTCGAGCGGCACCAGCGTCACCGGCCAGGCTGCCTCGAGAACTGCGGCAGCGGCATCCGGATCATTGTGGATGTTCGCTTCGGCGACCGCGGTGACGTTGCCCGGAGCCATGGCGGCGCCGCCCATGATGGTGACTTCGGCGACGAGGTCGGCGACGCCCGGATCGAGACGCAGGGCGGCGGCCAGATTGGTGAGCGGTCCGATCGCGATAACCCGCAGCTGCCCCGGCTTCTCGTGCGCGAGCCGCACCAGCAACTCGGGGGCGGATTCGGCGATCGGATGCCGGGGCGACTGCGGCAGGACGACCCCACCGATGCCGTTGGCGCCATGCACATGCGTCGCCCCGCCGTGGAACGGGCGCCCGAGGAAGTGGTGCTCCCCCACCGCCACGGGGATGTCGTCGCGACCGGCCAGGCCGAGCAGATCGAGGGTATTGCGGGCGGCCTGTTTCGCAGACGTGTTGCCGCTCACGGTGCCGATGCCGAGCACCTCGGCGTGATCAGAGGCGAGCAGGTAGGCGATCGCCATGGCGTCGTCGATGCCGGTGTCGCAATCGAGGTAGACGGGCAGCATGGCGGAAGTATCGGGCATCGTTCTCCAGTTTTCGACGGCAGCACCCATTGTGGCGAACCGCGAACGGCGCGAGGGGTAAAAACCACCCCCGAGGGCGTGCTAATGTCTTACCTCGGTGCTTCTGCAAGGGAACATCAGATGCGCGCGGATGGCGGAAATGGCAGACGCGCTAGCTTGAGGTGCTAGTGCCCGTATAGGGCGTGGGGGTTCAAGTCCCCCTTCGCGCACAGATGCTGATTTCGGTCAGCGGACGATGGGCCAGACGATCGTAACTCGGTCGTCTGGCCCATTTTTTTTGTGCTGTGATTTCCCTGCCGGACTGTTCCATGCCGGGACTGTTTAGAGCCCGAACTGTTTGATGCCCGGACTGCGGCCGATCACAGCTCGACACCGAGAACGTTGGGCTCGGCACCGAGTCTTCGAGCGTTCGCTAACATGAGCGGTGATCACAGATGGCGGAGGCAATGGTCAGCAGTTTCGAAAAGACGCGCATTGTGCTCGAGGCGGGCGCTGCGAGGCTCCTCGACATCCCTGATGCCCAACGAGACTCCGTCCCAGTCGGATGACCGGCGAGTGGCTTCCGTGGCACGCAGACCGGGAGTGGCTGCGGGCGTTGGGAGTGTTCGCAGCTCTGGGATGGATTGCCGCGTCAGCGTGGCAGGTGTGGAGCTGGGTGGCGGTGCTGCCCCAGGCCGTGTCGTGCGTTGCGCTGAGCGGCTTCGGCTATCTCCTGTCGAATGTTGGTGTCACCTTCCTTTCGGCCGCCCTGGCGATCGTCCTCCTCTGGACGATCGGGACGCGACCCGGCAACCCGGGCAGGATCGGTCGGGCAGTGGCCGGCACCGGGTTGTTCTTCACTGCGCTCGGCGGCGCATTCATCGCGTACATCGTCGTGATCCTTTTCGAGGACACTCAGACCGGCTGGGGCGGTCAGGTCCAACACGTACTCGTCGTCAGTAATCTCATAGTCCCGAGCCTCGCAGGGCTAGCGGGTATCGTGGTGGCGTCCATGTCTTCCCGAGGTATCAGCGGGCCACGGACGTCGCTCCGCTCGGCGGTCTGCATCGCCTCCGGTGTTCCGGTAACTCTTCTGATTTCTGGGCTTGCTGTCATCGCGGTGGACTGCGGCTCGCCAGTCTGGTTCCTGCCTCGGTGACGACCACTCCCTGAACACTCGGTAATCGACGCGCCTGCCTTGCTGGTCGTCCACCCTGCCAGCCGCGCGCATCCACTTCCCTGAGTCTCGTGCGGATGCTCCGCCCGCCCGTGGGACGAAGGTCCCGACGACCGCGCGTAATGCGCGGCAGTGTCGGGGCATGGAGAAACTCATCGTCGTCGGAGTCGACGGGTCGGAGACATCCATCGCGGCCCTGCGCGATGGCGCGACCTGCGCGCGAATGCTGGGTGCGAGCATCCGCACCGTCACCACATGGGAATACGTACCGTACGACGGAACCAGCGGCGTGTTCGACCCCGAACGGGAGGCCACATCCGCTGCCGAGTTCGCGGCCCATGCGGTTTTCGGTGAGATCGTTCCCGACTGGGTCAGCGTCGACACCGTGTTCGGTCGTGCCGCGGACTCTCGTCAAGGCGAGCGAGACGGCGATCCTGCTCGTGGTCGGTAGCCGGGGGCACAACGCCGCCGTTCGGTTCTTGCTCGGATCGACCAGCACCTACTGCGCCGCTCGAGGACATTGCCCCGTTCTCATCGTCCACCAGCACGATCGGGGCGCGTCCGCGGTGGAGCCGATGGTCGTCGCCGTCAGTACGCGTTGAGTGATGAACCCCGAGTCATGAAACCCCGAGTCATGAACCCGCAGAGATGAACCCAGAGAGATGAACCCCCAGACATGAGCGATGAGAGCGAAGCCCTCGCGACGAGCGCGAGAGAAGTCGTGGTCGGGGTGGACGGAACCCCCTCCGGAGACACCGCCCTGGAGTGGGCGAACATGTTCGCCGAGCGGACCGCGGCGGCGCTTCGCATCGTCTCGGTGGTCGATGTCGGCATTGCAGGTGCGATCTCCCCGGCGTACGCGGACGCACGCGCGCGCGCAGTCTCATCCGTGCTCGAGCACGCACGCGCGTCCTCGCCGGTGCCCGCAGTCACCGTCTCTCGGGAATTCGGTCGTGTGGTGCCCGGGCTGATCGCGCAATCGCGCAACGCCGCCGCGGTGGTCATCGGCACGGACAAGACCGGTGTCATCGCCGGGTTGATCCACGGCACTGTTCCGTTGAAGCTCGCCGGCACGACGGAGGTGCCTCTGATCGTCGTGCCGACGACCTGGCAACGATCCGGCGGCCCGATCGTGATCGCTGTCGACGAATCGACGGATGACCGCGCGATTCGGTTCGCCGCCGACACCGCCGTGGCGTTCGGAGAGCACCTGGTGCTAATTCACGTCTGGGGTGTCGCCCCGCTCGTTCTTGCGGATCCGGAGCAGCTCCGACGGCTGACCGCCGAACTGGAGGCGACCGCACGACGGGTACTCGACTCGGTAGAGGCGCGACTCTCGACGACTCATCCGAGGCTGGCCATGACGAAGGTTCTCGTCGACGGCGAGCCTTCCCTGGCGGTCGTCGAGGCGGTCCGCTCCACCCCCGGCGCACAACTCATCGTCATCGGAACGCGGCGACTCGGCCCAGTCGGCTCGTTGCTGCTCGGCTCCGTCGGGCATGACCTTCTCATGAACATGCCGTGCCCGGTGGCCGTCGTGCCACCGACTCATGTGCGCTCGACTCATCTGCCCCCGATTCACACGCCGCAAACGGACAAGGAGAACTGATGCTCGACCAGGAACAGCTCCACCTCACCGCCGACGAATGCTGGGACCTGCTGCGCACCAGCGATCTGGGGCGACTCGCCGTGCTCGATCATGGTTCGCCGGACATCTACCCGCTCAACTATCTCCTCGGCGAGCATGTCCTCTATTTCCGCAGCGCGCCTGGCGACAAGCTGGCTGCCATCGGCGCGAATCCCGCCGTGGCGTTCGAGGCCGACGGGGTATTCGCCCGCAACCGGTGGAGCGTCGTGATCCGAGGGTCCGCTTACCGCGTCAACTACGACTCGGAGATCGAGGCGTCGGGGGTCATGGCGCTCGACTCCTATCTCCCCACCGACAAGTGGAACTATGTGCGGATCGACCCTCTGAGCATCACCGGGCGCCGATTCCATCGATCGCCGCGCCGAGCGCCGATCACCGTCGTGGCCGGGCCGTGAGGCGCTACCCGTCGCCGGCAGGCCGCTGTTTGAGGCGCAGGATCGCAGCCTGGGTGCGTCGCTGCAGTCCGAGCTTGGACAGCAGGCCCGACACGTAGTTCTTGATAGTCTTCTCCGCAAGACCGAGCTCGACACCGATCTGGCGGTTGGTCAGCCCGTCGGCGATGAGAGCGAGGATCTGGCTCTCGCGCAGGCTGAGGGAGCCGAGACGAGGATCTTCTGCAGACTCGGTTTCGATCTTCTCGACCACACGCCGGCTGAGCGACGAGTCGATGAGCGACCGCCCGGCGGCAACCTTGCGGATCGCCTCGATGAGCCCCGATCCACGCACGTCCTTCAAGACGTAACCGGAGGCACCGGCCAACACTGCCGCGTTGATCGCCTCATCGTCGTCGTACCCGGTGAGGATCAGGCACCTCACCTCCGGGTGCTGCGAGCGGATGTCGCGACACACGTCTATGCCGTTTCCGTCGGGCAGGCGCACGTCGAGCACGGCGACGTCGGGCACCGTCGCGGCGATCCGCCCGACCGCCTGCGCTGCGCTCGACGCCTCCCCCACCACGTCGATATCCGGTTCCGCGTTGAGCAGATCGGCAATCCCCCGGCGGACGATCTCGTGGTCGTCCACCAGAAACACCCGGATGCCCGCGGTCATGCTCTGGCACTCAGTTCTGGGGCCGGAACCCGCCAGGTCAGCCGGGTTCCGGTCGCGCCGCTGTCGACCGTGGATCCGCCACCCCGTGCCTGTGCCCGAGTTTCGAGGTTCGCCAGGCCGCTGCGCCGGGTCGACTCACCGATACCGTGCCCGTCATCCTCGACGGTCAGCACGATCTCCGTGCCGTCGGTGCTCAGTCGCATGCTCGACGTCTCGGCGCCAGCATGTCGAGCGGTGTTGGTGAGCGCCTCCCGTGCGACGGCCAAAACATCGTCGGCGAGCGACCCGGTGACAATCAGGTCCACCGGGCCGCTGAACTCGATGGTCGGAGCCCGGCCAAGCAACAGCGTCATTTCCGTCAGCAGATCGATGAGGCGGTGCCGGATGGTGACGCTTTCTCCGGTCCGGGGCATCGCCAGGGCGAAGATCGCGGTACGGATCTGGGCAATCGCGCCATCGATGTTCGACACCGATTCGATGATCTTCCTGCCCGTCGGCTCGTCGACGGAACCCGCGACGCTCTGGAGCTGGAGCCCGGTGCCGAACAACTGCTGAATCACGTGATCGTGCAGATCGCGTGCGATACGTGCCCGATCCTCCTGCACCAGCACGAGTTGCTGCGCGGTGCGTGACTTGATCAACTCGAGTGCCACGCTGGCCTGGTCGGCGAAGTCCGCGGCCATCTCAAGGTCGGCGGCGTCGAACGACTGGCGGCCGCGCTCCCTCGTGATCACGAGAACCGCCTGGACCAGTCCACCCGCGGTCAGGGGCAACGCCATCACCGGCCCACGATCAGGCGCGGCGGGGGCCTCGACGCGGAACGCCGATCCCTCGGTGACGAGGAGCGGCTGACCGCCGTCGAAGACGCGTCCGGCCATGGTCTGGGCGGCCGGGAACCGCCGTCCGACGAGCGTGTCAGCAGCGGCTCCGTGTGCGACGGTCACCTCGATCTCATCGCCCGGAGACACCCGCCCGGTAAGCGCGACCAGATCCGCCTCCGCGAGCACCAGCAGCCGCTCCAGTAGCGTGGCCAACGGATCATCCCCGTCGGCGGACAGCATCGCGGCGGTGATCTCGGCCGACGCAGCCGCCCACGCCTGCCGGCGCCGCGTCTCGGCATAGAGCCGTGCGTTCTCGATGGCAAATCCGGCGGTGCCCGCGAGAGACTTCACCAGTTGCTCGTCATCGGCGGTGAATTCTCCGGTGGAACGATTGCTGAGGTAGAGGTTGCCGAACACCTTGTCGCGGACGCGAATCGGCACCCCGAGGAAGGTGTCCATGGGCGGGTGAT
>Ga0247769_1000533_pt1 | contig 10313 bp, 13 predicted proteins | sample UWRJL166409R6_FD_179942 | JGI IMG/M metagenome (GOLD analysis project Ga0247769, IMG submission 179942) | Plant litter microbial communities from Arlington Agricultural Research Station in Wisconsin, United States - UWRJ-L166-409R-6 | ecosystem: Environmental > Terrestrial > Plant litter >... | reverse complement strand
GCTCGATTACGTCGCTGGTCGGAGCAGAGAGGGAATTTCGCGCATGACCGGCAGGTTCAAGTCTGAACAATGGGCCCTGATCTTGGGCGGCTCGAGTGGTTTCGGGCTGGCTGCGGCCAAGAGGCTTGCCCAAGGCGGGATGAGCATTGGTGTCGTGCACCGCGACCGTCGCGGGCGCTTGCCGCAGGTCGAGGCGGAGTTCGAGCAGATTCGAGCCACCGGGGCGAAGCTCGTGACGTTCAACGCGGATGCATTGGAGCCCGCGACGCAGCGACAAATCGTGGCCCGCCTCAAAGACGAGCTCGGAGAAGGGCGTGTTCGAGTACTGCTGCACTCAATCGCTTATGGCAATCTCAAACCGCTGGTGTCACCGGACGCCGACGCGACCACAGGTCTGGTCCTCGAGGACGAGGACTTTTCGCAGACCGTCTATGCGATGGGAACGAGTTTGGCTTCCTGGACGCGATTGCTTTTCGTGGCCGGTCTCTTTGCAAGCGATGCGCGCGTGCTCGGCCTAACCAGTGAAGGCAACCAGCTCGCGTGGCGGACCTACGCCGCCGTGTCTGCGGCCAAAGCCACCCTCGAGGCGGTCGCCCGGTCGATAGCCGTCGAATACGGGCCGCATGGCATCCGCTGCAGCGTCCTTCAGCCGGGAGTGACCGATACGCCGGCGCTGCGACTCATCCCAGGCTTCGAGCGGATGCTGTCACGGGCGCAGCAACGCAATCCTTTGCGGCGCTTGACGACTGCCGAAGACGTAGCAGGCGTCATCGCCCTTCTGTGCTCCGATGAGGCTCGCTGGATCAACGGAGCAATCATTCGAGTGGACGGAGGAGAGGCCATTGCCGGCTAGTGCGCTTCCACTCTACTTGCACGGGGTCGGTCATTTTCATCCTGATACCGTCATCGACAACCGGTTTCTCGAGGAGCTCGACATCGGGACGAGCGCCGAGTGGATCCTGGAACGTGTGGGAATTCGCCAACGCCGTACGGTGCTGCCCCTGGACTACATTCGAGCAACGAAGAACCAAGACTTGCGAGCCTCGGACGAGGCGGCGCTCGTTTCGACCGTCGAGTCCGGTCGCCGCGCCGCCGACATGGCATTGAGGCGAGCCGGCATCGAGGCCAAAGATGTCGGCTTGGTGATTGCTGGAGGCTGCACGCCCGACGGGCAGACCCCCGCGGAGGCCTGCCGGATCGCCGGTGCCTTGGGGATCGAGGCGCCCGCTCTCGACCTCAGTTCGGCATGCTCGAGCTTTGGCGCGCAGCTTCATTTCTTGTCGCGCCTGCTTGGATTGCCCGAGTACGTTTTGACCGTGAACGTCGAACACACGACTCGAGTCGTAGATTACAGGGATCGTGCGACTGCGGTGCTCTGGGGTGACGGTGGCAGCGCGGCGGTAGTGTCACGCGCGGTGCCAAGCCGCCTGCAAATCGTTGACACCAGCTTTGCCTCGCTGCCCTCGGGTTCTGAAAATGTACGTATCCCTCGATTCGGCCACTTTCGCCAAGAAGGGTCGACGGTGCAACGCTTTGCGATCAAGACCACCCAGGAATGCATCTTGAGGCACCGCGAGGTCGCCCGCGCGCGCGCGACCGCCACCGGCGGCCGAGTTCGATTCATCGGGCACCAGGCCAATCTGTTGATGCTCGACAGCGCCGCGAGGCGGGCCGGCGTGTCCGACGGCCATTGGTTCAACGTCGACGAATTCGGAAACACCGGTGCAGCAGGGGCGCCGAGTGTCCTGTCGCAACGTTGGGAAGAGATCGGCGACGCAGACACGTTGATAGTCGCCGTGGTCGGCGCTGGTCTCAGTTGGTCGAGCTTGCGAGTGGAAGCGAGTGCGTGATGAACTATCGCGAATTTCTGAAATGCGAGTCCTTGTCGGAGACCGAGCTTCTCGGTCTTTCTCAGGGGAACTTAGTCAGCGACGCGCCCGATGAATTCGTTCGCTTGCCAGCTCCTCCGATGCTGATGATCGATCGCGTGGTTTCGGTTCGTCGCGAGGGCGCGCGAGGGCGAATCGTCGGTGAACAGGATATTTCTCCGAGCGATTGGTTCTTTCAATGTCACTTCCGCGGCGATCCCGTACAGCCCGGCTGCCTCGGAGTCGACGCAGTGTGGCAGCTCATCGGATTGTACTGCGGGCTGTGCGGCGCTCCGGGCAGCGGTCGCGCATTGGGCTGCAAGGAGGTCGAGTTCTTCGGTCAGATTCGACCCTACGATCTAATCGTCCGCTACGATGTCGAGATCCGGCGCTTCTCCGTATTGCCGGCGTCGGGGGTGGCGATCGCAATCGGCTCTGCCCGCGTGTTCGTAGATGACGTGCAGATCTACAGCGTGCGAGACGCCAAAGTGGGGATCTTCCCGGCCATCGCGTACACGGACTACCCGCTACGGTCGAAACGCAGCGTGGGTGGCATTCTGGAACGGGAGATCAAATGACGAATGCCGCACGGAACTCCGACCTCATCCCGCTCACAGCAGATCAAGTGCTGGCGTTGCTCCCTCAGCAACCACCCTTTCGGTTTTTGGACCGATTGCTCGAGATTGGGCCACACGGAGCGATTGGTAGCTACACGTTCTCGCCAGCAGAGTACTTCTACGCCGGCCACTTTCCGAAAAATCCGGTCACGCCTGGCGTCATCCTACTCGAGACGCTGTGCCAAACGGGCCTGGTTGCGCTCGGGATCTACCTCCTTAGCCTCGAGGTTCCGCACACAGAGGTGGCACGCATGACGACTCTGTTCACCGACGCACAGGTCGAGTTCGAACGAATCGTTCGCCCCGGTACGACCGTTCGCGTCGAGGCCGAGTGCACGCTCTGGCGTCGCCGAAAGCTGCGTTCCAAGGTACGCCTGTTGCTCGATGACGGGACACTCGTCGCGCACGGCACGGTCGCTGGGGTCGGCGTCGACCTGAAGGAAGAGCACGATGTTTGATCAGCGCGGGCCGCGTGTCGTCGTGACGGGCCTCGGCGTGGTTGCCGCCAACGCTCATGGCGTTCCAGCTTTTTTGGAAGCGCTGCGCGCCGGTCGCAGTGGGATTGCCTTCCAGCAGCACCTAGCAGATGCGAATTTCGCCTGCCAGGTGGGGGGGATCCCGGCAGACATCGCACGCATCGCCGAGGGCTACCTACCCGCGGCTGATCTGATGGCGATGAACGCGAACATGATGTACGGGGCCGTGGCCGCGATGGATGCTTGGCGGGACGGGGGCCTTTCGGTGCCCGACTGCGGCGATGACGAAGTCGACTGGGGCACAGGGGCCATCATCGGTACGGGGATCGGTGGCATGGACACCATCGCCGAAAAGCTGGTACCGAAGACGGACGCCGGGAAGGTGAGTCGGCTAGGCAGCACCATGGTCGAGCAGATCATGGCCAGCGGCGCCAGTGCGCGAGTGGCTGGGATTCTCGCGCTCGGCAACCAAGTGTCGACCAACTCGAGTGCGTGCAACACTGGCGCGGAGGCGATCATCTCTGCCTTCACGCGGCTCAAGAATGGCTTGGCGCAGCGCATGCTGGCGGGTGGCTCCGAGGGGCATTCGAAATACATCTGGGCCGGTTTCGACGCGATGAAGGTGTTGTCGCGCGGTCACAACCATGAACCCGAAAGAGCATCTCGACCGATGAGCGCTTCTGCATCGGGGTTCGTGCCCGCAGCGGGCGGAGGCGTGCTCTTGCTCGAAACGCTGCACAGCGCTCGCGAGCGCGGCGCCCGAATTTATGCGGAAGTCCTCGGCGGAGCGCTCAACTGCGGCGGACATCGTATGGGCGGGAGCATGACTGCCCCGAACCCGGTGGCGGTCGTCCGTTGCATTCGCCAAGCAGTATCCGAGGCGGGGATCTCGCCCTCTCGCATCGGAGCGATCAACGGGCATTTGACGGCCACGTTTGCGGATCCGCTCGAAATCGCAAACTGGGCGACCGCACTCGAGCTCTCGCCCGCCAAGATGCCGATCATTCATGCCACGAAATCACTGATCGGGCATGCGCTCGGCGCCGCAGGTGCCATCGAGAGCATCGCGAGCGTGCTCGAACTCTATCACGGCTTCATCCACACCTCACTCAATTGCGAGGATCTCCATCCCGCGCTCGAGCCGTACGCAAGCCGCATCGCACGCGAGCGGATCGACGGCGCCGACGTCGAGGTGCTTGCCAAGGCAAGCTTCGGATTCGGCGACGTGAATGGCTGCCTGATTTTTCGTCGCTCCGAACCATAGCCAGACCGATAACGCCCAATTGTCTCCCAAACCCAGTGAGGTATCGACATGACCCCCGACGAATTGTTCGAACAAGTGATTGCCATCCTAAAACCCTATACAAAGGCACCCGAAGCCCTGGCCGTGGCCAAGATGGAGACCTCGATTTTGGCCGACCTCAAGGTGAACTCTGCTCGCTTAGTGGACGTGGTGCTAGAGATCGAAGATCGCTTCGACATTGCGATCAAAGATGAAGAGGCCGATGGTGTGCGGACCATTGGAGATGCGGTGAGCCTGATTTTGGCCCATGCACCGGCATAGTGTCGGAAATGACATTATCGACCTAGGTGAGCCAGCAATTCTGCGGCACCACCGCTGCGAGCGCTTCATCGACCGAGTTTGCACTCCGGGCGAGCGCCGGGCCCTGAACCGAGCTCAGGAGCCTAAGCTTTATCTTTGGTCGCTATTTGCTGCCAAGGAGGCTGCGTTCAAATTGGTGGTGAAGCGGCTCGGGCCCGTACCCTTCGCCCACCGGTCATTCGTGGTCCGAGACGACCTTCATGCGGTTGACTATCGAGGCGCCAGCTACCCGCTCCGTATTGATGTCGGCTCTGGTTGGGTCCATGCGTTGGCCGGCACGGGCGCGCCGGTCGCGTTTCGGGTGCGGCAACGGTCAGGAGCGCAGTCCAGCCAAGCCGCCCGTCAGCTACTCGGCGAGCTTGCCGCTCCGATTCTCCGTTGCGAGCCCGCAAGCCTCTGCGTTGCTCGCGCCTACGCCCCAGAATATTGGGACGCTCTTGCCCCGCCCGTGCTGCTTCGGTCCGGCGAACCGGCCAGGTTGGATATTAGCCTCTCGCACGACGGACCGTTCGTGGCCGCGGCGCTGGTCAGACCGAGCGATCGAGAATAGCCGCGCGCTACCCCAACTTCGCCCGATATTGTCGTTCTTCCTCAGCCAGCTCAGCGATGGATTTCAGGACTCGACGACCCACTTCGATTTGAGAACGCAGGCGCTCGGGGTCGTGATGTTCGAATTCCCCCAACTCGACGGGCGCACCGAAGACGATCACGATCGGCGCTGCTCGGCCCCTGATTGAATCGACGCATTCTCGAAGCAGTGAATTGCCGACCCCGTTGACGAACACGGGTACGACAAGTGGTTTTCCCTTCAGGACGACTCGACCGAAGCTTTGCTCTGCAGGTAACAGCTCGTAGGGGGCGTCGCCACGACTACGGGTCCCTTCGGGGTGCATTCCGGCGATCGTGCCGGCTCGCTGGAGCTCGGCCGAAAGAAAGTCGAGGCCCGCGCGAGTCACGTGCCGCTTGTCTGCCGCCCGGAAGATAGGCGGATACATACTCATGGCGCAGACCAGGGTGTTAACAGCGATTCCAGTTGTGGAATCATACCAAAAGTTGGAACGCACTGGAAAGTAGAGGCGCTTCGCACGGCGAACCTGACCGGCGATTTGAGCCATCACCAGGTATAGGTCGAAGAAGCTGCGATGGTTCGGCGCAATGAGCACCCCGCGCGCAGCGTTGTCAAACGCGACTCGGTCGAGCCCGAGCACATGTACCCGAGAGCCAGATAGGACCCGAACGATGGGGTACGTCACGGCGAGATTCATCCAACGCGCAACGCTTTTGAAGCCGGGCGAAGAGTTCAGGCTCCGGCCCACATTTACCGCAAGACGCTCGCGGATTGCGAGCGGCACTTTTTCGAAGGTGGAAGCTCGAGTCATCGCGTCATCACCAGCGACGGTCCCGGCGATCCAAACGTGAGCAGCGCCAAACGGGATGAGGGCGCGCGGAGAGAACTACGCATCGTACGCTATCTAACAGCGTTTGCGACAACACAACCTGACGGATCTCATGTACCCGTCGCAGCGTGACGAAAGGAACGCGACATGCGGGGCCGACGCGAAGAGCGTTTCTCTCACGGTCGAGCACCCTCGACTCGGAGTCGGACTGAACGCCGTTCGAGCTTTTGCGACGAGCACAGCCTGACGCTGGCGAATGAGCGCCGTCAGACGGCGTTTCGCGCCATCAGCTGTTTTCGGGAACTGGTACGTGCCTTTTGTTCTCTCGTCGAACCCTCGTCGCTCGGGAGGGCGACTCCGCTCGCCAATTGGAGCACCGAAATGTCGTGCAAGATAAACCCGGATTCGGTCGTCACCAGTACGCCGTCACGTTCCCAACGGGACATCGTGCGGATTGCGGTTTCGAAAGCAGTCGATACCAGTTCGGCCAGCTCCCGTCGCGAAAGTGCCACTGGAATGAACAGAGTGCCGTCCTCGAGCTCGTCGCCGAATTCTGCGTGAAGCTTGAGTAGCGCCGTTGCGAGCCGAGCCTCGACCGCACCAGCGCCGAGAATCTCGATCTTGTCGTGCAGTGTGGTGAGCTTTCGGTGGACGCTACAGGTTAGCGACAGGCCGAGTTCGGGGCATTTGGCAAGGCACTCCAGCACCAGCTCGCGTGGAATCGTCACGATGCTTGCGGTTTCGGTCGCGACGACGGCGTTGGCTGGGTACGGCGCAGCCTTCAGCAGCATCACATCCCCAATCGATTCCGGAGGGCCAAAGAGCCCGCAGATGCTGACACGACCGTTTCCTCCAACCCGCAGGATCTTGATCAACCCGTTTCGGATGACCGTGAGAGCTTGAGGCCGATCTCCCGCTTGCCAGAGGGTCGCTCCCCGCTGAAAGCTGCGTTGGCTAGCGAACGACGCCATGCGCGTCAGGCCTGCAAGGTCGACACCCGAAAGCGAAGGGGTCCGCTGTAGAACTCGGATCAAGCTCATCGTTGCGACTGAGGCAAGAAACATACCTTCAGGATGACAACCGTCATCGCGGCGTACGACACGCGAAATGCTCGTAAGAAAGCAGCTCGGTGATGCCAATGGTCGGCAGGCTAGGGGCGGGGGCTCTGGTGCGGCGCAAGCTTTGCGCCGGCGCCTGCTCTAACCCCTGGCGCTCGCCCATGAGACTTTTTATGTGGTGTGACAACGAGACCATTTCGCCGGACGCCGCTCGAGCTCTTTGCCTCAGCGGGGCCACTCACACCAACTCGAGTAGCGTGTCGAAGGAAGACGGGTCGAAAGTGTCTTCGCGCAAATGAAGAGCAATTCCGAATTCGCAAGGGCTCACGAATTCGTCACGAATTCTAATAGTTGTATTGGGTGTGGCCGTAGCCAGCTTCCGGCCTATCAAATGGGCAAGGCGCTGAAGCTCCGCCGACCTCCCGTGGATGCTAAAATCATCGATCCCGCATGAGTTCGAAGTGAGCACCTCAAAATACATGTGCGGCCCGTAGGAGCGATGCTTGCCATCTCTTTGATATCGACTGTCTACCGAGTATTCGAGCAGGAGATCCCTCAGCGCGAGCAGGCCGCGACGAGAGCCGACGAACGACCACTCCTTCTCGACATCGTTGCAGACATAGAAAAAGCCGAGCGCTCGCCACTCTTCGCGCGTGGCAAAGTCGTCGGTCGTTGGCGATGGCACCGCCCTCGTCCCCGTGCGACTCATGCTCGAGAAAGCGGAACGACCTTGACGAATGGAGACTTGTTCTGCAGACCGCTCGACCTGGCTGGATATCATCATTCATTTCTCCTACACGCGGCAGCGCGTGACCGGCGCTCTGGATATTGCGCGCCAACTGTCACGTGCATCGTGCTTCTCGATTTGCCGTGCCGCAAGTCAGGTCGAGCGGTGTGTTGACAGACGTCATGTGCGCTTCCGAATCGAGCCTGGCGCGCGCACCGCGGGTGTCGGGCGCTGCAAGGTCTCCGGTGCTAACGGGGCGCGACGCGACGGTCGCGCTAGGTCAGTTCAGCTGGGATACGAAACCACGAAGTTGAACATTGCGAGGAAGTGGAAGGCGCTCCCGACCAACACGAACCCGTGCCAAATGGCGTGGTGGTAACGGATCCGTCGTAGTGCGTAGAACGGCACTCCGAGCGTGTACGACACGCCGCCCGCCAGCAGCAGGAATAGCGCGCGATTGCCGAGCGCATGCAGCAGTTCGGGCACCGTGAGTGCGACGGCCCACCCTATCGTAAGGTAGAGCAAGACGGGCCCACCATGCTTCGGATTGCGCCGAAGGATCACGCGGTACAGCCCATAAAGAGACAGCACCCACACAACCGCGAGCAGTACGTAGCCCCTGGAGTTGTGCAGTACTGTCAACGCGAGCGGTGTGTAGGTGCCGCTGATCAAGAGAAAGATCGCACAGTGGTCGAGCACGTGGAAGGCGTGTTTGGTGCGAGGCATCGCGGGCGGAGTCGCGTGGTAGGCCGTTGACGCCGCATACATCAGCACGAGGGCAGCTCCGTAGACGGCGCACCCGATCAAGGTCGCCCGGCTCTGTCGCGCGGCGAGGACAACCAGCAGAGCAACTGCCGGAACGGCGAACGCCACCCCCACTCCGTGCGAGAAGTAATGTGCGCGTTCTTCGGCCTGTGAGAATCGTGCGTTTCCGTTCTGATCGATGGTGTTCTGCTGGGGCACGAGGTCGATGCTAGTCTGTCATGGCCTGTTGCCTCGTCATCTTGTCGTCACTCGCAGAGCCTACAGGCGCATGACAAGTGTCATGCCTGAGTCAGTACAACGTGAGTCGATGTCGCCGTCCCGTCTCGCCATCGGCGTTCCGTTCGCAACGAATCCGTATGCCCTCGAAACGCGGATCTTGCGCGGCGGAGGCGCGCGAATTGCGCGCCTCTCGCGACCGCCGCGCATCAGCTTGCTGCCGGCGAGCAGCCTGCTCGTAGATTGGTGCCCATTTCACATACGCCGATCTCGGACGAGACGGCACGCGCCTTGCTCTGGGCACGCTCAACCAACTCGAATGGAGAGCCCCGGATGATGTCGGTGAAGAACGTGCATGTCGCGTATTTTGCGTTTCTAGCTGCGGCCTTGAGCCCTAGCTGAAAAAAATCTTCGGCAGAGCAAGCGCCGAGCGTTCAAGCCCAACAGACGGCGCCTGCGGCGGTTCCAGAGGCCGACCCCGCGGTGCTCGCTGCGTCGACAGCGAAGACTACGTTCAGCGCTAAATGCGTCGTGTGTCATGGCAGCACCGGGGTCGGCGCCGGCCCAGGCGCGGCGGCTTTGACCCCAAAGCCGCGCGCGTTCAGCGATGCAACGTGGCAAGGCGCCATCACGGACGAGCAAATCGCAAAGACGATCATCGAGGGCGGAGCGGCGGTTGGATAGAGTCCGAGTATGCCCCCCAACCCGGACCTTGCTGACAAGCCCGAGGTGGTCAAGCAGCTCGTGAGCATCGTCAGGGCTTTTCAAAAAGGGATAGTCGACACGTCATGCTCAATGCGGTGACGCCCATGGATCGTGGGCGTTCATCTGCAACTCCAAACGAAATAGGAGCTGCTCGAGTCGCCCGCAGACGCGCACGCTTTGCGCGGCGGCGTTGCGGACGCGATGGCCCAATCAAGAGAAGAATTCTCTTAGTAGCTCGCTTTCAGTGCGCTCGTGGGCGCGGAGGCGCGCGATGAGGCCCCAGGTTGGACTCGAAAGCCCGCGGCTCCCGGGAGCCTTCGTTGCAATTTCGCAGAGCGCTCTGACCGTTTCAAGCATGGCACGATGCTCAGCCCTCAGCTCCGCGATCTGCGGAGCAAAAGCCGGCCGATCCTGAACTAGAGCCCCGAAGTACGCATCGGCCTCCTCGGCAGCGAAATGTTCCGATAGCTCCGCAAGGAGCGCGACTAGCAACGGACCCGGCTGCAGATCAGGGGTGAGGTCGGGGTGCTCGGACTCCAGCGTCGTGCACATCGCGCTGATCCGGCCTAGCGTTTCCCCGAGCCGCTCGTGCTCAGTCGCGATGACCGTGATACGTCCGAAAAGCGTTGGTAGTGACGTGGTTGTGGACATAGTTGGGCCTCCTGTTGATCGAGTGGAGCGTGCAAGAACTGCACCCCGACAGCGCTCGCGGTCTACCAGCTCACGGAGCACGACACGTCATGAGCAAGGCATAGCCATCCGGCGCAACGTGACCGATCAGCGAAGCCGGGATGCGAAACGCGAGGAATCGTGCTGACGGCTAGCCGAGCGTTTTCTTGAAGGCGGCGGGGGTCAGCGCTTCAAGCGGGAGGTCGAAGACG
>Ga0247769_1000531_pt1 | contig 10321 bp, 7 predicted proteins | sample UWRJL166409R6_FD_179942 | JGI IMG/M metagenome (GOLD analysis project Ga0247769, IMG submission 179942) | Plant litter microbial communities from Arlington Agricultural Research Station in Wisconsin, United States - UWRJ-L166-409R-6 | ecosystem: Environmental > Terrestrial > Plant litter >... | reverse complement strand
CGGCGGCGTGGAGATACGGCGAGATACGAGAGTTGGGTGGTGCTGATTCACGAGCCGGCGGCCATCAGCCGCGCACTGGCGATTTTCATCGTTCCGTGCGCGATGCGGCGTGCAGAGCGCCGCCCAGACATACCTACCTACACAGTACTCCGTACCTGAAGTTGATCATACACTCCCTTTCGGACACGGCAAGCCCGCTCAACAAACCCAACCCACCTCGACGGGAGGGAAAGAGAGATCATCTGAATTTCTCCTGCCACCCACCTCATCACCCGCATTCGCTCCGAGAGAGACGGCCGTCAGCCCTTTGAGATGAAAATCCGTCCCGAAAGGCCGGGCATGACGTGTGGTTATCAGCGCGCTGGAGCTGCCAGAAAAATCTCCTAATGCGAGGGCGGGACGAATCACACACGGTCCTCGGAGAAGACCACTAGTGGCGCGCCAATTGATTGGCCCATCAGGCGACCTGGCTACGGACATCCCCAAGCAATGTCCAGCAGGCTCCGCCCCACAGCGAGGGATTCGCGCAATCCCTGGCTCTGTGAGACGAGATTCGCGAGCAAGAAACGGACCGTTCCTGACTCCGTCTCTACGCCTCAGAAATCCAAAAGTGCTCGACCGATTGCCGCATGCCACGGCGTCCGTTGGTTTTGTTGGTTTTCGTGACGAGAATGTTTGCGCCATGGAGCGTCAGAGATGCGACGGAAAGCTGCCGTTGGGGGAGAGTTTGACCGCCATGGTCTCCTGATTCTGGCGGTGAGTCAAGCTGGCAAGCACAAGCGCATTCGATTGAGTTCATGCGAGGTGCAGGGCTGACGGGCGAAGATGGGGTAAGTGAATACCCGAGCTAGCTGCATACTAGTTACCCAGGACGGGGCATCCGCGGTGCTAAACTTGGATCAGTCTCCATCTCACTCACTGCACTGCGACACCCATGCAGGCGCATTGTACTGCCACAGGCTGGCACGGGCAGAGCACCACCATTTCCTCCCAAAAATTTCCCGGGTCGCGTCGAATCGCGTTGTGGGGGACGGGACGGCCAGCTGGTGTGGTGAGTGGGCTGCCAAAAAATCCAAATCCGACGGGGCCTGTATCATGTCGATGACAGTCGGGACAAAATTTTATTGATTGACCCCCCCTATTTGTGCAGGCAGTCTATTCCTATTCTTGGAGGGGGAGGAGCGAAACGCCCCCCTCCGTTGCCCGTTGCCCTTGGATCGATCTGATCCATTCTTGTACTGAAGCACTCTCTCCTCATTAATGCTCACTGCTGCTGCTGTCATGCCCTGGGTGAGATGATTCAGTAATAGGCTGAATACAGGACTCGCAAAGCGCGCATTCCATTGCACTTTGGCGAATGGTTCATTGCTCATCGGGTCGCCCTTGCTAGGACGGGTGGAAGCGGTCGCATCCAGCACCACAAATATCACATTTCAGGTAAGAACGTTTCTCTGCTCTTGCATTTCGCGGGGCAATCCCACAAACCAGGATCTGCGCAGCCACCCTCCTTCACACACTCTCCCTCTTTCCTTCCTGCCCCTTCAGACGGCTCAACATGCTGCCGGTGGAAGGGGCACTGGCACGGCAGCCCATTACGGACTCTCTCCACGCCTGACTCCAAGCGCGTGCGGCGGTGCCGTTTCCGACCTGGCTGGGCCGAGCAGGGCTCAGCACAGTGCCCCTGGCAATGTCCCAGCCAATGTGCGACTTCCAGAGTGACAGCCTTACTTATTTGGGCACTAGGTCTCGAAGAGCATGGGGGGACCTGCCTTCGGATCCCGGACGGCCAGACGCACGCTGCGCAAAAAGCATGAACAGGATATAACCCAAGTCACCACGCATCCCGCTCACCTGGGTCCCTCTTTCTTGGCCATTTAGGGAATTCCAGATCTCGACATCCTTATTACTCTCAGGGCCGCCCCCTTCGAGAAAGAAACCCCCCCTCTCGTCCCGGGTTCGCAACTATCATCCAATCCATCCGAGTTAGGAAGTGGGCGTCCAGTCTCACGATACCACCGTCACGATGGAGGGCCTCGCACTCATCCTCCTCTACGTCGCCATCCCGAGTCTCTTCTTCTCCGCCGTCCAACAGGTGCTGTCATGGAGGAAGAAGTCCAAGTCCGAGGCCAAGTTCCCCGGACCACGACAGTTCCCGATCGTCGGTCGCGTCCATGATCTCCCCCGATTTTCCATGTGGTTGAAGTTCAAGGAGTGGGCGGACGAGCATGGACCCATCTACGAGACGCACGCCATGGACACCACCTTCATCATCATCTCTGACGAGAAGATCGCCGAGGAGTTGCTCGTGAAGCGGGGTCATATCTACTCTGGTCGCCCCCAAATTCGGGCTCTGATCAAGCACAAGGATGGCCCGGCGTACTCTGCCCTCATGGACCGCCATGGTAGGTTGCCTCATTGCCCCGTTCTCGTCACCGCTCCCTAACATCGTGTGCTACAGACATCTGGAAGGCCCAGCGCAAGTGGTGCCACGCCGCCATGGCTGAGGCCTACAAGCACCACTTCTACGGCCACGTTGAACTAGAGATGAAGCGCTTCCTCGGCCTCATGCTCCTCGACCCCGCCCGCTTCCTCGATTATACCCGTGAGTACTGCGGTCGCGTCATGTCGCGTCTCGCCTGGGACGACGCCACACAGGGCAAGACCAACGGTGACAGCGCCGATACCACCCTTCACTGCATGAGCGTGTCTGGTCCGCTCGTCAACACCATGACTCCTCTCTGGCAACTCCCCGCATTCATCAACCCGTGGTACCAGTTTGAGATCAAGCGCGAGTCGGAGCAGCGCGCGTGGTGGCTCAACAACTTCCGTCTGGCCAAGGACCGCATGAAGCGCGGCGAGCTCCCCAATGACACATGGGCCTACCGCTACTTCGAGCAGATCAAGCGCGAGGGTAACGAGACTCTGGACCAGCCTGAGGACCAGGAGATCTTCGCCAGCTGCATGATCGGCTTCCTCAACCTCGTCGGTGTCGTCACCATCAGCGGTCCCTGCAAGTTCTTCCTCATGGCCATGGCTCTCCACCCAGAATGGCAGAAGAAGGCTCAGGACGAGATCGACCGCGTCTGCGGCGACCGCATGCCCACCATCGCGGACTTCCCTAACCTCCCCACTGTCCGCGCCTGTCTCAAGGAGACTGTCCGCTGGAGATCCGGTGTCCCTCTTGGTATGTGAAACGCGAAGTCGTCGAGTTGGGCGCGATGCACTAACAGGCTTGTAGGTGTTCCTCACCAGGCTGAGAAGGACGACGAGTTCCGTGGCGTCAAGATCAAGAAGAACACCATCGTCCTTGCATGCGAGTGGTATGTTGAGCTCCTCTCCCATTGACCTGGCCAGGGCCTTTCACTGACATGGCGGCACCAGGACTATTAACCGCGTTCCTTCCAAGTACCCCGACGGCGAAAACTTCCGCCCCGAACGTTACCTCGAGGCCGGCTGGCCTACCTTCCAGGAGCCCCTTACCCGGTACCCCAACTTCCGCGAGGGTCACTCGATGCACACCTTCGGCTGGGGTCGCCGAACATGCCTGGGCCAGAACATTGTCGACGACGAGATGTTTGTGTTTGGCGCCGCCACCCTCTGGGCCTTCAACTCGGCACAGAAGAGGCACCCGCGCACTGGCGAGCTCATCCCCATCGATACCCAGGCCACCAACAGCCACGTCATTCTCGAGCCCAGCCCGTACCAGCTCGACTTCAAGCCGCGCACTCCCGAGCGGGCAAAGACCATCCTCGAGAACTACCACTCGGTTCTCGGTCAGCTCAAGCTTTGAGCGGGGTTTAATGAAAAGCATTTCCAATTTGGCGAGTGAGTTTGTATGGTGACATACCAGGTAGACTGTAATTTGGTGGGAGCATGAGAGAGGTCTAAGTTGTGGCGGGCGCGCGATGTCGCGCCGCGGTGCTATATATTTTGCTGCGCTGGAAGATGACCTGCTTGTCTTCGAGCCTTACTTTACATGACGGATGAAGAAACCAGACAGTGCATCACAGTTCCGGGGATGGAACTTGAACGGATCAGGGGCTCTTTTGCTTTTCGGCTTACAGCAAAGGAGTTTTGGTATAACAGGTCAATTATTCAAGACTTCTCCATACTGCATCTGCTTGTCATGTTTCTGCATTTGCGCTCCTGCTTTTGCGATTTGTGATGTCATTTCGTTCATGTAGAGTGGGGTGTCTACCATTTGCACAAAGCGGTTAGAAGTAGAATCCACATGTCTTTCCGAACCGATTCCTGAATCCTGACATCTGTGATGTTTGTATTCGACATTTGCCGCACGCCATTTGCATAAAAAATGTTTTCAATATGCCACGACGGTCAAGATCATGAGACCTTCAAACCCATGGAATGCAAATGTGTATGTAAGATAGGCAAAGGTGCGATGGGAATGCAAGGGAAGTAAGTAAGCAAAGCAAGCACCCCTTGCAGTCCTGCGAATCATGAAACCTAACTGGAGTTGGGGTTGTTGTCATCTTTTATCATTTCATCACTTCATTATGTGGCAGGCGCCAGGCAGCAGGCGGCTCTGCTTACATGTATTGTAGCTCGCCTGATGCGCATCTTCTTGGTAACGGAGATTTTATTGCTTGGGTGGGTATGCGAGATGAGAAAGGGAGGAAAGGGGGTGAGCGAGGTGTTGATGGTACCTGATCCTTAGATTAGGATAAATGGTACGGTACTTACTTTACCTTGGTAGGTAGAGAGGGAAGTAAGCAAGCGAGCTTCCAGAAAAGGGGGTGATGAGCACTGATGGTGAGTGGTTGTGTGTGTGTCTGACGTTATCTGACATTTGTCTGACGGTCGGATGGTCGGATAGTCTGACGCCGTTTGATGGTCTGAAGTTGTCTGACAATCTGAGGCCCTCTGAAATGTAGGGTGGAAGGCAGGGTTTTTGGCATTTGCCATCGATCTCGTCTAGCTAGGACTGTAGTCCGATCTTCTGCTGATGAAGCTCTTACGGACTGGTTTCCGTTTGGTTTGGTTTGGCACGCTCATCGGTCTGGCCTGGTCTGGTCTGATCTACCCCCCTTGGGTTTTGTGGGTGTTTTTTGTCATTCTCGTTGCATTGCCTTGTTTTTTGCTTTCGGAGATCAGGATTCGACTCAGTTATGGGTGGTGGATGATGGACGCCGTGCAAAGCTCAAAGCGTCTCATCTGGTCCCATCGCGGAGAACATCTTTCGTATATTTGATAGCTTTATGTTGTTCACGTACGGAAAGGGGTCCGCATTGTTTGTTTCCGCTGAACACAAGTACACTTACCAAAACGCATACAATAAGGTACGATATGCATGCGGTTTTATAGTCTATAGGTCAGATATATATATATATATATCTCCACATGTAAGGTAGTCTGTGCAGCACACACACAAAGCCCACACAGGCGCAACCAGACAAGCAACGAGAGAGAAAAGCTTGTCTGGCGGTTTTGTCCATCTTGGCGTCATTCATCATACACTCTCCAGTTTACTCTACACCTAGACCTCACACCTTAACCAAAGACAAGACGATCTTGGTTCACACACACACTTGGTACCTTACCCAGATCTTGTGTCAATAGATGGGTGAGCCCAAGCAAGAGCTCTCTGTGTGTGCATTTCATGACGTAGATGACCGTCTGGCATCTTACCACCTCACAGGTACCTCACTACGCATACCTCACCTCAAGTACATGCATGCTCATAGAATATCATCACCTCTATCGATTGTGAGAACCCAAGTCATCACCACCGAGATGCAACTTCTCATTCGGAACAGAGGATGTACCTTACCTCAGGGAGGGTGGACGACGTCATGTCCCGCACGCACGCACGCACCCCGAACCAACGTCCTCGTGAGCGAGGTTATCAAAGGCACCTACCCGGCGCTAGCAGTGGCTATGATATCACCCCCTGAAAAAAAGAGTTTACAAACTAGACTAACTATACTACCTTAAAAACAGCGTGCAACGGGTCAGATGCTTAAATCCCACGTGCCTCTCTCTCCCCGCCCTTTTTTAGCTTACTGCTTTATCTAGCTTACCGCTACCACCGCCGCAGGTGACAAACACAAAGATTGGTTCTGACCCTAATCCCCAGTTCCGGCGGTTTGGGGGCGAAAAAGGAAACCAAACCAAGCTCTCTCTGGCCCGCCTCTTGGCTCTTCTCTCGTTCTTTGGTAACTCTACCCTACCTTACCTTGTACCTTATCTTACGATACGATTCGATACGATACGATATGATAAGATGGCCAAGTCAGATTCCTTCCCCGATTCATTCAGTGCCCCGATACCCGATAACATGACAATGGGTGGTTGCATGTATGGGAGGGTGGGGGCTGGCTGGCTGGGCTTCTTCCCTATTATGGACGGCAATGGTTCGGTCAGCGTCAGCGTCAGCGTCAGCTTTGTTTGTCTGCCGAGGTGAAGTATTTTTTTGGCTGTCGAAGAAATGAGACTGGAGGGACGGGGTAGAATAGTAGACCTGGTGAGACGAGGTGAAGGTGAGGTGAGGGGAGGGTTCCGACTAGGTACGAAGCATGTATGTACATATCTCACCTTAGCATAGGAGTAGGATTCTTTTCACCAGCGTACAATCTTACCGGGTGTCACCAGACGGTTGTATTATCCTATTCTACCTACCTACATGATCCTATCCCAGGTATAGCATAATAATAACCGACTGATATCCACTGCACCCTCCACTTGTATCCAACCCCCAAGACTCTTCAACCAATATAGAAGGTATGGTAAGGTACCTATAAAAAACCATAAAACAATACCGGTGAAGGGGAGAAAAAACAGGCTCATGTGATCAAACCCCAATCAACACCTCACCCGTCTCGACAAACAAACCACGCCGAACCGGCACCGAATATCATGCCCGGTCGGGTCCCAAGCACAGGGACAAGCGAAACGCAACACACACAACACCAGACCCCAATTAGGATAATTAGACGACGACGACGAATACGCCAGCCGGCCGGCCGGCCAACCCGCCCAGAGAATTCGAGGTGAGTGAAATTTAATTTAGCAGCGTCCCGCCGTAGTCGACTCGACGATCTTGCTGCTACTGTTGGTGTCCCGAGCAGAACAGAGACCCCAACCCCCAAATATTGACCCCGATAATAATAATAATATTCTCCCTCCCCTCTCTCTCCGCTTACCTACCTGAGGTACCTCGGCCAAGGTATCTGCCGCATTTGCATGAACCCGATGCAACCGTGCCTGCGGTTCACCCGGGTGACGGGTCATTATCGTTATCATTATCCCCAAAGCCCACTATCCAAGAGTCCAAGAAGGAAGAGTGAAGGAATAGGAAGAGGGGGAGGAGGGCGGGGTTTCGATCTCTTTCGATCGCTTTCTCTCTCTCCTGGTTCTGCTCTGTGGTATCCGTGATAACGATGGTTCTCGCTTCTCCTTCGTTTCGATAGAGCCCCTATTTGCTCAGGAGTACCTTTGCCATACCGACTCAAGCAATCAAGCGGAATGCTACCTTGATACCAAGCCAACCATCTGAGATTCCCTACCCACACCAAGAGATGAAGACTTAACAACATTCTCTGGCCAACTCTCCTGTCCCAAACCAGGACACAACCAAAACCCTCATCCCCGCATCCCCGCTCAACTCCTCTCTTCACCCCTCTCAGCAAGCGCGTGCGTGCGTGTCCCTCCCCCCTCAGAGGCGGATAGCAGGCAAGCTTACTCCGCGAAGGAGGGTATATCCGGCAGCAACTAACAGCTTCCGAGTCGGAATATATGCGCGGGCGTACATATTCGCAATACGTACTTTAATACAAGTAGGCGCACGGGCTAAACTCCAAGGCGGAACCCCAGGTTCCCAGGAAGCGACTGGGTCGGTTCAACCGTCGTACCGGACTTCGTGCCGCTCCCTCTCGTCGCTCTTTTCCTCTCTCTCTTGCGGATACGCGGGATAACGGGGCTTTTACCCCGGACTGTCGAGGCCCCAACTCCCACCCGCACCCTACCTCCCGTGTTGCGGTGTTGTTTTTTTCCCGACCGTTTCGCGCGCACAGACTCGTTGAGTCGGCCGAGACTGGGAAACGGTAGTTGTTGGGAGAGAGTCTGCGAGGGAAGGGATGCTTCTCAAACCGCTTGTTTTCGTCGCCATATCGAATCGTTGGGACAGTCAGGAAACCGGAAGGATTTATGGGGCTGAGTAAGGCCAAGGATCGCATGAATAACTGCAACCTGACTGGGCTAATTGTGAGGAGGTGTGTAGCAGGGCCCACTGCGTTCCGTCAAGCCGGGATATGCCGCCCATCCCGTCCTGGGTGCTGCTATCTGATTGCTGCCACCTGGATGATGAGATGAACTAGAAGGTAGGTATGGTAGATGAGTGGTTCGTCTGTAGAACATTGGCTTGCATTGTATTGTACTCATTCGATGTCGTGGGAAGCTTCGCGCTCAGAGATAACTAGATGGAACGCAAGGTACCTGGTAAGTAGCCGTGGTAGCGAGCGTGGGTAGGCGAGAAACTGCCGCGATTCGTCTGTTTTTGCCATATTTGGAGATGTGGCAGGTCGGGTAGGCAGTTTGGTAGGCGCTGATAATACGTCTAATAAGGCCGTTTGCGAGACCGTGGTGGTGTGGTCGCTTGCGTGCTCACCTACACGGTCAATACGGCGGATGCGGTATTTGCCCATAGGCCTCGTTCTTACCATCTCCGCGCTCTCAGCGCCGCCGACCCAGAGATGGTGTAGTCATTCCGGCAATCGCCAGGCACACACTCCGCCGGACACCTCCCCGAAGGAATGATGATTCATGAATTTTGTGTCTCGTCCCTGCTTTGACGCTGGGACGGGTCGAGTTCCCTGTGTTTGTCGATGGCAGGCGGATGAGGGTTGGCAGTCGGCTAGCCGCCTGATCCGGCGGGTCGAGGTGAAGGAAACACCTGACTGGCAAGGCTGGGCCGTGTTTCCTAACGGGGTATTTCCCCCCCTCGAGAAATTACCATTACCATGGCGTCTTGCCCGTATTCCGTCGCTTCGTATTTTGCCGGAGGGTGGTTGTACAGCGGTTGTGCAGCGGCATGGGAAGAAGTTGGTGCCAAGGCCGGACTCAGTTAGACCCGGCTCGGACAGACTGCGGAAACTGAGGAATGCTTATAGCCGGTATGCCCGTCGGAGTAAGCATAGGTATTGCTGTAGGGGATCGAGATGGCGGATATGTGTTGTTTCGAAACGGAGACAGACGTGCTGTCTCAGGGGCTCAGGGGTAGGGTGGCGAACTACCTGCATAAAGCTCCGGGAACAGACAAGTGGCTACCGGAGAGCTGGGAGATGCGGCGATCTTGCCAGACGTCCTTTTGGCGCGCTGCACTGGGTGGCAATGGCAGCCCGGAGAGCTTGATCGTCTGTTAGCGAGTCCTGCATCGATACCGCGTTGGAGTTGTGGAGTTGCCTTCGCGCGATGCGTAAGGTATGCTCCGATAGGCCAGGTAGAGCCACAATCAGGTCTCTAAGTGAGTAAGGTAGGTAAGTGGGTGTGAAAATACATGGGAGCGACGACGGCCGTGATGAGGTTTCTGTCGGGAGATTTCTTGTCACCTGGCTGCTTTGGAGTTCAGGTGGCACGGGACGTAGGACACTGGATGAGCGATGGATGTTGATATGATAAGGGGCACCTCCGGTTCCGAAAAGTCTGAAGAGAAAGGACCGCATTTGTGGTCCAGATGATGCTCTTCTTGCAAAGATTGGCAACGGCACCGGAGTCACATCAGCTTGTTCTGCTGAGAGAGAAAAAAGTTGAGGGTTTGCTGTCACCACGATAGGGCCACTTCAAACAGCCGATGATGGTCTGAAACCAAGCCTCGGGCTATACAAGAGCTGTGGCCGTGTTGCCACCCCAACGTCGGTGTTAAAGTCTCCGAAATCCCATCAGCCTGTCCCTGTCTGTCCACTGAGGTGCCTTACCTCAGGACCCGCTAGAATCAGAGTGGCTTCTGGAGACCATCGTTCCTGCCAGTCTTTGATCGCCAGCGGTGGGGTTGCTGGCTGCGTCATGTGGGGGGACAGTGGAACAGTGACAGCGCTTGTTTGGGAGGGGAAGACGGCGGGTGTGACTGCCCGTGCAACACTTCCGTGTTGACTTCAAAAGTTTGAACGGGGACTGCCATCCGCCCAGTGGACAAACCTTCCGGCGCCAGCTTTTAAGCTTTCACAATGAACGCCAATGCCATGTCGAAATATCGGGCCATAGCGGAGCCACCTACCTCGTACCATGACCTCCGACAAGAACTTCTGGAGGAAGCGATCGCTGCGTATTCCCAATGACAACCTCAAACGAACCAAGGCTGCCGAGCTCA
>Ga0247769_1000530_pt1 | contig 10322 bp, 11 predicted proteins | sample UWRJL166409R6_FD_179942 | JGI IMG/M metagenome (GOLD analysis project Ga0247769, IMG submission 179942) | Plant litter microbial communities from Arlington Agricultural Research Station in Wisconsin, United States - UWRJ-L166-409R-6 | ecosystem: Environmental > Terrestrial > Plant litter >... | reverse complement strand
TGGTGGTGGCGGCGGTCGCGAAGGTACCCGAAGCTCCGGAAATACCCGAGGTGGGCGAGGTCATCGCGTTCTCCTGTCGTTCGCTTTGCTCTACCTGAGCTTCGACCGACCCCGGACTTTGCTTAGCCCCATCCGACCGCCCCGCCCGCCGCCCTCGACCGGGCTGAAGGCTCAACACAAAAATCGCGGGCCCGCCACAAGGCGGACCCGCGATGCTCTCGACCGAACTCGATCAGGGCGCGAGGGACAGGCTGAACTTTCCCTTGCCGTACCGGTTGACCTCGACCAACAGGTCGACCCGGCGGCCGAGCGCCATCAGATGCGCCCGGGCGTCCGCGGGGAGCGGGTCGCCGGGGTAGATCACCTGATACATCTTCACGTGCGGGCCGCCCTCCCGGTTGAGCAGGCTGGTCAGCACGTTGCACAGCTCGAAGACGTTCTCGGCGAGGTTCGGGAACAGCTTCTTCTCCTCGATGCTGTCCTCGGCCGCACCGGCCGGCAACAGGCCGAGCGCGGCGCCGGCGTTGGCGGCGAGCGTGAGACCCATCCCCAGGACGGCGTACATATTCTGCGCGGTGTCGGTGAAAATCGCGACCGTAGCCGTGGCGATCTCGTCCGCGCTGAGCGGATCGCCGGGACTGACAGTCACCTCTCGGCCGAGCAAGTCCTCGAAGAGGTTGCGAACGGCCAGAGTGCCAGGAAGAACCGAGACGTCGGACATGTCGTAATCATCCCAAAATCGGAGCGAGTACCTCATCGAATCGCTCAGCCGAGAACGGCTTCACGATGAAAAACAGCGAACCGGCGGCCTCGGCCGCCTGCATCATCTCCGGGGTGCATTCGGAGGTCACGAAGCCGAACTTGACGGCGTTGCCCGCCGCCCGCAGCTGGCGGAGCACCTCGATGCCGGTCATCTCCGGCATGTTCCAGTCGGACAGCACCAGATCCGGGCTCTCGGACGTGGTCAGGTCGAACGCCTGTTTGCCGTCCGCGGCCTCGATCAGTTGGTGGTCGCCCAACCCGGCCTGACGCAGGGTCCGGACCACGATCTGCCGCATCACCCGGCTGTCGTCGGCGATCAGAATCTTCATACGGCTACCTCCTCATGCTTCTCCCCGCGGCCATGCCACATGGAAACGGACACTGGTTCGCCCTCCCACAGGCCGTAGACGCCACCGATCCGCTGGGAATTCGGGAACCGAGCGGTGGATTCCGGGGCCAGGGTGACCTGGGGCAGAGACAGCAGGGCGCCGGGCGGCAGCATCGCCTTCACGTTGCCGCCGACGATGTTGGCGAGCTCGCCGAGCACGTCGGAGACGTCCTCCTGGCTGACTTCGCTCGCGTCCATGGCGAGGAAGGCGCCGGCGGCCCGGCGGGCCGCCTCGGTGGAGGACGCGTACACCACGTACCCGGTCCAGGATCCGGTGATGGAAACCGAGGAGTGCACCTCGGACGGCTGGTTCGCGTCGTACGTCGGGATCAACGGGCTGATGCCCTCCGGATCCAGGTACGACTCCCACACCTGTTCCACCATCTCGGCGAGGTCGCTCTCATTGACCTCGACTTCGACGCTCATGAATTCGCTCCGGTCGGGACAAGGCCCAGCAGGGCCAGCTTTTCGATCATGGCGCCCTCGGTGAAGGGCTTGATGACGTACTCGTGGGCGCCCGCGGCGAGCGCGCGCACGATCTGATTCTGTTCGCTCTCCGTGGTGACCATGACCAGCGTCATCTCGCGCAGACGCGGGTCGGCCCGGACGTGCGTAACGAACTCGAGCCCGTTCATGTTGGGCATGTTCCAGTCGATCAGGGCGAGCTCCGGCACCGCGGGCATGCCGGCGAGCAGGTCGAGCGCCTCTCTGCCGTCGCCTGCCTCCACCGCCTCGAAATTGAGCTTCGTGACGATGCGCTTGAGGATCATGCGCATCGCCCGGGAGTCGTCGATCACCATGGCGTGCATCGCGGCGTCATCCCCTTCTCTGGGCACCCGCGGGCGCCCCGGTGCGGACTCGGTAGGCAGAGGTGCGGCCGGCGGCCACGCGCTCGTAGTTGTCGTCGATCCCGATCGTCGTCTCGGCCGCGCCGAGGAAGAGCAGACCGTCCGGGCGCAACAACTTGGCCGCGTTCTGCAGCACGGTGCGCTTGGTCGCGACATCGAAATAGATCAGGACATTGCGCAGGAAGATCACGTCGAACGGCTGCATCGCCGGCAGCGGCACGGTCAGATTCATCAGGCGGAACGAGACGTTCTTGCGGAGCGCCGCGGTGATCCGCCAGTGCGCCCCGGCCCGCTCGAAGTACTGCACCAGCTGTTTGGCCGGCAGGCCCCGGTTGACCTCGACCTGGCTGTACTCGCCGGTCTCGGCCCGCTTCACCATCTCGGTCGAGATGTCGGTGCCCATGATCTCGTACGTCCAGCCCGTCGGCAGCGCCTCCGACAAGAGCATGGCCAGGCTGTACGCCTCCTGCCCGCTGGAACTGGCGGCCGACCACACCCGGATCTTCCGGGTCGCGGACCGCGCCTTGATCAGCTCGGGCAGCACCACGTCGGTGAGCGCCGCGAACGGCTCCCGGTCCCGGAACCACGACGTCTCGTTGGTGGTGAGGGCGTCGATGATCCGGCGCTGGTTGGCCGGATTGGGCCGGCGCTGCAGCTCGGCCAGGAACTCGGTGACACCGGCCGCGCCGACCGCCCGGGCGACCGGGATGAGCCGGGCCTCGACCAGGTATTCCTTGCCGGGGGCAAGGACGATCGCCGCCTCCTTGCGGACCAGCGTCGAGACGAAGACGAATTCGGCCTGGGAGAGGGTCATCGAGCCACCGCCGCGGAGCGACCGGTCTTGACCCGGTTGACCAGAAATGCCGCGACCCGGTCCAGCGGCAGAACCTCGTCGGCCAGGCCCGCGGTGACCACCGCCCCCGGCATTCCCCAGACAACCGAGGTGGCCTCGTCCTGCGCCAGAATCTCGGCACCAGCGTCCCTCAGCACCTTCGCACCACCCCGTCCATCGTGTCCCATACCGGTCAAAATCGTGGCGTACGCCGAGGCCCCGTAGAGGCCGGCCACCGAGCGGAACATCACGTCCACCGCCGGTCGACAGGAGTTCTCCGGCGGAGCCGTGCTGAGCTGGATCTGCGTGGCCGCGCCCCGGCGGTGCAGGACCATGTGGAAGTCCCCGGGGGCGATGTACGCCCAGCCCGGCGTCAATTCCATGCCGTCGCCGGCCTCGACCACGTGCAGCGGCGTGCTGCGGTCCAGGCGTTCGGCGAACATCTTGGTGAAGACCGGCGGCATGTGCTGCGTGATCACGATGGGCACCGGCAGGTCGGCCGGGATGCCGGTGAGCACCTTGGTCAGCGCGTCCGGGCCGCCGGTCGAGGACCCGATCGCGAGCAGATCGATCCGGCCGCCGGGCGCGGACCGCTTGACCGGCGGACGGGCCGGTGCGCCGGGCGCGCCGGCCGGAGCGGCGCCCGGCCGGCCGGGGCCGGTCGGCGGCATGGTGGTCCGCGACGGGGCGGCACCCGGACGGGGCCGGGCCGGAGCGGCGGCCGCCCCGTTGCCCAGGGGCGGGCGGCCGGGCGGGCCGGCCGGCGCCGCGGGTGCCTTGCGCCGGCCGCCCAGTGCGTGGATCTTCGGCACCAGCTGGCTGCGCACGGCCGCGATCGACTCGGTCACCGACCCGACGTTGCTCGGCTTGGTCACGTAGTCGGTGGCGCCGGCGGCCAGCGCCTCCAGGGTGGCGCTGGCGCCGGCCGCGGAGAGCGTGCTGAACATGATCACGGGGACGTGCTTGTGCCGCTTGCGCAGCTCCCGCACCGCCTCGATGCCGTCCATCTGCGGCATCTCGATGTCCATCGTGATCACGTCGGGCTTGAGTTGATCGATCTTGGCCTGGGCCAGCAGTCCGTTCGCGGCCGTGCCGACGACCTCGATGTTCTCGGCGCCGCCGAGGGCATCGACGATGAGGCGACGGACCACGACGGAATCATCGACCACCAGAACCGAAATCATCGGACCGTCCCCTTCACCCGAGCCATGCTGGGCCCAGGGCTGCGACCACTGGTGCGAGCAGCCGATGCGCGGTGGAAGTGTCCAGGAGGTCCCGGACCACCAGCGCCTGCACGGCACCGCTGAGCATGTTCCAGACCCCGCCGGCCCGGTCGGCCAGCGGAATCGCGGCCGTGTCGACGGCCTGTACCAACAGCATCTGCGCCGCGGCGGCGGTACGGACCCGATCCGAGAGATAAGCGGCCCAGGAGGCCGAATGGACGGCCGGGGACCAGCCGCCGGCGTTGCGCCGGGCATCCTCCGCCGAGATCAGCAGCCGGTTCAGATCCTTCGAGCGCAGCGAGCGCAGCCGGTCGAACAGTGCCGACAACACGTAGTGGTGCGGGCCGAGGTCGATCGGGGCGCCCACCGGCAGCTTGCGCATGGCCGACACCCAGCCCGCGCCGAGCATCCGGCGCGAGTCGGCGTCCAGCACCTCACGCAGGTAACTGGCGACGGCCGCGTCACACAGCAGCGCGGTGGCCGACGCCGCCGTGTCGCTCTGCCGCGCGTCCCGGCCGGTGCCCTGCCAGGTCCACGACATCACGTCGTAGCGCAGGCAGGTGAGCAGGGAGTCGACCGAGCCGATCGGGGCCCGTTCGACGAGGGCCAGGCTGCCCGCCGGGTCCTCCTTCGACATGCCCTTGAGCGACGGCATACGGCGGGCCGCCGTCTCCACCTCGACCCAGAGCGGGCCCCGGACGCCCTCGTCCGGCAGCCGGTCGGCGAGCACCGGCAGGTCCCCGCTCTGCAGGCGCAGACCGCGCAGCACCACCTCGGCGGTGGCCGACCCGCCCGTCAGGCGGGTCAGGTCGAACCCGAGGACCGGGGCGCTGACCAGGCTGTACATCAGTCGGTTTTGCGGTACGTGTCGACCGCCTGGTTGACGTCGAGGGCCAGCATCAGCCGTCCGTCCAGTTTGAACGTGCCGACCACGAGCTCGCGGGTCGGCCCGCTGAGCGTGTCCGGCGGTGGCTCGAACTGTTCATCGTCCAGGTCGATCACTTCACCGATCTTGTCGACCAGCAGGCTCACCGGCTCGCCGTCGCCGCGCAGGATGACGTTCATGACCGGGCCCTGCAGGGCCTTGCGGGCCAGGCCCATCTGCACCCGCAGGTCGACCGCCGCGATCACCTGGCCCCGGAGGTTGAACAACCCGCCGACGGCCGGCGGCGCCAGCGGCACCGGGGTGTACTCGTTGTACGAGAGCACCTCCTGCACCGTGTGCACCTCGACCCCGAAGAGCTGGTCGGCCACTTCGAACGTGGCGAACTGTCGGCTCGCCATCTCAGGCCTCCACCAGCAACTCGTCGGTTTCCAGGTCGGAGTAGAAGTTCGGGTCGGCGGCCAGGATGGCCCGGCGCACGTCCAGCAGCTCGGTCACCCGTTGCTGGATGACCGCGGTGCCGACCAGGCCGTCCTCCTCGGCGTCCCGGCGGGCGGTCGTCGAGTTCTCGGCGATATCCACGATCCGGTCCACCACCAGGGCGACGCTGCGGCCGCCCTCGCTGTAGACGACCACCGACACGTTGTCCCCCTCGGGTTCCTCGCCGTACGCGCCGAGCAGGTGCGACAGGCGCACCAGCGGCAGGATCTGACCGCGGTACTGCACCACCTCGCGGGAGCCGGCGTGCTCGATCCGGCTGCGCGGGAACTCCTCGAGGCGGGTGACGGTGTCCAGCGGGATCGCGACCCGCCGCTCACCGACCGCGGTGACCAGCAGCCGCTCACCCGAGCCGCTCGCCGCGGACGCCCGGGACGACGCGCCCATGTCCTTCCGGTCGGAGTCTTTGGCCAGGTGGCTGCGGCGGGCCAGCGAGGAGACGTCCAGGATCAGGCCGACCTTGCCGTCGCCCAGGATGGTCGCCCCGGCGTACAGCCCGATGTCCTTGAACCGGCTGTTCAGCGCCTTGACCACGACTTCCTCGGTGTTCAGCACCCGGTCCACGACCAGGCCGAACCGGCGGCCGTCGGCCTGCAGCACCATGATGTAGACGCCCTGGTCGCCGCCGACGTCGAGGCCGAGCGCGCGGTCCAGGCGGACCAGCGGAAGCAGTTTGCCGCGCAGACGGTAGACCGGCGCGCCCGAGGCGTACTCGATCTTGGTGCTCTGCCCGTCGATGAAGACCAGCTCGAGCACCGCCACCTGGGGAACGACGTATCGCTGGTCGCCGCAGTCGACGGTGAGCGCCTGGATGATGGCCAGGGTCAGCGGGATGGTGAGCCGCCAGACCGTACCCTCGCCGAACGTCGAGTCGACGCTGACGGCACCACCGATGTTCTCGATGTTGGTCTTGACCACGTCCATGCCGACACCGCGGCCGGAGACGTTGGTGACCTTGGCGGCGGTGGAGAAGCCCGGTTGGAAGACCATCGCCATGACGTCGCGGCGGTCCATCGAGGCGATCTGGTCCGCGCGGAGCAGGCCCTTCTCGACCGCCTTCTGCGCGATCCGGTCCACGTCGAGACCGGCGCCGTCGTCGGCCACCTCGACCGCGACGTGGCCGCCCTCGTGGTAGGCGCGCAGGGTCAGCGTGCCGGTCGGCTCCTTGCCCGCGGCGACCCGGCGGTCCGGTTCCTCGATGCCGTGGTCGACGGCGTTGCGGACGAGGTGGGTCAGCGGGTCCTTGACCGCCTCGAGCAGGCTGCGGTCGAGCTCGGTCTCCTTGCCCGACATGACCAGCTCGACCTGCTTGCCGAGCCCGTTGCTCAGGTCCCGGATGACCCGGGGCAGCTTCGACCAGATGTGCTCGATCGGCTGCATCCGGGTCTTCATGATGCCCTCTTGCAGCTCACTGGTGATCATGCCGAGCCGCTGGGCGCTGCGCACCAGGGTGGCGTCGCCGGTCTCCATCACGCCGCGGACCAGCTGGTTACGGGCCAGCACCAGCTCGCCGACCATGTTCAGCAGGGTGTCCAGCAGGTCGACGTCGACCCGGATCGCGCTGTCCGCGATGCTGCGTTTCGGCGTCTGCGTCTGCAGCGCCTCGCTGACCGCGGCCGGCTGGGTCTTGCCCTCCTCCAGCAGGATCTTGCCGAGCTTGCGCTCGTCGCCCTCGAGCTGTTGCTGCAGCGCCGAGCCGACGTCGGCCGGCTTGGCCGCGCCCGACTCGACCAGGATCTCGCCGAGCGGGCGGCGCTGGCCCTCGACCGGTTCGGGCGCCGGCCGGGCCGGGGCCTCCTCGAGCGGTACCGGCGCCTCGGCGACCGGGGCCTCGGCCGGTGCCGCCGGCGCGGCTTCCGCGGCCTCGGCCACCTCGGCCTCCGCCTCGCCCGCCTTTATCTGCGCGTGGACCTGGGCGATGGTGGGTTCGACATCGACTTCGCCCTCCGAGCCGTTCTCCTCGATCGTGGCGAGCAGCGAACGTACGCCGTCGATCGTGGCCAGCAGGGTGGTGATCGTGGCCGGCGTGACCGGCAGGACCCCGTCGCGCAGCTTGGACAACAGCGACTCGCCGGCGTGGGCCAGCTTCTCCAGCCGGCCGAAGGCCAGGAAGCCGCTGGTGCCCTTGATCGTGTGGATCGCCCGGAAGATTCGGGAGATCAGGTCACGCGAATTCGGTTCCTGTTCGAGATCGATCAGGTCCTGGTCGATCTGGTCCAAGTTCTCGTGGGACTCCAAAAGGAATTCGCCGACGATTTCACCAAGGTCTTCCACGCTTTCCTACCTCCTGCTCGGCTTCCACAGCCCTCATCGACGGTTGCGTTCATCACCTGAGAAGAGCCGTGTCGAAGACGACGAGAAATCAGGCCTCCCCGCCGGGCCGGCGGTAGCGGTAGCCGAATCCGCGCACGGATTCGATCGGTGATTCGTCGGGATCCGACCAGCCGAGTTTGCGGCGCAGCCGCAGTACGGCGAACTTCACCCGTTCCTGGCCGATGCCGGTCGGGTCGTCCCAGGCCTGGGTCAGCAGCTGGTTCGGGCTGAGCACCGCGCCGGCGTGCCGGACCAGCGCGTTGAGCAGCCGGAACTCGGTCGGGGTGAGGCGTTTCTCGTCGCCCTTGACGTAGACCCGGCGCTTGGTCGGGTCGAGGTGCACCAGCCCGTCGTCGTAGACCTGGCTGGCCCAGCTGTTCTGGCCGGTGGACGACCGGCGCAGCAGGGCCTCGACCCGGGCCAGCAGTTCGTTGTTGGCGAACGGCTTGGTCAGATAGTCGTCGGCACCGCCGCGCAGGCCGCGCACCTTCTCCGCCTCCTGGCCGTGCGCGGTGAGCACGAGCACCGGGACGTCGGAGACGTCGCGCAGCCGCTCCAGCACCTGCCAGCCGTCCATCTCGGGCAGGCCGACGTCGAGCACCACCAGGTCGGGATGCTCGGCGTACGCCTCCTTGAGCCCGGTCCGGCCGTCACCGGCGTGTGCCACCTCGTAGCCCGCACGGCTGAACAGCAGCCGGAGAGCGAGCGCGATGTCCGGGTCGTCCTCGACGACGAGAAGGCGACTCATCGTGTGCTCACCCTGCCCCCACCCCTCGCTTGCGCCGGCGCCCGCACACGGCTGCCCGCCGGGCCGCCGGAGGCGACCCGTTGATCGGCGCTTCTTGGTTGGCGCTACCTGGTCGGCGCCGTTCGCAGAACGCGAGCGGCGGAATCAACCGCGCAAAGCCACGATAGCGTGATGTCACGGCCTATTTACGGACAGTGACAGTCTAGCGGGCTATTCGGCGAGCGGAGGCGGTCCGCACGTTTCCGCCGCTGGGAAGCTTGTGGCGGATGCGCCGGATGCGCCGGGCCATCCCTTCAGACTGACACCTTTGGGTATACCGATGGCGGTTTCCCGCAAATAAGGGACGTGCGACCGAGAAACGGCTGCTATATCCCTGGTGGGCGACTCGGCCCAACCCTGATCCGGGAGGCACCCGTGCTCGACCTGGTGCTAAGACGTGTAGCCCTGTTCGCGGCGGCACCCGCGCTGCTGGTACTCGGCGCGCCGGCCGCGGCGAAGGTGCCCGCGCCACCACTGCCACCCAGCGCACCGGACGGCGCCGTGGCGCCGGCCGTTCTGATGTCCGAGGTGGTGACCATGACCAACCAGCGGCGGGCGGCCAACGGCTGCGAGCCACTGGCCGTCGACCGCGACCTGACCATCGCGTCCATCCGGCAGAGCCTGTACATGGCTCGGACCGGCGAGTTCTCGCACGTCTGGGCGGACGGCACCACCTTCGTCGCCCGGTCCCACGCGGCCGGGTACGCCCAGCCGTCCGGCGAGAACATCGCCTGGGGCTACCCGACCGCGTCGGATGTGATGCGGGCCTGGATGGACAGCCCGGGGCACCGGGAGAACATCCTGAACTGCGGCGCGCAGTCGATCGGCACCGGCGTGGCCTACGGGCGGAACGGCCTTCCCTACTACACGGAGACGTTCGGCTGGGAGTGATCTATTGACAACGATCACAAACCTCTTCTATTAGTTAGGTTAACTAACCTAACTTCCCCCGAAGAGGTGCCATGCGCCGAACCCGACTCGCCACGCTGGCGACGACCATCGCGGTCGCCGCCGGCGTGGCCGGTTTCCTGGCCGTCTCCACCCCGAACGCGCAGGCCGCCACCGCGTCCCGCATCCCCGCCCACGTCTTCGCCCCGTACTTCGAGGCCTACCAAGGCGACAGCCTGTCCGGGCTGTCCAGCCAGTCCGGGAACAAGTTCCTGACCCTGGCCTTCGTGCAGACGCCCAGTCCGGGCTCGTGCACGGTGTACTTCAACGGCGACACCTCGATGCCGATCGCCACCAGCACGTTCGGCTCCGACATCACCGCCGTCCGGGCGGCCGGCGGCGACGTCATCCCGTCCCTCGGCGGGTACGCGGCCGACAACGGCGGCACCGAGATCGCCGACAGCTGCACCAACGTCGACGCGATCGCGGCTCAATTCGAAAAGATCATCACGACGTACGACGTGACCCGGCTCGACCTGGACATCGAGGACAACTCGCTGAACAACACGGCCGGCATCGACCGCCGCAACAAGGCGATCAAGAAGGTCGAGGACTGGGCGGCCGCGAACGGGCGGCTCGTCGAGTTCAGCTACACGCTGCCGACCACCACCACCGGGCTGGCCGACTCGGGCCTGGCCGTGCTGCGCAACGCGGTCAGCAACGGCGCCCGGATCGACATCGTCAACATGATGACGTTCGACTACTACGACAACGCCGCGCACAACATGGCGACCGACACCCAGACCTCGGCCAACGGGCTGATCAACCAGCTCCGGGCGCTCTACCCGGGCCGGACCACCGCGCAGCTGTGGGCGATGGTCGGCATCACCGAGATGATCG
>Ga0247769_1000528_pt1 | contig 10338 bp, 6 predicted proteins | sample UWRJL166409R6_FD_179942 | JGI IMG/M metagenome (GOLD analysis project Ga0247769, IMG submission 179942) | Plant litter microbial communities from Arlington Agricultural Research Station in Wisconsin, United States - UWRJ-L166-409R-6 | ecosystem: Environmental > Terrestrial > Plant litter >... | reverse complement strand
TCTTCGAATAGAGTCCGAGCAGTTCGATGCCGAGTGCGTCGAGTTGCGCCGGCGCAGCCGCTGCTAACCATTGCTCCTGCAACGAACGAACTTGCGTACGCAGACCCAAAGCGTTCGACTGTCGTTCGTTCAAACGTTCGATGGCGCTGAAGTGCTTGGTGACACTGTCCGTTTCCAGACGAGCCGACTGCGGATCGCGACGCTGGGCCAGTGCCAGCGACAGGCCGTTCAACGGGGCGATGTAGATCGCCCCCAGTCGCTCTTGCGCCGCAAAGTCGATATTGCTGTTGGCGTAACTGATGACGCCGTATACAGCGATGACCAGCGGAATCGCCAGGGCGGCGCTGATGAGCGCGAATTTCGCGGGCAGGCGCAGGTTTTCCATCAAGCCTATGCCCGGCCGCAACGTGGTTTCGAACAAGGCTTTCATGGTGACGATGCCGGCTTCTCAGCTCCTCAAGGATGAGCCGGGCAGCAAGTCATGCCAGGCCCCGATCGCAAATCGGGTTTGTCACTGGATCGGCGAGTGTGCCGGATTCTTGAGCGCAGCGGCGCGACGTGGACCTTTTCCGTACGGGCATGCGTTGAATCCGCTGCCTCGTGCGAGGCAGCCGCCTGGCGTGCGGCACGATTTTCACCCGAGGTTACTGTGCCGGATCAGTCCCCCCTTTCCATGACGAGCTCCATGACAACTTCCGCGACGTCTGCCCAGGCAGCCACGAACGCGACCCCCGATCCTCTCTGGTACAAGGACGCCGTCATCTACCAGATGCACGTGAAAGCCTTTCACGATGCCAACGGCGACGGCATCGGCGACTTCGCGGGACTTGCGCAGAAGCTCGATTACATCCAGGAACTGGGCGTCAACACCATCTGGCTGCTGCCGTTCTATCCCTCGCCCATGCGCGATGACGGCTACGACATTGCGAGTTATACGGATGTCTACGCCGACTACGGCACGCTGGACGATTTCCGCGCCTTCATCAACGAAGCTCATCGTCGCGGCCTTAAAGTGATCACCGAACTCGTCATCAACCACACTTCGGACCAGCATCCGTGGTTTCAGGCTGCGAGGCGTGCGCCGCCGGGTTCGCCCGAACGCGACTTCTATGTGTGGAGCGACACCGACAAGAAATTCGCCGGCACGCGCATCATCTTCACCGACACCGAGAGTTCCAACTGGGCCTGGGACCCGGTGGCGAACCAGTATTACTGGCATCGTTTCTTCTCGCACCAGCCCGACCTCAACCACAACAATCCGCGCGTGGTCGATGCCGTCATCGAAGTCATGCGCTTCTGGCTGGACCTCGGCGTCGACGGCATGCGGTTGGATGCCATTCCCTACCTGTGCGTCGAGGAAGGCACCACCAACGAAAATCTGCCGCAGACGCATGCGGTGCTCAAGCGCATGCGGGCAGTGGTGGATGCGAATTACAAAGGCCGCATGTTTCTCGCCGAGGCGAACCAGTGGCCCGAAGACGTGCGCGAATATTTCGGCGATGGCGATGAGTGCCACGTGGCGTATCACTTTCCGCTGATGCCGCGCATTTTCATGGCCGTGGCGCTCGAGGATCGTTATCCCATCGCCGAGATCATGCGCCAGACGCCGGACATCCCGGAGAACTGCCAGTGGGCCATTTTCCTGCGTAATCACGATGAGCTGACGCTGGAGATGGTGACGGACCGCGAGCGCGACTACATGTATCGCATGTATGCGCAGGAACCGCGCATGCGGGTCAACGTCGGCATCCGCCGGCGACTTGCGCCACTGCTCAACAACGACGTCGATCGCATCAAGCTGATGAACAGCCTGCTGCTGTCCATGCCCGGCTCGCCCATCATCTATTACGGCGACGAGATCGGCATGGGCGACAACATCTACATCGGCGATCGCAACGGCGTGCGCACCCCCATGCAGTGGAGCATCGATCGCAATGCCGGCTTTTCCCGCACCGATCCGCAACGCCTGTACCTGCCGCTGATCATGGATCCCATCTACGGCTACCAGGCCGTGAACGTCGAAGCGCAGAGTCGCGATCCCTCGTCGCTGCTCAACTGGACGCGCCGCATTCTTGCGGTACGACGCCAGCATCATGCTTTCGGCCGCGGCACGCTCGAATTCATCCGGCCGCAGAATCGCAAGATCATCGCGTACGTGCGCTTCTTCGAGCAGGAAACCGTGCTGTGCGTGGCCAACCTGTCGCAGACGGCGCAGGCGGTCGAACTGGACCTGTCGAAGTTCAAGGGCCGCGTACCCGTGGAAATGATGGGCCGGAATGCGTTTCCCCCGGTGGGCGACCTGCCGTATTTCCTGACCTTGCCGGCCTACGGATTCTTCTGGCTGCTGTTGAGCGAAACCGAGCGGCCGCCGGCGTGGCACGTCGAAGTGTTGCCCGCGACCGAACTGCCGGTGCTGGTGCTGCCGAACGGATTGATCACACTGCTGGAAAATAATGTGCAGGGTCCTGATCGCAACGTCGGCCGACGCGCCTTGCAGCAGATGGAAAGCGAAGTGCTGCCCGAATACCTGCGGCCGCGCAGCTGGTTCGACAACGACAAGTCGCACCTGTCCTCGGTCAAACTCGGGCCGCGTCTGATGTGGACCACGGGACAGGGGAGTTTCCTGTTGAGCCTGATCGACGTGAAAATCGGCGAGACGGTGAATCAATACATGCTGCCCCTGGCCCTCGCTTGGGAGGATTCGCCGGTGGGCGGCGCGTTGCGTACTGCCGAATGGACGCTCGCGAAAATTCGCGAGCATGCTCGTGTCGGTACGCTGGTGGATGCATTTGCCGATCCGGGTTTCTGTATTGCCATCGCGCGTGGCGTCGATTCGAATGCGCGGCTGCCGTTCGAAGGCGGCGAATTGCAGTTTCATTCGACCGAAGCGCTCACCGTGCCACTCGCGCCGCGCCTCGAACACGTTCCCCAATTGACGCCGGACAATCACAACACGATGGTGCTGATCGGCGAGAGCATTGCGCTACGCGTCTATAGGCACGTCGAACCAGGCGTCAATCCCGATGTGGAAATGGCTCGCTTCCTGACGCGTCACGGTTTCAACAATGTCGCCGGGCTGCTTGGTTTCGTGGAGCTGACTCGCAAGGATCGAGAGTCTGCAACCCTGATCGCGCTGTATGCCTATGTCGGCAACCAGGGCACGTTCGCCAGTTTCGCTGTCAATCACCTGGAACGGTTTGCGGCTTCGCTGCCTTCCGAATCGGCCGCCGCACCGGAAGGCGCGCATGTGCTGTTCAATGCGCAGATGCGTACGCTGGGACGGCGCGTCGGCGAGATGCACGCCGCACTTGGTTCGGAGAAAGACGATCCAGCCTTCGTGCCGGTGAAAGTCAACGCCGCCGAGTTCACGCAGTGGTACCAGGATCTGAGCGAGAGCGCTCGCGCCGCTTTGCAGGGATTGCAACAACGCCTCGAATCTTTGCCTGCGGCAACACAGACCCGGGCGCGTCACCTGTTGAACGAATCGCAACACATCGCATCACGCATCCAGCAACTGTGTGCGAGACCGGTGGAAGCGCTGCGCATTCGTCTGCATGGCAATCTCGGCCTGCAGAATGTATTGCTGGTGGCCAACGATTTCGTCATCACCGATTTCGAGGGCGACCTGTCGTTGCCCATGGAACAGCGGCGCCGCAAGCATTCGCCGCTGCGTGACGTGGCGGACGTTCTGGTTTCGCTGGAGCACGTGCGCGATGCTGCGCTCGAGCGTGCGATTGCCGTGCGGCCCGACATGCGCGATCGGTTGCACACTGCATTCGTGCAATGGCAGACGGATGCGATGGCTGCTTTCAACAGTGGTTATCGAGCAGCTACCGCGGGATCGCCTGCGCTGATTGCCGGAGAGCAGGACGAAAGCAGGTTGCTGACGCTGTTCCGCATCGAGCGGACATTGCGTGATTTGCGCAGGTCGCTGGAGAGCCGGACTCCGGCGTTAGCTGGTGGTGTGATCGGAGCGACGATCGAGTCGCTGCTGGCGCTGGTGGAAAAACACTAGCTCGAAGCCTTCTTGCTCAAGCCTTCCTATTCAAGCCTTCCTCCCCCGGTCGCCGGGGGAGGACCGAGGAGGGGGCGTCTCATTTCAGAGAGAACATCTCACTGACGCGTCTCTGATCTCAAGAACGCTCGCATGTAATTCGCCGAGAGCGACGACGCCCCCTCCTTAATCCTCCCCCCGGGGACCGGGGGGAGGAAATAAGAAGAAGGCGACCGGATCTCAGATCAGGAGCAGATCCGAATCAGAATCTCCAAGCGCCCGAAAACCAGATCGCATCCGCATCGTCGATACGATCCGAGTCGATCTTTTCGTATTCCAGTCGTGCATGCAGATGCTCGAAGAAGGTGATGCCGACGCCGCCGCCGTACACCAGGTCCTCATCGCTGGTCTTCGAACGGAACTGCGGATTGGTCGCATCGTCGATGTCAGCGGAGAGCTTGAGATCGTAGAAGTAATAACCGACCTTGCCGAACAGTTCGACCGGGCCGAGTGGGAACGTACCGATGACGTACGGAGCGAAGCCGCTCAGGTCGGCGGAATAGTCACCGCTCGATCCGGAAGCCGACGCGTGTCCGTTCGGATTGCCGAAGTCGATGTAGGACAATTCCAACCCGATGTAGGGATTGAAACGCCAGCCCACGAATGCCTTCCAGGCAGTGTCGTCATCGTCGAGGCGTTCAACCGCATTGTTGACCTGATCGACATCGTCGATCTTCACATTGAACTGACCGACGCCGCCGCCGACGTAGAGTCCGGAATCATTTTCGGCGGCATGTGCTGCCATGCTACCGGCAGAGGCGAGTGCGAGCAGCGTTGCTGCAGCTAATCCACGTTTCATTGAAAGCTCCTGTTCATGTCGAAGGCGCGCCGCAGCGTCTAGCATGCGGTTAGTGCGTACCTGTCCACGGGTGTGGTGACATTGAAACGCGGGGAGATATCTGCGGTTCCTTTAAAACGCTGCAAACATAGCTTATCGGTAAGAGTTACATGTGCGCGCATGCGATTTGTTGCCCATGCGAGACGTTTGCGAACGCGTACTGTGTGCCACTGCTCGCTATTCAATATCCAGCAGGCAATTACTGTCCGAATACCCAGCGAATCAGTTCAGCCTGGATGTTTTCGCCGGTGCCGTTCTGTGCGCCGGGGTGATTGATGATGATGACCACCACATAGGTTTTGCCCGATGCGGCATTGATGAAGCCGGCGAGTGCGTTGACGTCGTCCAGATGACCGGTCTTCATGCGCAGGCGACCTTGCATGCCGGCGGCGCGAAAACGATTACGCAACGTGCCGTCTGTGGCGGAGAGCGGTAACGATGCAGCGAACTCAGGCATGAACGGGCTGTGCCACGCCGCGTCTAGAACATCCCCGAGTCCTTTTACGGTGACGCGTTCGTTGCGTGACAGGCCCGAGCCGTTTTCCAAAACGAAACCGGGAATGCGGATGCTGCGATCGGCGAGCCAGGCGAGCACGGCGGTGCGGCCGCTTTCGGCCGTCGTCGGCACGCCGAGTTTCTCCGCGCCCAACGTAAGCAACAGCGTGCGCGCCATGACGTTGTTGGAGAACTTGTTGACGAGGCGGATCACCTCGGCGAGCGTGATCGAATCGTGCGTATAGAATCTGGTCGCGTCCGCGGGCAACGGTCCAACGCGCATGCCGCCATCGATGGCGCCTCCCGATTGCGTCCACAGTGTGCGGAACGTGCCGTACGCATAGTCGGCCGGACTCATGATGGCGCGATTGATCGAATACGTGCCGCATGCGGCGGGCAACACGCCGCTGACGATGACGGTGTTGGGTTCGTTCTGCGGTGTCGAGAAGCTGACGCCGCGGTTGTACCCCTGGCATTTGCCGGCGCCGACGTCGAGCTGGTTGACGATCACCAGGTTCGCGGGCAACGGGTTCACGACGATCTGCGGTCGTGCACGTTGTGGCGAAGCGGTGATGGTGAAGCGTGAGGTCTGGAAGTTCACCATCAGCGCATCGGGCAACACGTTGTAGCTACGATAAGGCTGATCGTCGAAGCCGCCGCGGGTTTCGGTCATCGGCGCGAAGTGTGTGTTGTCGATGACGATGTCGCCGGTGATTTTCGCCAGGCCCAGTTCGCGCAGGTTCTGCACGAAGCTCCACCATCGGTCGCTGGTCATGAACGGATCGCCCCCGCCCACCAGCACCAGATCGCCGTTCAGTACGCCGTTCGCGAGCTTGCCTGCCAAGTACGCATGGGTCTTCCAGGTGTACGCGGGGCCGAGCATGTCCAGCGCGGCGAACGTGGTGAGCACTTTGATCGTGGAGGCGGGACTGCGCAGCGTCTCGGAATTGAGCTCGGCGATAGTCTCGTTGCTGCCGGCGTCGCGAACGTGAATGCTGACGTGATTCGCCGGAACGTTCGCACGTGCCATCGCGCGCACCACTGCCGGTGGCAGCTGCGTATCGCTGTGGGCCGCAGGAACCGCGGAAAGCATCGCTGCTGTCGCGAGCAGTGCGGCGAGACGGTTCGACATCGTGGGCAAAGAGAGAAGGTTGGGAGCAAACAGCGCCGCATGGTAGCAGCGCAGGTATGCAGTAGCACTAGGAGCAATGCTACTTACCCGGTCCCGTGTGGCGGGCAAAGAAGCCGCGCTCTCGATTCTCTTCTGCGGCGCCAAGCTCCATACTTTCCCTACTCACCGCGATCGCGGCGTAACGGAAGATCTCATGCGGCGTCTGTCGAATACTTTCCTGAAGGGCCTGGCTGCAGTGCTGCCGGTGGCGCTCACGCTGTACCTGGTGGTGTGGCTCGGCACTACAGCCGAATCCATCCTGGGCGGCACGTTGCGCGTCATCCTGCCTGCAGGCGCTTACTTCCCCGGCCTGGGCATCCTCGCCGGCGTTCTCGTGGTGCTGCTGGTGGGCATCATTTTCGATGCGTACGTGGTGCAGCGGCTGTTTCGTTTCGGCGAGTCGCTGCTGGCGCGCATTCCCATCGTCAAGACCATCTTCGGCGCGCTCAAGGACTTCACCCGCTTTCTCCCCGCTGGCGGCAAGGCGCGCGACCTGCGACGTGTGGTGATCTGGCGCATGAGCGGAGCACGCATGATCGGGTTCGTCACCGAAGAGCATATTCATCCGCGGCTGCTCGGTCCCAATCACGACGATATTTTCGCCGTCTACTTTCCCATGAGCTACCAGATCGGCGGCTACACGCTGTACCTGCCGAAGGCGGAGTTGGAAGAGACCGGCCTGTCGGTGGAGGAGGCCATGCGCATGGTGCTGATCGGCGGCGTCACCACACAGCAGGAGACTGTGCCCGGCGCGGCTGCGCATTGACTTGGCCATGACTAAATGACACTCGACGCCAGATAAAAGCGAGGCATATACCTAACGCCGGGTATGTCGCCGGCCACCGTCACTGAGCGCCCCAGGTGGCGTTCCGGTGTGAACTGCGTGCTGACCTGCCAATTCTTGTCACCAGGGAACTGTGCCCGATTTCGCAATTCCGTGCGCCGCGTAGAGGGTCGGCAATCTTGGTACTGCTAGGATCGGCGCAGGCTGTTTTGCCTCGGATCGAAAGCCAGCGAGAACATCGTGTCAGAAGGAAATGTCAGGCCCCTGCGAGTACTGCAAATCGTCAGCAGCGGCGGCGTTACCAGCAGCACCCAGCAGTCGCTGTTCATGCCGCTCGCCATGCGCTTGCCCAAAGCTCGCGTAAAGACACAGATCATCGCCTTGTCTCCCGATGCCATTCCCGCAGCAGTGCTGCGCCAGGCCGGTGTGCCGGTTCACGACGTTGCCTTGTCGCGCCAGCGCTTCTCCGGCTCCGCTTTCAAAGAGGCGCTCGATGCAGCCATGCAGTTTCGTCCCGATGTCATCCAGGCATGGGGACACTCGGCGCAGATAGCCGCAGCGGCTTTGCGTTCGCGATGCGATTGGCGTCCGCAGCTCGTCTGGAGCGTGGCCGAAGCGGCGCCGCTGCCTCCACGTGCTGGTTTGATCGATCGCCAGAAGTTGAAGCTGGCTGCGCGCCTGTCGGCGAAAGTGGATCGGATCGTCTATACATCCGAAGCCGCTGCATCGGCATATCGCCGTGTCGGGTTTCCCGAAGGCGAATACATGGTCATTCCGCCCGGCGTCGACCCGATCCGCTACAAGCCCGACTTTGCGATCCGTCGCAAGGTGCGCGAGCAACTGGGACTCGCGCACGACGCGTTTGTCGTTGGCATGATCGCGCCGTTCCAACCTGAATTCGATCACGTGACCATGCTGCGTGCGGCCGCCGAACTGATCAAGACGACACCGAACCTGTTCTTCCTGCTCGCCGGCCATGGCGTGCAGAAAGGCAATGGACCGCTCATGCAACTGGTCGGCGGCAATGCACTCGGTGCGCGCACGCAGTTGCTCGGTGAGTGGAGTGACGCTGCTGCTCTCTATAACGCGTGCGATGTTGCCTGCTCGAGCGCAACCGTCGACAACGTGCGGATGAATCTGGTGATCGCCATGCTTTGTGGCGTCCCGTGCGTTGCTACCGGTGTCGGCGCTCAGGGCGAACTGCTCGGCCAGTTCGGTGTCGCCGTCGAGAAAGGCAGCCCGAACGCTTTGGTACGCGGCATCAACCGGATCATGCAGCTCGCGCCGGACCGCCGTGCGTTCATGGCGAAGGGCGCACGCAAACATGCGTTGCAGAACTACGTGGAGATTCGCTCGCTGCAGAACTATCTGCAGCTGTACTTCGACCTGGTCGGTCGCGAAGCGCTCGCCAACGCGGATGTGCCGTCACAGGACATCGACGCTGCGATTCCTGAACCGTCGCCCGAGGAGCTCGCCGCTGCGCGCGCCTTCGTTCCATCCAAGCCTGCTGCCCACCTCGTCAGCATGGCCGAACTGTCCGACCCAGACTCGCTGGAAACGCAGGCCAAGTCGTTCGAGGCGGAGCCGTTGACTTTCTTCACGCCACCGCCGCCCCGGCCCGAAGTGCTGACGCCGCCGAAGCCCGAGCACGAAGGCGACGTGCTGCAGAGTTTCGAATCCAGCCTGAGACTGCAGTCGGGAGGCGCATCGCCGATGTCGGAACGCGCACGTGGCGTTGCAGACGAACTCGGCGACCTGCTGGCGCCGGAAGAATTGCATCTGGATGAACCAGTGCCGCGTCCGCGTGCACCGGTAGCGCCGGTGACAACTAAACGCACCACCGATATAAAAAATTCACGAACCGCGGTACTGCCCGCAATCAGCGCGGTCACCGCAACCGGCGTGCACCCAAAAACCGTGTCGGAAATATCAGCTCAAGAAACTCTCGATCTCGATCCGCCGCCCGCGCCACAGTTGCGTGCGATGGGAAATGTCTCTTAGACACCCGCTTCGTCATTGCAGCGCCGGCCCTCGGTAAAGACTGAAACTGTCGTCAATAATCCGTTGCGCACGCGAAAATTCTTCGCTCACACTCCGCTGTAGCTGTATTTAGTCCCATTGACACGGAACCGTTGTCATTTAACGCGCGTTCGTGCTTGCAGTTCGTGCGAGATCGAACAACAATCGTTTCTCGAGTACGTACTGTGTTCGCGTTCACAGATCAAATAGGGAGAAGGGCGCCGTGGAGAACAAAGTCTCACGGTGGTCGTTGACCGCCTTGTTTCAAGGCCGGGCGAAAGTCGAAGAGGCTCCCGCCAAGCCACACCGCCCGCCCAATCCGTATCACGCCGTGTCGGTGGTTCCCGGCCTGTTCGTGTGTGCGGAATCCAAGAAAATCGAAGGCGTGCGTTTTCTATCGAAGGAAGCGCCGCAACTGCCTTTCAAGAACTGCGATTCCGAGCAGTGCCGTTGCCGCTACCAGCATCACAGCGATCGTCGCCAGGCCGATCGCCGCCACAGCGACCTGTGGAGCCGCGATCGGCACTGGATGGGTCGCGAACGTCGCGCCCCGGACCAGCCCCGCCGCGGCAGACGCGCGACAGATACCTGAAACGTCCGCCCGCTAGCGCCTTAGCGCTGCCGCATCCCTGGCGAGCGCTTCGATAGCGGCCCAATCTCCGCTGCGAACGCTTTCGGTCGGCGCCACCCAGGAGCCGCCGACGCACGCAACATTCTTCAGTTCGAGAAAGTCCGGCGCCGTCGCCCGTGAAATTCCCCCCGTCGGGCAGAACACCACTTCGGGAAAGGGCGCGCCCAGGGCCTTGAGCATGCCGATGCCTCCGGCCTGTTGTGCCGGAAACAGTTTGAACGTGGTGAAGCCCCAGCCCAGGCCAGCGAGCAGTTCGCTGGGTGTCATGATTCCGGGCAGCAAGGGAAAGCTGGCAGAGGCCGCGGCAGCGGCCAGCGCTGCGGTGAGTCCGGGGCTGACGCCGAAT
>Ga0247769_1000527_pt1 | contig 10339 bp, 12 predicted proteins | sample UWRJL166409R6_FD_179942 | JGI IMG/M metagenome (GOLD analysis project Ga0247769, IMG submission 179942) | Plant litter microbial communities from Arlington Agricultural Research Station in Wisconsin, United States - UWRJ-L166-409R-6 | ecosystem: Environmental > Terrestrial > Plant litter >... | reverse complement strand
AAGCTGCGCGCCTCCTCGAGGGCTTCGGGGAACCAGATCAAATCCTGGCCGGGCATGCCCTCCAGGCTGCGGTTGAACAGGCAGGCGGTGGCGAAGCGCGCCCGCACCTGACGAACGATGAGGTTGCCCATCGTCGACTCCTGTGCCTCGATGGCCGACCACACGTGGCCGGTTTTGGGGCCGTAGAAGTACAGGTACAGGAGCGTCGTCGCGGCATGCGCGGCGTTTTCGCTCCAGCGGGGTCGGTTGGTGCCCGGCCGGTTCGTGGCGCCGTAGCGCTCGAGGTGGCCGATGGTCTCCTCGTACGCCCGGTCGATGAACTTGCGGCTGCGCATGACGCCGAGCGCGGACCGGGTGACGTGGGTATCGCGGTCCATCCGGGCCATGGCGAGGACATCGCCGTTGGCTCCGAGCTGCTCCTGCTTCTCGTTCTTGCGGTTCAGCCTTCGACGCTGCTTGGCGGCACGGCGGACTTTGGCGTCCTCCTCCGCGGTGGTCGCGATTTTGGAGTGACCCTTGCCCTCGCCGCCAGTGTTCTGAGCCATCGAGAATCATCCTCTCTATCTGCACATCCTGGTGGATTGCGTATTGCATTATATAACTTTTGTATGATTGTGTCAATTCTTTTTGCGAACAAAGAGGCAATGCTGTAGTGCTCAGCAAGCTCGACCTTCCCGGGAGGAAGGCAGTGAGCTGTTTGCGAGGGACTGTACTTGCTGAGCACTACAGCATTGCCTCTTTGTTCTAGAAACTCTTGGCACTCATAATCCCGGAGTGCTAATATACGAAGTGTTGAAACACTAAAGGAGGTCATCGGCATGAATGTGCCCATTAGTCCACTCAAAGACCGCATCGTGGCTGTGAAAGAAGAGCCACAAACCAAAACAGCTTCTGGCCTGTACCTTCCCGAGGCAGCGAAAGAAAAACCAGCCGAGGCTAAGGTAGTAGCAGTTGGCAAAGATGTCAGCGAAGTGAAAGTTGGCAACAAAATTATCTTTAAAGAATATTCTCACACAACCGTCAAAATCGACGGCCAAGAATACCTAATTGTGAACGAAGAAGACGTACTGGCAACAGTTGCGTAGGGAGATATAACAGATATGGCAAAGAAAGTTTTCTACGATGATGAAGCGCGTCGTCGCGTGCTCGGTGGCGCAAAGGCGCTGTACGACGCTGTAAAAGTTACCATGGGACCAAAGGGCCGCAACGTGATTATCGGCAAAAGTTACGGCGCGCCAACCGTGACGCACGATGGCGTGACCGTCGCCAAGAGTGTCGATCTCCCAGAGGACGATGACGAAAATCTCGGTTACAAAGTCGGGGCCGAGCTGATCAAACAGGCCGCGAACAAGATGAACGATGTTGCGGGTGACGGTACAACGACCGTAACCGTGCTGACTTACAACATTCTGAACGAAGCCAACCGTTTGATTGCCGCTGGCCACAACCCAATGGAACTCCGCAAAGGTGTCGAGCAAGCTGGCGCTGAAGTACTGAGCACCCTCGCCACACTGGCCGAAGACATCGGCAGTAATAAGGCTCGCGTCGCCGAGGTAGCTACTATCTCTGCCGGGGATGCTGAAATTGGCAAGCTCATCGCTGATGTCATTGCCAAGGTTGGCAAAGATGGCGTAGTGACGGTCGAGGAAGGGCAGGGCTTGCAGCTCGAGGCCGAGGTGGTTGAGGGCTTCACGATGGACCGCGGATTTGTCAGTGCCTACATGGTGACTGACACGACTCGCATGGAAGCTGTCGTGAACAAGCCGGCGATCGTGATCACCGACAACAAGATTAGCAGCGTCCAGGAATTCCTGCCGATTCTCGAGAAGTTGGCTCAGGCGGGTAAGAAGGATCTCATCCTTATCGCCGAAGATGTCGAAGGCGAAGCGCTCGGTACATTGATCCTGAACAAATTAAAGGGCGTGTTCAATACGGTCGCCATCAAGGCTCCAGCCTTTGGTGATCGCCGTAAGGATATTTTGCAGGATATCGCTACTTTGACTGGTGCGACTGTTATCTCCGAGGAACGTGGTATTACCTTCGAGAATGCTGATCTTGGCATGGTTGGTTCAGCCCGCAAGGTAATCGTGACCAAGGATTCCAGCACGATCATTGAGGGTGCTGGCGTCGCTGCCGAGGTGAATGACCGCGTCGAGCAGATTCGTGCCCAAGCTTCTGCCGCGAGCAGCGAATACGACAAAGAGAATTACGACAAGCGCGCCGCTGCGCTCAGCGGTAAAGTTGCCGTCATCAAGGTTGGTGGCGCAACCGAGACCGAAATCGAAGAGAAGAAATTCCGTGTTGATGACGCTGTTGCCGCAACCAAGGCTGCGCTGGCTGAAGGTATCGTACCTGGCGGTGGCGTGACTCCGGTTGACCTCAGTAAGACTATTGTGGTTGAAGGTACCGACAGCATCACCGCCGGTCGTCAGCTGCTGAAGAACGCGCTCGTGCAGCCTTTCCGTCAGCTGATGAGCAACGCTGGTGTGAATCCAGACGAGAAGCTGCCACAGGTTCTGGCCAGCAAGAAGGGTGGGCAGGGTTTTGACGTTAACTCACCCGAAAAGCTCGTCGACCTCAAGAGTAAGGGCGTCGTTGATCCAGCCCGCGTAACCAAAGAAGCCATCCAGAATGCCGTCTCCATCGCCGCAACCGCGATGACCATGGGTGCACTGGTGGTTGATATTCCAGAGAAGGAAACTCCAATGCCCGCCGGTGGTATGCCGGGCGGCATGGGGATGATGTAGCTTTTCTTTGGCCCAGACGGAAGAACCTCCCTTGTGGAGGTTTTTCTTTTGTTGTAGTATACTGGGCTGTCGTCTAGCTGAAGATAGGTGGTATGTAATATCATGACGCGCCTGGAAGGGCTTCGCCGCATCGTCGAGGAACTTCGTGATGTGGTCGACGAGCGGGGCTATTGTTATGGAACGTCGGTCCTTATGGAGATCGGCAATAGGGTGGGGCTACAGGATACAACAGTTCGAGCCTACCTGAAGACCCTCGAGAGTCTGCGGGTGGTCATGATAGATCAGGGGCCGCCGCAGCGTGGCCTGATAGGTGCGTCGATGCGAGTTCGCATGCGCGTGCGACTTCTGCACCCCGACGCCGTTATTGGCAAGAAAAATGGATTCTTCTACGTGGAAGGCTCCGAACAGAACTGACGACGGGCGTGCCGCATTCGTGGCACGCCCTTTAAATTCCGAATAGCAAAAACTCCGGATTGATCCGGAGTTTTGAATTTCTAGTTGTCGACTACACCACAGGTGCGACTGGCGGTTGCCCGCCCTGACTGAAGTAATCAATTTCCTTAATCACATCGAGGAGCGCCTGGGCGCGCTTGTTCTCGTCGATGATCTGCTTGGCAGCTTCGTGGGCTGGTTCCAGGAGCGATTGGTCGTCAGTACTGCGAATGATGAGCAGTAGCGTGTCGAATTTGTCTTCTGGTGGCAGGTTGAGCTTGCCGACGAGCGGACGGAGCTCTTCAAGGGCAGTCTTCTTAAGGCTATCGAGTCCGCTGGGGATCCCTGGGACAGATGGGAGCGCTGGCACTGAGACTGGAACAGTCGGGTCTGGGGCAAGTGCCATTGGAATTTCAGGTGCTACTGCCGGAGCGATGGGAGCGCTTGGCACAGTGCTGGTTGGAGCATTTGTGCCTCCTTGACCGGCGGGCATTGGCCCGGGTGTTTCTTCGAACTGTAGACCGGCAGCCTCTGCATTACTGTTGTTACCCGCTGGCGCTGCAGGGGTTGGCGAGTCGTCGGCACCGATACCGGCGAGAACTTTGGCCAGCTCGTCGTCGCTGGTTGCTGGATGTTGGTTTGGAGGAGCTATGTCCATGAAGAAATTCCCACCTCTTGTTACGTTTATCGTTAGCAAGTGCTTACGCTTACTATTTATTACTTAACAATGTATCATAATGACACAGTATTTGAGAAGGGTCCGATGGGGCGCTTATCAGTAAAAATCTATCACGATTAGGTAGGGGAGTAGTAAATGGCGCATATTCTAGATGATGCAAATGTCACTGCGCAGCGCGATCCGCAGGGCGCATTAGGGTTTGCGGCTGGCCAGCCGGAGCAGCTCAGGTATGATTTCGGGATTGCTACGACTAAGCCGTTTGATCGTCCGATTCACAACATCGTATTTGCAGGCATGGGCGGCAGCTCGCTGGTGGCGGAGCTAGCAAAGACGTGGCCAGCGATAGATAGGCCTTTTGAGATTTCCAAGACGTACACGCTGCCGGATTTCGTGAATCAAGACACGCTGGTGATCGTGGCTAGCGCCTCTGGTAACACCGAGGAAACGCTCGAGTCGCTGACACACGCCGAAGAGGCGGGGGCGCAAATCGCTGTGATTTCGCATGGTGGTAAGTTGGTGGAGCGGGCGAAAGCTGCGGGGTATCTCCTAGCGCAGCTGCCTGAGGTGCCACAGCCGCGATACGGCGTTATGTATGATTACCGCGCGCTGGTGGAGATTTTGGTTGCGGCTGGGGTGACTCGACCAGAGAGTATTGCCGAGCTCGAAGCGCTTGTCGAGCCGCTCGAGAATGCGACCAAGGGCTGGGCGCAGAGTGTACCGGCTGATCAGAATTACGCCAAGCAACTGGCTGATCAGATGGTTGGCAAGACGCCGATTATTTACGGCGGTCCGCTGATGTATCCGACGGCGTATAAGTGGAAGATCGACGTTAACGAAAACGCCAAGAACACAGCGTGGTGCAACGCCTTGCCGGAGTTTAACCACAATGAATTCATTGGGTGGAGTAGTCGCCCGGTCGAGAAGCCGTTTGCGGTGATCGACCTAATCTCGAGATTTGAACATCCGCGTGTGCTGAAGCGATTTGAGTTGATTGACCGCATGTTGAGCGGGATGCGTCCCAAGGCGATCGAGGTGCATCTGGAGGGTGGGAGCGTGATCGAACACTTGTTGTATGCAGTCCTGCTGGGCGACTTTGCGACGCTCTATATGGCACTGCTGAACGGCGTGAATCCAACGCCAGTCGATCTGGTAGAAAAGTTCAAGAAAGAGCTTGGACCTTTATAATAATTACCGGCAGTGTTCCTGGAGACGAAGGGGTATGTCGTGTTTTACAAAGGACCGCTCTTGCGCGCGGATGGTTCGCTCATCATTCCACGCGGGAAGCCCCACAATTGCTACTATGCGTCGGGCTGGAACAGGGCTTATTCACATACGGCGGTTGCGGTACTGCTTACGAACAGGGCGGGCAACATTGCAGCGGTGGTCGCACGGCATCCTGACGAGCCTGATCAAGGCGGCTTGCTGTGTCTGCCCGGCGGATATGTCGAGCTAGGACAGATCTTGGCGCGGGCGGCGGTGACTGAAGTGCGAGAGGAGACGGGTTACCGTACCCTCCCAGGAACGCTGACGCCGTTTGCGATCATGGACGGGCCTTCGAGCCTGCCCGGTCGTCAGAACGAGCACAATCTGAATATCGTCCATGTCTTTCATGCGAGGGCGGGGCGTAAGGTTCAAGAGCATGATGACGAAGTCACAGGCATGCACTGGATTTCGTCTAAGAATATGCCGCCGCGACGATCGTTTGCTTTCGGGCATTACGATATCATACGCATGTGGTATCGGCATCGCCGCCGCCCGTTCGGGCACCTGCCCATCTATCCGTCGGGCATGAGCCCCAGCGAACTGTTCTAGTCAGGAGCCGCCCGACGATGGTTATGTCTCGCCCCATACCTCAGTGCACAGGAGGGAAGGGGCGAGACCATTACATACGTAGAGGGGATGAGTTTATTGTATTCCGAGGGCCGCGCGCGAAACGCAGCCCTCGGCCCTGTCCGTCGTCAGCTGCGGATCTGGAGGATGACCTTGCCGGGCTCACGGGCCCAGACGGTGTAGTGACGGCCGTATCGATGTGCGATCGCCGATATCATTCGCTCGGGCCCCATCACCTGCAGGCTCAGCGACCTGGAGTTGTTCGGGGCGGTGTAGAGATGAGCGCTAACACCCTTGTAACCGGTGATCTCGTCGGAATGGTCGGTGTGGTAGCCGTCGTTGAACCTGTCGGGCAGCTCGCTCAGGAGCCTGTCGATGATGACACTCGTCACCCGGACGAGCTCCGACGTGGCGATTTTGTGCGCGGCACGCATGGTTACTCCTCAGTTGCTCGATGGCACGGACGAAGGGTATGTAATCATAAAAGTGATTGGTAGGCAATGGAGTGGGTTGTCTGATAATTCATTTGACATCCGAGGTAACATAGGTTATTTTATGCAAACTGAGAACAGATGAATCTCAGCTTCTTCGACAGGAAGGTAGAACCATGTCCGCAAAGGATGTGCTCGTCTGGCTGTTCGCCAGGAAGACCAAGGCGGGGAGTAGGTATTTGTACGGTGACCCGGAAGCTGCTCGGCGTTTGCGAATGCAGGAAGCCGAACAGCTCCGTGATCGCCTCGATGCAATTCAGGCGAAACTGGATGAGCGTAACGCCGAGGTCCGCGCTTCGGGACACAGGCACGTCTACGAGCCCTATGCCACGGACGGCATGCTGGGCGACGTGCACGTGATCATCAAGTTCCACGAGAGCAACGACCCCACCAAGGTGGACGTGTTCTATGGTGGCGAGCGCGTCCCGGATGGTCAGGGCCACGGCCACATCACCATGCGACGGGGCGTGATCGATACCTGGTTCCTGCCGGCTGATGCCAACGGAAACCGCGAGCGGATCGTGTGATGAATCTGAGGGCGGGGCGGCATTGCCCCGCCCTCAGATTACACTACTTTGCGACGTCGATTCGGTTTACGTTTAGCTCGATCTTATTCCACTGCTCGTCAAGGTATTCCTCGTCAGTTTGTTCTTCGGGAAAGGGTGCCGGTTTCATTGCTTTAAAACTTCTAAAGTTGTCATGAATTATCCAGATTGTCGGTCGCGCAGACCATGTTTTTCGCATTATTTCTTGAATAATCGGCGACTTCCAATCCGCCCCTTCGGTCAAAAGCGCTACATGCTCTCGCATTTCGTAGCTTTTCCATCCCTGCTCGATGGCAAATAGCCAGAAATCTTTTAGCTTTTCCGGTGTATCGAGTATTTCCTGACCGTTCATGATGGCATCGTAACGCTTCATAAATTCGGCAGGGGCTTTTGGGATGCGGGTATACATGCGTTTAGTATACCTTATAACCTGTAGCCCAGAACGGGCCGCAGAGCTAACAGTCCTACTGCATCTGCCGAAGCGCTTCGATCGGGTCTTTCCGGGCCGCCTTGAGCGCCGGAGTGATGCCAAAAACAACGCCAACTCCGATGGCAACGAGCATCGCCGTGCCAAAGATTTGCCAGTTAATAATCGGCATCACGCCAAACGCGTTTCCAAGGAGCCAGGCGATACCATAGCTCAGTGCGGTGCCGAGCAGGCCGCCCACGACGCTCATGACCAGTGCTTCGATTAAGAATTGGCGCAACACCTGCGCATTGGTGGCGCCGACAGCCTTGCGGATGCCAATCTCCCGCGTTCGCTCCGTCACCGAGACGAGCATGATGTTCATGATGCCAACACCGCCGACGATGAGGGAGATGGCCGCAATAGCAGTGCTAAATTGCGTGGCGATGCGCAGGATATTATTGGTTAGTGTCAGCGCCTCCTCGGGCCGCAACACGACGAAATCGTCTTCGCCGCCATGGTTGTGCGATACGGTCGTAGTGACGTCACGGGCGGTTTGCTGGATTTGTTTGCCAGAGTCGACGCGAAGGTTGATCTGTTGAATCTGGGCAACACCTTGGTTGAAGGCTTTGCCGGCGTCCATCGGAATGAAGGCAGCTCGATTGTAATCGTATAGGTCGCTAAGGTTGGTCGGGACGCTGTGTTCGTTTAGAATGCCGATTACGGTGAATGGCTCGCCGCGCAGATAGACCGTGTGGCCAATTGCAGTGTCGCTTCCAAGCATCTGGATGGCGAGTCGTTGGCCAAGGACGACCGTGTTGCGCTCGGCGGATTCGTCGAGGAAGTCACCGCTGTGAACCTTGAGGCCAGCCACCCGAGCAAAATTGGTGTTCGTGGCGATGATGCTAGTGTTCTTGACCGGTTGGTCATTGGAGTTGGCGCGGACGCTACCGGTAATTGCCATGAGCGGCGAGGCAACTTTGACGCCTTTGGTCTGCTGGATCTTCTCGAGGTCGTACTCGGTGATAGTGCTGGAGCCAAGTGCTGCCCAGAAATTGTAGTCGCTCAGATTGCCTTTATTATCACGCGTACCTTGGCCGGACCGGACGGTGAGCAGGTCGTCGCCGAGCTGGCGGACTTGGTCGTGAATGGTGGCTTTAGCGCCTTCACCAAGCGCCAGAACTGCGGTAATCGCTGCCACGCCGATGACGATGCCGAGCACAGTCAGGCCAGTGCGCACGCGCGTGGCCTTCAGGGATTTTAGCGCAATGCGCACATCGATCATCAGCATTACTTTTTGCCCCGCTTGGTTTTTTTCTTGGTATCTTTTTTGGCGTCACGGTCGAGCATCGCGGCCAATGCTTCGGCGGCTTTGCGATAGGAATTGAGCGGACGCTTGCGCTTTGGGTCGCGGAGCTTGATCGGTTCCTTGGTGTCGCTGGCAATTGTGCCATCAACCATCTGGATGATCCGGTCAGCATAGAGGGCGATTTCGGGGTTGTGGGTGACCATGATAATGGTGTTGCCTTTTTGGTGAATTTCGCTGAGTTCGCTCATGATGATTTCGCTTGATTTGCTATCAAGATTGCCGGTTGGCTCGTCGGCGAGGATGATGGCCGGCTTGTTGACCAGCGCGCGGGCAATTGCGACGCGCTGGAGCTGCCCGCCGCTGAGCTGGTAGGGCATGTAGTATTCGCGTTCGTGGAGGCCGAACGTTGTGAGCAACTTGCTGGCTTGCTTGAGGCGACGTGTGTGGAGCATGCCCTTGTAGGTGAGTGGCAGCGCGACGTTTTCGATGACGTTGATACCGGCCAGGAGGTTAAAATTTTGGAAGATCATGCCAATTTTGTCCCGCCGGAATTTGGCTCGGCGACGCTGGCTGAGCTCGGCGACTGGCTTTTCTTCGAGGTAGTATTCACCACGAGTTGGAGCATCGAGGAGGCCAATGATATTCATAAGGCTGGTCTTACCCGAGCCGCTCGGACCCATGATACACACGAATTCACCCTTGTCGATTCTAAGGGTGATATTGTCGAGCGCGACGGTCGTGGCGTCGCCGATGCCGAACATTTTGCTGAGGTTGTATAACTCGATAACTGGCTTCATGAGTGACGTACTCTATTATAAGAGCCAAGCATAAGGAGTAATAGTCCTATTTTCACAACATTATCATGGGAGTGCCAAAATGAGGATCTAAATAAGTGCAAAGGGTACAGGCCCGCGCCTCGCCGATGGCGGCGCGGGCCGTGTCGAACGTCCTTACTTGTTGAAGAAGAAGGTGGGTATCGTGGCGAAGGGCGTTTTGCCTGCCTCGTCGCTCAGTACGTACACCGTTCTCACCTTGATGAGGCCACGCCTCTGAGCATCCGCCCAGGTGATCGGCCGCTGCAGGCCCTTGTACTTCTCGGTACCGGGCAGGTAGATGCCGTACCGTGACCTGCCGGGGTTGCTGATGTCTTCTTTTGCCGTCAGTCGCAGCATCTCCCTTGTGGGGGTGGTGGCGAAGCGGGGCTCGACGAAGAGGTTGATGGGTCCGCCGACTTGGCGCTCCACGTACAACTGGCTCAGATGCACGTAGCCGGTCTGGCCGATCGTGAGTTGGGAAAGTTGTGGCATGACATTCTCCTGTGATTGGAGGGACGGTTCAGGATTATAAAAACACACTTACAAGTAATGGTCAAATTTTGATACAATAGATCCTGATATCTGGAGAGATGCAGGAGTGGTTTAACTGGCAGTCCTGGAAAGACTGTGTACCTTTGCGGGTACCGAGGGTTCGAATCCCTCTCTCTCCGCCAAGAATAAGGACCGAACTTTTTAGTTCGGTCCTTATTCTTGATTTTTGCAACGGTTTTCTCGACATACATAGGTAAAAATGTTGACACCATTACCCAAACTAGTGTTAAGTCTGTTTACCGCATGACTCGGCTTCAATGAAGGGATTGAGATGCGATTTAGAAGAGGGTTTGCTGTCGTACTAACCTTACTGACCCTGACTGGAGTCATTACTGGCGCGATGACGCCCAGCGCAGCCGTTGCAGCAACCGGTGGGTGTGCTGCTGCTGGCTGTAATGGTCAAAACCCATCCGGGAAATGCGATGATGGCGTTACGGTAGCTGCGATGGGTGTCGAGGACGGCATGCTGGAGCTGAGGTACTCACGCTCCTGCGTGTCGAACTGGGGAAGGTACACGCCGTACGCCCGGACGG
>Ga0247769_1000526_pt1 | contig 10343 bp, 9 predicted proteins | sample UWRJL166409R6_FD_179942 | JGI IMG/M metagenome (GOLD analysis project Ga0247769, IMG submission 179942) | Plant litter microbial communities from Arlington Agricultural Research Station in Wisconsin, United States - UWRJ-L166-409R-6 | ecosystem: Environmental > Terrestrial > Plant litter >... | reverse complement strand
CCGACCCCCCCTCCCTCCTTTAGGTTGTGTGTCTCAGGCGTTAGAGCCAGCCTGGCGGAACCCAGCTCGGGTTGCTTCTGTGTGTCTTCGCAGAAGGGGTTTGGTGGATGATCGACGCTGTCCCGCCGTTCCACTTTCTTCGCAGCCCAGGGCAGAGTTGGTTGCCTGTGCACCAAAATCCCTGCGCACTCAGCACCGTAAATCCCGACTGGATGACGGGCTCGCCAAACGCCCTGTGAGTGGCCGGAGCGCTCCAGGGTTCCCCACTCGACACCCCCGGCATCCCACTGCAAGCATTCCCACGCTGATCTCCCTTCCCGTCGTCAACCACCCACGAGCCGCCCTGCTCAACACCACCACAACCACCACCATTACGACGGCAAACCCGCGATGTCACCCAGCGCAGCGTTGGCGGCAATGGAATGCGGAGTTATCCGCGTCCCATATCTTATCGAACAATGAAGGCGTGATCACTGACCAGGTTCACTCCCCTGCCAGGTCGGCGACCTCGCGAAACGTGCATGCCCATCAACATCTACGGTCGTCCGTGCATCGTACAGTAGCAAAAATTCCAGCCGTTACACACGCGATCCCGCCTCGCTAGCCTCGCTCCAGCTCCAGTACCGCACTAATCTGCATCGGGACTGTTCACTGATGAGATCTGAACGCACACAGACCGGTCGCCAAAATCCGCTCTCGTTTTCGCTCGCCGTCTTAACCTCTTTGGTCATGGCCCAAAGGTCCTGGCCAGATGGGGAATGGTTCCTCTCGCTACACCTCATTTGGGCGATGGGAGACAACGCGGTGCTGTCCTGGTAGCGCGCCGTTGATGTCTCTTTCGTGAGGCGACGATCTAGATGTCAAGCACATACCTCGCCGCGAACCGCGAGCAACGCCACGGCGGGATCGATCAGAGACAACTTCGGCGGAGACCACCAGCTGAACCAACCGCAAGGCTACTGATCGCGCAGGTCGGTTTCACCTCCCCCGCACCTCAAGATACGGCGGCGTACCTGATCGGTGCGAGACGTCACCACCGGGGCGACCGATTTTCTGCGCGGCGGGGCGTCGATGGAATGATGCGAACCGCCCCCAACGGACTACGGGAGTGCCATGGCCGCCTTAGCCAGACTATTCGACACCGATGCTCCCGTGCTACTGAATATCGCAAGGATGGATGGAAGTACGACGGTCAAGTTCCTTGCTCTCCAAGGTCAAGGGTCTTCGGCGCTCAGTCGTTCCGTGAGCTGAAGGGTACGATGTCCTCAATATACCGCCGCCACCACTGAAATAATTGTTGCTTGTAGGGCAAAACCGAGAGTACGGTCGGGGATCCCCTTTGCGTCACCGCAAAGGTTACATCAGATTTCCACCCTTGTCCTGGATCTATAATCCGTCAATCTTATTACGCCTCCCCGCGCAAGAGTTGGGATGATGGGATGATTCACGATCCATGGCGGATGGAATGCCTGCACATTGGAGTTTTCAGGAGCAAGAGAGAGTGGGCGCGGACTTTCCTCATCCCTTCTTCGCAAACGCACCCCCGAAAAGTCGTTGCTTGCAGACAGGTCGATCCAAGGGTTGCATTCACATTGGCCCAAGCAGGTCCTGCTCCCCCAGCCGCCAATTTATTCCGCATTGGCCCCCCGCGGCATATGGTTGACGCTGCATATAATTGTGCATTCATACAACTTCGACCCTTCTGTTGCCATTATACCCGAGCGGACGGAGGATTCCGTCGGCGCACTCAATTCTGAGTACAGAGTAAGTTCGGACGCTCTATGTGATGAGCACCCTGTCTGCGTCTTCGTGGAAGCCTCCTATCCTCTGCAGTTTCCCGGCAAGCGCGAGTGCACACCGTTCGAGGCTTACCCCCAGCAGACAGACACACAAAGCGGCGAGAGGTCCACCCACCAGCCTCCATGTCGGCCATGCGACGCTGGCGGCAGTGCTTCGCTTTCGCGATAACGTCTTGGGATCTGACGGCAGTGGCTGCAATTCAATAGCGCCGCGAAACGGGGGAGTGATGGCGCGAAGGATTATTAAGCCGCCGTTGACCGTTTTGCACCCTAGACGAAACGGAGCATACGCTTCCTGTTTCGATTATGACAGGGGGTGGTGGCGTCCTTTCCGATGTGCTGCGGAGAAGATCAACGGCGGGGATGTCCGTGAGCGGCAACCGCCCGCCAGGCATGCAGAGTACCGGCCGTGCGGCTCCGTAGCGATACGAATTGTCGCTATACCAAGTAGTAAGTTTTGAAGCTGAGGAAACTGTATCCGTCCATGATAGCAGGGCACAACTGCAAACGACCCCACAGAACATGAGGCTCGACTTGACACTACTGATGACATGTAACAGTCGTCACTCTAAATTATCGACAACGGTCACCATTGCTGTTGCTGTCGCTGTCGCAATTGTTGTTGCCGGGGAACTCGTTGTCGCAACAGCCACAGCGACGGCTACAGCGACAGCAACAATGACAGCGAGGGCGCGCCTTTGCGTCGCTCTTTGTTTTTCTCGTTTTTCTCAGTAGCGGGTCCGTGCGTCACGAAAGAAGATTTTTAAAAAATCCCGAGTACAGCGCAACAACGGCCACGGCGACACCCATGGTCATGGCCGCGATGACGACCAATGTAAAGCGACAAGCTGTTGCATGTCGCCAACGGAGTTGAGTGTGTAGTAGTGCTTGCACCCTGTGGCTTCAGGGGGGACTGAGGCCCCCTTTTGCCAAGCTAGCTGCTGGAACGCGGCCGCTGCAATGGATCAGGGGGCGAGCCAGCCTCCTTGATTTGGACCTCTTTCGACCGTGTCCATGCCCCGTGGTGAAAAGAAAGGAGAGAGCAAAAGATGTGCCAAGTGGGACATGAAGGCTATGACGACGATTCCAGCCGACGACACTTCGGATAGGGCAGCCCTTGGATGCGGAGGGGATGTAAGCTTTGGATCTTCCACAACTCCGCACCGAAACATTTCGGGCCCTCCTACGGAATACCCGATGCCATTTTGACTTTTGCTCCTTGGCTACCGGACTCTCACCAAGGAACTGCTTCTGAAGCCGGGCGGCAGAGCTGAGAGTCTTGTCTGAGTATTGGGCCTGTTGTGGGTGTTGGTGAGGGTGGGTCGGTGTGCTCCTGAGAAGCGACTCGTACGAATGCTTGCCACCTTGGTAGGCAAGTTTAACAGGTAGGTTTCGGTGAAGAAGCCGGCGTGGGCCACAGAGGACCTATCTCATGGGTCATGGCCTACTGCCTCCGTCGAACAAAGAGTCCAGTGGGCTCCGCAAGGATTGTCTGCTGGGTAAGTTTTGGTAAAGAAGCGGGCGTGGTTCACGGAATCTGATGGGCCAGGCCTCCAGCCCCCTTTGGGCAAGGCAGAGACTTCTTCATGGGAACACTCCCTTTTTACAGCGCACACACAGCACACAACACGGATAATCCACAGTGGATGCTGTCCCCTCTCTCTCCATCTTCTTTTGTCTTCCCCTCTTTCTAGCCTGAGAATTAATTACTCCCTTGGCGGCGCAAGTGCTCCCCACAGGACGATGGTCATGATCACGGTCACGATGAGGATGACTCGCAACATAGCAGCTGGTTCGTTTGGACGGCTGCTCACTTGGCTTGCCCCAACTTTGGCCTTTGGCACCGCGGTGATTCATCAGATAGATACCTTACCTCAAAGTACCTCACGGCACTGTGTACTTCTCTACCTTGCCATACTTTCCTAGTGCCGTGGGCTCACAGCCCATCCGGTCCGTTCGTCCTCGCCGTCAATCCTACGGAGTAGTTTCTCCAGCATATCGGCGATCGACGGCGGCAGTACTCACGATAGTCCGGCCGACCAGGGGCGGCGATAGTCATGACAGTCCGGCTGATGGACGGCGAGCGGTGCCATCGAGCGGGTTAAACCTATGGATCGGGTAAAAGTACTTCAGGGCCGGGGAAACTATAGCAAGGAAGCCGCCCGAGTGCTTCGTTCGCTATTCGCCAGCGCAGCAGTACTTCCGTACTCGGTAAGTAGACCACTCAGATGAGGCCCGACGGTTCTGGATCGTGACTTGGGTTTGTCCGGGTCAGAGGGTCGGAGGTTAACAGAAAGAAATCCAGCCTTGGCCTCGAGTGAACCGATTTACCTGATTAGCGCGATGTTTGACCTCCTCACTTCTACTTGGGAACCCAGAGGTAGAAGGTCCGCGCCAGCACGTCGGATGCTTCCTTAGCCAACGAAGAAGTCGGCATATCCTTCGCAAAACAGGGTACAGCAAGCAACCAAGTACCTTCCCACCGGGTAGTTCCCACACTCGAACCCATACTTGGACCAGAGAGCCTACGATCTGGATCGTGAGCTCGTCGGGTCTCATGTTTCGTGTCCAGGAAAAAAGGAACTAACTAACCCAGTAGCAATATACTTAGGATCCAGCCACCCTCGGCTGGACTCTTGCCGGGATACCTACCTTATCCGCCCCAGCCATCATCATACTCTGCCTTACTTGGGTAAGGTACCTAACCTTACTTCTCCGATTTCTCGACGACGACTCGGACAAACGAGAGACCCGCTTTCCATTTTCACATGAAAAGAAAGAAGGAAAGATACGAAGAAGGAGAGCTGGAAGCTAGCTACCTTAGCTATTGGATATCCACAGGGTGCTGTGCGGAAAGTCAGGAAGTCAGGAAGCATGAGTATTTATTGGTGTTTGCCTTATGTAATCATCTTCAACACAAAAATGCGCCCCGACCAGGACCGAGGCTTGTTGACGCTCTAGCGAAGTTTGTTTGTCCGTCCCTCCGTCTATTCGGCCCGGGCGGACCTGCTCAACTACGGATACCGTATACAGTTTTCATTCAGATGGGCCCAACATTGTTTGGTGGGCCGTGATACTCCGTGTGGATAGCGGTAAGTAATTCTGTATTTTCGTGAAAGAACATGGTAGGTGGCATGTGAAATGTATGCATGTATGTTTTAATGTACTTTGTCAGTTTTGTGCGTCCAGATAGGTTACCCATCGTTGTTATGGTGGTGGTGAATCATGATGGACGTCGTTGAAATAAGATGTGGCGATACCTACCTAGGGATCTACCTAAGGTGCCTTAGGGTGTCGAGGGTGTTTGCCGATGTTTTCTCGTTGCGGTGGCGATAATGATTCAATGGGCATTTCGTATAATTAAAAGGGGATTATAATTCGAATCTAGGTTTGTTTGTATTTGTCCCTTTTTTTTTTCTTTTTCGTCCTATTTTTTTTGGTAGGTAGGTGGGTATGGTATGGTATGGTCTTAGGTAGGTAGGTAGGTAGGCAGGCAGGTAGGTAGGCAGGTACCTTGAGTTCGTCGGATATATGTGTGTATGTATGTATATGCATTCTTCTTCTTCTGTTTCGCTTTCTAATTTGCAACGAAGCGCGGCGTCATAGACGTTCTGTCTATATAAATGGTGGTTTGTTTGGTTTTGGTTTGTTTCGGGGGTGATTCTTCATGAGATTTCGCCAGTGGTAATTTGCTTTGTTTGAGTTATTTGCCGGCTGCCCCTTTCTCACTGTCTCTCTCTCTCTCTGTGTGTGTGTGTCTGTTTGTGTGTGTGTCTGTTTGTGTGTGTGTCGGGGCTCAGTAATGCAACATGGCTTTGTCTAGGGGAGTTGGAATTCATAAGTTTACTACAATGTACCCATCGAGAGTCTCTTGTTTCCATTCTAGGAGTCTTTGAGTCTGAAGGGCTCTCTCTCTCTCTCTCTCTCTCTCTCTTGCTTAGGCGCTTGCTCCGTCCGAGAGTCTCTGATATCAAGACGATATAGACTTTGAAAGACTCCTTTTTACCTTGAAGATCTTCCTTCCAAATGACAGACCCGGATGGAAAAGTCTTTGATGCGTGAGTCCCTCGGTGTGTATCATATCATATCTCGAGGTACGAACGCGTTGGGCTCTAGAAAATTTGTATCGTTGAATTGTAAGAGTTGTGAGACTGGTGAGGTAGAAGCAGAAGCAGAAGCCAAAGCAGAAGAAAATCCAGCCTTGATTCTCAGTTGCTGCAGCAATAACTTAGACACTAGATACTAGACATCCATCCCATCGTGTGTATCCCCGATCAAGAAACTAACCTCTCCTTTAAAAAAACAACTAACCCATCAAAACAGAGTCCAATACAAACAACCTACCGTTCCTTTCTCTCTATCCTAAATGGAAAAGCCATCCCACAAGATATTCTCAACCGCCTTCCCTTCTTTAACTCCCGTGCCCCCCAAGCCGGCCCTCACCCTCACCCTCCCCATCCCCATCGTCATCGCACTTTTTCTTCCCTTCCAGCCATTTCTCGACGCCCAAGGTACCTAGACTTCGTACAATCCCCACGCCAATAGTCCAGACTATGTACAACACAACCTATCTCAAGCAGCAAGGAAATAGGACAGCAAGGCAGTAAGACTAACTAGTATGGTAATGGTAATATCATCACAACTCACACCCACATCCACAACTACACAACTCACACCCCAACATCTACACACTTGGAACCCCGGAGAGAAACAAAGGATACCTTATCTGCATACATATCTACATACCTACCTAGCTACCTACATAGTCACAACTATCTTACCATACAAGAGCTTCTTACCATACAACAACTGTCCGACATTCGAAATAGACTAGACTAGAGATTACGTATCGAAAAACGTATAGAGAAAAAGAAAATCAAGATTACCTATGTAACTTCATATAAGGTACCTTCCAACCTGCCCTCCCATCCCATTTTCCATTTCCAACAAACCAACAGACCGCAGATGCGCCCCTATTCCCCCTAAACACCACTGTCATTTTTTTTCTTTTCAATCACAACTTGCAGTTGCTGACGCCACACCGGATACCACGAACCGCCCATCCCTTACGACCTCTCACAGCTGTTGGCCACCGTCATAGCTACTTCCCTGCACGGCGTTCCTCCATCTCTAGTGAGACAGCCTCGAGTGTATATATGGCGGCAGGTACAGCCTCTACAAGAGTCTGCACCTGCGTTGCGGGTAATGGCTTGAAGATCAAGTGCAGGGGCAGATCTTGGAAGAGAGAGGTTTTGAGATGGGTTACCCCAATCACACTGCTTTTCAACGAACAGGAAAGTCAAGCAAGGTACACTCTCAAACTGGTACTTCACTCATTTAGGGGCTTTATTTACACTCGCGGCATTTCCCTCGGGTGCCTCTGGCTCAACTGGACCTTGGGGGCTTGGCTATTGCCAGTACCGTGGTTGAGGCATACTCCATGTCCATGCCGCCGTTGAATCTCACTAGGGGCCTCCTACGCGAATCCTTTCTCTGTTCTTCAGATCGTTGGCTCCTGCCTGACAGTCCACACCCTGGGCCACATCAACGTGGCGTGGGTGGCTTGCTGGAAACGCCAGAAAGGGACTTGGCACACTACAGAATGAGATGGCAGAGGGTCGGGAGTGCGTCATGTCGCAGCCCCAGTGTCTCCGGCGAGCAGGTCTACCTTCCAAGGTCTCCTTGCTGCGCGAGAACAAAAGATCAGAACCCTACTAGCTCGTCATAGAGGCTGAGTAGATACCCCTAGAACTAGCATCGGGCTCTAGCGTGACTTGCGGTCTGTTGTCTCCGCCGGAGAGCCCAAGACCTGCTGGGCAGCCTTGGTACTCGTCCGGTCGTGGAGCGCCACTCCGTTGAGCGCAGCCAGATTCCAGAAACCCGTCGGCATCATCGGATCGCGCAGTGGTGTAACCAATCCAGATGACAGAGCTGGCGGACTTTGATGATCTGATACTAGGCACAGCAGTCTCGGGCGACGAATGGTCCAAGACACCTACCGCCCTCGTTTTCGCGCCAAAGTCAACAGTCTCGTTGCCTAGCGCGCCCAACGCTGAGTGGTCTGTGGGGGGTCTCTCATGGCTTGGGCCGTCGCCAGACGGGCTCTGGGGTGGTGGGCTGGCACTAGGCTGACTTTCATGCTGCAGAGACGGCTTCGGTGCGCTATATTGACTCGTTCGTCTGAGCGAGAGCTGCTTGTCATCACCAATATCAAACGAGTAACTACGTCCACGCCTTGATGGGCGGTATTGCGGGTCTCCTGTCTCGGTACTTTCGTGGAGTTTGAGGGTGGCTTGTGGATTACCCTTTGAATCACCAACAGCGCTACTGACCTCGCTGGTCTTCACTAGGCTGTTACCCGGCTGTCGTAGCTCTCCTAGGCCTCGACCCCAATGGTCGAGTGGTGAGACTGGTTCATCGACCGCGGTACGAAGAAGCACTGGTATCTCTACAGTTGAAGACTTGGCCGAAGCTGACTGCACGACGCTGTCGGAGGACTTCTGCTCAGACTGGGGAAGACGCATCTCATTTGCTGCTTGTCTCGGTGCATGGCTCGGCTCCGTGAGCCTTCGGATCTCGGCGCTGCTTGGGGGTTGAGGTCTGCCCATGCGCCGCCGGTGCTGTTGGGCAGGGTCCGGCGAGCGGTTATGCACGTCGAGATTGCATCGCTGGTCGCTCTCTAGTCGCTTCAACTCCTTATCACGCCTGGCGACAACACGACTTATCAACTCGTCTTGGTAGGAGGCGGTGGAGCGCGGTAAGGCGTCTACAACTGGCGTCAGGAAAGGGCGCAGTAGTAGCAGAAACCGGGTGCAGGACGTACCTATCGTCTGGTAGCAGGCCGCGGCCTTCGCAAGACGGACTGACTTGTCTAAGCTACCCGTGGCGTCCTCTGGCGCGGGTTCTGTTCCATCCACCGAGTTGCTCATGCGTTTTAGCCTTGCCTCAAATCGTTTGCTGTCCGAACGGTTCACAAGGCTGTCGTGCCTCGCGAGCTGGACTGATGCCACCCCGTCTGTGCTTTCTTTGGCCATGATGACCTCGAGGCGTTTGATCTCTGCCTTGTAGTCCCTTTCTCTCTGCATCCACTCCTCGCTGATGCCTCGAAACTGCTCCAGCTCCTTCTCTCGCAGGTTCCTGAACTCCGCCAATTCCGATTCCGACCTCCGCAGCTCCCGGGACAGGCTCCCGAAACCCTCGATTAGGCCCAGAACAGAGGGGTTATACCTACAACAATTCAGGCATCAGACCACGGTTTGACGAAGAACATGGGAGCCAGGGGAGCCAGGGGACCAGGAAGGCTGCTGTTGAGAAGGGGTCACCGCCAGCCTGAAGGAGTTGTTGCAGGTCATCCGTACGGCTTTCGCTGTGTGAGTATGAACACGCAACCTCACCCCCAGCTCGTCGCGGGTGAGGAGATGGCCCGGTATGGCATCACTGGTCTGATATACATCTGGAAGAGCCTTGAATGCATTCAAAAGGGCCCGGCGCGTACAGCCCAGACTTCCCTGTGGACAAACCCCAGGTGCTTTCAAAGATGCGCTTCCAGCCCCTCCAGATGCATCTCAGGCCGTGTAGACATCGACCATGGCGATCGCGCTGGCGAAGTCGACCTTTTCTCGCGGGAGCAGCCTTCATACCCCGCATCCATGGACGCGGGCTGGTTTAGCTACCGGGGGAGAGCGAAAAGAAAACACACAAACGCAACTTACACGATGGGGATGGGCGCCATGAGGTCTCGCTTGCTCATCATTGTCGTCTGCAGCGTTTCTATCTGCTGCAGCAATGTCGGGTTGTGCCAAGTGTCCAGGTTGCTGTAGGGAACCTGACTTCCTTGGCCTTCCTCCCAGCCCTCCCAGTCCAGGTGTCGAGTCTTGTATTTCGCCGGCTTGTCTCCATCTGGTAGCGAGGGCGAAGGCGAGGGCGAGGCCGAGCGGTCTCCGCCACGACTGTTGGGGAGGCTGAGGAGGCTCGAGACACGCTGAATAGCCCTGGCTCCCTTGGCTCGGGTCGGAGAGGATTGCAGGAGGCTCTTGAATCGAGTAGAGCTGCTGTCTGCCGTTGGGATCCTTGACTTAACCCTGGGGGCGAGCATGTGGTCGTCCGGATTGCCTTCCCGGTTCTTGGACGGACCGTTCTTTCCTGTGGCGGCCCCAGATCGTCCCGATAATTGGCGCTTGAGCCAATGATCGCCTGCCATTTTGGCAGGTGGCTCACCACGCCCTCTCTGCATAGGCAGCGCAGATGGAGATCGAGGGAAGGAAGGGTAGGGTACCTACCTACCTTAGGTATTTGGGGTGAAGCCCTCGGCGAACAGAGGTGGTGGCAGAGGGTGGGGGAAGATGGGATAAAATACACAGGGAAAGGGAAAGGAAAGCGGAAGTGAATGGCGAACAGGAACGCGTCCAAAGCAGCTTGCGATGACGTTCCTTCCTCCCCTGTGTGCGGGACCTGGGAGGGGAAGAGGGCACCATCACTCCTTCCGCCAGCTACTAGAACTAGTCGTGACAGTAGTGGCAGGGACGGTCTGATGTGCCTCGACGC
>Ga0247769_1000525_pt1 | contig 10346 bp, 14 predicted proteins | sample UWRJL166409R6_FD_179942 | JGI IMG/M metagenome (GOLD analysis project Ga0247769, IMG submission 179942) | Plant litter microbial communities from Arlington Agricultural Research Station in Wisconsin, United States - UWRJ-L166-409R-6 | ecosystem: Environmental > Terrestrial > Plant litter >... | reverse complement strand
AAGGGGTATGAATGTTGGGAGTTACAACGCATAGGGACCGCTTGGTGCTAACTGTTTGCCAAATAGTTGGGATGAAGGCCTTTTGGACATGTGCATTGGTGAGAAGAGAACCTTGACTATCGGGCCTGACTATGGATACGGCCAACGCGCTGTCGGCCCAATTCCAGCCGGCTCTACCCTCGGTATGTCACCCTCCCCTTGTTGTGCTACATTGGCCCAACTGTATGTTTGCGTCGGGTCCCGCTAACCTGTAGTTTGCCTTCAGTCTTCGAAACCGAGCTCATGGGTATCGAGGGGGTCCCGAAACCCGAGAAGATCGTTACCAAGCCCAACGCGAGCGAGGCTGCGGAGGAGACCGGCGGGAAAGTCGCCGAGAAGGTGGCCAGCGTTGTGAGTGAAGCTGCAGAGGCCGCGAAGACCTTCGTTGCCGACACCGACGACGGTGAGCGCGATGAACTCTGAGGGTGGCCATGCGTAGAGTATAATGATACTTGAAATGGCTGGTATATCGAGTTGTGTTGATAGATGGCTGCTTCAATCAAGTGTTGTGAGGTATTGCGTTGGGCTAGGTAGAATATGTGACGGCCGGTGGCTGGCATGCAGTTGAACCTATAACCCGGGATGGACGCAGCGCTGAGCGGTGCCGTTTTAGCACTCCTCATTAGAGATTGACAATATCAACGAGGCACACGACAGAAGCTGCCGATTTTTTTTATGCCGATCAACAATATATAGATAATCTTTGCCAGGCTCGCATCTAAAACACTGGATCTTAATCGGGACAGGGAAAATAAGAGCTTGGCTGCCTGACAGCTCTCATCCGAAGCATATTTTTTTCTGCCTCGGGTCGACCCTCGTTGCTCGTCTTATCCTCTTCTTGGTGGTGGTGGGGGGATCTGAGGGCGGTGGCCTATTCGTCGCTGCGTGCTCACTGGCTTGCTCCTGGACTGTATCCAGAATGGCACGTCGTGACAGACAAATGTCGATGTGCTCGTTGAACCGCCGCTCGTCGGGAGCCTGTGGCCTTTGGCATATCGGGCATTCCCACAGTTCTTCTGGGTTGGACCGCCCCTTCTGCGGGTTGGGTATGACCTCTTTTCCATGTCTGCGATGGGGGCTTCTGCCGTTGCCGTCGCCATCACCATCGCCCTGGCCCCTCGAGCTTGGCAAATCATTCCAGGTGTAGTGGTCGTCAGTGTCATCGGTTATCTGATCGGGCCACCTTTCCCACTCGTCCTCCATGTCCGCTCCATTCGGTTTCCTAGTCCCCGGGCCAGACCGCCGTGTCTTCAGTCCGAAGAAAGCGAGTGTATCCAAAGGTTTGGTGCTGACCAGATGGGTACACCTCAGGCCCATCAGGCGGAGCCTAATACCAGGGAAATCTTTCTCAAGTTTCTCCAACATTGGTAGCGCGTGGTTATATAGGTCATCTGCTAGATTGATAGCTCTTGGCAGTACCACTTGGCGGGTGAGTACTTCGAAGGTATGCAGCTTCACCTTTAGACACAAAGTGCGCCCCTTGCATTCGGCACGCCGCATGTCTTCCTCCAGATCACCGGCTGTCTTCCTGAGCTTCTCACGCAATGCGGAGGGTTCCATGAGGTCGCGGAATGTGGATTCGGTGCCGACACTGTCATCTCCACAATTGAGACAGATCCCAAAGCTAGGAGGGGTAGGTGAGGGTTCTCACCTCTTTCTCTCGTATTCTTCCGCGGGCTGGACCCTGGTGCGCCCCAGACCCAGGTAGCACCGGATGAGGAACTCATATGCCTTATCACCAAATAGTTGGCTGAGATACTGCCTCTGGTGGTAAATATCTCCGCAAGACTCCACCCCCACTGAAGCAAGCTCGCGCTCAAAGACTCGCCCTATGCCGTTCACCTTCCGACAGGGTAGGGAGGTCATGAATTTCATGATGGCAGTACGATCATGTGGCAGGGAATACTGCCCATTGGGTTTATGTATGTTGGAGCAAATCTTTGCAAGCCGGGTATTGGCCGCGATACCTGCCGAGACTGTTGAGGGATTTAGCATGAATATATATTACCCTGGGAAGGAGGAGACAAGAGCCCGTCGTGTTCTCACCGGTACATACCTGTTATACTGGTCTTTTCATAGATTTCTTGCCGCATTCGGGAAACCGCACTAGCTGGATCCATTCCATGCTTGATGCAATACTCAGTAATGTTGAGATATGCCTCATCAATGCTGGCACTCTCAAAGCGTGCGTCGTACTCTGATAATACCCCGCGAACCTCAACTGCCTTTGCATTGTACTTCTCAAAGTTCAGAGGAAGCAGCACGAGCTTTGGGCACAGTTTCTTGGCAACAAAGCCCGCCATCCCGCTCCGGCAGCCAAAATTTCGGGCAACATAGTTACCTTATGTTGGAAAAGCAGAGTCAGCAGAGGGGTTCACGTGGGTAGGTGGTATGTTATTATTTAGGGCGGAATGGGAAACCGACATGTAGTAAGAACGCCGCCCCCCACCGCAAAGGGAACATCTTTTAGCTCAGGGCGGTCGAGCTGCTCTACTGCTGCATCTGTGGTACCGGCACGTCAGTAGACGATGCGAAATTGGAGACGGGGTACCCTTACAGAAGGCATCACAGTCAACGTGCACAATGTACTGGGTCAAGTCGCGGGAGAGCTCAAGTCGAGCGATCAGCTTATCCGCAGCTCGCAACTCCTTGGAAAGATCAATCTCTTCGAGATGGCGCTTCTTTACGAGGATCTTCTCGATCTTAGAGGTAAGATTTTTATCCCTTTCCTCTTCGTGGTTGAAGAACTTTGATCCCTTAGAAGCATTGTAGATAACCTCAGAGACCTGCAACCAGTTAGTTGAATCCAGCTTGCAAAATGTAAGCAGGGAGGCCGTACGGCAGACTGATCAACGGAGTCCTGGCCCGCTTTTGTCAGCGAGGGACCGAGAAGTGAGTACTTGAGCGTGGCATGATCAGCTGCAGTGGCATCCTCGTCGACAACAACTGGGACAACGCCACTATCTGACCCAAGTGATGATTCGGCCGTTTTCGTGTTCATATCTAAATGAATACAAGCGTACTGGTTAGGTATTGCAATATATGCAAGAGGGATTGCCCGCAGTTTGTCAGGTGTTTCAGCTGTTGCTCTATGTCTTTCTCTGGATGGAGTCAGAGGCGTGACGCGCCAGAGGTCACGTCAAAAAACGCCAGCTCACGTGACTACCATATTGAAGATGGGAGATCGTTATCCACCAGGGGCTTTGAGAAGACGACGGCTTACTAATATGTACTTGCAGGACTCCGGATTGATTTGCCGACAGCAACAGCAGAGTTACCTTACCTTAGTTCTGCAATCGCTGTCTCATGCTGTGCCTGTATGATATCCGTATGAGGTTTCATTGGCTGTGCATGGGGAAGGAGCGGAAGGGAAAACACGAAAAGCACGTGTCACAGACTTCGATCTCGCCTGAGCCCCACCAAACTCGCGCCGCGACGCGTCACTAGGGTCGCGCCCGCGCCGTCCTCCCCAGCCTTGCTGGGAATGTTGCCTCACAAAACCTGAGGGGCCCCGCAGCCGAATTATTCGAGTAATCTACCACCAAACCACGGGATCACCAGGTCTTTGCAGTCCCCCAAAGTTGGAAACAGCACATCGTCAGACCTGACTGTCTCGATTTTTAACTCGGCCCGGCCTTTCAGAAACATATCAGGGCTTTCCGGGACTGTGCTCATTCTTCTGAAGCGTTGCTCTCAGTCTCAGCCCCCTTCTCAGAAAACGTACCAAAATGCTGCTCAAGCGAAAGCGGTCCGACTCGGAGCTTTCACTTGAGTCGATTATCTCGTCGCCGTCAAGACAAGGCACCGGCATGTTTGATTTCCACATCATAGGATCTGGAGGCTTGGGGAGGCTTTCGTCGCGGCCATCCACACCATCTCACTTGCATAGCCGCACATTGAAGCGGTTTCGCGATAACCGCCCATCTGAAGCAGAGATTCATCGTAAGAGATGGCCACGTGTTTACCCTTCCAGTTGGCTAATATAATCTGTATAGAACGCACACTCAATATTCTCTTCTCTGCTCAGCGGCAACAGCGCAGCAGTTCCAGCGACGCTCAATCGCAGCCCGACACGACATTGGCTGAGCCAACTCGCCCGCAGGCACAGATACGTCGCGAAGCGCATCAGCGCTCTCTCCACAGCTTCTGGGGACTTAGCGTTTCGACGAGTTCTGCCGCAACTCCTATGACTGCTTCTGCCCCGCCTCCTACCATGGAGGAGCAAAGCGTGTTGACCATCTGTGAAGATTGCGACGCCAGGGTGAGCGATAGGACGGAGATGATGGATATGGATGACTTCGGTAGCTGTGGCGCATTGCTCCAGCTGCTCGATCAGCAATCTCGGTGATCATCGTCGGTGCTTAGCGTGTGCGGAACGGAGAAGATCAACAGTCGGTTGGATTCACGTATACGCCTGCTAGGCTCCGTCTTGCGGGAGTGAGGGTTTCAGTTACAGCATCTTATCGGAGTTACCGGGATACCCGCTGGAAGGATTGATTGTTAGCCAAGTCTGGGTGGGATACAAGCGTTGACCCTCGTTGAAAGGACAAAAGCTGGATTACATATATATATATATATATATCTGCATTGGATTAGTTGGCAGATTGGTTGCCGTGCTTGAGTGACGTCGGTGGTAGGTGTATTAGCACTCGAATTGATAGTGTTTGGAATAGCAAACTTCAGGCAATTTATGGACCAGCTCTGGTTTGAACTACACTATTCTAGGCCGAGAATGCTGGTAAGATCACCATTTGGCGGGCTGCAATAGCGACATCCCGATGCCCGATATGCTTAGATAGACATGTCGAAGCTTGTTGAGGCGCCAGGGCCTGCGGGGTGAGCTACCCCGCCCCCTCATCCACCGCACTCTCGATTCTTTTGAACCTTACTCAACTCAACTGCGGCGTCAACAAACCGAAAAGTGAAGCAAATCCGCCGTGTGCAAATAAGAGGTTGCTTTCGAAGACCAATATGGGAACACGGGAGGCTAGCCACGCAGGTTCTTGGTACGAAAACGACCCTGCTGGGCTGTCTCAGCAGCTCGACGACTTCTTGGGCTGTGTGCCAGACATTCTAGACAACAGCAGCCTCCCCATCCCCAGTGCGAGAGTTATCATCGCTCCGTAGGTCCAGATCCACCCTTCGGTCCTAGCCGCGGAAGATTTCTCACCGGGGCCTAGGCATGCTGGCTACACCTACTCTGGGCCATGCGCCGCCTGGGCTTACAAAGCTCTTGACCTTCGGGCAGCGAAACGAGTCTTTATATTGGGACCATCTCACACGTACTATCTGCGCGGCTGCGCACTCACGACGTACGACAAGTATGAAACCCCGTTTGGGGATCTCGTGGTGGATAAGGCGACAACAACCGAGCTGCAGCAGAAGGGCCTCGCTCTCATCCCCCGTCAGCGGGATGTGGACGAACACTCTCTCGAGATGCACCTGCCTTATTTGTGGAAGAGATTAGAACAGACATTTGGTAACGACGGCAGCAAGTTTCCGACTATTGTTCCAATTCTGGTTGGCGATGGCTCAGCAGATAATGAGAAAGCCTTTGGAACGCTGCTGGCACCGTTTCTGCGGGAACCAACCAATGCCTTCATCGTCTCCTCCGACTTCTGCCACTGGGGCTCACGATTCGGCTACCGGCCACGCTACTCTAATGGCGCCGTTCGAAATCTGGACTCACGGGGCACTAGTGGCGACCTGAAGGTCGATACTGAGGCATTGGAGAAGACCACTGGCCTCGAGCCGCCCATTCATGAGGTAATCCGGGTTCTAGATGAGATGGCCATGGACGCAGCGAAGACCGGGGCCCACAGCAATTTCTACGAGGTTGTGCAGAGCACCGAAAATACCGTCTGCGGCAGACACCCTATCGGTGTTGTCATGGCGGGACTGGAGGTCCTTGCAAAGGAAGGTTTGGAGGAAGGAAAGGGCAGATTCAGGTTCATCCAGTACCAGAGGAGTAACTTGGTGAAGAGAACGTCAGACTCCAGCGTGAGCTACGCCTCGGCCTTTGCTGTCGTTTGACCAACTCACAGGGAGTTAAAAGCACTACGGAGCTCTTGGGCTAGTGAATTGGGGGAGGGGGGTGGGGGTCGGGGGTCGGGTTGATATATGCATACTGTGTCGATTTGCATTTTGCGCAGGAAACTGAGAATACAAATCTTTGGCACAATTAGCCCTGGTTTCAAGCCAGACATAATTATTCACCATCTAGCATACCTAAGGTACCTTATCGAGGACTACTTTCAAGCACTTTCAGAAGAGATACGATATTCAACGAAGACATTAATCCACTTGTGTCTGTGCTGCGGAATGCAACGATGCACAGTCGAAAGGCTTCGGCCAAACAAGATCCTCTGGCCCGCCAGTTCTTGTGACCTACGCCTTGGGAATCATTCGCACAATTTTCAGTGTTAGAGTGACCCTGGATGCAGACTCATACCCCAGGCCGACGAAGGAAAAGATATGATATTCCGAGAGAAAATGTGGAAGGGGTTGGATGTCGATGAAAGCATCCAATGGTGGAGTCCGCCTTTGAGCAGAAAGTTGTATCCTGCGGGCTGCAGGGATGTTCCAATGGCGGGGCACGGTACTTCGCAAGTTCGCAGACCCTTCTCCTGGGTAGTCGCGGTTGTTGTCCAACGATTCCCAAGTTGCCTTGTCCCTTATGTCCAGCAATTAGAGGCTCAGTGGTGCTGGCAGGTCGGTACTACAGTATCAATTCCCTTTATTATGTTCTAGGCAACTGGTTGGATATGCGGAGCCCAATCTCCAACATTGTACGGTATTGGTAAATTGTGGCTATTGGACAGCAGCAACCCAGTTCGCAGAACAACAGGAAATGCTGTCATCCCGATCTGTCCTGTCACACGTACGCACGGGCTCTGAGTGCCCGCGCCTGTTGATCATCAATTCTGAAACGAATGTGTTGCTAGCCTGTCCCCAACTAGCGCCACCGGTAGGAGCATACCCCAAATCAGTAGGCAGCACACGCTCTCGGTTGTGACTGCCCCAAACAACCCACTCACCTTACCAGTCTCCCATTACTCCGTAGGTATTTCTCATCCAACGAGTAGTCACCTCCGGGCAGTACCCATATCAGCCACTGCGCACAACATTCGTAGTTACGATGTAATGAAAGCGATGCCCGCACAATTAATGGAAGTGCAACTAGTGACATTACAGCACGAATAGCGACTGGTCTACAGATAGTGGCCTGCCAATTGCAAATGATGTTCCAGCCCATGAGGAGGGCGGTGGAGCTTCGTTGTCCGTACATAGCAGGTATAAGCGAGAATGTTTTCCGCCTACGCGAAGGCGCCAACGCTGAGAGCTGGCGCCCCAGACTTGTAACTGCCAAGCAGGGTTCAGACGAGATCCACTCTGGGAACCAACACCGCCAGCAAAGATCCACTGGCAGACTTTGGTTCAAGCACGATTCAAACGTTTGACCGGCGACCCTTCCATTGCAACGGGATGCGTTGAAGTTTCTCCTCGCTTCACAAGCACGAGGGCGACGAAAGGGGAAACCAGTTTGCGGCGCGCTCGGATAAGCTGTCTGCGGCTCGGGATCTTTTTCGCACTCGACATTTGATCCGCGCCACACGCTCCTAGGCTCGTTTAGGCAGACCTCCTGAGAACGGGCAGAATCCCTGGGACGCCCGAAATAGCGGCTCAGCCTCAGCACAATTCTTGTAAGATTCTCAAAACCAACGAGTCTCTCTCCCTCCAACTCAATCCTCACCAGTCTTGATATTTCCCACTAACCATTCAAGCTTCCCTAGTTTTTGCAGTCTATCTAGGAGCGTGCTCTTGTGTGTCGGTCAGTCATCATGAGCGTAAGTGTTTCAGTGGACTCGTCCTCTCCTCCCGCGTTTCAAGCATTGCCCCACAAACCGGGGGCCGCCTCCTCGTTGCTCCCTCGCTTCAGCATTCCCGAGCAACCTTTTCTTCTTTCTCTTCTTCTTCCCTACATTCCCCGTTGAACTATTATTCCATCACTATTGGAGAGCAAAGGTGCTAACAATGGCTCAGTACGGGTTAGTCCCACCAGCGGAAATTGACGACCTCCGGGGAACAGGGGGATCGTCAGCACAATTCCCAATACTGAAATGATTTTAGATACGGGAGACAGAATCCTTTCGACGAGCGGAATGAGCCAGCAGGAGGTTATGGGAGGCAGCAGAATCCCTTCGATGAGCGAAACTCGCCGTCAGATGGCGGCTACGGAAGACCCTCTGGCGGGCGAGCCCCCCCTCAAGCTGCCTTTGGACAAGGGCCACGTCCTAGTGGCGGAGCGGGAAGATATGGTGGCGGCGACAACTATGGGTGTAAGATATTGTCACCGTAGAGCACAACCGTCAGGGGCGGGATTCGATGCTGACTGCGGATGCCAAGTAGCGAGTAATGTCGAGATGTCGTCATTGCAGAAGTCCGGCTCGCTGGACCGGTCGGATCCGAACGGCATTCTAAATGAGTGCCGAGAAATCGACCGCGGAATTGACCAAATTAGAGACAGCCTTGAGGCCCTTCGGAAGCTCCACGACCGATCATTGATCGAAGCCGACGCGACCTCGACCCGACGCGAGATGGACACACTTTCATCGAGGACCATGACAACTTTCCGGGAGCTGACGGACCGTGTTCGGATGGTCAAGTCGGTCCCCGAAGGCCGTCAGCCTAGGAACACGGCCCAAGTTGGGCGGGTTGAACGACGACTGAAGGAGGCAAATCAAGAGTTCCAGCAGGTGGAAGCTGCGTTCCGCAAGAAGACGCAGGATCAGATGGCACGCCAGTACCGTATTGTACGCCCAAACGCTAGTGAAGCGGAAGTTCGCAATGCGGTAGAAGATACAAGTGGAAACGCACAGGTCTTCCAGCAGGCACTCATGCAGGGCAACCGCATGGGCGAGGCAACATCCACCCTCAATGCTGTCAGAGCGCGCCAACAGGATATGCAGAAGATTGAGCAGACCTTGGGAGAGCTGGTTCAGCTTTTCACCGATCTGAGTGTCTTGATAGAGCAACAAGAGACCCAGTTTGTGGACATCAGCCAAAAAACGGAGATGGTGGAGGAGGATGTACGCCAGGCAAACGTCGAAATCGGGACTGCCGTTCACACGGCCAGATCGACAAGAAAGAAGAAGTGGATATGCCTCGGAGTCGGCGGTATGGTTATTCTTTCAAGGCCCGGTATTTGTCGTGCGAACTAACATTAATTCCCAGTTGGCATTCTTGTTGTCATCGCCGTCATTGTCGTCGTATACATCATGGTCAATCGCGCCGCCAATGGAGCGAAGAAGCGCAGTGTCTTCGTGTCACGGAGTGTGAGCGAGGACCTGCAGATGAACACCGCGCGCAGCGTCGACTTTGCTGGCGAGCGACCCGTTGACGCCATCTTTGCGCAGTCTAAAATCGTGGTCCCTAATGTCGGCTTCGACGCCAAGAATCTGCCCGCAGGCACCCCGGGCAGCCTCCAGAAACGTGATTTTTTGCCCCAACGACTCGTCCCCAACGTCGCGTTTGATCAAAACCACCTCCCAGCAGGTTCTCAAGGCAGCCTACAGAAGCGTGATTCCCTTCCACAGCGAATTGTGGTACCAAGCATTGCGTTCGATCAGAACCATATCCCTGCGGGTTCCCCAGGGAGCTTGCAAAGGCGCGAGGCCCGGAAGAAGCGGTACGTTATTCCCGACGACTTGTCGGAAGAGTAAGGGCGCTGCACTGCGTCGTCCAGCGAAGGGGCATGGGGCAGGTCCACCATGTCCCTCACAGATCAAGACCGGTTCATCTTCGCGGCGCAGACCTTGGTTCTTACCACCCACCTACTTAATCATCTGTTTGTCCAATTATAGGGGCTGCCTTTCTCGAGGTTGAAATTGGAGTTGAGCCTGGCGTCTGTGCTCGGGATTTCCTTACAATCGATCGTGTTTTTGTTCTTTTTTGGTTTGTAGAAGCTTCCAGCTACTATTTTGGATGACGTTGGCTAGCGAGCTATTGGGTTCATTGCACGTGTAGCCAGTACTTGATAGGGGGCACTTGTGATGCATAGGCTAGGATGCAGGGGAACTGAGTTTTCTCTTGACCACTCACTGTACAAATATAGTTTTATTAGCCTTCTTCTGGTACGGAGAAGTTCAAATCAGATGAGTATTGTGTCATCGTTGGCCAAGGTGAAAACATGAAAACTACCAGCTGATTTCTTATAGTACCTCGCCGGGAGGTCTGATTCCATGTCAGGAGAATGATGGAGGCTTCGGCTCAGTTGTGTTACCGACGTTCCATCGTATTTGCCAAGA
>Ga0247769_1000524_pt1 | contig 10347 bp, 10 predicted proteins | sample UWRJL166409R6_FD_179942 | JGI IMG/M metagenome (GOLD analysis project Ga0247769, IMG submission 179942) | Plant litter microbial communities from Arlington Agricultural Research Station in Wisconsin, United States - UWRJ-L166-409R-6 | ecosystem: Environmental > Terrestrial > Plant litter >... | reverse complement strand
CCCTACGCCGCTCGGGGGGAGAGGAACACCACGGGCGGACACGTAGGTGCCTGCCCGGCCTCCCGAACCACCGCCAACCTTGACTGTAGTGGTCGTCATCCGACTGCCCGCCCTGGATCGTGAGACGATCGGCATCGACTCACCGGGCGCTGGTAGCCCGCCTCGGACTGTGTTCTCCGATCGGTGGCTCCTGGCCGACACGTAGCTCTCCGGCTCCGGAGTGTTGTATGTGTAGCTCCGCTGGACAACGGGCGGATGCCTAAGGCTTCGGGAGCTGATATGACTGCGATGCTCCGCGTCAGTGAGGGCAAGAGGTGCGCGGTTTGAAGCCGCTTCGCTTCGGGCGCGTGTGGAGACTCGAGACCGCGATGAGCTGTGGCGCCCTCGCGTCTCCTCAAAGTGGATATCTTCCACCTCTCTACTCCTTGACCCGCCCACCTGACTGTACCGAGCGGCATAATCAGGGGCTGGCCGGTAGTCTGCGCGGGGCACATAGTCTTCTGGGTAGCGGACCTTTGCCACGGCCCGCTCGACTTCAACGTACCGGCCCTTGTGGCCTCCGTAAGGGTCGGGCAAGGTCGATCGGCGCGAGAGGGCCGGTGCATCAAAATCCTGACGGGGGGCGCGGGAGCGGTCGGCTTTGACTTTGCTATAAGTCAGGGCGCCACCGATTGCAGCACCAGCCGCGACACCGAGCAGTGCTCCAACAACAGTCCCCGTACTCAACCCGTTAGAATTTTGGCGCGGCGACGGCATAGGTTCGTACACCGTGGGCCCATCCGTGACGCTCCGCCTCAAGGAAGAGTATGGCTCTCCATCACTATGCCCGCTGTACGGCCGCCTGCCAACTGTTCTGGATGATCCACCGGATTTCGAACCCTGGGGAGGCAGTTCTGAGCTTGCGACACCGTAGTTCCAGTCCAGAATACGGCTTGCCTCCTTTGATGTGGACTGGGTACGGCGTAGGGTGGAGCCGCCGTAGTGAGTGGAGTACTCTGGATGAGGGTGATAGACAATTTCCATAATGTTCCCGTCGAAGTCGGTGATATTCACTCTAGTCTTGCCCCCAGGGTTGATAGTCCGCGTCGTTGAGGCGCTGGTTGATGCGGAATGGGGAACGAGTCGACTTCCTTCCCGGTCCTCGGGGTTGGCGCGCAGCGCAAAATCGTAGACGTCGTCGGCAACCTGAGCCGAAGGCGCCGACAGACAAATGTATGATGGTTTGAGATCCCGTCCCCTCCACGTTGCGATCTGTCGTAGTTCGAATACTGGTACGCCTCCCAGAGGATCACCATAAACAATGGATGGGGAAGGCCCGTCGTCTTCGACAGATAAGTAGCGCAGACCGAGGGGTTGCGTGACTGCAGAGTAAAACGACGCAGAGGAGGGGAGGTGCGCGACCTCGAGGAACGGAAGCATGAGGACGTTAAAGGGGCCCGGGGGCACCCACCTCGACAGCCTCGGGCTGTGATTTGGTTTGGGGCGGCGGGAAGCAGCGAGAAATGACAGGCTGCTAAGCCAGGAGGGCGAGAGCCTTGACCTGAATTCGCAGGGCAATCGACAGCAAGGCCAGGGCAAGTGTGGCGTGAGCTTTGCGTGAGCAGGCAAAAATGCCAGCTGGACTGGGGTTGCAACCGTGAGCTGCCACCTGCGGGATTTCACCAAGACGCTGCGATCAGGCCGCCCTGCTCTCAGACACGGAGTGCAGGGGATGGCAGGAGTAAAAGGAGGCTCAGAGGTAGTCCTATGGCTGCGCAGCCTGAGGATAGATTGGGGCGGATTTGTGACGACCGAAGGTGAGGTGGTGGCTGGAATGCGAGGCCCTTTCACACAAGTTGGAGAGGTGACAGGTCAGTGGCCGCCATTGGAACGGAAGTAAGCCTTTGCAGCACAGCTCCGTTGGTGGTCCTCACTTTTGGTTACTTCGTAATGTGACTTCTTGACCCCGACATCTGCAGGAGTCGGTGTGCAACCTTTCCCCACTAGGACCTCCCGAGGCGACGCGCCATAACATACCGGATGCACTTGCGGGTGTGACCTACGGATACGCACCTTGCAATCTAATCCGCGGGTGTGCGGAGAACAGTATGTTGGCAGTGCATGACAATATGGAGTGCTTAGGTACCTAAGGTACCTTAGGTAGGTAAGGCCTCAGGGCAGGCATCACCAGTGCCCAATTGGTGACCCAACCTCAAATGCGGGGGAATGGGGGTGACAGCAGCTCTCGGACCTGCGCAACGCTGTGTATGTGCTCTACTAAGGTACGTTAAGTTAGAGAGATATAACTCAGCTGAGATCTCGCCAGTGATTGCAACGGCCGGTCATATTACTTTACCTGTCGCGGCACAGGAGAACGGAAAGCACCCAGCTGTCTCGGTATTGCTGCCGAATGGACGCTACCGATTACATACCTAGGTATGTACAATCCAATACAATACCTACAATACATAGGTAGGTACCTACCTACTTCATAGTTTGTCTTCGTTACAGGAGCGAAGTAAACCGCCGTAATACCCAGAGCGCCCGCTTCAACACCACTCACCATTTAGATAACCTTTTGAAGGTGCAGCTCATCCGGGTCGAAGAGCGACCAGGGACTGGTCCATACATGGCATATCCTGTACTCCGTACCCAGTCCCGTACTTCAGTTGCCCAACGGGCAGTCTGCCACGTCCGAGTCACGCCAATATGTATCTCTGAGGATCTGTGAACATGTCAAGGCAAAAGGCTCCACGCGGCTTGCTCCAGGATTGGCTACTTGAGGTCGGAACACATTGCGTTGAATGCCAGATGATGTCTTTTTTAACCGTCGACTGATACTGGGGGCCAAGGCCACACGAGGCCTGCAGGTGACGACTTGTTGGCGCTTGGGACCCGTGGTCCTCTCTGAAGGGGCTGGTTGATTGGACAGTTACTCCCCCCCAAAAGCAAGCGCATGCAGGAGAATAATACTCCGTACCTTAAAGTACAAGGCCGCTCTCCTTGCTCCCACCAACCTAGTCAGGCATCCAGCGGAATGTCGACCTGTTCAGGCTGGAAACCGCCTGGTCTGTCACGCCCTGTATCTTGTTGCAACTTGTGGTTTTCGCCGTCCATCTGCACCCTTCCTCTTCCGCTCTGATCTGGTCGGGATGCGGGGGGACAGCCAAACTGCGGTCACGAAGGCCTGCTGGACAAACCATCTTTGACTACCGGAACCACAGCTTGCATTTCCCGCTTGGTTATCTAAAATCTGTCGCCACCATATCTGCCACTATCTTGACAACCGCTGTGCAGTGTCAAGCCACGGCTTCAGACCCGTAAAAAGACCCTCATCTGCCCTCCATCAGTCCAACACTCCATCCGTTGCTGGATGTGATACCTGCGAGTTAAGTGCCGTGGTGTGTGGGGCCGGGTTATTCAGCATGAGGCAGCCAGTCAGAGAGGAATCCAGAAAGAATAGTAAAAGGAAAGGGGGAAAGGTGTGTGTGACCAAGTTGAAGTGGTCCACGAAGACGACGAAAGCGTCTTGGATCCGTTGTTGAACGCCATATGTTTTGGTTGCAAAAACACCGACAGCGCAAGCACAGACGACCCAAGTTCCGGAAGCTGAAGGTCGTAGACCGCGATGTTGTATCGCGGAACGGCCAGCTGCAACCGCAGCTCCCCGGATAGGAGAGGCAGACAGATCTTCCATCAGATCCCCCGTTCTTGCCAATATTCCCACGACTCATAAGCATCCCTAGCCTCGGGCTACAGGATATCCCATGCATCCTCGGCAGCATGACAGAACTTGCTGCATGCTACGCTGGCCGAGAGACTGTAGTTGCTAATAGCAATCTTCTCGTCGACGTACTCATCGGCAAAATTATCCTCTCCCTTGGCCATTGCACCAACGAAGACACAAATGCTCTCGTTTGGACCAAGGCCATCGATATACTCGCGCACATGGACCACCGGAGCGTCAAAGCTAAGTGTTATCTTGCGGCACTTTGGGGGCAGATGGTCGGTGATCGGATTCTGAATGACTTTTAGGAGTTTTTCTTGCGAGTTGGCGCCCTTGATGGAAAGGCGGTGGAGAAGCTGAACCATGAGGCCGGCAAAGCGCTTGAAGGTGCGGGGAATGCGGACAGAAGGCGATACCTCGATTAGTACACCTTTGGCGGTCTGGATGTAAATCTGCAGCTTTCCCGCCTTGTTCACCGGAGAGTCGAGGAGAGTAAGCAAGCACTGGAGGATAAGTCAAACGTTAGTTGCCAGTCATTACATTTTGGGTGCAGACTTGATTATCCCAACCTGGTGAGTGATGTCCGGGCGAGCATCACTGATGTCTCGGTTCATCTTTCGCATAACCCCGATGTGCTCATCGCTGTTGAGGAGCGAGTACTTGTCTTCTCGCTGCACACCCATTCGGCCAGGGCCGCCGTGCGAAGCCTTGTAAGTTTCAAGACTGGCATTGGAGAGCACGACGATAAGGCGTTTGGTGGATTTATCAGTTGGGGAAATGGCAGCATGTTGCTCGGCCACAAGCTGAGGTAGCGTTGGAGGAGGGAGCGACTGGGTCCCTGTCATTGTTTCCTTGGAGTTAGACATCTTTGGTTGGGAGTTTGGGGTTGCGTCCATTTGTGATATAGCCACGGCGTGATGACCGATCAGTACGCGGCGAATTGGGCAGCTCTGGAAATTGGTTGCTGGTTGCCAGTGGTGGGGTTGAGGCAGACAAAACTAGGTTTTTTTACCTCCCACAGGCCATAAGTGGGGACTGGATGTCCTCATACCTAGACCGCCAATTCCCGAGTTCGATGCTGCGCTCATACGGAGTACATACTGCATCCAAGTCGACCGAGCGTCTTGGACAGCGTCGACGAGAGAATGGGTAGGGTAAGAAGGTTGGGGGATATTTCACTTACGTGGACGCTTTCCGGCGCGATGTTCCGGAGACGAGGACATCTTCACGAGTCCGCTGGCTTTTCCACAGCTTCTAAAAGGAAGTAAGTCAGATAGAAATAAGAGAGTAATCCAACTTGTCGAAACGACACTTTCAAGCGCCTCCTGCCCTTTAATTTGACAGCTGCGGCTGACCGTACAGTGATAATGAAGAAGCAAAAGAAGCTCTCTGAAAAGGCTTTGACTCAACGTCTGTTGAAATGATCTGGTTGGCTTATTGGGCGGTCGGCGATTCTGATAAATGGTTTCCCGAGAAGGTTTTGCGGTGATGTTGGAAGAAAGAATGTGAGCAGTTCCGTGTGTTCCGAACCGTCAGGCCAAGCCTCAGAAACAAAGGCCAGCTGTCTGCAAATCCTGTTGGCCGTACGGCCGAACCCCACTTTACACTGCAATAGGCTGATGCTGGGCTCGGCTGGGTTACCCACGGAAACAATAGAAGTCTGCACCCTAACCCTACACTAGACGGAACGCGAATACCTTGAATAGGGCAAACAATTATCTTAAACAGCAGACTGCACCAAATCTCGAGAACGTGCATGTGGCAAATGAAGGATGTGCAGCCACATCTCGGCAGATACGTCATCGGCACAAAGTCACCTGTGAGATGTTGCGAACAGGAAAAGCACTGAGGAGGGCTTCGTCTCATATAATCTACGATACCACAAATCCAGGACAGTAATTTTGAACAATCGTGTATAACACGAGGGAAGGGATGTTAAAGTGACCTCAGATTTGAGATTCGCATCTTTGGGTTCGTTGGTTTGACGTTTCTAAGGTTGACCCCATGCTGAGCACGTCCCACTCTGCCAACCCCGTTTTCGGTTCCCCAGATTCGCCAAGAACGACCCCAGCGACGACTGACCACGACATCGACAAACTATCTATCAACAGCCGCCTTTCGAGCTACTACTATTTGACGTTGCCCGCAGAGCCTTCGATCCCCAACGCCATCGCCGAGGCAAAAGAGGAAGGTAGCAAAAAGCCAATACAGCGCCCTCAAGGGCCGCCCGATTGCACAAGGTACTGTCTTGCGACCTTATCTACCCCTGTATGTACACACCTATCTAGTTCCCCCTCCACTGGCCAGGAAGGCGAACAGCAACTCCACCAGTGTTCACAACACCCCAAACACAATCCCCAGGGCTAACATCATTTGAGGGTGGCTAGTTCGTGGCTGCCATCCATGAATTTTGTCAGGGTCTGATCCGCCATGGCGACCGCTAAGTCCCCGCTCGCCGCCCCCTCGCCTCGCCTCGCCCTCGAACGCGGGAATGCTACTGCTAGCTACTTCCCCCAGCAGAGCCACTACCAGGATCGAGTTTCTGATGCCGAGACCCTCTCCAATACCCTTGCCAACTCACATGTTGTTCAGCCTGACGGCAACACCCCTCTTAATGCGCCCGTTGCTACCCGTCCCAACGGAAATGGGAGGTTCACTGAGGAATGGGATGCTAGCCAGCGGGGGAGTTCAGTTCTAGACCCTGCGAGTTTCGGCAGCAACATACAGCGCTCCAATTCCTTTTCCGGCTCGGTGGGACACGTTATCGGCGACGGAACCATAACCTTTTCTCGCGGCAACACGTTGAAGAAGAAGGCGTCATTGCGCGGGGTCGGGAGCTTGAAGCGCAGCAGCAGTCGCCGTAGTATGAAGGCGGGCAGCGTTAGAAGCCTAGCACTCCAATCGACTACCGACCAGGACGAGATGCAAAGTGCCTTCTATTGTCCAGTCCCCACCGCGGGCAGTCCTACTGAGGCCCTTGCCAACCGATTTCAAGGTATGTCTCCCGTCGTAGCGAAGAGCGTGTTCACCGGCCTTGGCTGACGCATGTTCACGAAGGCTGGAGAAAGCTGCTTAAGGACCTCATTGCATGTTTTCGAGAGATTCAAACTCACTATGAGCATCGAGCTAAGTCGCTCAATAAACTCTCCAATGTTCTGGATAGTACATCAACCCCCCCTGGGTTTTTGGCTTCTGGCGGACTGGACGCTGCTCTCCAGATCTTGAGGAGTCATAACAAACAAGCCATTGCCGAGGCCAACAGGGCCAGGGAGATAGAGGAGGATGTTATCCTGGCACTTACTGGCCTGCGGAGTGATCTCCACCAAAAGATCAAGGAGATCAAGAACCTTTCAGGCGATTTCAAAAACTCCGTGGAGAAGGAGATGGAAACCACTCGCAGGGCCGTGAACCACCTACAAGAGGTTTTGGGACAGGCCGAGCTTAACTCTGCTTTGACGACTGGGAAGCAAGATCCGTACCTCCTACGGTTAGCGGTCGATCGACAGTTGGAGAGGCAGATTGGCGAAGAGAACTACCTGCACCAGGTAAGTCACCCTGTTTCCTGCTCCACCAATGGTAAAGCGCGAGACTAATGGCGACATCATAGGCGTACTTGAACCTGGAGAATTCCGGGCGAGAATTGGAGTCGATTGTAGTCGGCGAGATTCAAAAATCGTACAACGCGTACGCCGGAATTCTCAAGCGGGAATCGGATGCCGCCTATGGCGCAATTGAAGAGCTCCGAAATGGCCCAATATCAATGCGTAAGGATACAGAATGGGCCTCTTTCATTCATAGGGATGATCAATTCGTTGACCCCGACATTCCTATGAGGTCGGCCGAATTCATACACTACCCTGGTCGTGATCACTATGCTTGTCAAGAAATTCGGGCGGGCCTTCTAGAACGGAAGAGCAAATACTTGAAAAGCTATGCAGCTGGGTGGTGAGTTTCTTACACCCTGGCCGGGCGCCTCAGCTGACATCTCCCGGCTAACGTGTGAAGGTATGTGCTCTCTCCGACACACCTACACGAATTTAGGTCGGCAGATAAGACACAGGCGCCCTTGATGTCTCTATATCTTCCTGAGCAGAAGCTTGGCTCGCATTCCGTGGAAGGTGGCTCATCTAACAAGTTCGTCCTCAAGGGTCGCCAAACAGGGTCTATGCACAGGGGCCACACATGGGTATTCCGTGCAGAGAGCCATGATACAATGATGGCTTGGTACGATGATATTCGAGCTCTTACAGAAAGGACACCCGAGGAGCGGAGTAATTTTGTTCGTGGCCACATACGAAGTCTGAGCCGGACATCTCAACGTTCATCTATGAGCAGTGATGGTATTGGAGATGACGACGAAGAGCCCCCCTTCGCCGCATCTCCCACGGCTGTTGGCCAGCACCTGAGACAAGATACGCCGTCGCGACGACCCTCAGGTGGGCGGTTCCAATCTGAAATTCCGGTGAATACACAGAGAGACTCACACGTGCCACTCTCACCACGCAGCGTGAGTTCTGGCTATGCCGAGCACATCGATCGCATCACCACTGCCCCGGATAGCAGCAGCGTTCCTCGCAGCACGGGGGAAAGACACCGCAGTCATGAGGCGCTTGAAGATGAACTTGGAGAGCCCCAGGTTGTCCAGGTCAGGAATAACCAGGAGATAGCAGCACCTACCCTCCGCTTTACCGACCGCGGAGGTGGCGATGATCTTTACCACGCACAAGAGCCTCGATCAGCGACACCTGTGGAACTGTCTGACTTGTCTGGCCCTGTAGGTCGCAACACAGGGCTGGACCGTACCTTGTTGTCACATCCCACAGAGGCCGCACGAGCGTCCAGACGCCTGTCGCAAGTATCCTCGAATAGCGAACCGGTGTCAGCTGATCACGAATATGTGCCCAGTGGGGCTGAGAGCCCAGCTGGATCTCGGCCACCAATGGACCAAAAGGATGAAACGAAGGGGACTGCCAACGGTATCCCCTACGGTCACAAGCCGCAGCAACCTCGAAGTACTGGCCGCAATGAGAACGCACCAACTATCTCACATCTCCACATTCCCGGAGAATACCCAAAGGGCAGCTCTGGGTTTTTTTGATGCGATGACGCGTTGACCCGGTATCCCTCTTTTCCTGCGCCTAATCCACCCTGTCGCGATTCTAGCGTTCGCAGCTGGGATCGCCACCAAGCAGTTCTCATGAGGCGGGCAATGCCATCGCTTCTCGGAGTTCTCATGACCGCCATGAACAACTTGGCTCACATGGCACGAATGGGTTTGACGGAAGATGCACGGTATACTCCAAGCGCTTTCCATGGGGCATTGCAATAGGCCTAGTAGACCGATAACCAAGACTGACTTTTTTGTCCCTTCCTGTATTATTCTGTTCTTGTTATGTGAAGATCCAGACACCCTGTGCCTGTCAACATAGACTCCGCTAGGTCGGCATTCCCTGAACGAGAGAAGAACACATGATCCCAGTTGTCGCCTTCACATATTTTACCTTCTGCATTAGCCACCGTTCACAGATTTCTGTCCACCGCACTCAGAACATCCGGTGACTCCCACACCTACGTCACCTGCTTTGAAGTGCAACCACTCGTGCTGTGGTCATCTGCGTGTTTCGGTTATAGGCTTGGTGAAATGAAGGAATTTATCACTGTCGGCGTGGTTTTTATTACTGCTTTTGAGTGGCATGGGTGCCAGGTGTCAACACCGTCGTCCGAATCCAATCTCTGGTGAACTCAATAGCTATATTTGCCCAAAGATTTTCTGGCCACAGTTGGTCTTGCTTCACCCCTCGCGTTCCTGTAGGATTTTAATCTCACGACTCCGCCAACACAAGTTGACGCCTATCTTCGCGTCTTCGATGGCAGATTGTTCTGGGTTACTCAACCATCTCTAAGAGCTGCTGGCTCAGTATTTTTTGGTGACCTAGTTCTGGTTATGCGGTTTGCATTTAGACATGCTCTCTTCCTGATAATGGCATTAGCGGGGCGTGGATGTGCACAGTCCCGCGCAATACAACCCTTTTCCTCCTTCCTAGGAGCACTACGGAAGAGCGCAGATCGTAGTCGCTGTGGCGAGCTCCATAATACACATTATATTGGGATTACCAAGATTTGGTGCCATGGCGGCGAGGGCAGTATTCCTACGGCCCAAGGGTTGTGTTTTTTAAAGTTAGCTTGGGTATCAACTTCTTCAAAGTCATTGTCGCCACAAACACACCCTCCAAATCAACGAATCGCTATGCAATGGCGGAGCAAAAACGGCGCCCAGATCTTCGGGTTGATATCCATCAAGCAAGGCTGGAGCAGGGTGATGATACATGGTCCCAATTTGAGAGCCCCGCCTTCTGAAAGTTATATTTTGTTTCGTTGCGCCTTCGCGTAGGAATACCACGTGTGACATCGGAATGGGGCCAGCTGAAAAGGCGAGAGGTTCGAAGTCACATCCGTAACCGCCGCTTCTGCCACCACTCGGTGACGTGAGACACGAATAACTACATTCGCCGCGGGCATATCGACTCAACGGCAAGGCAAGGTTACCGCAAGAGTTACCTTGACCCTCTCCACGGTCCGCCTGCGACAGTGTGAAGCGTGAGGTTGTGCTTTGGGATGTCTCAATACCCGCCCCGGCCTCT
>Ga0247769_1000522_pt1 | contig 10355 bp, 10 predicted proteins | sample UWRJL166409R6_FD_179942 | JGI IMG/M metagenome (GOLD analysis project Ga0247769, IMG submission 179942) | Plant litter microbial communities from Arlington Agricultural Research Station in Wisconsin, United States - UWRJ-L166-409R-6 | ecosystem: Environmental > Terrestrial > Plant litter >... | reverse complement strand
CCTCGGCCGCCTCTCTCTCTCTCTCTCTCTCTCAAATGGATGGCGACCAAGTTGGGGCCTGGGCTGGCGACGCTAATGGGGACGGCTGCGCGACCGCGGTCAATCGTCACCAAGAAGACTTGTCGTCTGTGTGCCCTCGTGGAGGCACACAGATCTTGATGGATGACGATGTCGTGTGTGGTTGCGGAGTGCAGGATGGAGAAGGAGGAATTCCTGAAGCGGAGAGATTAGGAAGGGAGACCACAGTGAAGGTCGACAGTTTGAATGGGGAAGGCAGACGGTCGGAAGGACCTAAGACAGGGAGGATCAGGTGCACGGCCAATCGGGCAGGGGCTGGTGCGGGCAGAGCGCGAGCGTCAACTGGCTGGCGGAGCTTCAACAAGTGTCCAGGGCCCCGGGCGGGCGAGCCTCTACTGGAGGGCATTACCTCGACAAGAAGTCACAACATTCAACATTGCGCACTGCCTGCGGTGGCAGACTGTACCTCATTCCCCGACATAACGTATGTTTGAATTCTCCCCGGCTGGCTCGAACGTGGGCTCAACTCGGGTCAGCTAGGTACTACATCACGCACCATGGCGTCTGTCCCCTCGGATTGTTTTTGAGCTGCTGGGCTGCTGGGTAAAATGGCATGCCGCCCTGTTCTCCGTCTGTCCTGTGCTCACAAATGTCAAAGGCTCGTGTTTTCGTTCCCCGCCAGCAAAGCTCGGCCATGCAACTTCGCAATCTTGTGATTGGTGTCACAACAAGCAAGTAGCTTGCCGTTTTGGTAGGTAGGCGGTCAACAAAGTTGCCTGCAGCAGTTCCTGGTCGGCCCCATCGCATGCAGATTGGGAATCTGAGGTGATGGGGCAGCGGGGGGAGAGTGGCATCCCGAAATAACCAATCCACATTACCTAATTGCACGCGTTTTCAGCAGCTTCTCTGCGGTGCTACCAAAAAGGGCGGGAGCACAAGATAGCGGATGTGCCGCTCATGACCTTCCGAGTCTCTCGACAGAATTTTCTATATTTCTCACGAGGTGGTGTACGATGTGGCAAGACTGGAAAAGGGGAGGGACGGTGGCGACCGATTTCGGTTCCCGCTTGATACGGAAGGTCGGTGGACGGCATTGACCGACGCCCTTTCGATCGCCTCTCGGCGCGGCCTGCAAATCCGGGCATGGCCAAAGCCACGGGAAATTCCAGCCGTGGACCTCCCTTGGCACAACGGTTCAGCGCCTCTTTCGACTCGCTCGCTAAACAGGGAAAGGCACAGAGGAAACACCATATTTGCGACGCGCATCATCACCGCAAAAAGGCCCTGGAGGCGATTCCACACCTTCGTCACTGCGTCGATCGGGCCCGTGGTCAAGGGGAGAAGCCTGAGGATGAAAAAGATGGGGGAAAAAACTGACAGGAGGCGCGACATTCAGACCTCTCGCATGACGGTGAACATTGGCCCGGTGGCCCAACAGAAGAGCTTCCCGAAAAAGGATGTGGCCAGCCCTCTTTGCCCCCTTCATCAGCCTCCTCCGCAAATAAGCTGGCCAGAACGTCTTGTCCATCTTCGGCCTCGTCCGCAATGCACCTTTGAGCTGGCAGGCCGCACAACCAATGGTGCCCTGGCATTGAAGCTGCAAGAGGGCGGCTAAAGCGTCCGCCCTCGTCCATCCGACCCCACATCTGGCCTCCTGTGAGCCCGCGGATCTTCAAGGAGATTTTTCCACCGCCAACAACCGCTGCCGCGTCTTTGAATGAGGAGTCGCCAGCACTCACGAGCGCCAGTGATCCCCAATACCGCGCCAGGAGCCCCTATCTATAGGACATATAAGATGACATGATAAGTCGATGCAATGCCGAACCAGAAACAGGTCTCGGCGGCCAACCATTGGTGAGAAGAATCCCAGGATCAGATGCATCGGATGCAAGGCAGGAGATGATAACCAAAAAAAACTACGCAATACCACACCACCAGACCAACAAGAAGAATTGGAGGTGGGCGTGAAGCTGTGTTTCATGTTTTCTCGCAGCAGGGTTCCCTGCGACAACAAGTCACAAACCACTGGATCATTACGAGCCAGAGGGAGGGAAGAACCTTTCTCGCCTTTCAACATCCCCTTCGCCTAGAATGCCCCTCCTGCCCTCGCCGCGCCCAGTTATAGGCGGCTGGCAGGGCGGTGCTCCGGGTTTCACACGTCTCCCGACGAGGGACCCCCACCCGAGCCAACGATTGCGTAGAGAGGAATCTGTCGGAAGCCGCGCTGTAACATTTGTTTCGACATCCGTTGACCAACGACGCGTCTCTCACCTGATGAGCCACTGGCCAGAACTTACACAAGACGGGGAGCCAAAGTCTAGGCGTAGTGCACTTCAGGTGAATACCCCGCCACAGCCCTACCTACCCAGGGGGCCATCAGGACACACGCAGACTTTCCGTACGGGATCCATATGCCTATCCAAGGTCTCCGAGGAAAATCCCAAAGGCAATCAGTCTCGTCGTGGAGACATGATCACAACCCCGCAATCGACCAATGTCGTATGTGTGTATGTACGGTACCTTACTGTGCAGTCCTGGAAGAGTCAGAAGAGCGAGATATATTGATCACCAGAGAACCAACCAGACAACACCACCACCAAAACAGGGCGAAGCACTGCCCCAACCTTGTGTCGAGATGTGTGCAAATCAAAACCACCCTTAACGCTCACCGAGCTGATGACAACCTCCTGCCCTTCTTTACTTATTACTTTACCCTTACTAAGAACAGAGCACAGAAGAATACCGAACACCCGATTCATACACATCTTACTTACTCCGTACATGCAACCACAACATACGCGGAGAGAGGTGTAGGAGGGTGAGAGAGAGCTGATTCCAGCCGACGACACACTCGACTAGACTTTGTCAGGGCCAAACTTGAGAGTTTCAACATGCTCTATTCTGCCGTATACCACTCATTCGTCGTTCATTTATTTTGTTCATTGGCTCTGTTTGCACTCCAACTTCGAATGTTTCGGCCGAGAGACACACACAAGACAGTGGTGAGTTTGTAGAAGTCTCAACCCTAGCCCTCCCCAGCTACCTGGTACTCCTTAGTAGACGCGATCCATGGAGTTGCTGTATTATCCCACCGTCTCCGTCATAAAGTATAGGTTTTGCTCGCCACCACAAAACTGCGTTCATTTCCCTCTTCCCCCAAACAAGCTTTTAGACAAAGATATATGACAGATTATCTCTACACGTTTGCTGCGCTGCCCGTTCAAAAGTGTTTCCTTTTTCGGCTCGCGGGCCCCTGAACCCAGTAGTTATGACAAAGGAAAAAGAACAGCGTGCGTGTGAGCCCACCAATGCCTGAAAAGCAACCCATCGCCAACCGTATTCGTGCGCTTTCTTTTCCGGCGAAAAGATGGCAACCATCCCATGATTCCCAGACAGAAACCCGAAACCGAACCCAATTACTCCGAAACTCCAAACAGGCTAGGTCGATTTTCATCCCTCCCCTTCAGAACCAGTCTCGCGTTGCCATTCCCATTCAACGTCTCGACAGCCTTGCTCGCCTCCGTGAGACGGTGGTAGGCATTGGCGACCGTCTGCTCTGCGCAATCACGTGCGGTGCGGTACCACGCGTCCAATTGAGCCTTCTCGATGTATGTCCTGAGCTTAGCATCCTCGGCCTTCATGGCGTCAAGCAGCTTGTGTCGAAACCCTTCTTCCATATTGTCGAATCGGCGATCCAGTGACTCTGTGAAGACACCCAGCGCATCTGAGGGTCTGACGAAAGGGCGGAATGCCTTGTCAGAGTGTTCTGTTCCTAGTTAGCGGGGTCCATCGCTGCAGTCGCATACGAAAGGGAAGAAAACCTACGCTCATCCACAATCGCAAACATAGTGCGGTATGCTGCCGTCTTGCCGATGACATCAAGCTGATCCAGATCGTTTTTCTCGTTGGTCACGTTGACCTGGCTCCAGTCGTCCCGGATAAGACATCGCCGCCAGATTAGCCATTCGGCATTGGTGCGGTCTCCTCCTCTCAGTCCGAGCTTGGCAACTTTGAGAGCCAGGAAGAACTGATCACCGATCTTATCGATGTGGCTCAGCGGCAGGTTTGCAAGCGTGAGCACGTCGATCAGCGTAAACGGCTGAAGAACTTCATGTTTAAGGAGGCGCGAGAGCCCGTCCTCAAACACTTGCGAGAGCGCCTTTTGCTTCTTGGGTATGAGCACACCATGCTCCTTGAGCGCTAACTCCAGCTCAGCGGATTCGTCGACCGCCTCTTGAATGCTCGGCAAGATCTGGCTGTAAAGATCGTCCTGAATCTTTATCAGGGCAAGTTCTCGGTCAATCTTCTCTAGATTGACCCCGTGCTTCGTTTCGCTCTCCGGATAGCCGTTGGCAACGCTATCGGAGTGTACGGAAGGTTCGGGTTCCTCGGCTAGCAGCGCCAGCTTCCCCAGGCTCAACTCGATTTTTTTGTTCCACACCTGTTGCTCGCGAGTGCACCCGAGGTCCAGCAGAGTCTCGGCAGCGTGGTTGATGTCTTTTTCTCTCTCCACATCGTTGATCCAGGAGATCTTTGCCAGTTCGGGCTTCGTCCGTAGGAAGCTGGTCGCGAACCCATTTTTGTCATAAGGGAATTCCAGCACAGCCTGCACCCCACTGCTCCTGAGGAGCACCTCGTAGGCGTGGAAGGCAAACTCGGCTTGGTACTCGTCAAAAAGCCTACCCATCTGTTGTTTCTTTGTGTCGACCCGGGCAAGCTGCTCTGCCTTGCTGGGCACTGCAGCGGCCGCCTCCTGTTCTAGGGTGAGAATTTGCTGCACCACAACCTCAGCAAGCGACTCAAACGCCAAATGCTGCTTGGCGAGTTGGATCGCCTCATCCCACAGGCCATAATCCGTAAGTTTCAGAATCTTTTGGTGTCTGTCTTGCTCGTATGTCGCGCTGCACGCCTTCCCTAGCTTCTGGACCCGAATGTCGTCGCAATGCAAGGCCCACTCGCTGTATTCGTTAAGAGCTGAGAAGTATCGGTTAGTGAGAGAGGGAAGAGCATCCCGGATGAATCCCAGCAACTCAGGGTTGACGGGTGAGTCCTCGCGGAAGTAATAAAGAGGGAGCCAATGGTGGCAAAGCTCCACCATTCGTTTGAGATTGTTCGTCACAAGTTGACTCGAGGTCCAGGGCTCGGAAGCCGCATCATTACCTTCAACTCTCTTAGGGTCGATGCCGTATAACTGGCAGTTGTTCAGTCGGTACTCGTAGACCTCGTTCATGGCACCGTTGTTGATTGTCACAGCCTCCCAGACGAGTCTGTTGAGGCCTTCTTCCTCCATCTGTTTCTGCCCCCAGATAAGCTTGATGACCTGGTAAGGCCAAGCAAGGAAGATATCCAGCTTCCACACGTCGTGGAGAAACCAGTGCCGTACAGGGTCCACTTCACCGACTGCGGGATTCGGTTCTGTCTTCTGATGCTCGTGGATATAGACCGCCGTCTCGGAGACAATTGTCTTTTTGTCTCCAACAGCTCTTTCACCCAGAAACTGTTCGTGTCTCTGCCAGATCCAGGTAGCAACCGCCATCTTCTCCGCATGATAAAGCAACATCCAGCGTGTGCGGGGATCCAAAGCAATGTCAGCGGCGTTTAGAAACATGATCAGCCTATTCAGGTAGTTCATCCTCGTCCTCATGTTGCTCTCAAGCGAGGCCGGGAGGTTCACGATGAAGGGTGTTTTTGAGCTCAAGATCTCGTGGGCCAACTCAATCGCCGCTTCCCCGATAACTTTCGCCGAGAATGGCAGATGCCTTCGACCTTGGAAAACCAGGGGGTTGTCGGCCTTGATCCCGAAGAATACCGCCTGTTCCAGCTTGCTCTTGGCTGTGACCTCCGGTGGTTTTTCAGAGGCGAATCGGTCGACATCCGTGACCGCTACTCGTATTGCGCCAACACCCTGCAGTAGAAGAACCGCGGTGGGGTTCTTATTGCGATGCCGGTGAGCCCTCAAGTCCTCATGCACCACACCGGTGCCCGCCGGCTCCTCGAAGCCGGAGCCAACGATATGCATATTCTCTTCGTCCTGGAAATCGATAACGTCTTCAAACGTCGCGGGTATGATGTGGCTATCCTCTTGGAGCTGAGAGTCCGGCGAGTCCGGGGGAGAGGCCATCGAGGCAATGACCACGGCTCGGTCAAAAATGATAAAAGCAACTAAACCTGGCCGAGGGAGATAGATACGAGGTTTTGAGGGGGCCGAAGGGTTCGTAGGTGTGGTATAGGAGGTCAAAGGTCTGACCATCCCTATATCCACTTCCCTTGCTGAAATGACGACCTCGACGAGCGCATATCGCGATTGTCGCTTGCCAGCAAACATGACGAGGAGCAAGAGATGCTGCAGCTCCTCTTGCTCGTATGAAAGAGCTTGACTGAGGCGACTCATGTCCACGTATTTCTTCTCCAGGCCTCTCGGAACGAAGGCGAAGTCGACGACCACGAGCGAGTCCTGTGAAGGAGCCTCCGGCGCAGGATAGGCTTGCTCCATCGCTCGAGCGAGCTTCTCTCGCACATCCTCGTCGGCCAGGAGCTCATGACGGCCCCCTCTGTGGATCTGCCAACTGCTCAACCGCCCTTTCGATGTAGCCGCTACAACCACTCTCTCCCCGATCACTGTGCTCTGGCTCGCGCGGGCAGCAGCAATGTCGCCTCGAATGGCAGGCGAGCTCAAAGCATGGCGTAGACTCCCCAAGAAGCCGCTGGCGTTACTGCTGAGGCCGTTTCGAAGGAACTGTACAGAGATCCCAGGTCGCCCGTGCGTGTCCCTTACGTTCATGTAGGCAAGCCTTCCGCTGCTCAAGACGAGGATGAATCCTGCGGACTCGGCATTGACAATTTGTGCCACATGTTCCCCAGAGAACATGCCCGATATTGTGTCCTCCACGCCGCTTCGCTGCTGACGAAGAAAGTCCAGGGTGGCGGCGCTTGAAATGGATTCCCAATACACAATCTTGCCGCTGAGTGGCATCACAACCACCAACCCTGGGTCTTCGGAGGATGTTGACGGCGAAACCAGAGACCCGAGGGGAAGGGGGTCGGATGCGTGCTTCGACGGGTAAGGTAGTGTGAATGTAAATGTTTCGGGCGACGGTATCGTCGAGGTGTAGGGCCAGACGTAGGCATGGGTGTGAGTGAGGGTAAGAGCATATCCGGTAGATGAATATACGGCGCCGTGTTGTCGGCCTTCGAAGATATTTAGCGACGCTGTTCCCAGGCGCGAGGGGGTCAACGTGGGGCGCATTGCTATCTTACTCTGTATATCCGCGCGGAGCCTATCCGGCAGAGCTGGTAATTTGCTCACCGTGTACGCATTTGTTTGCGTCTGATTCGGGTAATGGTCAGTTAGAAATGGCTTCGGGTAACATGATGGGTGGTCGACTAACCAGCGTGACGCTCCCATCGCCTTTGCCAGCCCTCTCTCCAGCCTTTGGTTTCTTGGATCTGACGCTCAGTTCTTTTCGCGGGGCAGTGATCGCCTCCACCCCATCGCGCTTCCTTCCGAGAACGTCGATATTGTCAGGTTTGACCTCGAACATCTCGGGCGGTGCGTCGGGGTTTACGAAGGTCGCTTCGGACAGTGGTACGCGCTGGCGCTTGGCCTTTGGCTGCTGAACCGAAGCATCGGAGCTGAGGGGGCGCTGTCGCCGACGACTACTGCGCGTGCCTTTGGCGGGTCCGCCCTCGTTGAGGGAAGGCGAAAACATTTTTGATTCACCGCCGCCAAACTTTGGAGAACGGTCGCCGGTCGGGTGTGCGAGCGCGAAGGTGAGCGTGGATGGTCGGTCGGTCGGTCGGCGGATTAGATCATCGGAGGGACGCGCAGCGCGATAGAGATGATGGATGAGCTCCGATCGTAGAATAGAAGATGGCGGATGTCTAGATGGCGGATTGAAGGGCGAACGGAGGGGGACGGCTCAGATGGCCGCAAGGTGAGGTGTGCAGGAAGCCCGAGAGTGACGAAGCATTCATCGATTGGATCTTGTTGACTTGGGCAAAAAATCCTGAGCGCGCTACTGGCCAGTGCTCGATCGCTAAGGTACCCAGCTGCCAGCGCTTTTGCGGCTAGCACCCGATTGAGCACTTGGGGCCCCACTCAAGCCACGAGGAGCGAGGCGCAAAACGCACCACAGAGCGACAGCTGGGGCAACACAGTGCTGACTTCAGTCCTCCCGCCGACCCAATCAGCATCAACCAAGTTTCGAGGGAGCAATGCAAGTGCTTTGCATTCGGACAAGCTTCGCAGGTGTTCTCTGCATGTTTGGCTAAGGTATTTAATCCCTCGCCATCCTCAGAGCCTCTTTCAAGCCAGAATGCGGGACCCTCAATAGCAGCGCTTCAATGTCGTTGGTGCGTTTTACAGGTCTGGCTCGGTGACATCATGCCCGGGCCTTGTATCTCTAGGCGGCCAGGACTCGACCTGACGTGTCTGTGCTTTTCGACGACAACTCCCGTCTTGCGGCTCAAAGAGCCTCAGGCGAGTGCGACAACTCACATTGCGGGCAGCGTAATGGCCATTATTTGAAGCGAATCCAGCTGTTCCCAGCTATAGAGAAGTCGAAGCCTCTCTCTAAAGATCATATCCCCCAGAGTTTTCTTTTAACATCCAAGTGGTCGGCCCAATCGAGGGATCGCGTTGGCCACCATCAGCAGTTGGATGTCGCAACCTCAACTCCTACGGAGAGGCGATGCTTCACGTCAAATCACCGAGTGGCTCTGATATGGACTATTGTGGACAAACCTAGCGATTTTTATCTCTTTCATCAGGAAAGGAGCCGCGAGTGCTTTCGATACGGTTCAATTGGGTAGTATCTGCCCGGCGATTTACCAATCACCTCGCAACGACCCACAAACAGAGTGCCCCCCTCTCTCTGGTCGTTCTCTCTCGCCAGCTCAATAGTTGACATTGCTAAGGTGTCCATAAAGTGTTTCTCCTTCGAAGTCTCTGGATTGGGTACGTTTTGCATCATCCCAAGTCCTGGGCTGTTTTGGGAACCCCTGGATCCACCAGTACTACCTACCTAATTCTTGAACATGATGTAGAAGGAGGGAAATCGAGCTCAAGGTACGGCTTCAAGTGCCCTTCTTATCCCCGCCGACGGCAACATCCCTCTCGCTGTGAGCCATACAGGCGCCAGGCGGCTAGATCTACCCGGCGTGTGCCGGTGTTGTAGCGCGAGTTGCGTTGCAGCATGGGAAGACGGTTGGTGTAGGGCGATTGGTGGCCAAACTGTGGGGAAACATCGCATTGAACACGGCTCGTTTCCGACAGCTCCGGCGTACATGCGCTAAAACTTTGGACGACGGCCAGAAGAGTCGGAACGTAAGCCGAAACATGGACAGATCACAGCTGTCGAATCAAGCGATTCGGATTGTTTCTTGCCAGCAGCAGCATCATATAGTACCTCAACCCCAAACTGCTTGCAAGGAGCTGATGATTCCCTATTTTGCCGAACTCCAGTCATTTTCCACACACCCTCCTACCGGCCGTCGTCATTGGGTTGAAGCCCCGCTCGCATTTCTGGGCAGCAAGGTTAGAGCTTTTCTTGAGGACACAGCCGGAGGAAGCATCGCCGGGACCCGGGGATCCCCCCCTTGTCTTGGATACATCGGCAAGCTCCCCCCCCAATATATTTCCTGTCGCTCGCTGGTGCCCGTTTACGCGGTAGTATGTGTAGAAATCGGCATGGGGGGAGTTCAGGTACATAGCTACGTACGTACCTGGTGGGCAGGGTACCAACAGTACCAGCAAAGCCATGTCCAGCAGGCGGTATAGCCATACCCTTTATATGTCGCACTTGGCGCCATGCTTACCCCAATCCCCATACCTAGATACGTCGGAGAAAGCATGATTTCCATTTTCTTATCTTGTCAAATACCTGCTCTCCTCTCCGCTGTCGTGGAATGTATTCTGGGCCTTGGAACTCGGAGTGGTTGGCCACAGCATGGGTGACAGCAGACCGAAGACTCGGCAGCGGCGTCGTTACAGACCTGTCACATTGCTGCTGGGCGTCTGTCTGGTTATATATTGCGTCCTGTTCATCACCAGTCCTTCAGGCTCCGGCAACCAGGAAACGTCGGCGCATTTGCCGATCACTTCGAACTCAAAGAGACAGACCCCTGAGCTGCTCAATAACCTCTCCTTACAAGAAGATGAATGTAATGCCGCCTTTCCCGGACTGACGAAGGACATTGACGACATGGTAGGGGCGGGGCCGTTCACGGTAAAACAGGCAGGTGAACTTGGGCCCCTCCAAGGGAGAATCAAAGATGGACAGGTACGCGTGACATGGGTCGGGATATTGGACGTACGAATAGGGGGAAAGACTCTAACA
>Ga0247769_1000521_pt1 | contig 10364 bp, 12 predicted proteins | sample UWRJL166409R6_FD_179942 | JGI IMG/M metagenome (GOLD analysis project Ga0247769, IMG submission 179942) | Plant litter microbial communities from Arlington Agricultural Research Station in Wisconsin, United States - UWRJ-L166-409R-6 | ecosystem: Environmental > Terrestrial > Plant litter >... | reverse complement strand
GACTCGTGGCGGGGTGATGCTGATGCGCTCGCTTTGTGTTGCGCCGTGCTGGAGTCCTGCAAGCTGGTGGGCATTGCCGCAAGACTTTAGCTTGGCATAATGGTCGGTAATGGTGTGGGGTAGCGCAATGCAATGCAAGGGGAGTGGTGGGGTCCACGGGTCGGCCAAGAAGATCTCCCACGACCAAAGGGATTCGGGAGAGGTGCCCAGTCTTCGAGAATGCTCAGCCGGTCACGTCTACAATAGTCGAGTGGCGCGAGAGAAGGATATTCATATATTTTGGTCTTGCCTCGAATATACCGCCTAGTACCGTCTAGGGAAATGGCAACCAGCCAGTTACAAATCCACATCTCGTACCCGAAACCTCAGCCATCAGTTTCAGGGAAGGGCTACCATGATACAGATAGTAGCTTCCTCTGTTGTAGTATGAACACATCGCGATCCCGCTGCCTAACTTCAACTCGATACTCCCGATGCAGGTCACCATCAAACTATGAGGAGGTGGAAAATTTAATCGCTAAGAGCCGTTAGCAGTTGCAAGTGAATAAAGCTACTTCGATCCCACTTACAGTCTCAAGTAGGTGTATCCATCAGTCCAAAGGCCGGTCTGGTTTTTCTTTGAACAGTCTCTCATCATGTGCACGAACTTGTATACCAGCTCTGTCATGTCGTACCTGGTGGTGTTCTCGTAGGAGCTGCATATTTGGCTCCTACAAGTCTCACCTGTACTGTTCGAGCTGAGGCAAGTGCTGGCAGGAAAGTCGTAAGGATTCCTCCACTGGATCTGACTAAAGAGGGAGTTGTAGGCATCAAAGCAGTCCTTCGCGTGAAAATCATCTCGGGTGCTGTTGGCGCATGTCCTGTTTCCATTGTCGTCAAGGTGTCGGAGGGTGAAGGTGACATTCTCCGCTACGTCACGGGCACCTAGCACCTCTCTCTCCTTGGCCTCGAGCGTCTGCTGCGCTGCACGCTTGAAAGTCAAGTTTCAAGGTCAGCGGTCAGGCTCTTATTGAGGTGGGTAGGGGGTGTCATACCATGTTAACCCTCTCGCCGAGGAGTGTGCCAGCATTCTCAGGATCACGAGCGACCAGCCCCTGCTGTCCCGTTTCGTGCTTTGGGATGGGGTTCTCAGTGCTTTCCAATGTGGCGTTGAAGATGCCATTGTCGAACGTTCCCCACTGATTCTTCGCTATGCACTCCACATAGATCTTCTCAATCATGTAGCCAGCTACCTCTGTCGCAATGTAGTAATTCCACACTCCAGAAGGATTGCAGACACTACCAGTGCAGAGATCAACAGTGATGGGCGTCGTGCATGCGTACGGCCCCAGAGAGAAGCCCCCGTCAGGCCAAGTGTTGAATGCATCGATGACGGTCATGCATGAGCTCACCACGGGGCCGGGTGACATGGCATAACAAGTGGTCTATTTGCGAGGTTAGCATATGTAATCCAAGATGGCTAATTAGGGGTGAGTAAACGGAGAAACCACATACGACATTCTCGTGTCCCACCTGGCTGAAGGCGTTGGCGGCAAGCGGACCGAACGCGGCCAGCGCCCTGGTAAGAGAAAGAAGGATCGAAGGCATCTCTCAGTGCAGCGGTGGGTGTATTGACACTCCTCTGCTCTTGATGGGAGGCGAGTTTGATTTCAGCGGCTTAGAGTCGACAGGGGAGGACGGAAGGGAACGTTGTGCGTGGTGTTGATGTGTAAGGAAGAACGAAGCTGCCGGCAGAGAGAGCGAGGAGGGCTTGATATAGCCCACTTGAAAAACGGAAGCTGCCCTGGGCTTTAATTAGCATTGCGTCAGAGAAAAGTAAAGGGGAAAGAGCAACCCCTGATTTTGGTTCAGTGACAATCTCCTGGCAGTCGTCCCGGGTCTCCAGGCCGGTGGATGTGTTTCGCTCCGGCCCCTTCACAGTATTAGGGGCTTTGCTCCAGTGCTTTGAATGAAGTCCAGACCAGAATGTCGCCTAATTCTTCAACTTGTTTGATTATTTTTGGGACCACTGCCGTCCCATGATCTTCCCATTCATCTTCGAGGCGTCGATGAGCACCACAATGAGCATATAAGAGAAAATTGGAACTCAATTCCAGCCGGACGCCTTGTTTCGAATAACCCGGATACTTCCATTGGGATGCCCTGAGGATGTTTCATCTTATTCTTGGTCGCTGCTTCCGCCTTGCTGCGCAGATCTCTCTCGGTTTGGCCCGAGAGCCGGAGGAGGAAGGAACGGCGTGTTGTTGATGGCTATAGAGCGGGCAGTTCACGCAGAGTACTTCATTCACTCGCGCTCAGCTCATGGTCGTGTGCGCTATGTCGTTATGACAATAGGTCACCCATGATAGCATGCTGAGACACGCAAGCGCGATTTCACAGGTAGGTTGCCAAAACAACACCGTCACAAGCTTTGATTCCATCTCGGCTCCAGCTTCCATCAAGAAATGATGAGCCTTCGTCCGACAGCACACCCCGTCCGCTGCCAGGGTTCACTAAGACGAGGCGGTAGTTATGACCAATTGTCTGTGTTTTCGCGCGTTCATGAAGAGCCAGACGCGAGTCATCAATACACCCGTGATAATTAGTATGCACTTGTATCAATTCCTCCAAACGACGCTGTTGTCAGGAAGGCACTTAGGTATCAGTGCACATCCCAAGCAATGATAATATTGTTCCGGTTTGCAGCACCAGATATTCAAAATATGCGCGGAGTTCCCTGAATGGGAAACGCCGCAAAGCAGGATTTTGTAGATGTCAACATGCGGAAATGCGCGTATCTGGCCAATGACCCCGACAATATCTGACGTAGGTTGCCGATCCCCAAAGAGCACCTTCGGTATAATGGTGCGCTGACTATCGGGAGCCGCAAACCCCCGCACATGAATCCTTTTGCAGATCTGTCGAGATATGTTGACGGCACCGATGTTTGATTTGTAATGTTCGCAACTTTATATCAAGCCCTGTCACCTCCCAAGGATGCATCCGAGGTGAGTTCGACACAGACATCAACTTCATTTCTCTTGCGCACGAAAGTATTGGATAGCTTCAATATTCATTCCTCGCACTTTATCATACCAGGAAAGCTACCCACACACATACACACACCGCAGAGCCCTGAACCATGGACGCCTCCATCACGTCCTTCCAGATCTCCGTCGCCGACGCCGCTCTGGAGTCCCTCAAGACCAAGCTCTCTCATACCACTCTACCCGATGACGTACCCATGTCCAACAGCTGGGACTTCGGACCGCCCCTGTCAGACCTCAGGAGGCTCGTCTCGTACTGGAAAGACGGCTTCGACTGGCGAGCGCAGGAGGCAGAGCTGAACCAGCTGCCGCACTACAAGACTACCATTAATGTTGACGGCTTCGGAGAGCTCAGCATCCACTTTATCCACCAGAGAGCTAGTTCTAGTGGTGGGAACAACGACAAGGGGAGGGGAAGCATCCCCCTTCTGTTCTGCCATGGGTGTAAGTCGCACTATCTACCCTCATCGTCGACTGGTTATGTTGGAATACCGGATACCGGCACTCCCCCGCAGCATCAAACTTATAAAGCACCTAAAGTACCTACCACGAGACATGAAAACTGACACCCTCCAACCAGGGCCGGGAAGCTTTCTCGAGGTGACCAAGATCCTCCCCCTTCTGACCAGCCCGAACAGCAAAGACGCGCCGTCCTTCCACATCGTGGCTCCCTCGCTTCCGAATTTCGGGTTCTCTAGCGCCCCATCGAAGGCCAGGTTTGGAATTTCGCAGTATGCCGAATGTCTTCATAAGCTGATGCTGAAGCTGGGCTACGACAAGTACGGTATGTGCAGTCTGTACCCCATGTTCAGTTCCTATCTCGATATCTTAGGTGGTAATAGTGTGTGGTGCTTGATCGCTAAACCTTTTCTTTTACCACCAAATTTGTAGTAACACAAGGAGGCGACTGGGGCTATGCCATAACCCGTCTGATAGGCATTCAATACCCTCAGCACTGCGTAGCCTCGCATCTCAACTACATCCGCGCCAACAAGCCGACGCCGCTCAAGCACCCGCTTCTCTTCCTGCAGTCGCTCCTCCCGCACACAGCAGCGGAGAAGGCCGGCCTCGAGCGAACCAGATGGTTCTACAAGCAGGGGCTAGGATACAACATCGAACAGACAACCCGCCCAGCCACCATCGGCGCCGCCCTCGCCGACTCCCCGGTGGGTTTGCTGGCCTGGATCTACGAGAAGCTCCACGACTGGACGGACAGCTACCCGTGGACCGACGACGAGATCCTGACATGGGTGTCCGTCTACTGGTTCTCGACCGCCGGGCCAGCAGCGAGCGCAAGGATCTATTACGAGGCGCAGAACACGCATCCACACCCGCGAGAGGACAAGCGTATGCTGCAGTATAACCCCGGCGTGAAGTTGGGGCTGTCGTACTTCCCCAGGGACTTGATCGTGCTCCCGACCTGCTACGGACGGACGTTGGGGCCTGTGGTGTTTGAGAAGGTCCACAGCGAGGGCGGACACTTTGCCGCCCATGAGAGGCCTGAGCTCTTGGTCGGAGACTTGCGAGCCATGTTCGGCACGGGTGGAGGCGCTCAGGATGTCGCAGCGCTTTGGAAGCCGACGAAGTAAGGGGTGCGTGGGAACGGTGGTTTCTAATCTGTCATACCGTAGTAGCCGCGATCGCGATGCGGTAACTTTCAAGTTTGCATGCGATCCGACAGACATGCTTGTGCTCTGCTGTGAGACAGCAGCAGTAGCGTCTGAGGCCACTTGTGTCGATATCTGACTCGTGGCGGCAAGACATTCGTCTTCCCCCTCCTGAAAGTGAGACCGTTCCGTCTTCGGTGAACCCGAGTGTCACCTAGGCAGATCAGCAGATCGTCAATAGGATGGCTCACACGAAGCATGTGAATGCGCTGTCTTGCCTTCCCGTTTGCCGCCAACCTGTCCTCTATTCACCTCTAGTCGCTAGCCCCGCTGATTGGTATTGTACCATAAACCGTAAGATCGCTTGTTCCCCCCCAAAAAGGTGGCATCATGATAATCATACCCCATCCGAACGCCATTCCATGCCACGAGTCAAAAGAAGACAGGAATTGTATCTTCCCCGTTGATCAACCCTTCCCAATCAACGCCTCTCTCTCCAAGACTTCCGGTTGGAACTTGACCAGGAAGACCGTTTTCCCGGGCCACATTTCCCCCTCTTCTTTCCCCCCAACCGTATGCGCCGTCACCCTTGCCGGGAACGCGGCGCCATCGCACACCCCCTCGACGATCCCCGCGACGAACGCGGCACAATTCAGCTGGCTCATCTCCTTGGGCACGCTGATGTACGCGTTGACGAGCGGCTCGTTGTCGATAATCATGTACTCGTCGGGCGTCTCGGGATTGGAGCTCTTCTCGAGCCGGTCGGCCTGCCGCCCAAACAGGTGCGTCCAAACGTTGGCTTTGAGAAACTGCAGCAGCGCGATGATGTTCAGCGGCCGGGCCTGCGAGCGCGGTGGCTCGCGGATGAGGAGGAGATCTAGCAGCTTGAGGCCGATCGGGTGACCTTGAAGGTTGAGTCTGTTGATTTGCGTAACCAAAAACAGGCCCAAAAGTCAGTTTTCCTTATTTCTGAACTGATGTGCTCCATGAGACGACAGGGAAGGCGAGAAAGAGAGAGAACACATACCGCTTCTCCAGATCCTGAATTCCCGTGACCCTCTTCTGGGCGTAACTGATCATCTCGGAAAAGAGGTATGCAAAGCTGGCCTGGCTGAGCTCCGAAGTCTTACTGCGGTTGAGCGGTCGGTGGTAGATGGTCTTGCCGTTAGCGGGATATCGGAGCCCCGGTTCCTTTGCTCCCGTTTTCCCGCTTGCACCCATGTGCGCCATGATCTTTGCAGTGAATGTGATGTATTAGTGTATGTTCAAGACCCTGGCTTGGTTTGCGCGCGAACAATTGTATTCCTGTCGCTGGGTGTTGTAGGGAGGGAATGCAGTCGTAGATTTATCGATGACAGCTCTAAGCTAGGTGAACTCCCCGCGCCTGCAAAGTCCTTGGCGTGGCTTGAACAAGTGGGCGGGAGACTTCAACCAGGGTCTTACGGATTACAAGTACATATGTACACAGTACTCCGAGCACTGTCTTGTACCGTGAACATAAAAACATTACATGGGCCAGTGCCGTTGCTGCGAAGGACCCCGGCTGGAGGAGACCCCTGAGATGCGGTTTACATAGCAATTGAGCACTAAAAGACTTAGAAATGTTTTGGTTTCCTATGTAACCCCCTTTTCTGTACCGAGGCCATGAATCCATGCCATGTTTCGCTGTTCCCCAAAGCAATCAATTCCCCGCTGTCACTCGATAGAGTGCAATCACTCGCTACCCGCTTCCGGGTCGAACACCAACTGGCAACCACATCTCCGAAGGTTCGTCAACCTCGGCATCCTAGAGTTGCAAGGGCCTATGGAGACTGGCAGGTTCTGTCGATTGTCAAGCATGACCTGAATTCTGATCCTTGCTCTCTTCACGCAGAGCTTTGAGCTGGCTGTTAAGGTCTTTGTTCACCCACTCCCAATAACTTGTCCATACTTGGTTGGACCCATTGGCGGCGCCGGCTGCACCGCTGCCGCTTCCCAGACTAGATTTGAGCTTCTCACCCAGCAGAAGGGTGACTCGCAAGACTGCCTTGTTTGATTCGTCCTGCTTCTCAATCTCCTGCTTTACAGCCGTGTCTTTCAGCTTGTGGGAGAGCGTCTTGCGGAATGCATCCGCCATCGAGTCCAGTCGTCGGCTAGTCTCATCGGGGTCGATATAGACCAGCTTCGACACCATCAAGTTGCACAGTGAGCGAATGTCGTTGTCGTCGCTGAGCCCAGCAACGATTCGATCGTACAAGTCAATGATGCTCAGACGAGAGAAGGCCGTCTCCATGAGCGCATAGAGAGTCTCATACGCAGCCTGGAAAGCTAGTCAGCAAACAAAGGGTACGGCGGGAATATCTTGGCTCGACGCACCTTCCGAACCTCAAGCCCATCGTCGATGATGTGCTTGAATGGGCCCATCTGGACCTCACGGACAAGCTCGGGCTTTATCACTGTCTCAATCATGACGAACGGCAATAGTTGGTTCAAATGACCGAGGATCAGCTCCGGTTTGTTGTGAGAGGCCGAATTGAACGTGGACATGGCGTGTCGGCGAATCTCCATCTCAGGATCCTCTAGCATTGTCCTGAGCATGTCCACTAAATAATTCTTGAGGATTGCATCGAATGCCTCGTTCTCATCGGGAAGCGTGTAACGAAGCGCCTGGACGCCGATGGCTCTGAGCGTTGGCGACTTATTCTTGAGCAGGGACTAGATACGGGTTAGCGAACATGGACTCCTCGCACAGATGGTGTCAGCGTACCTCAAGCTTCGGCATGTATGTTTTGGGGTCAATGATGACCATGCGCCCAGTGCATTCAGCGCAAACGGCCTTGTTGTCCTCAACTCCAGCAGCAGCAAGGATCTGGTCCCAGATCATCGTGGAGAATTCACTGATATCTGTTGATGAGAGCGCCGCTTGCTGGAGCACTTCCTTAATAGATTGGAGGAGCAGATATTGTGTGCTGCCCTCCTTCTTCATGGCTTGGAGAATAACCGGCACATAGGTGGAAATGTTGCCAGCACCGGCCCGCCCCAGAGCGGTTGCCGCAGAGAGCGACACCTTATCGTACTCGTTGGAAAACTGCTCCAGGAAGAGGGCCGGGGGGAGAGGAGAGCTGCTGCCAAGTCGCAAGCCCGCCTCACCGAGAACTGCGAGGGCAAGGCTTGCTCGAACTTGATCATCTGAGTGGGCCTTGATCTCCTGTACGAAGCTGTCCAGCGTGACACCGGCCGAGTTACCACTGGCAACCAACAGCGTACCTATGACCTTTCCGACAATAGCAGGCTCCCCACTGACGCCCACTTGCTTCAGGAGACCCGTCATCAGAGCCTTCCCTTGTCCAACTTGGCCAACGCTGGTCACAAGTACGAGTAGCGAGTCAAGAACTGAACCTGCAACTGTTGTAGACTTGAGAAGGTTGCAAAGCGCCTCGATGAGCTGATGAGTGACAACTAGCTTCGGTTTCTCTTGTGTGAGATGAGCAAGCACAAGGAGACCGGGGCCAAGAAGCTGTGTGTCGTTATTAGAAATGACCGGAACTAGAGCGGCTACGGTGCTCTGGATTGTCGTGTCATCCAAAACCCCTTTCGCGGTTGGGCTCAAGACAAGGTGCTTGAGAGCCACGATGCTAGATCCTCTCAGGGCGCGGTTAGCCTTCCGAAGCTGGGCCCCCAGCTCAACAACAACCTTGCGAATCCACGGCGCCTCGAGCTGAACACTACTCGAAGACATGGCAGCAACCGTGTCCACCGCACGAACAGCAGCAAGTCTTGTGGTTTCGTTCTTGAGTCGTTCAAACAAGTATCCAAGCGCCGCTTTGCGCTTGTCCTCTGGGAGGAGAGTAGATCCTTCACTTCCAGATGTCCTAGCAAGAAGGGTCCCCAAGGCATGAATCGCTTTCTGGCGCACTTCAGTATCCGCGTCGTTGGCCGTTGTGCGGTCGACAATCACGTCGTACAGCTCCTGCAACTCGCCCTTGAACTTCTGGGCTGTCAAACGCGATCGAGGCGGCGTGATCGCCTTGACAACCTCCTCCGCAGTCTGAATTGCCTCACTGGAGATCTTGTAAAATCTATCATGCACGACAGATACGACGCCTGCAACAATTTTGGGTAGGTAGGGTTGCAATACCGCCGATGAATGGTTCTTCGCAATGTCGCTAGTCAGGCGGAGGGCAGCGATTCTCAAGGTGCCTGCGGTGGCCGAAGCGTTGCCTCCAGCAACCGAAAGAGAAGCTGATGAAGTTGTCGTTCCCGACGACTTGATAGCGTCAACGACAGGACCGGTAATCTGGTCGAAGTACGGCGCCAGACCGCCTCTCTGTACTGTAACCATGTCATCCAAGAGGTTAACCGTTGCTTGCTTGGTAGGAATGAGCTTTCCCCTGAGAAGTTTGGTAGCTGACTTGACAATGGCGGGTGTAAGTCCGGCAAGATCGGCGCGAGGCCCAGATGCCGGGATCTTCTCCAGAGTAGGAGAAGTGAGTCCCGTTCCGGATAACGACGAGGATGTCAATGCCAGCGCAAATGATGAGGCGCCACCGCCACTACTCTGCCGTCTCCTCTTCCTGCTTGGCGGGAGCTGGTTCAAATACTCGCCCTGGCTGTTATCAATAGAAAACTCCGGGATAATGCCCTCTCCAGTTTTGCGTATGAGAAGCGACATGGCGGCGAGAACTTCGAGGCGGACATTCTCCTCGCGTTCGTCAAACCGCCTGACGAGTGCCGGGGCCACTGTTCCATACAGAGCACCGCTGTCCAAAAGGTCACCGCTGCTTCTCGTAGAGATGATGGTATAGAGAGCTTTCGCCGCACACCGTCTGACCTTCCAACTCGCGTCGTCATCATCGTCAAAGCCACCATCGGCCTCAAATTCGTCGTCGTCATCAAATGCATCTGCATCGTCGTCGTCTTCCTCCATATCCTCGTCATCGTCAACTGCGTAATTTGGGTCGAACTTGAGATATCGCAAACACGCTTCGATAGCGGGGTCGGTAAATGGTCGCATCTGTGTTGGGCAAGACGCGAGAAATGCCTCCAGTGCTACCAAAGCGGCTTCTCTGACATCGTTGAACTCAAGGCCGGCCTCGCCGCCTTCACTGATCTCCTCACGCTGCGACTCCAGCTCCTCTTCACTCAGGGCGCCGAGGATGAACGGGACCAACTCCGGAAGATGCTTCCCGAACCTGTACGGGATAGATCGGGCCATGGAGCCGAGGATGGTAATGTATAGACGACGAGTAACAGCAGTCAGACGCGGGTGACTGAGCACTCCAACGGTCCGCTTGATAAAAGCCACCAAAAGGTCCTCTGAGAGGTAGTGTGCGAGCATCGATACCGCGACCACAGCCCTCTTCTTCACCACCGAATTCCCCTTATCTTGCTCCAACAACGTGACCACAGCATCATGCAGCGCCTCAATCTCGATTTGTTGCAGCATAGGTCCGAAGCACCTCACCACCTCAATCAGTACATCGACAGAATCGGCAGTCAAATCGGTGTCGGTCTCCAACAAGCCAGGGAAGGCTTTGTTGCCGGCAGATGCTGCGCGCCCAAGAAATCGAGGAATGAGAACGCGGTGGATACTCGAGTACGCCTCCAAAACATCCTTGCTGGGAGCTATTCCTGGGATGGGGCGTGGTAGAGCTTCCACAGTCGCACGCATAGCCATTGCTGGGACAGAGTTGTCCACCGAGTTCTTGAGCTTCAATGACGCCAGCTTGTCCATCATCGGAACTATTAGCGA
>Ga0247769_1000520_pt1 | contig 10369 bp, 8 predicted proteins | sample UWRJL166409R6_FD_179942 | JGI IMG/M metagenome (GOLD analysis project Ga0247769, IMG submission 179942) | Plant litter microbial communities from Arlington Agricultural Research Station in Wisconsin, United States - UWRJ-L166-409R-6 | ecosystem: Environmental > Terrestrial > Plant litter >... | reverse complement strand
CGGTGTGTCTTGGATTGGAGATATACCTCCGTGGTGCGAAGACGAGGCGTTAGGGAAGAGTGCTCCCGGTCTTGGTTCGGCCGTTGACGTTCGAGGGTCGGGCGCACAGCTTTCTGCCCAGGTATGTACCTCAGGTGTTGTGCAATGCCTCGTAGGTATTATGTTGTACAAAGCAATACATACCCCGCGAACTCGAGACACGGCCACAGCTTTGAATCGGTCACAGCCTCCGACTGTCTAATCCTGGTTGGCTGCTTCCTCATCTGAGCCAATATGCTGGTTCCGCCTCTTACGACGAATGTTCACGACATCAGAGTGCAAAATATATGGAGACGGGCTTTGGTGGATTGGTTTACCAATACTGTGCAGAGATGGTAACCTCGAAACATGCAAGCTGCAGGTCTGTCGTCGACTGATCACCTGGAATCAGAACATCCCCACGTCGAAATCGACAACTCGGCCGATCCCAGCCTCAGAAACAGGACGATGATTTGTAGATCAGCTGGACCGGGTGTGCCCGCGCCTGCACGGGATTGCGAAGCTGTCGCTTTTGGCGCCGATTTGTCCCCACAGGGCAACGACTCGTCAGCGGAGGCTGCAGAGCCGTTTTTTTTCAGCTCCGAACTGCGCGGGTGGCGATCCGTCACAGATTCGCTCTACACTAGTGTACGTGCTCCCCATCTTCCATTTGGAAGGGAGACTGTGGGGCATCAATTTTTGTTCGATACTTTCACCCAGGGCTGCCGCCACAAGACTCCTTACAACATGCCTTCCGAAAATAAGTTACTTCACCGGCAGAGTGATACATCGCGTCAAGGGGATATTTCCGAATCTCCGCCGAGTCATGGTTTGCCTTTCCTCACTCTGTCAATACGCTTAACCCCCCCCTACAACGACAAAAATAAAACGGCCGCAGCTCCGGTTCGCGCTCATATAGCGAGGTCAAAGAAGATACCTATGGAGATGTCGTTTTCCGGGTTTCCTGTTTGCGCGTCCTCTTCTTCACGGAGCCTGTGCTTGGTGGACCTAAATTCGTTCTCGAATCGTTCCGCAACCCCCGCAAGAGGACGGCCACAGCAATCGCGAGGTCTGTGCGAATGCACCACCAAGCGGAGGCTGGAAATGACACGGAGTGCGAGGATGCAGTTGCGCTGCAAGTGTGGCAACATGCAACGATGAGTGTCGAGTCAGCGGCGTTCGCAGATTCGCTTGGTCGCGTTGCCAGTACTCGCGCGTTGCAGGAGGGCTGTTTTATGTGCCAGGCCAACATCATTCAGGCCCGTCCGAATGATTGCAAAGGGTGACAGCGCCCGGGATGAGGGATCGAGATGGGATGCCTGTTGTGTTTCCATTGGCAAACCAAACACTGTGTTTGCGCATCTCCAAGACTTGGTAGCATCATGGGACGGAAGACGGCTGGTCCCCAAGCTGCGACATGGGATTACACGTGCTCATAGGCGGCGGGAAGTTGGGAACATGAGAGGTCGGTCCTCGCTCCTGGATGAGGTTGCATTGTACTCCGCGTTGACGTTGCGGCTCATTTCCCAAGGTCCTCCCGAACCCAGACATGGTTTGGCTGGTGCACCGGGGTCGAGAACGGTGTCTGATCGAGCCGAAAGCCATGCTATCGACAAGGACGGCACAGTATACATAACACCACGTTTCTGTTCTGCCTTACCCGTATCCCCGGTCCGGTTCAACTTGCGACAGCAGATCACGGGTTCGCGGCTACGACAGCTTCCCCGCCGCCTGTTTCGGCAGCTTGCCAGACCCTTTGGTGGCCGCATTCGCGTCTTTAGAATTCCTGGTGCTCCGAAAGTTCATGCCGTCCGAACCCGTTGCTCAGCCGAGCCTCTTAGCTTCGCCCGGACACCCTTCGGCAAATTCCGTTGATATACATTTGTAATTGGTACAATACAGCTACGGTGCCCTTTCGCCGGCACATACAATCTTGGCCCTTCGCGATTAGCTGGTAAGCAGATAGTAGGCAGTTACAGGAAGGCAGTTGTTACAAGAAACAAGGCGTGTGTACATAGACGCGGTCGGGGTGATTTCACCCTAGGACCGCCAATTCATGCGAGGGTCGGGGCGCTCAATGCTCGACCGAGCCTGAACTATCTCTTTACCCAGGTGGGTGACTTCCTGGCCTTGAGGTGGCCATGCTTCTTCCTCTCCACTCTTCTCGGATCGCGTGTAACACAGCCGGCTGGGTATGTCTGTCAGCAGGTTTTCTCCAGGATCTGCGGCATCAGCCAAGACGAAGAACCGCTTACCTCTTCTCAATGCGGGCTTCAGAGCAGGCTCGTGAACTAGCAGAGCCTTTGCAACTGCAAGCGTGAGAGCCTCAGCCTGGCCAGTAGTGCCGCCACCTTTGACGATCGACCAAACATTGTACTTGTCTAGACGATTGGTCGCGTGTAAGGCCCATACAGCGCTCTCACGGTCATGTACTCGGCCAAAAAAGTCGGCCAGACTTTTGCCATTCACCTGGACCTCGCCCGTCCCCTCAACGACAAAGGCTTTAGCAACTGAGGCCTTTCTTCGCCCAACGCCTCTAGATCGTCCGTGTTTGTCGATCGGTATGATCTTCGGTACGTTCTGGTAAGGCTGGATATCCTTCTTGAAGAACTCGAGAGCTTGCTTCACCGGTACTGGCTTCAGCTCTGGGTGGATCATGTGCAGGCGCTTCACCAGCGACAGACAGCGAGAGTAGTCCGTTGACTTCACTTGCTCACCAAGCCCAAGCCTGCAATCGTTAAGAGACTTCCAAGCGACACGCTCTGCTTGGCTGGGTGGGATGGTTGGTAGATTCCCATACGTCCTTGCAAGCTTCTCCAGCTCCAAAAAATTATCGTTGAAGATCGGATATCGTGTGAAGTAGGATGCAGACACCGGCACTGGGCGGGCGCTCTCGGGCGGCTTGTGCTGTTGCCCTTCCAAGTCAATCTCAGCGGCGGCTTGTAATCTAAGCAAGCTGGTAGGCGGCGATGTGTGGGATTCGGTGGATAGGCATCGTAACCTCTTGACGGGCGCGTCTCCGATCCGGAGAGCTTGAATTTGTTGTTCGAGCGGCTGCCATTGATTTCTGCTCCTCTGACGGATGTTCCTCAGAGCTGTGACGAAACTTTGCCTGGAAGAAGTTGCCATCATTGCAAGTCTTTGACTCCGGTCATTATCGCGTCGCGGCGGATGGTCGTCGGGCCCTAGGCAAATCCACTACTGGTGACTGCTTCGCTTCCCAAGCAATCGAACGGGTTCTTCAGCGAACAAGCTGTCGCCAGATTTTTCCAGCTGGACGGGAGCTCGGACCACCATGGCGTCCCTGCCATCCGCTGATGCCCAACCAGTCTTGTCACGTTCAAATCTCCCTTGACAGCAGCCCCGCCACCAATTTACCCCACCACCCGGGATAAAATTTCCTCAAAACCTCCCGCCGCAAGTCTGAAGCTTCTTTCGCTTCCCAAACACCGCTTCATTCTCTCCCTCTTGACTCCGACCGCAGCCTTTGGAACTTGCACCGTGAGAAGAAGATGGCGTTCGGAAAGCTCTACACATACGAGGTAAAACCGAAAAATCCCACAAACATGGGAATCTGCCGCTGAAGATGCTGACGCCTGCCGCTGCATCTAGGCCAACCCCCGCTCGACGGCCATTCTCGCCGTGGCGAAGGCCAACAACCTCGAGATTGAGGTTGTAGAGACCAACACAGACAAGCCCACCGAGGAATACCTCAAGTACAATGCACTCTCCAAGGTCCCCACATTCGTCGGTGCCGATGGTTATGTGCTCTCCGAGTGCATCGCCATCGCGGTCTATGGTACGTGTTCACATTGGGAAGGAGTCACTGGACGTCCCGCTGCAGCCCCGCTCTCCAGTGTTAGTCACACTGGAGTGCTCCTCTTGACATGATGACCTAGACATTTTCTAACAGTTATCCCTATCTGAAATTATGGTGTTGACTTGGTTCTAACTTCTGATCGTCTTGCTTTTCTGCTCGCAATCTCATCGCATGCAATGTCGCTAGGCCCGAGGCTAACATTCGTGCAGTCACCTCCCAGAACGAGAAGACAACTCTCCTCGGCAAGACCAAGCAGGAGTAAGTCGCCAAACACGACATAACGCAACGAGACCCTCGCTGACCTTTTCCCTAGCTATGCTTCCATCCTGAAGTGGATGTCATTCTTCAACTCAGAAGTTTTGCCAAAGCTCGGTGGCTGGTACCGCCCTCTCCTCGGCAAGGACCCCTACAACAAGAAGTCAGTTGAGGAGTCCCAGAAGGCTGCTCTCAAGGCGGTTTCAGTTGTCGAGTCCCACCTCCAGAACAACACATTCCTCGTTGGCGAGCGCATCACCCTCGCTGACCTCTTTGCCGTTGGCATCATCGCACGTGGCTTCGAGTTCTTCTTTGACAAGAAGTGGCGCGAGGAGAACCCCAACGTCTCGCGTTGGTATGAGACTGTCTACAACCAGCCCATCTACTCGGCCGTCGCCCCCAAGTATACGCTTCTTGATACCCCCAAGTTGACGAACGTTGCCCCGAAGAAGGAGGGTGCCCCGAAGAAGGAAGCCGCCCCGAAGAAGGAGAAGGAGGCCCCTAAGCCTAAGCCCAAGGCGGAAGAGGAGGAGGAGGAGGCCGCCCCGGCGGAGCCTAAGCCCAAGCACCCGCTTGATCTTCTCCCAAGGGCAACCTTTGCCCTGGACGAGTGGAAGCGTCAGTACTCGAATGTCGACACCCCTGAGGCTCTCAAGTGGTTCTGGGAGAACGCCAACTTTGAGGAGTACTCCATCTGGAAGGTCGCCTACAAGTACAATGATGAGCTTACTCTCACATTCATGTCGAACAACCTTATCGGTGGCTTTAATGCCCGTCTGGAGGGATCTCGCAAGTACATCTTTGGCTGCGCCTCGGTGTACGGTGGTAACAATGACTCAGTCATTGAGGGCGCTTTCGTGATCCGTGGTCAGGACTACCTGCCCGCTTTCGACGTGGCTCCCGACTATGAGAGCTACGAGTTTACCAAGCTCGATCCTACCAAGCCTGAGGATCGTGCCTATGTCGATGCTCAGTGGTCCTGGGACAAGCCCGTTGTCGTCAACGGAAAGGAGTACGCCCACGCTGACGGCAAGGTCTTCAAATAAACAAATGACGGTTATGGGGTCTGGGACGGACGATGCGCATGACTACGGGATATGACTGATGAACGGAATCTGACGTTGGGAATGGCGGATGGACGAGCTCGGAGCCCGTGGTTTTATGTGCCCTGTATATCATCGACGACTAAAGTCGAGGATGGATTAGTCCAAAAAATAGAGACTACACTATCTAGCTGCTCTCCCACACCCTACCTATAAAAATAATAACTCTAAACTGTCATGAATGAAGCTTCGAAAGTCTCCCTTCTGCCTTTGTCTCTGTTGACCAGCATGATATGAAGCCCCCGAGCTACCTGTACGCTTTGCTCTCGGATAGGTACCGTGGCTGTAGAGTTGACGTCCTCGGGTGGGTGATGTACTTTTAGCACCTCGAACAGTTTGAACTAGGAAGGGAAAATGATACCACAATACCCGACTCTTATTTAGTACCCATACCGAGCCCAAGGCCTGCTGGACTCGCTAGTAGCCAGGAGTCTGGGTTCTCCTCGCCAAAACTACACCAGAAATTCCAGCTATGGTAGATACACTACACTAATTCGGCTAGTACTAACACAGCTGAGATGCCTCTGTGAGGAGACGCGCTCGATTGAAGGAGGGATCTCTTTGGTGCCAAAGGCCCAGCGACGAAATCACGCTGATAACACCGTACGCAGAGTATGGGCCGAGTTACGCGGTTTCTACCATGCCCGACCACCATGCGGCATCTCGTGAAGGTACTACTTAGTGTCGATCAGGGGACTCGTCGTCACCCACAAGGGCGGCAGTGTAGGCATCCACCCTGAAGGGATGTACTCTCATGTACATACTAACATCCTCTTGCCCGGCGAGCAGGTTCAGGTAATCGTGGACCAGAGGAAGCACCTCGGGCTGCTCATGGACGTTACCGGTAAATTCCGGGAGTGTGACGGCGTTGTACGGCTCGCTACGCGCCTTTTCTGCACTGTCATCGATCAGGACGGTGTTGCCCTGGTTCCATGGTGCGCCTTCCGGATGGGTCGACCCGATGGCGGGATGCTCCCAAAGCTTGGTCAGGCGCTTGTAGCACTGGGTGCGCCGGTTGTAGTCCTCTGGCGACAGGTTGAACCGATCCCGGCCCCATATCGCTATGATGCGCTCCTGCTGCGCCGGCGTCAAGAGCTGGTCGCACATGTTGCGCACGTTGTGGGACTTGGCTGACGACCAAATCACTACGTGGAAGGTCTCGACGCAGTAGGCGAGAAATCTGCGAGCGTGAGGCCGCTCAGTAAACTGAGTTGGCCTCTTGCGCGACGGCCGGTAGAGGAGTGTACCATTAAGGTCAATCACCACGAGGATCGGTCGGAGCCGGGCGCTCCTCTGCGGCATGAAGGACGCGCGGAGGAGGTAGGTCGAGGATGGGTCTGGCACCCCGCCAGATGCGGCGCTGGGCGGCTGAACCGGGTCCCTAGCCGGGTCCGAGCCGCTCTGGCCGGCGCTTTGAGCAATGGTGACGCCCTTGGATGGAGCAGGAGCGTGCTTCCTGGCTTTTTTGCCTTTTTCATTTCTGTTCAGAAGTTTCTTTTCCCTGCGAGTCAGGGAGTTGCCGGTACCTGCTGGAGTGCTGCTACCGCCGGCTTTGCTTTGGGCAGGGTGGAAAGGAGGGTGAGCAGAGACAGCGATGGCGGTACTCAAATCGGGAGAGACATTGCTTAAGCCGGCAACCGCCAAGGGCGGGCCCACTATTGGCGGATTCCAGCCGCCGAAAAATAAAGCCTGCATAGGCTGCTGGTGCCGTTGAAGGAGAGGTGCGGATTCCGGTAAGGGAACATATGGTGTAGAAAAAGCCGTCGTGGTGGGCGTGAGGTCACCTTGTGCTGGCGGGGTAGGTTGCCAGGCGGCATGATTCAGCTCGGAGCTTGGAGTCATACTTGGCGATCCGAAGTTTCCTAGCGGGTGTAAGAACCGGCCTCGCCTGCTAAGGGGTTTAGGGAAGGAAGAAAGAATAAAGAAATGAGTGAGCTGTTACCCTTGTGTCTGATGCTCCACCGGTTGGGCTTGGAGCTAGATTTTCCCGGAGATGGGAGGCCGATTCGCGAGGCTGAAAAATAGCGTCCGCCGCAGGTTGGGGCGAATGTTACCAAGGATAATTTAGATAAAGGCGTATGTGGCGAATGGAGGAGGTACTTGTACATAACAAGCCATATATCATCTTGCAAACTTTTCCAATCACCTGCTGCTGCTCTGGCAAGTATGGAGCGCAGATATCCGGTTTAAGAAGTTGCTAAACGTCGTTTGCGCAGGTTATGAACCCCTGTGGGCTTGGTTGCCATCATAAAATGCTCCAGGTGCCGGCGAAGGGGACGGGCATGAGAAGGCGCTTCCTCTTTTCCAAAGTGAGATGGGGTTGTCAATGTGCTGAAATGGTGAAGAGGAGAAAAAAGTGGGTACGAGACGCCTTGCTGGTCTATGCAGGTAGAGGGGTGTGAGGTACGGTTAAGTGGATACCTAATCCTTGCAAGAACTTTTTATGACACCAAAAAGCCCATTCGATGCGGTGTGGATTTGGATGAATGGATTCGGGCCCCTAATGAAATCGAGATGCTACCTCGTTTCTGATTCTGATTCTTCTTTTTCGCCGTAATCCTTCTTCTGCTTTCCTAATTGAGAAAGTAGCTGGGAAAAGAAACACTGCCGAAAATAAATCACTGAAAAATATCACCAGAGCGGCCTTCAGCGACTACCTCATTCATGGCATCTGTCAAACGGAAGATCCCGGATTTGGGCCTGCAAAGAAGAGTACGCCCGAGAGTAGAGCCAGAGCCGGAATCCGATGTGGAATGGAGTGGCAGCGAAGGCCCGAGTGAGGAGGGGTTGGACTCTGCTGGCTCCGAAGACGAGAACCAGGAGGAGGATGATGACGAGGATGAGAGTAGTGACGAGAATGCATCCGACTCCGGGCAAGAAAGTGAGCTGGTAAGGATAAAACCTTCTCTTTTCTTTTCTTTCGTTTTCTTCTTCTCATAAAATAAATACGCACCGGCCTCCCAGACCAGAACAACTCTGACACTCACTCAGGACTCGGATGATGACCACCCAGCTGGGGTCGATGTATCGCAGCTCTCCTTTGGTGCTCTAGCCCGGGCCCAGGCGGCCCTGCCACCCGCCAGGAGGAAAGGCGTCACGGCAGCAGAACGAGGCGCCTCAGCTGAGAATGACGAAGCCGACGACGTCAAGAAGGGGATCACCACCGGAGACGGCAGGAAAAGCGGCAGCGGTTTCCCGTCAAAACCCGAGAAAATCAAGCGAACCAGCAAGCATGCCCCCCTGGAAATGTCCAGCAAGAAGCAAGTCTCCCGCAAGCGCGACTTCGTCCAGGTGCCCAAGGTCGAGGCGCGGGACCCGCGATTTATGCCGATTGGTCAGCAGCATCAAGACGAGATGAAGCTAAAGGAGGCATACGCCTTTCTCGAAGACTACCGCAAGGACGAGCTTAGGCAGCTGAAGGATGCAGCGAAGAAGGAGAAGGACTCGGTGGCCAAGGAGAAGCTCCAGCGGGCCATCATATCGATGGAGTCACAGATGAAGGCGCGAGCGCGCAAGGAGCGCGAACACGAGCTGCTCGCCGGACATCGCAAGAAGGAGAAGGAGCTCGTCAAGCAGGGCAAGCAGCCGTACTATCTCAAGAAGTCGGAACAGAAGCAGAAGCTTCTCATCGACCAGTTCTCTAAGATGAAGAAGGGCCAAGTTGATAAGGCTATTGAGAGGCGGCGGAAGAAGGTCGAGGGCAAGGAGAAGAAGCACTTACCTTGGGCCAGGAGGACGGCTGAGGAAAGGGAATAGCATAAACATAAATAACATAGAGGAATTATATTTTGGTCCCAGACGTTGGCGCTCTGAACTGAAGGTACATCTATATAATACAGCATGGGACGCATACCTAGTAGACCTGCTAGTCAAGTCTCCAGCAATTTGGAGTGGTTTAGTTTACCATTACCCAAGACAAAGTATAGCCTCTGCCTATCTCCCCGGCCGCAGAGTGTCCGCCTTTGCCAACGCCTGCTCAAACAGTTCTCGGCACCTCACTCTACTCCCCAGCCTAGCGCATAACAAAAAGGCGCCACTCAGCTTTCGATGAAGGCTATATGTTTCCTCGGGCGGCGGGGCCAAACGTTCGTGGATCATGACGGGGATTTGGGCCTTGACACGCTCCGTGATAGTCTGATCCAGGAAGTCGTATACCTCGGGGGCGGATTGCAGAAAGGGCTCAGCAAGGGTCATGATGGATGTCATGTGGGCGTCGAGCATGGCGCGGCTTTCGTGGCCGGTGAGATAACCGAGTTCTTCAGACAGCCCCTTTACCTGGCTATGATTACCGCGCGAGGCCGCCTCAAGTAGGGCCACATAGTTTGTGATGAACTCGTCTGGGTATTCGCGCGAGGCGCCAAAATCGAGCAGTTCAAGCCGGCCGCGAGACGAGTTGTACAGAAAGTTGGTCCAGTTGGGGTCGGTTTGCATAAATTGGAACTCGACGATCTCGCGCAAGCAAAGACGTAGGATCTGTGTACCAATCCAGTCGCGCTGCTCCTGGGTAAAGGAGGTTATGCGTGTGACGCCGACGCCGTCCATGAACTCCATGGTCAGCACATGCTTTCCGCTGGCTTCAGAATATATCTGCGGCACAGCGAATATGGCCTGGTCTGGGCCACCGGCCAGCAACTTACGGTACCGGGCTGCGCACTCGGCCTCGCGCTCGTAGTCGCACTCCCATGCCAATTCAGTTCGTGCGTTGTCGATGGTCTTGTTGAGGTACAGCCCCTTGGGAAGCAGCTTTGCCGCGGCAAGGAGCACTGCGAGGTTGTCGAGGTCCGAGTTGATCGAGTCCGCTACGCCGGGGAACTGGATCTTGACAGCCACCCGTGCACCGTTGAACTTGAGGGTGGCGCGGTGCACCTGGCCGATAGAAGCGGCCGCGATCGGCTTCTCCTCGAATTCGTCGAAGATCTCTCGCCATTCGGCTCCGAGGTTAGCGGCCAGGACGCGGTCCCGCTGCCATGCCGGCATGTAGTCGGCTCGGTCCTGCACGCGCTGCAAGACCTCCTGGATTGGACCGGGCAGCATCTTAGCGTCCTGGAAGCTCATCATCTGCCCCATCTTAAGTGCCGCGCCGCGCATCCGTGATAACTTAGCCACAAGCCGTTCTATGTTGGCAGCACTGAGCATGACTGACCCGGTGTTGCCGCTGCTAACACCCACCACC
>Ga0247769_1000517_pt1 | contig 10383 bp, 11 predicted proteins | sample UWRJL166409R6_FD_179942 | JGI IMG/M metagenome (GOLD analysis project Ga0247769, IMG submission 179942) | Plant litter microbial communities from Arlington Agricultural Research Station in Wisconsin, United States - UWRJ-L166-409R-6 | ecosystem: Environmental > Terrestrial > Plant litter >... | reverse complement strand
GATACCGTGCGAGAGTTTATTTAAAGCAACTGCTAATTTATTAGAATTAACTAGGGTTAGGGTCGCAATTAGTAATCGGTTTACGAAGTACTCTATACGTATTTAGCATATACGTAAGCTTACAAACTCTTTTTAGAATTAGCGTCTACGTCTTCTCCGGCTTAGTATATATTTTTAAACGGAATAATGTTACAACCTAGGTTATAACCGCCCGGAGGAAGTACGGACTAACTAAAGAATAACCAATTATTAGGCCCGGGGTGTAACGACTTATAAAGCCTTAATAAACTAATTATTATAGTCCCGGTATCCCGGGTAGCTAAAGCCGGGACTGCGGGACCCGCAACCTATAAGGGAGGTCCTAGGGTCCTGGAGCAGAAGGTTTAGGACCTCGGGACTAAGAAAAGAGTCGATAATATAGATAGTTATATAGTTACCTCTCTGTATAAGGAATCCTTTTAGTTCCTTACGTAAGTATTCGCTTTGTTAATTAAATCACTTAGTTATGTCCTACTGCATTATCACCCTGTGTGCTACAGTGTACTATAGTAATATACGACTATTAACTAAGTAAACCCCCCGTTTGAGAGGACTTGTTTCAACGTTTACCCCTCCTACCTCCACCCCCTGGCCAGCGACCTCGGACATATACGAGCTTCCTAACCTAACCCTAACCCTATAGTCCCTAACACTCCGGTATTAGGATAAGGTCGTAATAAATAAATAGTATAGGGAAAAGTAGAAAGGTTATTAACGAAGAGTAAAAGAAGGGTATTTTTATTAAATAATATCCCGCTCTAATTATAGTGAAAATAGTATAATTAGAGCTAAGTTTAAACTACTACTAATAAGAAATACGAAAGTTTTTATAAACTATCTAGTTCTATTACACTTTATTACTAACCTAGGCGTAGGAGTACTTATACAGTCTATAATTATAGGCTGTAATAACTGTATTTCAAGGCTTGGGTCACTAATTGCAGTTGTGGGTAGTAAGCGTACTGTATTCTCTACCAACCCCTTATATGTAAGGAAATACCCCTGGCACACCGCACACCGCACACCACACCACACACCCCTGGGCACGCACAACCCCTGACACACACACACCCACTAGCTTGTATTTAGACTACGGCCCTCGCCCACTTCTTTGGCTCAGGCCAGGTCGGAATCTTACCCCTTTGCCAATTCTTGCTCGCCACCATTGTGACCACCTTGATCAGGCGTACCTGCCTTTCCTCACAGCTCCATTCCATAAGTCGGCACAGAGGTTAACGTCACAGAGGCCTTCGGCCTCTCCACCTACTCGGGCCTTTGTCCGCAGAGGTTGCTAAGGCCACAGAGGCCACAGTACATCCCACTATATTCGCACCGTTCCTACACAGTAACGCCTACGGGGACACGTCGGTCTGGGCCAGCCACAAGGGTGGCCTACAGGTCGTCACACTTGTGTGTCTGTTGACGAAATGAGGCCATCAATTGAGATGCAACTTAAATCTTTTGACAGCCGGCATGGGCTGTGGTATCTTACGCCTTAGGACAGCTAGAATGTCGTTGAGAGCTAAAAAGATTGCTTTCCCTCTTGAAGCCGGAGCTCGCGGTCCCGACGCAGCAAGAACTAGGGTGCTTGCCCTGCAACTTTTCGCCTTCAGAAGATCCCAACCTAGCAACCATTTGTCGTCAACTTCCTCCCACACTAAAGTCTCAGCCAATACTCTGAGCCCCGGGGTCTAGCAGACGGACGTTTTCTCATCTTGTCTGTTACTTCGATGTTAACAGATACGTACAGTGTTTCTTAAAACCACGGTATTTGGTCAAAGACACGCCACCGTTAGTTCGGACGGGGCACTCTAGTGTAACATAAGAGCAATGTTAGTTCATTAGCCAGGTGCGCATATAGTTCCACATATCTATCACGTGAAGGAAGGCTGTCTGTCTCTCCCTAACGAGGACGGTGTCGCTAAGCGGGTATGGCTCCATTTGGGATCGCGAGGAAGTTGATAGTGAGGCTTTGGGTCTGCGGGAGTGGAGCGAGGAGGATGTTATGGCTCTCATTGAGAAGATGGTGGGGAAGAACTGAAATGGAGAAATGTTGATCTTTTGCCCGAAGTGGGATTAATTTTTTGATAGCCATCCTGATAGACGCTCTTGCGATGCTCGTTCTGGTCATGTCTGCCTGTGGATATTTTGGTGTGGCGAGTAAAGAGGAACAACCCCGCCCCCAGATAGGGCCAATCGCAAGACGACCAGAGGAGAGCAGAGTCGAGATGCTGCCTAAAATCACGTGCTTTTTCCTGCACCCCTCAGACTACAACCAAGATCCTGACTAGATCATCCACACACAATGCTCTGAACTACAACGTGCACGCGCGGCATTATTGACAGAGTTCAAGATGAACCTAAATGCAGTAACGTAAGCAGCTCCAATCTTGTCGTTGCAGTACCAAGTCAGTTCTTCCATTTGTCAAGGAGTCTGACATTACTCTCAGGGCGGACGAATTGTTCTCGAGCTCACTGAACGCCTTCGCTGCGAGCCTGACGCCCGAGGACCGACAATGCTTCGAAAATGTTGCTACTCCGGAGGACCTCCTGCAAAAGATCGAGCTCCAAGTCAAGGACCATGAAGGAAGACGAGCCACGCGCACCGCTTGGTTTCACAATGTGCAACGCTTCTCTCAGCGATTGGCTCCGTTCTTTGACGTCGTCAGCGCGTTTGTCCAGATCAAGCCCGAGTTCCTTGGCGGCTTCTGGGGCTCAGTCTTGCTGGTTTGCAAGGTAAGTTGATCGGATTCTGTTTAGGAAGTCGTCCAGCGCATAACCCTGACAGCGAGAAGTTGAGCAGCAACTACGCCGAGTGGTTGGAAAAGGTTACCGACTTTCTAAGCAATGTTGGCACCGCTCTGCCACAGTATCGCGAGCATATCAAAATATGTCGGGAAAGAGCCGGCATCCAACCAGACAGGCTGATAAAGAGCCTGGCGCTGGTGTACGCTGACATACTCGACCTTTGCCAGCAGATGTATTTGATGCTAGCTCGTGGGAGCGGCGGTGAGTTCCCATCCGCATGTGGTAACCGGTCTGGAAATCCATCACGCTGACAGTATCGAAGCTTCCAAGTGGACCCGCCGTGTGGGCTTCATGGGGAAGATCATGTGGCAGCCTTTCGACGTGCGTTTCAAGGCTCTACTGGTGAGAATACACGAGCATCGAAGCATCTTTGATCAAGAGATGGCAATTCAGGATCAAATGATGCTCAACCAGATCCAAAAGACGCTCCAGGCTGTACACATTCAAAGCGACAGGATTCTCCAGACCACTGCCCGTGATACTGCCAGCGCGGTCAAGCAGGTGTTGAACAACTTGACAGAGGGTCAGCGCACTACGGCTGAGCAATACAGCGTATTGAGCAAATCTCTTGACCCCAGTCAGCTCGCCATGTTGAGAGAGGATTTGGACGCTGCCCAAAAGACGCTCCGGGCTCATTACGCTGCCATCCAAAAATCCATCGAGGAGTCTTCTCAGCGGCAGACCCAACTTTCAGAAGACGATGCACGGGCACGAGATGCCCTCCGCGCAGGTACGCAGCATCAATCTTGTCTCGCCACGGGTTTTTAGGGTAGCGCTGACGCCATAACTAAGCGGATGCTTGCTCTGCGATCAAATCATGGATTCACGCGGACGAGCACCGGAGCGTTTACGAGTATGCGGCAGAGAATAGATTCCCTGGGTCGGGTAGCTGGTTTCTCGCTTTTCCTGACTATCAGTCTTGGCGCAATGGTGGCCATGATCACACACCGGACTCTCGAAACTTCTTGTTCATTCAAGGTACGCTGCCTTGGTCTCTTCTCGCCTGCGTTGCAACCATGACAATCTCTAACGATAGGTCTGCGTTTATAGCAAAACCTGGCTACGGGAAGTCCTATCTGTCAACGGTCATCATTGATGACTTGTCCCAAGATGCTGCCCTTGACTCAGGCGAAGTTCTTCCTATTGTCGCGTTCTACCACTTCAGCCGTGCTGGTAAGGCTACCAGTAATACTTCGTCAACGGCCGCAATGCGAGCGCTGGCATCACAAGTTGTGCACGCCCTCCAAAGAGAACCAGCGATATACGACAGCATCACATTCTTCCTGCGGACCTTGGGCAGCGGCCAGCGGACGGCATCAAAGCGCGACGCCGAGCACATCCTCGCCATCGCAATGCGACAATACGCAGTCAGCTTTGTCATCGATGGAATAGACGAGTGTGATGATAGCTGGGACTTTCTCACAACTTTTCGTCGTTCATGCGGGACTACCAATGCGAAGGCCCTCCTTCTGAGCCGACCCGACCTCGTTTCTCCTCCTTGGCTTAGGAAAGATGCTACTACCATGATGCTCTTGCCTGAGCACAACCAGGACGACATCGCAGCCTGGCTTCTACATGAGTCCCAGCCCATGATAGATGATGGTTTGTTTGGGCCGAAAGGGCCCCCGCCAAACAGCCTAGAGGCCGCTAGTTCCATAGCAAACGGCATCTTCCTCTGGGCAAGATTGTTTACACAGTACATTAGCAGCCCTGCCCTCACACCAAGGGACCGCCACGACTTCCTCCGCGAGGCCCTATCTTTTCACGGCCTAGATGAATTGTACTGCTTGATCTTGCGACGGCTCAGCTTGCTCAGCAAGCGAGAGAAGGCTACCACGGCCAAGATATTCCGGTGGATCGCAGGAGCGCTTTACCCAATTCCATCTGATGTTTTGCACACAGCGCTGGCGGTAACCCCTGGAGTGAAGGCGGACGAACTTGATTACCTCGTCAACTTTCCTGGCTGTCTGCCACAGCTCACTGGAGCGCTGGCTGAGTTGGATTCCTGCGGACGGCCGGCCTTTATTCACCTCTCCGCTCGGGAATTTCTTCTGTCAGAACGAGGTCAAGCGTATGGGGACTTTAGACTGCCCGATCAACCTACTATCAACCAGGAGATCGCCATCATTTGCATATCGTACCTTACTCATGATGTCCCTCGCAAACCAGTCTTTGCCATGGCTTGGGAAGACCTTGAGCTTGATAAGAATAGTGACTTTAGCTCACTAGGAAGGGTTCTTGACGCAGAGGTGGACGGCTTAGCTGAGAGTGTGTTGGCTCCCCGCTCGCATCAAGCCACTCTTCCCGACTACAATGCCAATATTCAATTGGAGGATTACCCCGTCACCTCATCGTATTCTCCTGCCATTTCATTCAACTTCGGTGAGTTATAAAATCACCTGATCAATATACTCGACTGTCAGGTATCCGGCAGTAGCGGTTTAAAACACCAGCTAACAAGTTATCAAGCGTCTGACGATGTACGCCAAATTCGCAAGCGGCAGCCCGAGACATCTCCGACTTACTTGAGCACCACCGGTGTTGCCAGTAGACGTTCACTTCACATATCCAACGTAACCCCTGAGCGCACCCCTGATCAAGATAAAGTGCAGACAGATTACCCTCTTCTCCGCTACGCCAGCCTCTGCTGGGCTGAACACCTCTTTCGGTCATTCAGCCCCAGCCAACGACAGTTCGTGGCCCCAAAACGGCCGGGGATGCCTCCCTCCTACGTCGACCCAACAAAGCAGGCGCTGCCCGATGTTTCAGGACAAAACAACAGCCAGCCCACTTGGGTACCCTACCTCTCGCGCTTCCTTCTTAGCAGGCCGAGCGTCACAAACTGGGTGCAGTCATGTTACACATTCCATCTTGCCCCTCCCGTGAGAAAGCTCTACCCGCCTATCCTAGCTCTCGCGCACCAAAATGAACTCTCAACCCCCGATGGTCGTGAGGTGCATTGGGTTCTCCAAGGGCTGATGCAACTTGGTAGCGCAGTGGATGAGTTACAGAGTCTCCACAGGGCAAACATGAGACGCAATCCTTCGTTGATCTGGCAAAAGGACATACAGGCGGCATCGGAGCGATATTTCTGGCCTGTTTGGGAAGAGCATGGAGACTTTGAGGACGGCCAGGAAGACAGCAGCAAGACATTGGTTCCAACATTTGACAAGTATCCTCATATTTCTGGGCATATTTCGGCATCTATAGGTCCTAGTGGGATAAGATGAGGGTCCAGCTTGCTTTATCGATGAGCCCTTTGTAAGTTCCTCCTAAGAGTCATAATTAGGGTATAAAATCCAAGTAGCCTTACGTACCCAAGTTTCATGCTAAGTCGAGGTGTCAGAAAGAAAGGGGTTCAGGGGCCCTGGGCATCTAGTCAGTGGAGCTGACTGGATGCCTGGCACTGTGACGAAGTCAGAATCCTACAGAGAGGTCTATAAAGAAGAAGGCTCTGGCTGAAAGCCAGAGCTAACAGAAAAAAGCATAAAATTCCTTACCCCATTAAAACCATCTTTAGTCCCGATATCCGAAGCTAGCTCCTGGGTACCAAGGCGCCGTGTCGGCCAGTTGCCCACATCGGCCCGGCCAAACTCGGCGTAGTGGGTCTCGCCGTGTCCCCCCTCCTGCGTCTTCTCCTGTAAAATGCAGAGTCCAACAATCAGAGAAAACCAGTAGTAGTGCATCGAGCATCCAAGTGTCTCCAGAATACCATAGCCCCTCGCACTACTGCGGCTCTATCACGAGTAGAGTGGTTGTATGGACCCCCTCGACCCCAAAACAGAAACAGACGGCGTTTCTCGCCAGACTTGGCGGTGGAACGTCGGCCCTATCCAGAATAGTGCTCCATCGGTAATCCGAATCCGGACTGGCCGTTGAGGATTGGATCTCACCCGACCGGACAAATTGTTCATAGTTTCCACACGTAGTTGAGATCAGACCTCGAGATGCGACGATATTTAGCCGGACACCGGCAAAGAGCTTTGGTATTCCTCGTCAACCTTCTCAACATCGTTGGGCTCTCAAGTCATTGTACTGCCCAATCTGGCATGTCACGCACGCGAGGTGGGGCGGCCAGCGAGGCCTAACCGGAACCCCTAACCATCACCAGCCGTTGTGCCACGCGTGTCCCCTGAGCGGGTCCGAACAAACCGGAAAGACATCAGCGCCATCTCAACTTTCCATCCCACAGATTTTCAGACGGTTGGGTTGAACTTTTCCGTTACCCTTCCTCCTTCCAGGCTCTTCAGCCTCTCAGCTCGGACTGGTCTAGATGGCTCTGTCAAGTCTGACGGTTTGCTCGCACTGGCTCTTGTCAAGTTGTTCAAGCTCCTCAACGACCGATCTGATCTCGCGCTGGAAATCCTCCTTGAGATTGACGACACCCTTCTTGACATTGGCGATCTGCTTCTGAAGGTCCTCCTTGATGGCGGCATGGAGGTTAGTATAAAGGTCGGCCGAGGAAGCATTCAGCAGCTTGGAAAATTCGGTCAGCATAACAGCCGAGTCAAACGGTGTCGAAGGTGGTTGTTGGTCCATGATGATCAAGTGTTGGGGAGAGAAGGTGGTGTGGGATGATGGTAAGGAAGTGGCTCGACAGATGAGTTGGAGAAAGCGATAAGGATTTCCTGCGAAGAGCGGGCTCGTATTTATGATGGTGAGGAAGTGGCTCGACAGATAGGCTGGAGAAAGGATTGACATGTTTGTTCAAAGGATGCTGAGGCTTCTCAACCGCTGGTACCGTGCATCATGACCAATGAGCTTGAGACAGAAACTGAGCTGTTAGAACAACCGCCATGCATGTCTGCAAAGGTGGGAGATGCCCATGTACAAGGTCTAGATGCGTACAGAATCAAACAGGCTTTGTCCCAAACTAAAATGGGATCAGTCCCCTAACAAAGAGTCTAGACGCTCGGCACTGCACGCCAACGGAGCGAACAATGATAGGCCTCCGCTGCACCGAGGGTTGGATAGCAATGGGGGCTGCGATTGGAGAGTGATGAATCTTAACCTTGGAGCTCTGCGGGTGACCTGCCCCCCTTCCCCCGTCCAGTTGTAGCAAAGCCTCTAACGGCCCTCCAGGATTCTCGCTGCGCTCAAGAGGAAAAACCTCACGGGCAGAGAAAACTCGGACCAGTCGTTTTTTGCATGACTTACGTCCCATTCTGACGCAAGACGTACTGTGTCAAACGGATCGTCATGTGACTCGAGAAGCTCAGGCATTTTTCCCCCCCTCACACCAAGAAAATCTTGGCACCACCAGTCACACGCGCTCCTTCACGCAGCACACAAAGCCAGCGCGACCAGGCAAGAACAACGGCCATGACCACTGCCAGGGATGAACCCTCCATCACCAAACGAAATGGTGGCCAGGTGGAATCTCATGGAACTTCCGGCCCACAGGATGTGTGAAGCCTCCGCCCTGCCCCACGATGCGGCTGAGGCCAAATGAGGCCAAGACATCCCAAGTGCAGCGTTACATACCCCCCCCCGACGACAGGTCATCGTTGGGCTGGTCATTCGGTCCACTCTGGTGATCGGCTCACCTTCGGCTCACCCTGGCTCACCCTGGCTCACCCTCGGCTCACCCTGATTGGTGGGCCCAGGTGAGCCGAGGTAGCTCCGAACACAAATGCCATGGAATGGCTCCCGACCAGATGGGCCTGACATTATCGATGTTGGGCCTCTCAAGCCTCTAGGCAGTCGCAAGGCACCGAAGCCACCGCCACCACCAGTGTACGCCAGTGACACCGAAGACGACGATACAACGAGCAGCAGCAGCAGAAAGCATCGAGAGTGGAAAATAGGACGAAAATTCCGGCCTCAGCTTCGGACCTCTCGCTCCCCGGACCTTGGCCAAAGTCAAGCTATAGAAGACTGGGAGTTCCAGGATAACTCTAGCAATAAACCCCTCTATGTTCGGGGAGGAAGAAGGCGATAGGCCCGCCCCGGACAGCTCCCAAACGAGATGATTTTTGCCAGCTAATGTAGTAACAATTGGCTGTGCGAAAAAGAGGCGGTGGAAAGGCCGTCTGGCGTTTCTCTGCTTAATTACCTACCCGGATTCCAGTTTGTCGGGCCGGACGCAGCGCTGGCAGCGTGGCGGTATTATGTTTATCGCCATGGGGGTTGTCACTATCGGCATTGGCATTCTGACCTTTTTCGTGCTGCCGGACACGCCGATGGAGGCGAGCTGGTTGACGGACGGCGAGAAGGTGGCTCTGCTCAAGCATATTAGCGTGAACCAGACCGGGTGTGGAGCAACGCAAGTTTCGGTGGGCCGAGATCTGGTAAGCCCCTGCGGGGTCCCCAGGTTTGGCTGATCTGGGCGAGTGGCATGTTGGTGAGTATCGGCCGGCTAAGATTACGCTGCTGGCAACAACAGGCCGCAGGAGCGTGTACCACGATCGCGCCGTTTATATATTATGTGTGGCGCAACCGGTCGCGTATAAGGCGTCAGACAGTGTGATTCAGGAGTCGTTTATGAGTCCGGAAGTGTGGGCGCGGATGACGGACTTGGGGAATAAGCGGTTCTGGTATGTGTACTAGCTGCCTTGGACAAGTTATGCAGTAGGAACGGGTTCCTGGGAGAGTGATGTTGTACTGCTCCTCCTGCATATCTTATCGGCTGATCGGACCAATGAGGACGACGTTAATGGATCATGTTGCATTCAACTTCCCCGCTTGGTCTCACCTACATAAAACCTTTGACTGTATCCTCCATATTCCCTCTTCTCCGGAAACATGTCCGGTTTTTTCAAAGGCGTGTCGCGGCGACCGCCAGCACCTGGCATCGAGATGCCTCCGCCGCACCCTCCTCCACCAGAAGAACCCCTAGTCGTCTCCCATCCCGGCTGCGACGACTGCGACCGCATCGTCTCAAACCGCAACACGTACAAATCAGACCGGGGCTACGAACGTCCCATCTCGACTTACGGCCCCGTGACGGATTGGAACGCTACAACTGTCTTCCACACCTCTTGCGACACCTGTACTTCCCAGGACGGGAGTCTATGCACATCATGTCGCCACCTCCGACTCGATCACCTCTCGTTCTGTTTGGATGTGGTAGAACAGCCCGGTACCATTCCCACTCCTGAACCTACACCCGAGAGTATCGAGACGTGTCCTTTGTGTCGTGTTTTCAGTGCGATTTCGAGGGGTCAGTTTTCTCTGGGGAAGGTGAAGTTGGAGTTTCCTTTGTATTTGTCTGGCACGAAGTGGAGGAGTCGAGAAGAGGTGCAATGGCGGGTGAGGGGGAAGAAGTATCCTGCTTGGAAGGATGATGGGTGTGCTTTTGTTGTTGTGCATCGGAATGTCTCTGAGAAAATGTGGCGGCCGATGGGGGAGAGGGTTGCTGAGGATTGGGGGGTGTTGAATGGTGTTGTTAAGGGGTGTCTTGAGGGACATGGGGTTTGTGATGGGAGGATCGAGGGGAAGAAGAGGGAGTTACCGAAGGGGTTTAGGGTGGTGGATGTAAAGGAGGGGAGAATTTCGAACGAGATGCCGGATGCGGCGCGGTATGTTGCGCTGAGC
>Ga0247769_1000516_pt1 | contig 10395 bp, 12 predicted proteins | sample UWRJL166409R6_FD_179942 | JGI IMG/M metagenome (GOLD analysis project Ga0247769, IMG submission 179942) | Plant litter microbial communities from Arlington Agricultural Research Station in Wisconsin, United States - UWRJ-L166-409R-6 | ecosystem: Environmental > Terrestrial > Plant litter >... | reverse complement strand
ACCTCTTGGCCCTGCGAGAGGCTGACTCCCGGCCTGAGTGAGAGAACCACCTCGTCCTGGGAATTCTCGTCGTAGTAGGCTACCGGCTGGGACGAATGATTTACCATGTCGATGCAAGGCACCATGGATTCCCCCGACTTGGGGAGCTCGAGACATCGAGACCGGTACAGGGCGTCGAGACGTACCCAGTCTCGGACAGCCACAGCGCCACTCTCCCAAAGAAGCTCGTTCCAGCGCGGTATGTCAGACGAGATGCTCTGCACGTCATCGTACTCGGAGACCAGCGACAACATTTTGGCGTTTACTGCCGTCTCCAGCGAAGTGCCTCGGAGCAGCAGTCGCTCGTCTTCATTCCACATGGTGGGGACCAGGAGGGATCTTGGTAGGAATTGGAGGTATTCCATCCATGGGGTAGAGACGCCGGCGGAGGAACGGCCGGACCTGGAGGCAAGGGCTGTTTGTACGAGAAGAAAAAGTAAAATATCCACCCTCACAGACTACGCCTCGGTCAGCGAGTCTCGAGTAAAGACCAGAACGACTGGAGAAGATCCTACTCGATGTCCAACGGCATCCAGGAGCTGTCTGAAGCTTTGATCTTCCTTGGAATACTCGTCGACGGCAGCATGGTTGAGTACGAGGGAGTGAGGCACCGTGATGCAGGCTGACTGCGATTCGTCCAATTCGTCTGATTCGTCTGATTCGTCTCGGGGCCGGTAAACCACGCCGAAGCCTTTGCCCTCGGAATTTGCAACCTCAAAGTCGCCGAACCGAACATTATTGAGATGGGCCCATACTGGGAGGTCTGTGATTGGAAGCTCGGAAAGGGGCATAATGAGGTACGAATTTGTGGTCGTTCAGCGTATAACATGGAATACTGGTTATCGGATGTGCCTCGGAGATGTGAGTGAGGCGATGAGGGGATACACTGTGGAGGGAATCTGAACCACAGACTGCTATAACCCTAACCCTTATCCTGTGATTGTAAGGTCCTCCCGTCCTGTATTCGCCCCCTGGTAGTGTACGGGAGTACATTCGATCCCATTTTATATCTTTTCTTATGTCCAGCCCATATGTCAATTGAGTATGCGCTTCAGATATCGCCAGCCCAGTTGGGACTTGCCGATTTGATGCGGCTTCTGGGTGCGAATTGAGTGAGCGCACAGTGATGGGATACTTGGTACTGATTACGGAATACAGGGTGTGCGATGCCCCTCCATTTTATCATCTTGCACCGTTATCAAGGCGGGGCAGATATTTTCCGCCGTGTTGACTTGAAGGGCGCAAACTAGACTTGCGATACGCCAGCGGCACAGAAACCCCCGCCTCTCAACCTCACAATATCATCCCTATCGAGCGCCGAATTCTCTACAGGACCGAGCTGAGTTCTCCGCCATATAATGCCTCGAGACCCCCTAATCGGCCTTGTGGGCAAGCCAAGCGCTGGCAAGTCCAGCACGCTCAATTCGCTGACCGATGCCACCTCCAAAGTCGGTGGGTAACCCGTCCATGACCATGATCCATGATCCTCGCGTCTCTCCGCCCAGCAGGAGAAGCAAAATGGAAGATCCGGACCGTGGAAACCCGAACTAGCTGCTGATCCGGCTCGTGCGCCCGCAGGCAACTTCCCGTAGGCCGTCCGTCATGTCCCCTCCTCGCCGAATGTCGAGACTGATCCCGCCGGCGCGCCATCTCGCCGCCGCTACAGATTCACCACCATTGACCCCCAGCGCGCCATCGGTTACCTTCAAATAGACTGCGCATGCGCACGATTCGGCCTATCGGACCGGTGCAAACCCAATTACGGATCATGCGTTGACGGCCGCCGCAGCGTGCCCATTGAGCTGCTCGACGTCGCCGGACTCGTCCCCGGCGCGCACGAGGGCAAGGGGCTGGGCAACAAGTTCCTCGACGACCTGCGGCACGCCGATGCGCTGATTCACGTCGTTGATGTGTCCGGCACAACCGATGCCGAGGGCAAGAACACACGCGGCTACGACCCCTCGGTCGACATCGCCTGGCTGCGGTCCGAGATTGTGGCATGGATTCGCGGGAACTTGATGAATAAGTGGGGGTCGATCAAGCGCCGGCACATCGCCGTCAAGGCGACGGCCGTTGAGACGCTTCAGGGACAGTTCAGTGGCTACGGCAGCACAGCGGCTGTCGTCGCCAGGACGTTAGACAAGCTCGGGCTCAAGGAGCCCCTGGAAGAGTGGAGTGGTATGTTGTATATCTTGCTCATCTGCGTCCGATCAACGGCGTTAATGATATGTTACAGACGAGACTATCGATCGTGTTGTAAATGCTTTCACAGACGAAAAATTCCCCACTGTCATCGCCCTCAACAAGATCGACCATCCCGACGCCGACAAGAATATCGCCAAGATCGCTAAAATGCAGGATCCGAACAGCATTGTCCTCTGCTCCGCCGTCTCGGAAATCTTCCTCCGGAAGCTGGCCAAGCAGGGGTACATCCGCTACACCGAGGGCAGCGAGTTTGTCGATACGCGAGAGGATCTCATAGCCGACGGCGACCCCGAGGGCGGGGGGCTAAAGGAGCTGGACGAAAAGAACCGCAACAGGATAGAGAACCTCAAAGACATGGTTCTCTACCGTTTTGGGTCAACTGGTGTGAACCAGGTGCTCTCCAAAGCAGCCGCCATCCTCGGCCTCACCCCCGTCTTCCCCGTACGCAACACCACCACCTTTGGGTCTGGGGCGAGCGACTCCAAGGCTGTCTTTCGGGATTGCGTGCTCGTAAAGAAAGGCTCCACCGTGGCTGATGTAGGGAAGAAGATTATGGGCGACGCTCCAATTGCGTATATCGAAGGGGTAGGTAACACTAGAGTGGCAGAGGAACAGGTTGTTTCTGTCGGGAAGAATGATGTAAGTTCCATGTCAAGTTTGAGACCGTCTTTCTCTCAAGCTGCTTATATCGACACTCCTCTCCAACTCACACCTGCACGTTTCTATATCGTGTTCTCTGCCCCATCTCTGTACTGCCGTTCACTTACATCCGTCTACTTCATACGGCCGCTCACTTGCACTTGGTTTAACACTCTCTGCCACATCCAGATATTATCATTCAAGGTGGGACGCGCATGAAGGCCTTACGTTCTACCATCGGTGAGAGCACCTCACCGACCTCTCGCAGGGCTGGGCGGGGCAAGCGCGCAACACAAGACACCGAGTTCGCGGGCCATCATGACCCGAGTCACCGAGTGTCTGTCTCAGGAAACCAGACAAACAAGCAATCAAACACCCGAAACTATCCCCCCGGATAGCCGCCTGCTCCCAGGTCACCAATAACCGCCGAAACCATTCTGTACGCCGTGCCGACGAAAGCAGATATCAATAGACTCATAAAACCTCAGTCACATCACACGAGCAGACCATTAACTCCCATTCGCCTCCCAAAAGACCATTTCTGCATCGGTAGCAGAGGTGAGCGAGGTGAGGCGAGACGAGGCGGCAGTGGTACGCAAACACAACCACAAAGGCTGTATCCATGAGTAACTCCCGAAGGAGAAACTGCGCAGCAGGAAAGGAGGGAGGGGAAAAGCAAAAACAAACAAAATCAAATAACAAAGTCACAAAAACACACAATCATGCCAAAACACAAACATATATACTTATTTGGTTTAGTTCCGGTGAGTCAGCCTTGAATCAGGGGTGTATTTCCCTCCCTATCTAATATATTTATGTCCCTTTGGAAAGGTAAGGCATTCGTAACAAAGCAGTATGCAACTCAGAGCGAGCTATCCACAAACCATCTACCTCCCGCCACTCAGCAGATACTCGTGACACCAAACTACTCAAAGTTCAAGGTGTCTCACGCGAGTCGAGAGCCAACGTAATTATCTACCTTATCTAGGTAACCATGTAGTAACAACCCCGAGAAGCTCGAGAGAGCTGTTTTATTTAGAGGCCGTTTTATCATCCCATTCGTCAACCACCAGGTACCTAGTTACCAACGAATCCATCTACGCGATATACTGTGCTGTGCTTTGCTTCCTTCTCTAGTATTCAAGTGGCACACTGGCCCGCAGATGTCGAGTCACATCTCGTCAAGGCCGAGTGAATACATCGCACACAGGCAGGCAACGCACATAATATATACACCCAATTACACTCCGTAGAGGGAGTTCTAGACTTGCATAAGACGACGGGTATCATGGTATTACGCTCTGCTACTAGAGCGCCGAGTCGGCCGGCGCCTAGCTTCCGTGAGTGGTCAAACTACCTAAGCCGATATACATGAGGGAAAGTCGTAACCGCCACCCCGAGAACCGACGAGGGAAAGAATCTGAGCCGTAATGAAAAGCCAAAAAGAAAAACCGCTCATCTCGAAAGTCATGACTGGTCGTGTTCCCGAGTCCGAGAAGAGTGGATAAGACGGAATAATAAGAACTGGCACCGAGCCATGTAACCGAAGCCGCCCGGCTTGACCGTCAACCCTAGAACCTTCGCATTCAAGGCTGGAGGTGCAGCCCGATGATCAGATCGAGCCGTTTCAATCCTGCCCGGAGAGGAAACACCGCAGCCGAAAATATAACCCCGTCGTAGGTCTGGTTATTGCGCGTCGGTTGGAGCCTAGGCGGCAAACCTATTGAGGCCCTCCATCTCCCCCGGCGGGCTTATTCGCCTCAACAATGATGCTGCCATCACCGAGAAAATGAGTACCAGCACCACAAAGGCGATCAACCAGAACCCGAAAAACTAGAACCTGATCAACCGGTGGCAACCGCTTCTGATATGGGAAATGACGGCACCAAGGATGCCTGCCCACCCGGAAAATGCGCCAAGAATAAAACCGATGATTGCCAACGAACTCCTAGACAACTCTCCCTACTAGTACTTCAGGATAATGTAGAGGGCGTGAATGATGCCAGGAAGGTACTGAGGAGATCCCCATGTCAGTGAGAATTCAGACGAGTCAATTGAGTTGGGAGGAGCTTAGCTTACACCGAGGAGTGTGAGGATGATGTTGATGCACAGATCGCTCCCGCAGCCCTTCTCGAGGAACACCCCGAGAGGTGGGAGGATGACTGCGAAGATGATCTTGCAGAGGTCGCTGCGATGGCGGGGTAGCACGGTCAGTCCGGCGTCACCTAGGCAAGGGGAAAGCCCGGGTTCGGCTTGGGGTTTGGGGAGGGTTGAGGCGCCTACCTAGCGGTGAACGGCATGTTGACGGTTGCTTGTGTCTGTTTTTGGTATGGAACCGGTATGCTGCTGTGCGATTCGGAGATTGCGACTTATAAATTTTGATGTCAGGTTTTGCTGGAATTGGAAGAGTGTGCGAGAGAGTCAGGAAAGACGGCGGGGAACGGATGGCTGCGGCGGGGCATGCGTGATGTATTAATACCTGGGACTTTTGAAAGTCGGTGGAAACTTGCTGCCCTGCTTGCCAGGCAGGTGACTTCCCTAGGTGAGAGAAAAAAATGAAAATGAAAAGGCAGGCTGCCTCCGGTCTGGGCTGTTCCTCCCTTCCCCCCATGGTACGCGAGGGCTAGCAAACCGCCACGAGGTACATTGCATTGCGTCCGGTCGTTCGGCCGGACCAGCAAGCAAGGCTCACAGCGAGCTCAGAGTAAAGCAGGCACATTACGTCGTCGAATCCGGTACTCGACGAAATCCATGGCGTCCCTGCCGATTCAAGGGTGGTGGCAGACGGGCCAATGATTTGCGGAGACACCCCTGCTAGCGTCTCCCCGTATCCCGCCTCTGCAGACCTCACAAGCTCGCGACCTCTGTCGACTTTTTTCTACGCCAGCTTGCCCCACGTTGGCTGTCAATGGGAGCGAGCATAAGGTTCCACGAAGCCGAAGCCAGCCGATGATTGTGGGATTGATGACTGTTGAGGCTACTCTAACATGGCTCGCGCAAGCGGGTGCATCGAGATGCGGCAGCTGCTACGGATATCCGCATCTGGTCCATTCCAACCCGGTGGACCCTTCAAGGAGCGCCAACACGGAACTAGCGGGAGGGCGCACAACACCGCAAGCCGGTGGGTGGTTGGGCTGACGGGGCGCGGAGGGGTTGTGATCCAATCGAACCGCATCTTAACACCGCATGGAGACCTGCGTGGTCGCTTCGATCTCGCTCCGCAGCGTCAGCCACCTGATAATCAAGCCACCAGCAATTGGGCGAGGGTACTGAGTAACACGCGCCGAATGGATGCGGATTGGGATGGGAAAAATAAACCGTGTGCAATGGCAACCGTGAGGTACGCCTCCACAGCACTGCCCATATGCTTGCGCGGCTCTGTTTCCGAACGTTTGTCGTCGTAGAAGTTCGTGGCTCCGTCCATGGCTCCGGCATCAGATTGGATCTCGAAATGACGTACTCCCTACCCCACCATGCCCACCACCGGCAGTGGCTTTCGCGCCATGACATCACGGGCGATTTGCACGCCACAAGATCGGGTGGCGTCACCTGTGGCGCAGAGTCTCTTGTTGCATCGCGTTTAGCTTGGAATGGTTCACCTGCCTGTGAGAGAAAAAACCCTGATCACAGTTCGTTCTGAATCCTGAAAAAAAAATCCCTTGGTAAGCCAAGGTAGGATCATGGATGCTGGCATCCAGTCAGCCACTAGCTGCTGGGCTTGCGAAAGCGGAAAGCGGAAAGCGGAGAGCAGTGGTGTAAGAAATGTTGAGGGTGGGGATTGTGGAGCCCGTCCGGTTCTTGGCACGCACGTGACACACAAGAACGCATGCTGTGAGCGAAAACGAAACCGAGCATCATGGAGACACCTTCCCTCCTTTTGCTTCGCCCAATTGGTTTTCTCCCTTTCCGTGGCTCACGTCGCCACCAGAGGCACGAAGCGGGGTTTACACGTCCTTTCATCTCCAGATGGCAGAACAGCGCAAATGGAACGGAACAGATGATATGTCTCTTCCTAGGTAGGTACTCAATCTCGAAGACTCTAACAATTGTGTTGCCGTCGTCGGTCTCAAGTGAGAGACACCATTCCCTCGTCTTCACCAACGATTATCCCCAGTCTCCCTACCTAAGCAGGACAGTTCCCTCCCGGAGGATTAAAAACCCGGATGGCAACAAACGTAGCGATCCCGATCCTCGCGCAGCTGCCCATGAACTGGTCGGCGGAGCTGAAGCCGGTGCACCCGGCGCCCTGGAAGATGCGGTACCGGCAGCTGCCGTTGCTCGCGACGGCCGACGCCGACTGGAACTCCTGCAGCTGTCCGTTCGACCGGACGAACTGGTAGCACACGTCCCGGCTCGGGTTCAGCCACTGCACCTGCGGCGACCCCTGGCATCGAAAGGTGTCGTCGGTCGCCAGAGCGCGCCAGAAGCCGCGGATGTTGCCGCCCGGGAGGGGAGCCCGGGCCGCGAGGTCTGTGAGGTCTGTGAGGCTGGCGTTTTTCGTTCCCGATGTTAGCGACTTTATTTCTCTTGCGCTTTCTCCTCTTCTGCTTCTTGCTTCTCTTTCCCTCCCATTTTGTGATCGGAGATGGTGATAATAAGTAGGAAAGGAAAAGTGCCCAAGTCAGGGATGGGGAATGGAGGGATGGAAAGTGTGGAACCTGGGAAAGAAACCTTACCTGGACAAGCTAGCGAGATCCAAGTCGTCAATCGTGATGTTGACGACCCGAATAGGAGGGCCGATGTCATAGTCCTCGGGAAACGGGCTGGGAGCCGCCATGGCCGGCAAGAAACTCGACGAGAGTAGGAGGAGGACGGAGGAGAAAGTCGTGAGCTGCATGTTTGTGTTTCCGCGTTGATGTTGAGCTGCCTTGTTCCTGGTGTTTGGATGCCAGGTAGGTTTTTGGGAAAACTGGTTGACTGACTGACTTTCAACATCCCCAAGACGGACGAAGCCAGGGGTTTTTATACACACCCTCTCACTCTCTCTCTCCTTGCCAGCCAACCTCATACCTACCCCTAATGGTTACCTACCTACCTTACCTTAGGTACGTCCTCAGAAGCAAAGGTAATAGATGATGAACGAATCCGCGTCACCATGCTTGCTTGCTTGCTTGCCTCCCGTCCCCTCCTTCAGGCACCACTTTCTATGGTGAAATACCACTCTGCGTGCCATGCGCATGTTCATATCCATGACCTTGTCCAACCATCCGCCCATTGCCCCCCATATCTTACATGTTACCTACCTTCCGCAGGTAGGCTGGTAAGGCAGGTATGTACGCATGTATGTATTCGTAGGTATGTCGGGTTCTTTTTACGAGTAGCCTCGTAGGTAGGTGATATGCTCTCTTGTCCTCTCTCGTTCCCGAGGTTGTATATCGGGGCAGATATTACATTACGTTAAGTAGGGTAGGCAGGTTATCAGTCAGCCTATCTGACCTTGGAGATGGAGAATGTAGTGATGTCGACCAAACCAAACCAAACCGCTGTCTCGTTTGGTTCTTTTGGACATGGACATGGACATACCGCCCTGAAAGTACGTATTACGCATACATACACACCTAGCTTAGGTGAGGAAGGTAAGGGAGGTAGGTGTGTAGGATAGGCCACGCAGCTTGGTCATCCAGATCGTGGACCTAAGGTAAGGCACCTAAGGTACTGTACCTGGGTTGTCTAATACGGGTAACTCGTGTTTTGTTCACGTGTCTAAAGATTCAAATACGACTCTGTAGCCTCTCGGAGCCCTATCTGCTCAATTCGAATCCTAGCTACCTGAACTAACACCCTCACCTCCCCTTACCAATATTATCTTACACAACCCATAATGTAACAGCAGTCTTACTTACCTATACCTATACCTATACCAGACTCACAATACAAAAAACCGGTACGGTGGGTTACGGTACGGTATATCCTTCCCACATCTCAGGTAACCCAGTGCTTACAAACTCTCCCGCTTTCCAACCGCCAAGACTTAAGCTTCGTCGCATTATGGGATCGTGAGCCGCCATTCTGCTTACCTACCTTACCTTAACTACCTAGGTTTGTATGAACGGTTTTCCGTACTCGGATGATTAGTATTCTTATTATCCAAGGCAGGTAGTAATCATAGTCTTGCTTAAGAGCTGGTAAGTCATCAGTTGCGTCGGTGACCAATGGGGTACTTCGGCAAATTCACTTCAACACTGTAACGGAGAGATAGCATACACGCTGTCATTCGAGAGGTTGTATAGGCTGATGAGCACCAAGCTGCACCGCCGCATCGCTGCACCGCTAGAATGATTACTAACCTGGCCAACCGGTGGCAAATCTTCGAGCCCTGTATGCGAGAGTCGTGCCTTTCCCGTTCCATCGAACCTCAGCTGTTAGTCCCCCCCTACTACGCAGCCATTCAGGGATGTGACGAGATGGGAATGTATCTCGGCCGGGGAAGGAGGAAGGAGTAGAGTATATCCCACCCAATCACTCAGCTCTTACACTTTGGCTGTGAATCTCCGAAACTCATCTGATGTATGTCCACTACGTCCTATCAAAAGCGTAGGAGTAATGGCTCCTTGTGATAAAGCAAGATCTCCAAGGCAGGAGGATACCATAACCCTCTCTGCTCGCAGCAACATAACATCCCTCTAAATATAGGCCTCCAACAACCCTCTAAATAATCCTCGAACATCTGTACTCCGGACCCCGAGTTCCTCAGTTTTCCGTAACCAGATTCCCCTTGATGGTGACCAGATCTTCCTCCGAGAACCCCAATGTCTTGGTGACATACGACTCCCATCCGCCATACTCCCGCTCTACCGCCTTCACAAATGTCTCCCAGCTGGCAACCTTGAGACTGCACAGGTTATAAAATCCCGGCTCATCCACGCTCGTAACTCCTGTGCCTCGCATTGCAAACTCAAGCAGCTGCTGGCGGCCTGGCTCCGTACCGACCCGCGAGAGCATATAGTCTAGCGTGATGATGTCGCGATCCACGCCGGCCAGCGACAGTAACAAGCCCGCCGTAACACCAGTGCGGTCTCGTCCGGCTAAGCAATCAAGAGTCAGCTTTCACAGTCGCACACATCCCATACAAAAGACAAAAGGGAGGAAAGAAATTACCCACCATTACAGTGAAACAAAAACGCCTCCCCGGGCCGATCCCTCACATGGGCCAACACAGCCTTCAGCCCCTCCTGATACAGATCCAACACCTCGAGATACATCTTCTCATACCCCTTCTCCCCTTGCCCTTCCACAAAGTCCTTCAGATCAGCCGTCGCGGCCTGCTCTCGAGACGGCATCTTAAGCACCTCGATCCCTTCGACCAACGGATCGGGTTTGGTATCGTGCTCTTGGGCGGATCGGAGGTCGAAGATCCTGCGAATCCCCAGCTTGTCCCGCAACACGGCGCCGCCCTCCTCTGGCTTGAGACCCTCCAACGAGGCGGTGCGGTAGGCGAAGCCGGGTCGGATGCGGGGGCAACCCTCGGGAACCGGGAGGAGGCCCAGATCGCGGGTGTTGAAGGTGCCGGGC
>Ga0247769_1000515_pt1 | contig 10398 bp, 10 predicted proteins | sample UWRJL166409R6_FD_179942 | JGI IMG/M metagenome (GOLD analysis project Ga0247769, IMG submission 179942) | Plant litter microbial communities from Arlington Agricultural Research Station in Wisconsin, United States - UWRJ-L166-409R-6 | ecosystem: Environmental > Terrestrial > Plant litter >... | reverse complement strand
AATGCCTTCAACGCGAAGCCGACTGCGCCACCCACGACGAGCAGCACGACTGCCACCAGCGACATGCGGCGTTGACGCGGCGTCATGATGCATTCACCGCTGATCCAGTCGCCACCGATGCCTGATTGCGACGTGTCGCTCGCTGCACCTGGGCTGCAAGCTCGCGTCGCGCCAACCATACATTGCCGGCGAGTACCGCCAGCGTGAGTCCGTAGCAGGACCATACATAGGCGGCGTAACCGCCCATTCGAAAAAATTCAGCCATGCTCAGGTTCCTGCGGCGAGCGCATTCAACCAGCTGGCGTTGCGCTCGCGTTTGAGTATTTCCGCCCGGATGCGATCGCATAGCACGGCGGCGAAGTACAGCATGAAGGCCAGCAGCATGATCAGCAGAGGCCACAGCATGGGAGAGGCAATCGAGGGCGCCGCCATTTTGGAAATGCTCGGCCCCTGGTGCAGGCTGTTCCACCACACCACGGAGTATTTCACGACCGGCACGTTCACCACGCCCACTATAGCCAGTATCGCACTGGCCCGATCGGCCCGCTGCGTGTCGTCGAAGGAAGAACGCAGCGCCATGTAGCCCAGGTACAGGAACAGTTGAATGAGCTCGGACGTGAGTCGCGGATCCCATTCCCACCAGGTGCCCCACATGGGTTTGCCCCAGATCGATCCGGTGGCGAGCGCGAGCACGGTGAACGAGGCGCCGATGGGCGCACAGGCGGCAGCCACCGCATGGGCCAGCTTGATGCGCCAGATGATCCCGATGCCGGCCGCGACCGCCAGGATGATGTAGACGGAAAGTGACAGGATGGCGCTGGGAACATGCACATACATAATCCGGAACGCATCCTTCTGCTGGTAATCGGGCGGCGCGAGCACCAACCCGCCGTACGCCGCCACAGCCATCAGGATGAGGGCGGACCAGAGCAGCCATGGACGTAGCCGTGCTGCCATCGCATAGGCATACGGAGGTGAAGCCAGCTTGTAGAACCAGAGCCACATTCGTGCATCAGTCCGCTTGTGATGACCTGCTTATCGAATCAACGCGACAACCACACTGCGATGAGCGACCCGGGCCGCTATCCGCGACTACTCCAGACTGATACGCATCGCGGCGCTCATCGCGAACGGCCCGAGCGCGAGACACAGCAGCAGCATCGCCGCCAGCAAGTTTAGCGGACCGGCGACCGCTTCGCCGTGCATTGCGAGATCCACCGCCCGCGCACCGAAAATCAGCACCGGCATTTCCAGCGGCAGCACCAGCAAGGCCAGCAGCACGCTGCCCCGGCGCACCGCCACGGTCAAAGCCGCCCCGATACCGCCGAGAATGCTCAGGCAGCCCGTGCCCAGGGCCAGCGATCCCGCGAGCACTGGCCAGACAGACATCGGCATACCCAATGCAGTTCCCACGATCGGCGCCATGATGACCAGGGGCAAGCCCGCAAGTAACCAGTGCGTCACAGTTTTGGCCAGCAGCAGTAATGAGAGTGGCTGTCCCGACAGCGCCCACTGCTCGATCGTTCCGTCCTCGACGTCCGGTCGGAACAGCGACTCGAGCGCGAGCAGCGAGGCCAGCATGGCCGCGACCCACACCACGCCGGGTGCGATATTGCGCAGTTCATTGAGCGACGGACTGATGGCCAGCGGAAACAGCGTCGTGACCACCACGAAAAAAATCAGCGGCTGTACGACTTGGTCCCAATGTCGTACAGCGAGCCGCAGTTCGCGCGCCACGATCAGTCCGACGATGCGCATCAATCCCGGCTCTGTCATTGCAGCTCCAGCACCCTGACGCGAGCATGCTGTGTCAGCAGCGACTGGTGTGCTGCTGTCAGGATCGAACCGCCGGCTCGCAAGTGAGTCGCCATGCATGCCTCCACGCATTCGATTCCGCCGCGATCGAGATTGGTGATGGGCTCATCGAGTATCCACAACGACGCGCCGCTCAGAATCACCCGCGCGATAGCGACGCGCCGCTTCTGTCCCGCCGACAGCGCTCGCGCCGGAAGATCCGCACATTGTGAGACCTGCAGGCGTGCCAGCATCTCGAGCATTTCGTGACGCTCGACGTCGCGTCGCAGGCGCACGCTGTAGTGAAGATTTTCGAGAGCGCTCAGATCGGGCTTCAATGCATTGACGTGTCCGAGATATGCCAGCTGCCGATGAAACGCTTCACGCTCCTTCCGCACCGGTGCACCGTGCCAGTCGATCTCGCCGGATTCAGGTTCGATCAGCCCGGCCACACAACGCAGCAGGCTGGTCTTGCCGACTCCGTTCTGCCCCATCACCTGCAGCAACTCTCCCGGCTGCAAGGCGAACGACACGTCGCGCAGCAGATGTCGATCGCCGCGCCATAGATGTAGGCGGCGAACTTCGAGCGCGGCGCCGGAGGGTTGAGTCACTGAAGGAAGCGAATCGGTCAGAGAAACACCGTGTGGCAGCCTGCGTGGTGGTCGTGTCGTTGTCGAGGCAATGCGAAGAATCCGACGCTTCAGGATTGGTGGTGGCGGCGACCGGAATCGAACCGGTACGACTTGCGTCGGCAAATTTTAAGTCTGCTGCGTCTACCAATTCCGCCACGCCGCCGAAAGCCCGCGCATTCTAGCGATTGATTGACGGGTGTGCAGCCATCGGCTGCAGCGGGGCCGTTCAGTACACTGCGCGCGCCATTCTTTCCACCGTTTCGTGCGCGTGTTTCACGGCGGCATCATGGGTGTGAGGTAGTCGCCGCACGATTCGCACTTCAGTGCGTCCCACCTGGCCAGCGTGCCGCAACGGCCGCACTTTCGCATCTGGCCGCTGGCGAGCAGGTCCGCCGCCATTTTCACCTCGTCGGGTCGGACGAATGCGAGGATCCCGAACGCAACCACGGGAGTCAGCAGGACGCTGAGCAGGAAGTACTGCAGGAACGAGCGCTGCTTGGCGCGAGCCCAATATCCCGCAAGCAGCGCAAGGAGCAGCCAGATGAAGATGTACATGTGAACCCGTATCCGTTGATCTGCCGACTGATGTCAGGGTCGCCGCCGCGCGTCCCTCTGCAATCACCACAAGTCCCTGTCCGTGCCCGATTTGCGGCCCCGGCGCCAGGCGGCGATGCCGATCACGGCGATGATCAGCATCAGCCCCAGCCACTGGAAAGCAAGCAGCACTTCACACACCGTGTCGCCCCTGGGACGCGACGGCAGGCCGGACGAAGACGTCGTCCGTCATTCGATCCTTGATTGGTGATTCCATCACACCGACAGACACTGCAATGACGCGAGAGCGTCGTCCTCAGGGACGACGCAGCCATGTGCTTGAAGCACATCGTTTGAGTGCGCCTAAGCGCTGCAGGATCAGGTCAGGTTGGCTTGAGATAGAGCCAGTGAGGGGCGCTCAAGCGCAGCAACAGGCGGAGCGGGAAGAACACGAAGCACCGGAAAGCGTGGGCACAGCGCCGTGGCAAACTGCGATGCATGCGCTGGTAGCGCTGTCGCATCGAATTGCCGCGGTGACGAAGATTGATCATGGTGCGCACGGGTGACACGAATACACGCGGCCCTGTTGCTTGTCAATCGACTGGGGTGAGCGCCCTGTGGGCCGCCGGACACGATGATGGAGATGTGGCGAATGGAGGCGTCGCCCGGAATTGAACCGGGGTAAACGGTTTTGCAGACCGCTGCGTAACCACTCCGCCACGACGCCGGGCCGCACCAACAGTGCCTCGGATGCGCAGGATCCGGGACTTCTAAGCCCGGATCGGGCTGAAAAACTTGGAGCGGGAAAGGAGGCTCGAACTCCCGACCTCAACCTTGGCAAGGTTGCGCTCTACCAACTGAGCTATTCCCGCGTGGTCATCGAAAGCGCGGTATTTTAGGGCCGACCGCCGGACTGTCAAGGCTAAAGACGCGTCGATCTTTCAGATATCGACGCATGTCGTCAAAAGGTCTCGTGAAAACATCACGACAACGTGGCTGCACTCACCTGCTGCGCGACTGCATCAGGTCGGGCCACGCCGCCTGCAGGTAGATCACCATCGACCACAGCGTCAGCGCCGCTGCGCTAACCAGGCACAGCAATCCCAATTCGTAGGCCGGAATGAACCAGACGTCGCTGTGAAACAGCATCATCGACAGCCCGGTCATCTGGAAGATGGTTTTGAGCTTGCCGATCGACGACACCGCGACTTTGCCGCGAGCGCCGACTTCCGCCATCCATTCGCGCAACGCCGAGATCGTGATCTCGCGCCCGATGATCACCGCGGCGGTGACCGTGATCAGCAATCGCGGATCGAAATTCACCCAGCGAATCTGCAGCGGCTCGTGGCCGACGAGCAGGATCAGGGCCGTGGCCACCATGAGCTTGTCGGCGACGGGATCGAGGAATTCTCCCAGCGCCGAAATCTGTCCTAGCCTGCGGGCAAGATAGCCGTCGAGCGAATCCGTGATGGCCGCCAGGATGAAGACCGTCGCAGCCGAGGCCTTGGCCCACGGAAACGGCAGGTAGAACAGCACCACGACCAGCGGAATCATGACGATGCGTGCGACCGTGAGCACGTTGGCAATAGGAAACTTCACTCAATTTCCTGCATGCAGCGTGTCATAGATAGCCTGGGCGAGTTTGCGACTGATGCCGTGAACCTTTTCGAGATCGTCGATACCGGCGCGCGCAATACCCTGGAGCCCACCGAACTGGCGGAGCAATTCGCGGCGTTTACGTGGGCCGAGACCCGCAACGGTTTCCAGGATGGACTCTCTACGCGCCTTGGCGCGACGCAGCCGATGACCAGCGATCGCAAAGCGATGCGCCTCATCGCGAATTCTCTGGAGGAGATGCAAGGCGGGCGAATCAGGCGCCAGTATAAGTGGCACATCCTCGTGCGCCAAGAACAGACGCTCCTGGCCCGCGCGGCGGTCGACCCCTTTGGAGATGCCGACGATGGCTACACCGGTGATTTCGAACTCCGCCAGCACGCGCACCGCCTCCGCCAATTGCCCGGGACCGCCGTCGATCAACAGCAGGTCGGGCAGTGGCACTTCGCCCTTCTTGATGCGTGAATATCGCCGCGTCAGCGCCTGTCGCATGGCCCCGTAGTCGTCGCCCGGCTCTATATTCTCGATATTGAAGCGGCGATAGTCGGCCTTGATCGCGCCTTCCGGGCCGAATACCACGCACGAAGCCACGGTGCGCTCGCCCATGGTGTGACTGATGTCGAAGCACTCGATGCGCGCGGGCGGCGCCGCCATCCGGAATACGTTGGCGATTCCTTGCAGCTGTTCGGTCGTCGTTGCCTCGGTGGCGCGACGCATCTGCAGGCCAACTTCGGCATTGGTGCGCGCCATCTCTAGCCAGCGGGCGCGCACTCCACGTACGCCATCGCGAATTTGCACGCTGCGCTCCATCTGCTGAGTCAATGTCGCCTCCAGCAAGTCGGCGTCTTCCACCGGTTCGTTGATGAGGATCTCGCTGGGCGCCTCGCGCCCCAGGTAGTACTGACCGAGGAACCCCGACAGCAGTTCGCCCGCCTCTGCCAGTCCGGCGCGCGGGAAGAAATTCGTCGTGCCGAGATTACGACCGCCGCGAATGAACACGATGGACACACAGTGGTCGCTGCCGTTGGAGACCAGCGCGACGGCATCGATGTCCTGCGTGGCGCTACGGGTGACGGACTGCGTCGAGTGGATGGCCTTGATCCCATGAATCTGGTCGCGCAATCGCGCGGCCCTCTCGAATTGCAATTCGCTCGCGGCCTGTTCCATGCGTTTGCCAAGATCCTCGAGCAGCTCCGCGCCCCGGCCTTCGAGCACCTTGATGGCATCGTTCACGTCCTGGCGATAGCTCTCCTCGCTGATGAGCGCCACGCAAGGACCGGAGCAACGCTTGATCTGGTGCTGCAGGCAGGGGCGCGAACGGTTGGAAAAAAAAGAATCGGTGCAAGGGCGCAGCAGGAATAATTTCTGTAGCAACAGCAGAGTTTCTCGCGTGGCGCGCGCGTTCGGATAAGGACCGAAGAATTTACCGGGCAGCTTGCGGGTGCCGCGATAGAAGCTGATGCGCGGATAACCCTGGTCGGTGGAGATGTACAGGTAGGGAAAGCTCTTGTCGTCGCGCAGCGCCACGTTGTAGCGCGGCTTGTGACGTTTGATGAGATTGTATTCGAGCAGCAGCGCTTCGGTCTCGGAAGCGGTGACAGTCACTTCGACATTCGCGACCTGCGCAACCATCGCCATGGTCTTGGCAGTCTGCGCCTTGCCGACGAAGTAACTGGTCAGCCGGTTCTTGAGATTGCGGGCCTTGCCGACATACAGCACTTCCTCGCCCGCGCTCATCATCCGATACACGCCCGGCCGCTGGCTGACGTTCTCGAGAAACCGCTTGGTGTCGAAAGTGGACATGCGAAGAAACGATCAGCGGGCTCGCAGCAGTGCCCGTGCGCGCCTGAAGACATTCGCGAACATTTCCGGAGTCAAACGCCGCGTCTGCGTGTTGTAGCGACTGCAGTGATACGAATCCAGCAGGATATGGGCTGACGGCAACACGTACTCGGCGGCGTGCGCGAACTTGTAGGACACCGGCTTGAGTTGCATCGCCTTCAATATGGCGGCATGCGCCACCGATCCAAGGGCCAGCAACACGGATTTCGGCGGCGTGCGCGCGATCTCGGCTTGCAGGTAGCGATTGCAGGTCTGCACTTCCGCGGGCAGCGGCTTGTTCTCCGGCGGCACGCACTTGACCGAGTTCGTCAACCGGCAGTCGAGCAGTCGCAGGCCATCGTCGGCCGAGACCGATTCAGGGCGATCGGCGAAGCCGAATTCGTGCAGCGTGCGATACAGAAGAATGCCGGCGTGATCGCCGGTGAACGGTCGCGCCGTGGCGTTCGCGCCGTGAAATCCTGGGGCGAGTCCGACGACGATGAGCCGAGCCTGGGGATCGCCGAAAGGCGGCACCGGCGCGCAATAGTACTGGGGATATTCCTTGCGTCCCGCTTCGAGGAACCTGGCGAGACGCGGACAGTCGGTGCAGGTCCGGTCGAACACGACGCCATCCGAAGGCCACAGCCCATCGGGGCGGACATGGAACTCGGCTTGCGGAAGGTGGGTGACGGTGCGTCGCGGGGCTACTTTCTTGCGGACTGTCGGGCTGGCCATCGCGATAGTTTAGTGGATCGCGGCGAGTCTTACTCCGAACCTTCCTCCCCCGGTCGCCCGCGACCGGGGGAGGAGATCAGAGTCAGCTCAATGCTTGTCGAACTGCTCTTCTTCCGTCGAACCCTTCATCGCCGTGGTCGATGACTGTCCGCCCGTCACCGTCTGCGTCACGTCGTCGAAGTAACCGGCGCCGACTTCGCGCTGATGCTTGGTCGCGGTGTAGCCGTTCTTTTCGGCAGCGAACTCCGCTTCCTGCAACTTCACGTATGCCGACATCTGGCTGTCCTTGTAGCCGCGCGCCAGTTCGAACATCGAGTAGTTCAGCGCGTGGAAACCGGCCAGCGTGATGAACTGGAACTTGTAGCCCATGGCGCCCAGCTCGCGCTGGAATTTCGCGATGGTGGTGTCGTCGAGCTTCTTCTTCCAGTTGAACGACGGCGAGCAGTTGTACGACAGCAGCTTGCCGGGGAACTGCTTGTGAATGCTTTCGGCGAAATGCTTGGCCTCGGTGAGGTCCGGCTTGCCGGTTTCACACCAGATGAGATCGCAGTAAGGCGCGTATGACAGTCCGCGCGCGATGGCCTGGTCGAGACTTGCATCCACGTAGAAGAAGCCTTCGCTGGTGCGTTCGCCCTTCTTGATGAACCGGTGATCGCGTTCATCGACATCGGAGGTGATCAGGTTGGCCGACTCGGCGTCGGTACGCGCGATCAGCACAGTCGGCACGCCGCAAACGTCGGCAGCGAGTCGGGCCGCAGCCAGCTTGCTGATCGCCTCTGCAGTCGGCACCAACACTTTGCCGCCCATGTGTCCGCACTTCTTCGCCGACGACAATTGATCTTCGAAGTGCACGCCGGCCGCGCCCGCGTCGATCATGCCCTTCATCAGTTCGAACGCATTCAGCACACCGCCAAATCCCGCTTCGGCATCGGCCACGATGGGCTTGAGCCAATCGACCGACTTATCGCCTTCCGCGTGATAGATCTGGTCGGCGCGCAGCAGCGTGTTGTTGATGCGACGGACCACTGCCGGCACAGAGTTAGCGGGATAGAGCGACTGGTCGGGGTACATCTCGCCCGACAGGTTCGCATCGCCGGCTACCTGCCAGCCTGAAAGGTAGATCGCATCGAGGCCGGCCTTCACCTGCTGCATGGCCTGGTTGCCGGTCAGTGCGCCCAGCGCATTCACGAACGGTTTTTCGTTCACGTATTTCCACAGCTTCTCGGCGCCGAGGCGCGCCAGCGAATACTCGATATGTACCGAGCCGCGCAGGCGCACGACATCTTCGGCTGAATAAGGGCGCTTGACGCTCTTCCAGCGTGCGTTGGTTTCCCATTCTTTGCGGAGCTGCTCGGCAGCGTTGGTGGTCATTGCTTGGAATCCTCGGATGGTCCGTTGTAGATCGGTACGACAATGGCCAGGCAGGCCTGGCCATTGTGCATCTTCGGGAAAGTCCCCAGCTCTTCCCGGGATGCAGAAACTGATTCCGGTGAGCAGCTTGCTGCCACCGCCGCGGCACCATATCTGGTTCGGTGGCGGCGGTAAAATATATGCGAGACCCCTGAGCGATACTTGTAATATATGACGATGGAACTGCGTCACCTGCGTTACTTCATTGCCGTCGCCGAGGAAGGTCACATAACGCGTGCCGCCGAAAGGCTCGGCATTCAACAGCCGCCGTTGAGCCTGCAGATCCGTTCGCTCGAGAAAGAGTTGAACGTGCAGCTGTTCAAGCGGCTGCCGCGCGGCGTCGAGTTGACCGATGCGGGCACGGCTTTTCTCGCACAGGCCCGGGCCATCCTCGATCAGGTGGAACGCGCGCTTGCGGCAACTCGTCGGACAGCGCGCGGAGAACAGGGTCGGGTAGCGGTTGGCTTCACCAGTTCCGCGCCATTTCACCCGTTCGTGCCGCGTGTCATCCGCAGCTTTCGGGAAATGTCGCCGCTCGTGACGCTGGTGCTGGAAGAAAGCGGCAGTAGCGAACTGGTCCAGGCGCTGCACAGCGAAGAAATCGACGCCGCCTTCATCCGTTCGCCGGTCGCCGACGTGGTGGACCTGGTGGTGCGTCCGATCCTGGAAGAAGAAATGCTGGTGGCCTTGCCTGCCGCTCATGCGCTCGCAAGTCTTCCCGACACCGGAGCCGCCAGTGCCCTGCCCCTCGCCGCGCTCGCCAATGAAACGTTCATTCTTTACAAGCGGCCGGGCGGCCCAGGCCTGTACGACACCATCATCACCGCGTGCCGCGGCGCCGGTTTCAGTCCGCGAGTAGGACAGGAAGCGCCGCGTATCATCAGCACGCTGAACCTGGTGGCAGCGGGACTGGGCGTATCGATAGTGCCGGCGTCGCTGCGCAGATTGCAGATGGATGGCGTGGTTTATCGCCGGCTTGCGGACAATGCGTTGTTGCGTGCGCCCTTGATTCTGGCGTGCCGTCGCGGAGAAAACTCCGCTGCTGTACAACGCTTCATCGAACTGGTGCAGAGTAGCGCCGAACACGTCGACGCCGACAGTCCTTAGATAACAACTCTGGTTCCGCTGCGCCATGCCCCGTCAACGCTTGCTGTTGGTGAACAAACCGTTCCACATGCTCACGCAATTCACCAGCGAGGACGGTAAAGCCTCGCTGCAGGATGTGGTGACGGCGCCCGACATGTACCCCGCCGGTCGCCTCGACTACGACAGCGAAGGTTTGGTGCTGCTGACCAATTGGGGAGCCCTGCAGGCGCGACTCGCGGAGCCGCGCTTCAAGGTCGCGAAGACGTATTTCGTGCAGGTGGAAGGTGTGCCGGAGGAGTCCGCGATCGAACGCTTGCGCAGTGGGATCGAACTCAACGATGGCATGACGAGTCCGGCGCAGGCTTCGCTGGTGGACGAACCTGCATGGCTATGGCCGCGCGATCCACCGATCCGGTTTCGACGCGACATTCCCACGCACTGGATGTCGCTGACGATTCGCGAAGGTCGCAATCGACAGGTGCGGCGGATGACTGCAGCTGTTGGCCATCCGACATTGCGATTGATTCGCTGGTCGGTGGGGCGATGGTCTCTCGACGGTATCGCGCCGGGCGGCTCGCGAGAGGCGGATCAGCATGAACTGCAGGAGTTCATGCGGGGCAAAGCGACGGTTTGATAGAAGAGCGGTCGCCCCTTATTTCCTCCCCCGGCAACCGGGGGAGGAAATAGGAAAGGACTACCGTCGCGCGGTCGAGTGCAATCCCGAAATCCGCATCGCCAGTTCCAGCGACTGCTCATAGTTCAGTCGCGGATC
>Ga0247769_1000514_pt1 | contig 10402 bp, 10 predicted proteins | sample UWRJL166409R6_FD_179942 | JGI IMG/M metagenome (GOLD analysis project Ga0247769, IMG submission 179942) | Plant litter microbial communities from Arlington Agricultural Research Station in Wisconsin, United States - UWRJ-L166-409R-6 | ecosystem: Environmental > Terrestrial > Plant litter >... | reverse complement strand
GACTAGGCTCACAGACGATACCCTCGTCGAAGCTAGTGTTGAAGGCTGGGAGACGAAGGAGGATACAAGGCGTCCAGAGCTGTGGATGCCAAGGGGCCGACTACACGCCCTTATCGCCGATTGCACCGGATACGGCCGGTTTGCTGAGTACTACGCGCGATTCGGACACGACGAAGACACCGTTAGGGAGGCCGTGTGCCCCTGCGAGAAGCCCCTGTCGCCTACTCCCTGCGACTGCCCCTTCCTTGCGGGCATCGTGAGGCCACCCCTGTACGGGCATACGAAGGGCTGGTTCCGAAAAATTAACTAGTACTACAAAGACAGGGCCGAGCTTAGACAACTGGCTAGCGACCTGGTTGGTAGAGGGCGAGTGTGGCAGGAAGGACTGTGCAGGCCTGGCCAAGGACCCTCGGGCCTAGACCCGTAGAAAGAACCGGCCCTAGACTGGTCAACCATAAAAGGGACCCCTCTGTCGTCGACCCCGTCGGGACAGAGGTACTAGAGGAGTGGAGAGGCTACTTCTTAGACAAAGGAGAGGGGTACGCGGTCTACAGGGGACCTAGGCCTAGGGCCCCCGAACGTGTGGAAGTCGGTAGAGCCGTCTTTGGAGAAGCAACGCCCTTAGAGGAGTGGAAGAGCTACCAGAGCCGACTTGACGCCCTCTACAAACAAGATTGAACACACTCGAGTAGCACCTTTTCCCCAAAGGGGTTTTTAACGGAGCTATAGAAGAACAGGAGGTAGGAGGAGGATTCAAGATTTGGAACCATGGCTTGTGTTTTGCTCGTATGTTTATCGAAGTGCGCCCCGTAGAGGACGCACGTGCCATTCTAGCTTAGTCAGAAAACGTAGCACGAAAAATCTCAATCAATCAATCATCAGCACGGACTACTCAACAGGGCAGATCGGCAACATTGCATCCGGACAGTCGAGGTTCGTCGAACACGCTTCAAGCTACACCATGTCGCACAAGCTGTTTCTCCAGGCATTAGCATGAGCAATGTCCGACGCCGAGTTGCGAACTGTGCAGCCTTGGTAGCCAATCCCAAACGCTGGGTCTTCGATAGTTCATCCTTCTGCCGCTGTTCACCGCTTGAAACGGCAGGTCCCGGTGCCTGTGGGTCTCCCGCGATTCGTCATCTGGGATCGGTAACTTCTTTCCCCGCCACTCAACGTCCCTTCTCCTCACCGTCTTCAACATCTCTTCTCACGAAATGGGTATCCAGAATCAATAATGGGGAAACAAGCACCTCTAAATAGGCCAATGCTGCCGGCTGGCGCTGCTAGCGGCCCTCATACTTCCCGTCGCTAATCGAGAGCACGCAGATTCATCTTTGGCGGGTTCGCGCTTATCGCCGCCTCTTATCTCGCCGCATCGCACTTCAATGCATTCCCAGACACAGCTCCGCTATGGCAACCGGATCATCAGGAGCACTTCAAGGCCGGCTGCGTCCAGCCTGACCCTATTTTCCCAAGCAAGGATGAGGAGCTCGACAAGGTACAAGACTTTATCGCCACCGAGACGTTCCGCAATGCTAGCATCGCGCGTCTCTCCGGGGCCGTGCAGGTTAAGAGCGAGTCTTTTAACGACCCCGGTGCCATCGGCGAGGACCCTAGATAGGATGTATTTTACGACTTCTCCGCCTATCTGAAAGCCACATTTCCCCTGGTTCACGAGAAGCTGCTTGTCGAGAAGATTAACAGCTACGGTCTGCTGTACACGTGGAAAGGCTCCGACGGCTCCTTAAAGCCCACTTTTCTCATGGCCTACCAGGACACGGTTCCGGTCCCCCCTGAGACTATCGGGGCTTGGAAATATCCCCCGTGGTAAGCGGCATATCTCTAAGAAATCTGACTAGATACGGTATCACTGACGCTAAGCTAGGAGCGGAGCCTACAACGGGAAGTACATCTGGGGGCGAGGTGCTTCGGACTGCAAGAACTTGCTCATCGCGGAGCTCGAGGCTATTGAGCTGCTCTTTGGCGCCAACTTCCAGCCTAAGCGCACCGTTCTCCTGAGCTTTGGATTTAACGAGGAATGCTCGGGCAAACAGGGAGCCCAGAAGCTATCAGCCTTTATCCACGAACGTTACGGTGACAATAGTCTTGCCGTTATCGTCGATGAGGGCTCAGGCTATCAAGAAGCTTAGGGCTCCCGATTCTTCCTCCCCGGAACGGCCGAGAAGGGATATACAGATATCTTTATCACGATTTGCATGCCTGGAGGACACTCTTCTGTCCCACCTCCTCACATAAGCATCGGCGTCCTGAGCGAGCTCATCACCACTATCGAAGCTAACTAAGGATATCCCACTCGGCTGGATGACGAGAATCCTTACTACTCGCAGCTGCAATGCGGCGCTGCATATTCCCTAGAGTTTCCCAAGAAGCTCAAGAAGCTGCTCGCCTAGCGCAAGTCCTCCTCGCACAAATATAACGCAAGAGCGGATCACTTTGCCTTGGAGGCAGCTAAGCAACACCCCTATATTCGATACCTTATACAGACCTCGCAGGCTGTTAACGTCATCAACAGGGGTATCAAGATCAACGCGCTTCCTGAGCGTGTCACTGTCACTGTTAACCACCGCATCAACATTAGCGAGACGACTCAGGTCGTCCGCGATCGGCTAACCGATCTCGCGGGCAAGATCGCCCATAAGTACAACCTAACTCTGCATACTTTTGACGGGAAGGAGGAGCCCTCCTCCATTATCTTTAGCCAGACTAAGGACGTCCTTAAGGTAGCTCCTGTGACACCAACCGATGCCTTGGTTGATAGGTCTTTGCCGGTACAACCCGCGCGGTTTACAGCAAGGACGTTATCGTGTTACCCGGTATTATAACGGGTAACACCGACACGAGATACTTCTGGGCCCTTACGAAGCATATCTTCAGGTTTGATCCTGGGTATGATCCCGAGGATGCAGGTGGCGCATTTGACAGTGGAATTCACACGGTCAATGAAAGGGTCAGCGTTGCAGGCTACATCAACTCGGTCAAGTGGCTTACGATGTGGGTGAGGAACATGGATGAAGCCAAGTTTTAGGCAGTACCGAATGGGCTGGACACGTTGGTTAGCTGTTGAGAATAGCAATTATTTTGGGACCACCCAACCGATATCCGCAACTTGCAAGGAGAGGTGTCGCTCAACTCCAGCGAACACAGGTAATGATTGGGCCACTGTCCCCTTCCTTCGTGGGATACTTTTCCGCCACGTATCCCACCTCCAATAAGCGCCTGAATTTGAGTGCCCTTCTCCTCGAGTCTGCATGACCCAGCCGGTCGCCCCCCCAGTGGTCAACCAACGCCGTCAGGCAGCCATCCAAAATGCTAAACCTCCAAGCCTCAGCCCAAAACCTCACCACACGACTTCAAAGCCCGCCCATCAGTATCCAGCGCCACCGAAACGACTCGAGCCAAAGGAAAACGGATGAAAATTGCGCAGACTACGAAATCCAGGCTCCTGCGAAGTCCGGAACCGAGAGTGGCGGCCGAAGCACGTCAGGAAATATGGACGCGGGTTGTCCGCATCGCTTGGGAGCAGACGAGCTCGCGGAAGTCAACGATCAGAGTCGCATATTGCCCGAGGTCGACCCCCATGGAAACAGCCGATGGCATCTGGATACGTGCAAGGCACCCGAAATTGCCATCAATGGCCACGATGTCTCCTGCATGTCGTGCAACAGGGCACCAAACCTAAAGCTCATGGTTTCGAAACGCGGTCTTCAACCCACCATCCAATCGGTTCCCAAAGATGAACCAGATGGCAAGCACAATCTCTGGTGGCCTCCAGGGGTGCCTTACATCAACAAAACCAGCTCTCTGGCCGGGTCAGGTGTCGGAAAGGCCAGCGGCAAGGAAGATGACAGAGAAACCCCCGACATCAGCCAAATCCCCCAGCGCGAGCGTAACCCGGTCTACGAAAGCGAGCTTGCATCAAATGAGTTCCATCTGCTCTGCCTCACTGCAGAGCAGAGCGACGACACGCCGATGTGTTTCACCCTGGAGACTCATGGCGATGATCGGTATCCTGAATACGAGACCGTCTCGTACACCTGGGGCGGGGAAGACGGCGACCACTCACTTTGCAAGCCAACTTATGTCGGACCTTTTTGGGACGTTCTTTTGCAGACGAAGAACTGCTGGAATATGCTGAAGTTTCTGCGACCGCAGAGAGGTCACCGGCTGGTCTGGGTTGACGCCATCTGTATCAACCAGCAAAACCGCACCGAGAGGAACACCCAAGTCACTAAGATGGGTCCCGAGTCGGTGCGCCAATGGCGTCGTCCAGAAGCGGTTTCGTCCATCACACAAGCTCTGGGGAGCGGTTCATCCCCTAAAGAGCCGCATCAGCTTACATACCAAAAACAGCTGGTACGGGAAGTCATCGTAATAGGATGTCTTGTCGTGCTTGTCGAGTCGGCAAAAGTAGCAGCAGGGGCCGGGACATTGACTACACGCTTTGTAATATAGATCGACGGTACCATAACAGCTCCTTCAAGCCCTTTACCTTATCCCCAGTCCTAAACCCGCACCCTGCCTCTCCCGCTGCCACGTCCTTCCTTACCTGCCTCACTGGTGTGCTCTGTCTTCCCATCCTCGGCCTCCAAACCACATCCATCGCTGACCGTATCGACAGCGCCCTTGTCGAACGAACACCTTTTCCGCTCTGCAGCTTTCTGTGAGGCGTGAATGGTCTTGATGTTAGTGAACTGCATGTCTGGGTCGACTTCGACCTTCCTCCGTTTAGTGGCATGTACTCTCTTAAGCCAGCGCCTCTCTGAAGCGAATGTGAGGTGGAGAGAGCAGATCGAGTGCTGAGATGCGTTAGCTTGGCGTTTTCTCAACAGGTGGGATCTCTTACTAAAGTAATCTGGTATTCCAGGGACGGCATATGACATGTAAGCCTTGGGGGTCTCTTTCCTCCATCGGTCCTGGAGGTTTTCATTACGGCTAACAATGGGGAGGCGGGGACAAAAATAAATACCCGACGGACACGGGGAAACGGATAGCTACGTTCGAGCGCGTCTAAGGTAGCTGTAAGGAAGAATTGGTTCTCGATATAGCACGTCAGGAGGAGGAGGACCAGCATTAAAGTAACCGTGATAGTGTGTGACACGGTGGGCCACCACTGGTTGTGGCCGTGGCGTGGAACAGAAATGTGGCCCTGTGGGCACTGAACAAATCTATTCTGAATCACAATAATTGACTATGGCCTTAAAGGTCCTTGCCCTTCGAGACATAAACTGGTTCTGGTGAGCTATCTAAATAGTGAAGTCCTCTAGGGACCGAAGTTCCACTGTGACTCAGTGCAATTTTGGAGCCTTCGCTGGCGCAGCCTTCCTGACAAGCCTCACAACAGTGAGTCATGGTGCCAATCAGGGGGTCAGGGGCGTAACCCTAACCCCCTCAGGGTGCTGGGGGTGTTCAACGTGTGACACAGAGGCTTCACAGGGCTAAGTAGTTTTACTGAACTGCACTGTAATTTTCCTTAATAGCCTCGACATTGTAGTGCTCTTTATCCACGTAGCAAGCCATGCGGATAACGTCGTCGTAACACTAGGCTATTTGGCGTTACAGGTACTGGACCTCAGGAGTAGGATCGCGTACCATAAGTGCGGGGAGCTAGTTCCAATCGGTGGCATTCGTCATGGCTATCCAAAATGCCGTGGAGTTGCGAGGACCACAAACAGTCCACTCTTACACCTCATGCTCGCACAAGAGCCGCGCAAGGTTTGGGCTGTAAAAGATGTCGATGAGCTCGACCGATTCATGACGTGGGGCTAATAGTAACGGCGTTTCGGTACGCGCCCGTGTCCTCAAGTCCACGTGTCCCTTGATTTCCAGTGCGTGATCGAGCAGTTCTCGGCCTGTGGAATAGTCACCGCAGCGCGCCGATATGTGGAGCGGATTGTCACCGTCGTCGTTCCGCGCATCAGATAGTAAAACTGTAATTAAAGGGGATAGCCACGCCACGGACCGAGCCGGCAACTTGTGCAGGAACGAGCAGGCTTGACAGTCAGCCAATTCCCGTAAGATTACTAATGTCTCCGGAATCGAGAAACGGGGGCGGAGCTGAAATTGCAGTGATATATGATACTGCATGCGATGGTGGGAGGGCATGGCGCCGCTGTAGAAGTAGGGGCATTGTCAGGGGAAGACTTTCTTGCCGATGACTGCCACGCCTGCAAGTACACACTTGTGTGCTCGCCGAAAGGTGGCGGTGATAGAAACTGCCCTCTTCGGTGCCGTCGCGTTTTTGGTCCTGGTCCTGGTCCTGGTTGCAGTCGTAGTCCTATTCTAGTTCTTACGTTTTGTCTTGGATTTACGGGGCTTCTTGCGAGGACCGCGGTCATCAGCGTTGTGAAGTTGCAGGAAACCGTTTGCATAACGATGACGTTGCCGTGCCAAGTGTAGGACGAAGGGGCGGTGAATGCGGCGCCTCACGTCTCTTCAGCCACCGACGATCAGGAGAAGTGGTGCCCAGCCCTCGAATACGACACCGACAGCTGCTACAACACCGTCGCCATCTCTCGCGATGGTCCGCTCCACTATGGGTACGACCCGAACCTCGACCACGCTTGGATCCTCAGCTATTGCTGCAATGAGAACCGTCTCAGCCAAACCAACATTTACGTCCGGTCCAAGTGCAACAACGGCTGGTGCGCGCACATGTACGACTATTACTTTGAGTCCGACTTCGCCAACATCGGTAGCGGTCACCGCCACGACTGGGAGCACATTGCTGTGTGGGTGAAGAACGGCGAGCTCAAGTTCGTATCCGTCTCTGCGCACGGCGAATGGGTCATCAACGAGAAGAGCAGCGGTCTCATCCGCTTCGAGCAAGGAACGCACGCTAAGGTGGTGTACTACAATGATGGGGGAGGCACGCACGCCTTCCGGTTCGCCTTTCAGGATGGCGCCAACGATAACGTGGCTGAGAACCACTGGAAGAGCTGGCGCTGGGGCAAGGGCGCCGGGTTTGGTGCAATGGCCTCACATTTCCGAATACTTCCGAAAGCAGCTGAGCATCTACAATTGGGGCTCAGCATCCATGGCGGTGCGGGATGACCCGGATGGGGGTACTTGGAACTTTGGAAACTATTTGGATGGGTCGAGACGTGCGTGCTATAACGAGCTAGACTGTCCCGGTAACCTAGCAAGCGGTTGCTAGAATAATAGGGACTGTAAAAGCCGGAGGTCCGTGCCTGGTGGCTTGCACCTAACAGCCACTACTAATTTTACAATAGTTCTACAACCTTCGACTCGCTTACACTACCTCTACACCACTTTTTCCCACTACTTGCCTCTATTCCAAAAACTCTAGTAAACTTAATAACGAAGATGCCAGCCTATTATCCTACGCTAGTAAAGGCCAGGCTTCTCGGCGCGTATAGCTTTCTTGAAGACCACTATATCCCCTACTTTAAAAGCGAGCTTTTTACACATTTCGGGGTTTGCAAAAACAGAAGCTGGGTTATTCTTTATAATGGCTTCGATCGAAGGCATCTAGCAATTGAGACGAGGGGAAGGAAACCCATTATTATACTAGCCGACCTGTAGAAAATGGAAGAGATTCTATGGAAGTATAGGTTTGCAGCCCGTTAATTAACCTGGAAAGCGCTTGCTAACGAGGTAAAGGTCGAAGCTAGTAGCCGAACGATCGAGCGAGTAATAGGAACCTTGCAATACAAGAAGTGTATTACATGTAAGAAAGGCTAGGTTTCCCCTTCTAACGCTGCTCGAAGGGTAAAAGCCGCTTACTTTGCGTTCTCGTACCGTCTAAATCTAGAGGATTGGCATGATATTCGATAGACTGACGAATGCCATTTCTATATCCTTTAAAGCGGCAAGATCTAAATTATCCGGAAGCTAAGCGAATGATACTGCCCTAATTGCATCTATTACCCTTTAGAGGACGAAAACGACTTTCCTATTGAAAGGTACTACGTTTAGGCTGCAGTTAGCTGGAATTTTAAGTCTAAATTGCGATTTTACTAAGTACTAACTAATACGAATAGAAAGATAAACCTTTAGATTTATCGCGACGAGATCTTAGAAGGGGTGGTTAAATAGTGGCTTAATGTAGGCGAGTAGTTTATTATAATAGAAGATGGCGATTCTGGACACGGAACTAGGCAGAAAAAGGATAATATTATGAAGGTTTGTTGCTGTAAAGCCTAATTAAGCCTAGCTAACTGTCTGCAGGTCTGGAAAGAAGAGCACTATTTAAAGTATTTCTTCAACACGCCTGGCTTGCTAGACCTCTCGCCTATTGAGAACTGCTGGCGTGCAGTGAAGTAGTATATTTGCGCGAATAGAAGCCTTTTAGGCCCTGAATTGAAGGAGCTTATTCTGGCTGGTTGGAAGTGAATAGAACAGTTAAAAATCAACGCGCTGGTAAATTCTATGGTAGTACGAATGTAGGAGGTGATAGCTGCGGATGGGCAGATGACTGGTTGGTAAGGTGATGTATAAAGTGGTACCTAGAAAGCTATAGAAATTAGTGGGGTGGCAAAGTAGTTTGCGGTACGCAGTCCCTATTATTCTGGCAACCGCTTGCCTAGCTCTAGAGTTCAACCCCTGGGGTTAGCTTGCAATTGCTTCATCGCCGTTGCTTGTTCGCCACTCTAGCTTAGTCGTCCTTCTCATAGACTCGTGAGTGGTGGCAAATTTCAGCAATCTGCTCGCCGACTCCTCACCACCCTTTTCTAGTTTCGCCCGCAATTCAAAGTCTTACCAGGATTCCACGAAGTCAGGATTTCGGTCCCCAGTTCGGCAGGCGAGACGATCAAGTGCAAGCAGTGCGCAGCCGCGACGGCAGACAACGTCAGGGGAGCAACCACTGCGTCATTGGTGATGGAGACGCGCCGCGCCGTGGCCAGGTGGGGTGCGCTGTCCACCCGAGGAAAGAGTACACTTGACAAAAATATGAGAGGTATCCCCTTGTTTTATCCCTAGGTACCCCACAGCACGTTCGCCCTGCCCCTCAGCTTTATGGTTGCATGATGGATGGCTTTGCGATCGGCAATCCTACCAGGCAGCAGTGAAGGATCAATGCATTAAAACCCTGGCCCTGCCGACAATCGCTGATACAGATTGTTTCCTCCAGAAAACTCACAACATAATGCTGAAAATATTACCGTTATTCGTTGTCGTGGTAATTTCCCGTGTTGAAGCTTACCATGAACACGACCAGCGTCCCATCGCGGCGACAGATGATAACATCTACAGTCCAAGACGGGCATCGGTTCACATCCGTGTAAGGGCCATTTATCTCACAACCAAAGCATGACGATGTTTCTGAAACCCAACTTTAGGAAGCACAATGGCGCGATGCTGGCTACTCAGTCAACATCTCCATCGGCAGCCCGCCCCAAGAGGTCGAAGTCTACCTCGATATTTCATCTCCCGACAGCTGGGTGACACCTGCTACCCTCCCAACGAGATACAGGGTGTGCAGAAATGCATCCGTCTTTAACACAAATGCATCGTCCAGCTTCTTCGCCTCCGACGTACCCGCGCAATTTTCCAATGGGTGGCTATGGGGACGCGGTAACATCTCGTACGACACCATCGGATACGGTGGTGGCGGCGGCGGCGGCGGCGGCGGCGGCGTGACAGCACAGCACCAAGCATTTGCCGTTCCAAACTACGTGTCGAGCGACAGTTACATCTTCAACCCATGCCCCATGGCCGGCGTCATGGGGCTCGCGCCCTTCCGCTCTCGCATAGCGGCGGATGACTTTGGCAAACCCTCGCCATTCATGACCATGGTTGGCCAAAACGCACTGGAACGCAACCTCTTCGCCCTGCGCCTTGCGGAACCGGCCGAGCTCTCCTTCGGTTGGGTCAACCGCGCTCTTTTCCAAGCCCCTTTCCTCGCAAACGTCCCCCTGACACGCAACCTCAGCGGCATCTGGGACGGCGGATGGCAGACAACGGCATCCTACCTTGCGCTCGATGACTGGGACGCCAACAAGAGCTCCCACTCCGACCTTGGAGACGTCCCCGCGACCTTCATCACGAGCAGCCCGGCAATCCACCTCCCGGAGCCCGTGTACGACCGCGTCTTAGCGGCCGCTGGGTGCGCGCGGGTCAACGGTCCGTGGCTTCCTCCGGCTGCGGATTGCAGCAGGAGATTTATGATGCCGAATGTTACGTTTAACTTTGCGGGGCAAAACTTGACCCTTACGGCGTTTGACTATACTATACCGTGGTATCTTGAGCCTGGGAATCCGGATTGCACCTGTATGTTTACAACTTCGAGCGGGTTTGAGTGGTCGAGTGAGTTTGTGCTGGGCTGGGCCTTTATGAGGAAATTTTATTCGGTTTTTGATCTGGATGAGGGCGAAATTAAATGTGAGTTGCCTGCTTCTTGGTGTGTGTGTGTGTGTGTGTG
>Ga0247769_1000513_pt1 | contig 10408 bp, 13 predicted proteins | sample UWRJL166409R6_FD_179942 | JGI IMG/M metagenome (GOLD analysis project Ga0247769, IMG submission 179942) | Plant litter microbial communities from Arlington Agricultural Research Station in Wisconsin, United States - UWRJ-L166-409R-6 | ecosystem: Environmental > Terrestrial > Plant litter >... | reverse complement strand
TTCTTTCCCTATTAGCGACGTACTGTCCCTCTAGGAGCGTTGGTGTTACCGTCGGCTAAATCTTAGCCCGTAGATATTAGTAGGATTCTGGATTTTAGGGGCCGCTTGTAGAATAATGTGGTTTGTGTGTAGGCAGAGAATGCAACCCTACTGTATTCCACGGGCAAAAATGGACATTTGGCGGGCGTGCTAATCGTTTCCATATATAGATACAGTGCCATTAGAAACGGAGGTTCCCACGCACGGTCCTGGGGTCCCTGTCGCTAACATGGATTCTATTTTCTTTTGGCTCCAACCTCCGTAGGTACCTCCAGAAGTTGCAGACGCCCAACCCAAACCCGACACAAATGCAACACACACTGCAACCCATGTCTCTCCCCAGTGGCCGAAATCGCATCCAACCACCGCTATGGCATGCCCTGCCGATTCTCCTCGGAAAATTTTGCACACTTGGGAAATATCAGCGTAGTCGCAAGAATCCCGACTCCTCAAGTGACCTGCCCTCACGATATCGTAATGCTCGCCGACCCGCTGCTCCCGGGCCCTCCCGTCTTAGTATACCCCTCCACGGCCATCACAAGCGTATCCAGCCCGCCGAGCCGCATGCCGCGCTTGGCCCACTCGTCAAAGTGCTTCTTGGTGCTGATGGTGCCGCCCACTCGCTTCTCCGTGCGGACGGACCAGTACTGCTGGAAGGTGCGCGTGCCTTCGATGGAGGGCTTGTTGGTGCGCGTGCTGGTGAAGATCTCGAAGGTGCCTTCGTCGTTCTCCGAGATGGTGAAGTTCCCCTGAGACTTCCACGGTTCGTTGGGCGCTAGGTCTGCGTAGGAATCCAGGATGTAGAACTCGATCAGCGGGTTGCGCGTCCAGCCGTAGACGGCTAGGTAGCCTGGGCCGGTTGCATTGTAGGTTCCGGTGTATTTAATTGATCTGTGTTATATTTTGTCAGTATTATAGTTAAGGTAAGGTTGGTGAGGGTAGGTTGGTAGGGAGATTTGGTAGGTAGGTAGGTAGGTGTGAAGTACGTAGGTATAGAGCACTTTGTGCGTCCGGCTCTGGGGTTGGGTGGCACTCTGCTAACAGCTTGGAACCCCAAGACATGATAATGATAATGATAATGACAATACTCTCGAGATAGAAAGAAAAGAAAAAGAATCCTCTCGTGACGATGGGGTTAGGTATGGTTGGTTGGTTGGTAGGTGTAGTGAAGGTAATGAAGATAACATGAAGGTAAGGTTGACGGCATACCTAACACTGCCCCCTCTCCAACCTTTACCGCACACGAAGCCGCCCTTGCTGTTCCAGTTCGCCGTGAAGGTGCCTCCTCCCCCGTTGCCGCAACGTATGTTACTATTTCCTTCGCTCCAATTCTGAAAATAATATCCCTGACGCCGTTCTAGATTTTGGTTGTCATCGTCGTTCGAGATGGGGCCGATGGGAGCTGGGCCGCCCTGGACGCCGGGGAGGAGGGCTAGGGCGGCTGTGATGAGGTGGGAGAGGTGGACCATGTTGGTTTTGTTTTCCGTTTGTGTTGGTTTCTTGGGGGGAATGGTATGGTGGTTCAAGGGGGAAGTGGGCTTGCGAAGCAACGAGGACAGAGTGAGGCAGGCCTATTATCTGTGTTACCTGGTGAGAACCGGGATTTGGAGAGATATAATACCGACTCCTCTCATCCTCTCATCCGTGTTTGTATCTGATTCTACCCCTCATTATCTTGCTCCTGCCCCCCTTCGCCGGTGGAATATGGCCTCTACATCAACCCAGGTACCCTCCCATATAAACGGATACACTAAAGACCAAGGGATGAGATCGACACAACGATTACGACGCCAGTCGCGCCAAGAGCAAGACGTCGTATCAAGCATTTCCTCTCAACCTCTCAACTTTATCCCGATACGATACCAAGAATGCTCGACAGGGTCTCCAATATTGGTATTCACAAAGGTGGAGTTGCGTGCGAGTATTGCTCTAACTTGATATGTGACATTAATACCATCTCCCATCCTAACCGCTCCAACCGGGTGATGTCGGCACCTTGCTGCGGGAGGGGCGTTTCGCCCAACTACCGCCGGGAGTCGGGAGACGGGATCATGTGGGTATTTTAGGTTCTGATCATTTTCTGGGGTACATACACAATTTTCCGATGCGGAGCTGGGGTGAAGGGCTGGCTAATTTGCCGATTGCCGGTCGTGCGGGAGCTTATTAGAAGCCAAGAACCAACTCGTGGACACTTTTAATGAGCACGCCGAGGATGAAGACGAGAGCGCGGCGGGGAAAGGAGTAGGGGAGGGAAAGGGGGGGGGGGGGATTGCACCTTTTCCTTTTTCATGTCTTCTTCCCGTTCTCGGTCCCGAGGAGGTCAACAGACCAACTTCGGCAACATGGAAGGCGATAAGGAGAGGGTTGCTCCTCTGGGTCTTCCAGGCGGTCCAATCCCGTTTCGTTTCGTCTCCGCTGCGTCTTCGATGTGTGGTTATTGGACGGGAGGTTCTGCGAAGGAGCCCCCAACGCGATATGATCTGATGATCTGATGATCTGACGTCCTGTGTCCTACACATCCTTTGGTTCCCGGTTAGCTTGGATCCTGAAGTGAACTGCACCTGGACCCCTGCGTGTATCTTGTCCAACCGGGAATTGGGGGTCAGTGGGGGTTGTGTGTGAGCCCAGTCAAAATGATGCTGCCTTTGCTTCCAACAATGAACCCAAGGCAGAAAACCACAACTGGCATTTCGTCTGAAGAGACTTTACAGCATGTTGTGGGCTGCCCTGACTTCTCATCTCGATGACCCAGTAATAGAAGTGAGGTCAAAAGTGGATGCTACCCGTGACAAATTTGACTCCGTACCTGCAGAAGCCAAAGCATCCAAGAGGCAAGAGGAGGCGGGCGTTTGTATCGCAGGAGCGGGGCTTGAGGAATACGTCCTCGTGCACCCTTTCCTGCCCTATCAGGATGAGCGAGAACATTCAGTTGGCCCTCTTTCCGGCCCCTCTGTCTGCTCCTTCCTCCGCCAGCACTCCGCCCGCCCCATCAGGTTCTCCACTACCGCAGACCAATTTCTTGGTCAAACCCGGCGCTCACTTGCCTCGTACGAACCACCTGCAAAGGGGGCGCTGCTCTTTTTTGCAATGGCGCCCAGTTGACTGTGACCTAGTTCCTTTGCCCCCAGTGCTCCGCACAGTGACCCCGGTATTCCAAGTGCCGGGACTCCAACGCCAAATACGTCTCCGACAAAGCCGAATCGTCGTCAATGACCGGAGGACGGGAGCGTGCCAAACCGCAAACGCAAATTACATACTTGACAAGCCCCGGTGTCTGCGCAGACTCCTAAGGTGTGGGGCTTCTCAACCTGCTGAGGAGGCGCTCGCCCCACAGATCATCACACGCGCACGACAACGACCTCTTGCTTCAACTCTCCATTACGTCTAATGCCTGACTGCAATATACCCGGCATCTCGTATCACACCGACGCCGCCGATTGACTATTTCAATATGACGGGGATCCTGCGCGCAGTCCTCGCTGTTTCGGGCAACGTTCGGAGCTGATGGTGCGGTGACCAGGCACGCAGCCGTATGGGTAGCCATTCGCCGAGCTTTGGGAAGAGCTCCTGACGTCATAGCGCACGGCGCTGGTGCCAAGGTCCGAAGCTATCATAAGTGATGAGAGCCGAACGCCCTCTTTACGAGGCCCGTCGAGCTGACTTACTCTCGTCTTTACCGCAGGTCATCTTACCCGGTGGGCATCCGGCCACTCTTGACATCACCTTCTCCGGAAGCTCTCGGCGCTGTCTGTGCAGTACAAACTCGATCTCTTCCCTTCATTTCCTGGGAAAGGTCACGTCGTGAGACACGCTCGCAGGCCGGGGACGTTTTCGTTGCCCTCTACCCCCCGGATAAGCCACCCGAGATGGTCTTCACTTTGATGTCCAACCCCGATTCGAATCACAGCCGACATGCGCTCGCAACAATAAGGCATAGGGCTGGGTTCCGGAATGCCGGGAAACCTGGTTATCTGTTCCTCATCGGGGCCCGCAGGCTCTGGAAGCCCGAGAACGAAGTATTTCTGCGTCGCTCAGTCACATATCCGTGGAGTCCTCATCCGCCCCACAGCACCACTGCTGCCCTTTCTCGCCAATATAGAGCTACGGATGATCGTGATTGGAATCGCATTGGTTCGGTTCGACCGATCGCGACAGGAGGAGTCTTCATGGTGTGTACAAGCGGCTCTTGGCACGGTGCAGGACTTGTCTACCTGCCGGCGCAGCTCTTCACATCCTCAGTCATGAGCTGGACCCGGAAGAAGCCCGGCCCCTCCAGTGAAGCACCACACTACTCATTGGGTATGTTCAAGACTGGGGAGAGAAGTTTGGCCGGCCAAGTCTGCGCCGAGTGGCCAGTGGGGGTTTGAGGATTACGGAAGCGCCGGTTGGTGGGCAACTGGATTCTACAAGTGGTGGAAGACAAACAACAGAGTCCCGTTCACTGATAGACCCCCACCAGCCGCTTACGTCAAAACGACGGGACTTTACTAAAGACACGGCAGATCGGTTAGTTGGAGAGTGCGGAGAAATAGGTCCGCACGAATTTATGGGAGCAGCAATGGCCTACCAGGAGCAGAAACATATACTCTAGGGGCAGGACACCACAAATGCGCACAGTCAGTGGCCCAAGGGCACAAAACACGTTGTACAACCATGGACAGAAAGTAATTCCGGCCGTTGTTCACCGGCGCGACCCGGCCGAGCCCCCCAGTTCTGGATATCGAGCGGCCCAAAAAGCGAGCCAAGGCGAACGCCGCGTGTGGGCCGTGCAGGCGAAGGAAATCCAAGGTGCAACTAGTCTCATCACTGTCACTGTCCCCGGTAGAAAGTCGGCAGCTTACTCCTCCTCCTCACATCCAAGTGCGATGGTGGAACACCTTTCTGTTCTGCCTGCAGTACGCTTCCCGACGACTGCACATATGCCGCAGCTCAGACCGCGCAGAACCAAGTCTCCTCTCACCTTGAACACTTAGACTCAGACTTGCACAACCGTGTGAGATTGCTGGACGCACTCCGCTCTGCGCCCCTGAGCCATGCTATTGACCTTCTCAGACGGTGGAGAAAAGAAGGCGATGCGGCAAAGGTGTTGTCAGACCTGGCAGCCCATCACGCGGGAACAGGCCAAGAATCCGAGTTCAAAGTCGAGCTCACTCTCCATCATCCGGCCTCTTACCCCCGCTTCCTGCTTGGTGAAGGTGAACATATGAGTGACGATGGGCCGTCTGAAAGGCCGCATCCAAAGGGCGCAGGGAAGATACCGATGCGGACTGACACGGCCCGGTTACTCGAGAGCCTTGGCCGGTTGTCTAGCTTTCCATCTGCGACAGAAAGCGCAACAGCGACACGTCGGGACCCGCGGCTTGAAGACTTGGACGTCTCATACTGGGTGAGCTCGCCAGTCCCAAACCGCGTCGCCTCACTGGTCATGTCTCTCTACTTAGACGCGATTCATCCGCTCGTTGGATCTTTCGACCCTGATCTTTTCATCAACGATCTCATCTCCCATCGCCATCTGCACTGCTCGCGCCTCCTGGTGATTGCCGTCATCTACCTTGGTTGTGTGAGTTTTGCTTTACTTGGAGTGTTGGGGAGCGCTGACATGCTCATGGGCTATCACTCATAGCAAATGTACACGTCCGACGAGGAACGCCCGGAAGACCTACTCCCGGCCCTTGCGGACGAGAGCAGACGGACGTGGCTCACCGACGGCCAGACTGACAGCCTCCACACTGTAGTCGCGACTCAGATCCTCTGGATGACGGAAATGGCTGACGGCCAGAACGGCATCGTACTGGAATACCTAGACGGTGCTGCCAGGATGGGCGAGCGGCTGGGGCTTTTTGGGATGGGGGAGAGGCTTCGATCTGCTGACATTTCGAACCCTGACGTCCTGCTAGCCACTTCGTTGGGTGCTTGGAGCACCTTTACCTGGATCGTGTAAGCACTTCTATCCGGGCTCGGGGCGCGATGGCAGTGGCTAAGAACACCAGACTCAGCTCGTTCTTCTATCAACAGCCTGGCATACGGTGTCCCGAACTCCCACCAGAGCTTCCAATTCCCGGTGACGACCAGGGTCGGAACTTGGACCGAGAAGCTTTCGAACCACACCTCTTGCAGCGGCTTACATTTTCGTCGTTATGCAAGCTCGCGCGAATTGCTCACGAGGTTTCGCTGGAGTACCACAAGCCAGGATTTGTGCTCGACGAGACTCATCCCTCTCTCCAGTTCGCCGAGTTCAAGTACCGGGAGCTTCTCGCCTGGTCCGAATCATGGCCCCCTGTCATTGCGGAGAGGCGCGATGCTTCACATCACGTAATTACATTCCAGTACGTTGTTTACTTCCCTATTTCCCGCATGTGTGCCTCGTTGGCTGACAATAGGCTTTCTGTGGGCTAGTATGTGGTACCATGCCGTCATTCTCGACATCTTTCGGCCGTTCTTGCAAAGGGAGCTTGGTGGGTCCCTCAAGCTCCGCACTTTCTCCTCGACCGACAGCACCCCAGATGCGGCCTTTGCGGCTTCGGTGGACGAGCTCAAATCTCTGGTGCTGCTGTACCGCTCCAGTGCGGTGATGGCGCCGTATAGCATCATCTGGCACCCGGCGCTTCTATACCTCGGCAATGCTCTATTGTCCCGCTCCGACGAGTCGGACCCTGAGTGGTACGCCTACTTTCTCGTTTGCATCTATGGCTACGCGTCGCTCCGGCGGCGATTCCGCATCGCTGGCTCTTTGGCTCGTGGTCTGCTGTCCATGGCGCTGCGTCGTCACCGCATCTCTAGCGTCCATGTACGTACCATCTTGGCCGATTTTGGCGAGGGGGAGGAGGGGGTCCGGGCCCTGTTTGCCGGCGACCTGGGACTGGCGGAGAGCGACCCTTATGCGGCAAGGGTAGAGACGCTGGCGCACCAGCTGGATGACCTCGCACTGTTCCGTGAGTTCACTAATGAAGAGTAGGTCAGAGGGTCGACCGCCTTGTTCGGCAACAGCCTCTTTCCCGACCTCGCCTGGCGACACAAGAGTCCATCACGAAATGACGCCTACTCTCCCGTTGTTCGCCGCATCATGTCGACAGCGGTGCTTATCCTGTGGCGAATCGTGTCGACGCACCCACGCACTCCCCCCTACGTCCCCCGCCCCTGCCGGCGAATCCCGCCAAAAGGTCCGGCCTGGCACTTCCGCCCTTCCCCACTGCCCACACGATGAGGAAAGCAGAAATCGGATTGGAGAAAGGGACTATGAGGGCCTAGACCCCCGCCGGTGGACAGGTACCCTGTCCTTCGGCACTGAGGAGAATTTGTTCAGATTTGCAATACACTCGGGCGGCAGGGTGCTGCTTCTGTGCATGCCTCAATCGTCTGTGGCCTCCCTTGCTAAGGGTCCACGAGCAGCCCGAATGTCCCCTCCCCCCCACGTTTCCCCGCCTGGGAGCGAGACTCCTTGGAAGTTGAATAGTTAGGTTGCACCCTTGCATGTACCGTAAAGCGGTATCCACGTGGAGCAGTGGTCCTCGTCGGGAAGAACAGTGGGCAGCAGCCCACAAATTCTCCCAATCCTCCCGCTTCCTTATCCGGTCCCGAGCTCCCAAGACCAGTCACTCCAGGCCCCCAGACAGACCCAAACCTGCGTAAGCACGGCGCGACGAAGCTAGAGAGAAATGGACCAGTTCACCTTCGAGAACCACCCCACACACGAACCGGGCGGGACTGACGCGACAGCCCTTGGCGGTTTCCAAGCTCCGTTTGTCCATTCATGGCCGTATTTCCCCGCCGTGCCAGATTCGTCGCTCCAGACCGTGGATTGGAACCTTTCCCGGCAAGCCGACTGGTACCAAGCGCACATCGCGTTGTTCCTCCCGGATGCCTCGACATATCCAACCGCGCCGCTCCCATCAAGCGATAGTCACGCAAGTCAGAATGCAGCACAACGAAATTCCGGCGCCTGCGGCTTCTCGTCGGGGTCAGCATCGGTACCACAACCTTCCCCGAGCATCTCCTCATCCCCGATAGGCAACGGCGAGCCACAGGCGATGGATTACGCGATGAGTGTGGCTACACAGGGCCGTATTGAGGCAAGTTCCGCTCCTGCCACGCCAGGACTGGATTACCCTCTGTCAAGATATCATGATGCTTTCGGGGGCTTCTTTCTTCGCGGGTGTTGACTAACGTTCGGTGGCGAATGGGACAGGAATCGACACCTACAACGGCGACTAACGCAACTAGCGCTGCCACCGACCACCCTTCGCCCACCGCACCGCCACGGAGGAGACGGGGGCGCCCGCGCCTATACCAGACGTCCGAAGAACCGGAAGAACCACAACGGTGCTACCCGTCGATCCCACCACTCTCGTCACGAGGGAGCAGCAGCAGCTTCCACCAACGTCGCGGCTCCAGAGACCAGGGTACTGGTGGTACATCATCAACCATCGCCGCGGCGGTACGGACACGGAACCGGGAGGCGGCGATGCGCTATCGCAACAAGATCCACACCAGCATCTCCCAACTCGAGGATGACGAGCGAAAGATGGCGGCGCTTCACAAGTCGCTGCTGGCGTACTGCGGCCAGCTCACCGAGGAGGTGTACCAGCTGAAGAACCAACTGCTCTTGCATGGAAATTGCGATTGTCCTGTGATACAGCGATACTTGAGGGAGTCGGTGCAGAGGAGCTACGACTCGAGGCGGACAGGGTCTGCCTAGGGAGACATCCGGACCCTAGACGACTAATGACTGAAATGTTTTACGATGGAAGAATGAACGAATAACAGGAAATGGCACCGTGTGCCCAGGTGTTTTGCTTTCGGGATTGGCAAGGCGGGGTCAGGATATCAGTTCGGGGGGCTTACACGAAGTATGAAGTAATTTTCAGGTCAGTAATGAAAGCAAGCCGGTGAGCAAAAGGGGTATGAGGGAATCCCGATCACACTTTCAGGGGTTTGGAGTTTGCTCCTATTTTTCTTCCTTCTTTTTTTTTTGCCACCATCCAGTGTAGGTAGCAGCGAGGGGCTGGGAGGATCGCGCCTTGAGAGGCAGATGCTCCACTTCTTGCATGCATGGAAGCCTGGAAGGGCGGCTTCGGGCCCAAAAACTGACCGGTGACGAGGAGCTAGCTGCGGAAAATGCACGTGGTTTGACCATTCAGGAGGCCTGCGTCTACCCAAGGTACCCATCAACATCCAATACTTCTCCAACTCAATCCCGATTCCCTCAAATTCCCCAATAACCGCGCAGCCACCTCCCACAAGAACCGTAGCTCAGATGGCTCTGCTAGACACGAACGAAATCCTACAACTGAACGACAAGATCACCACGTTTGTCCTCGTCAAGCCCGGTCGAGTCGACGACGACGATGTGGACCTCTTCGTCGTACAACCGCCACCAGCGGTGCGGGACTCCGCTCACCACGCATCCATCCAGTCGGCCAGCCATCTCTGCGATGGCTGCCGCGGCGCTCTAGAGTACTTCTCGTACGTAGACTCGTTGCCGCCTGCGCCTGTGCTGCTGCCAGAGGAGCAGGATGAGGATCAAGAAGGATCCGCCGCTGCCGAGAAGAAGGAGGAGGAGAAGGATCTCCCGTCGGCCTGTCTGCTGCACTCCGGCGCCAAGACGCTGCAGGAGGGCGACGATGCGGGATGTCACCTCTGCGTGCTCCTCATGGCCAACCTGCGCGTCAAGCGCCTGGCCATCAGCTCCATCGATCAGTCCAACATTGAGATGTGCTGGCAGAAGCGATCCGAAAACTCGGATGCGAGGAAACCTGGCGCCGGGCTGCTGCACTTCGCGCTGACGCATCGCGGCCATCCTCGGTCGTCGAGCAACTACTGGAATATTCTGAAGCTCCGTCGCTGGCCTGCATCCGAGTTTGACCGCTCGTTGCTGGGTGGGGAGGGTGTCATGGAGCGGCACTCGAACACGGGGTCGACGCAGTCGCGTGACACCGCCCTGCAGTGGTTGGGACGATGTCGGGCGAACGAGGACGGGAAGCACCACCAATGCAACCGGCCCGCACCGGCCGGGGAGAAGGACTGGCTGCCAACACGGCTGTTAGATGTCGTATCGGCCGTGGAGAAGGCGACCGTCAAGCTCGTCACGCCCGCTGAGAGCCCCGAAGCCTTCGTCACGGACCGACAGTACGTGACACTGAGCCACTGCTGGGGCGCCTGGGGAGGCGCCGAACTGCCCGTGCTGACCACCAAGAATCTCGAAGAGAGACGGGGCGAGGGTCTGTCCGTATCACTCCTGCCGCAGACCTTCAAAGACGCTGTGGAGATTGCAAACTGGTTCAACGTCCGATGGCTCTGGATCGACTCGCTGTGCATCTTGCAGGACAGCGCCCAGGACTGGCAACGAGAGGCCGTCATGATGTACGACGTC
>Ga0247769_1000512_pt1 | contig 10433 bp, 13 predicted proteins | sample UWRJL166409R6_FD_179942 | JGI IMG/M metagenome (GOLD analysis project Ga0247769, IMG submission 179942) | Plant litter microbial communities from Arlington Agricultural Research Station in Wisconsin, United States - UWRJ-L166-409R-6 | ecosystem: Environmental > Terrestrial > Plant litter >... | reverse complement strand
TCAGATCCGGGGCATGTACGGGTAAAAACAAAGCAGGTGAGGCAAGGGAGAAGCGCGTAAAGCTGTGCATGTCTACGCTACCAACATGACCAGGGCCGAGATTCGGGTGCCCGGTGCCCGGTGCCGGTGTGGTCTGCCGTGACAACTGTGGTTTTGCCCCCACCTAGCCGCCGCCTTGACTTTTCGTTGCCGTGCGCATGGATATGCCCATCTCCGTCTCCTGCCTCCTGCCGAAGCCCAACTGTAATAGCTGCATTGTGGTGTTTCAATATTTCGCAACCGAACATGCTGGCTCACCGCCTAGTTGTTTGGCTGAGAACCTCTGCGGTGTAGCTCGGCAAGCAATGGTAGGGAGAGCAGGATGACCGAGGAAACTCTCCGTTCCCTGGCTAAGCCCAGGATCAAGAGGAGCCGACATCCGGGACGGGCACGGCTGCGGGCCATTGGGCATGCGGCCTGCGGCCCTGCTGTGCTATGCGGCGTGGAATGCAAGGCTTGCTCCCCCGGGGTAGGTTATGTACCTCGCCTCACATCGTCAAGGCTCACGGCATGTACACTTGATGTATACCCACACAGAAAATGGAATGGTTGTTTCGCATCGTGGGTAGCGGGAAGAACCTACAGCGGATCCACCAGCCACTCTCTTCAGTGTTTGTCTCCTACTTTCATGTCAGGCCGCTCACCGCTCTCATGACGAGCCCGACTCTTTCCGATGTCCTAGGTGACGGCGACGGTGAAGCGCTGACACCGATGTGGGTAGTGTCATCGTCACAGCGCTCGGAGCCTTGCGTCGGCCCAGAGCTTTATCGTCGTGCGATGAGCCGGTTGGACGCGCTCAGCCGCTAAGGAGGTTTGCCAAGCCGCCGCAACTCGAGTATACTTACTTCAGTATTCTCTAAGCCTGAACATGTTAGAATTATGGCGAGGTATGCCACTCAGGCGATGTGGAGGTCGCGGTGCGGAGGAAGATAACCCGATGTGAATTGGGAATCTTGATTGCGAGTGGCCGGAGAGTCAATTGATATGTCAAAACATCCACCAAGCGTTTGCTCTGGAGCTTTCTATTCGGCAGTCTTGTGGATTGCGCCATTGCAGATGATGCGATCCGTTGGGCAGCACAAATTGAGCTGTTGTTAGCCACGGGTGATATGGGCCATACGTCGGAGCTGATCCTCGAATTGGAGGGCTCTGGGGCAATCGTAAGCCTTTTGGTGCAGGGGGGGCGAAGCTCCATTCCTAAGCATGTTGGGGTTTCGGCACGTAATGTCCCAGGTGCAGTAGACCCCCAATGTAATGCACATGGTAAAGATTTCATAATGCTCAGCCAGAGGGACCGTCCGTATGTAGTCTGAGAGGCTGTCTGCTGTCAGGATCCAAAGACATCAGAGATAACGAAACCCCAAGTCATGGCGAATGAAGACTTGGTTGCGCCACGACATGCCCGGGTTTCCGCTTTCAGTCTTCCCATTGCAAAAGACACTAGGTGCATCGTACAGCTTGATTGTGGGACGGACTTCCCGCCCGGCGACGTTTTCCTCCTTTGGTGGAAGATAGGACGTTGATCGCGGGAGTTGCCTATCCGTTTGTACCGTCGGGCGACGAAACTTGTGCATGATATGAGCCTCACACCAGGTTTTGGACCGGATGCCCAGCGGTTCCACGAGTCCGCTTTGTCGGTTGGGAATATGGATTCTTCCGGGCCTTTCGTGCACTGCTTCTGGGTACGGTTCCTTGGACGAGCCACCATCCGATCACAAGTGACGACCATGACTCCAATTTCTCCAACGCGCCCGACGTTCCGGGGGCATGCGGTGATTGGTTGCACCAACCCGAGGTGTCAGTCCCCGCCCACGGATGAGTGAAGGCACACAGGACGAATTGAGGGGGTCGAAGAGGGGTGATAAGGAGCAGCGCGTTATCAGCACTTGGTTGCAGAAATCCGCATGAAGCGTCATCGACTGTCGGCAATGGCTGTATCACCACAAACCTACCGGCATCATGTTGATAAGCGCTCCCTTGGAGCCAGAGGGATGAGATGGGGTGTCCAAAACAGGCTGGGCTACGCCGTTGGTCGCAGGCCTCGGTTGTGCTGCTCTCGACGAAAATCCCACCATCCCGCATCCCACGCACCATTCAAGAGGTTCCGGAACGTTCTTGGAACATTCCGTAGCGCGTCCACGCCGGGATATAGTGATATAGTAACTACCAGCTCGCTTCAGTCGATATGATAACCCGAATCGCTGCTCTTGGCCAGACTCGGAGTTTGGGGCTTTGCCAGCCCGCCTCATATGGCAAAGGTGGTGGAGGGCCGTTCAGGAACCCCTGTTTTGCCATGTGCAGAGGTTTCGCCATAGGGCCGGTAAAATGGAGGGCGCATGGGGGTATTGAACAGCCAGGCCGGTTCCCAACTGACGAAGTGGTTCGCCGCGGTCGGCGTAACTGCGAAAGAAATTCGTCATTCTTGGTCTCGTCAAGCGTTGCAGTCCCGGAACATCTAAAATAGCCATGCGGCGTGAACCTGCGGGCCACGAAGCTAGCATCGCTGCAACGGATTAGAACCAATGGTGTGAGAGATTCCTCGGCCTTGTCCAGTGCCGGGCCGCATGCCCAAGCTCAACCGGCCCTTTCCAAGGACTGGGGGAGGAGCTGGGGACCGGGGTTGACAACATGTGGGGTCGGATTTGGAGAGCGTTCATGGGGGTTCGGACGCTAACAAATGAGGGACCAGCAGTGTAGATCCATCGAGTACGACTGTTAGTTTTCTTATAGATGTTGCTCATCAGAGGAATAGGTAGGCCACGGCGTGGGGGATAAAACACAGACGAGGTACCGGAGGGGAGAAAGGCGTTGATCTTACCAACGATGCTGCGAAACCACGACAACATCCGTAAAGTCAAGAAATGCGTAGTGTTTGGCGCGCAAATCGGGTGCCGGCTTAGCACGCCAAAGTCTCGTAGTGCAGACGGACACTAGAACTAGGGCCATGCACGCTCCTCCCATCAACCTAGGCTACGTTGCGTCCCCAACGGATTGAAGCAAGGTGTTTGAACGGCAGCTCGACATCCGGCTGCGGCCTAGGATCGCCAGCGAGAGGAAGGACGCAGGCAAGGAGCAGTCAGCTCTTTGTAAAGAGCGTCTTGCCCGACGCCCATGAGAGGAGCGGTGTCGGCGGTGAGCAATGGCCACGGACAGCGGGATTGTGGAACGGTGGGACAGCCGAACGGCAGATATGGGAAGGCGGAAAGCGGGCGCAGCGTTGCGCTTTGGCGGCAGTAGGTCTGTCTGTACGTTCCGAGGTACGGATGATTCGTGAGTCCACAGTCTACCGTAGGCATGTCGTACGGAAGAACTCAAGCGGTAAGCTAGACTGTTAATTGGGAGCGATTGGGTAATGGAAGGGAGGATGGCGCGGGTAGTCAGATACCTACCTCAAGGTAGGTTGTGCAAGGAAGGTCAGACAAGAGGTCGAGTTAGAGTTGATGTCCCAAAAACGGCTGCCGAAAAGAGGCGCGACAGCGGCTCTAGGTGGCGGCCAGTGACACCATGGCAATTTTTCTTTTTCCTCCTTCCCTGGCTGTGACCTGACCCTTTTTTTTGTTTTCCGGCCTGGGAGCGACGGAATCCACCTTTCACCCCAGTAGCCCTTGTCCGTCGGTCTTGCTACGGCGATGGTGCAATGCCTGGGCTCTGGGTTGCTCTTTCCAATGTCGTTTCCGTCCCTGAATTGAAGTAGGTACGACGCAAGCAGATTTTTGCCTCCAGCTAGTCCAGGTACCGAGGCCAGGGAGCTACTCTACCATTGCATCGCGCCTTTCACGCACAAGTGAGGTCGTCATCGACGCCCCGAACACCCAAACGGAAGCGCAGGTTCAACCGCAGACTCCACACGATCCACACACACTCCTCCTTGTCGCTCTATCTTCTCAGTATCTGCTCAAAAACTTGCGCTCCAAGTCCCCGTCCTTCCTACGAACTTCTCGCAGGATTTGAACCAGTGTTCGGACTACCCGCCCCTCCCCTCCATGTTGCCAAAAGGGCTGCTGCCACGTCCTCCACTGTCACCCGCGATCGCGAAGCGGGCGGTTCGCAATCCGTTGACCCCAAAACCCGCACATTTACACATTGCACACCATCTTTCTGGCCAGCCCGCTATCACAACCGGGACGGGAGGAGTCAGAAAGCACAGAAGGAGACGAAAAGACGAAAAGACGAAAAAAAAAGGCTCTATCTGCCACGGCAGGGCCAGGGAGCTGCATATATCGTCATATCCCCGGCAGCATTTCAGCGGCCGGGAGTTGTGCAAGCAGCGGGTGGTTTTTTGCTGAGGTTCGTTCCGTCTGATATTGCGTTCCCTCTCTACCCCTTCCAGATTTCGCCTCTGTCTCACCATTTCCCCGACTGGGCCCCTTCTCCAAGCTTCCCTTCAGATGGCTCCAAAACCCTTGGCCTGTTGACTCTGAGCTTTGAAGTTGCGGAGCTCTTCCATGCCCCACGTACGCCCCTTCTACGCCCCTTCCCACACACCCCCCCAAGCCCTCAATCTACAGGCTGAAGACAGCCCGGATCCCTAGGCCCATGGATCACTCGCTGGCTGCGAACAGCTAGTGTGCTGTGGGTAGGACGAGTGTGCTGTGCATATTAGGATGCTAGAAGCCATCGCGGTACATGCATGTACATCTGTCCCGTACTCCCCACCCCCTTCCTTTCGTCCCCTCCCGAGCTAGTATCTCAGTATATGCATCCTCGCTGCATGGAATACAGGCATCCATACCGAGCGCATCGCGATCCCGGCACCCGCAGCTCTTTCTCGGAAAGCACATAATTTTTGGTGCGGCTTGCCAACTTCCAGAGCTCCACCAACACGGCTCGACGGGACCCAGAAAGGAAAGGCCCTCGCCCCAAGTGCTCCCGGATCGCATCAGGACTGGCCTGGATGACCCCCCCTTAACGATCAACTCTCTCTTGGTCTTCTTCGAACCGGCCCCCCCTCATTCTCCTCCCCCTGGGGATGACACCTCGGGGCACGGTACCTCTCCCGTCTAGCCCGCGTTGTTCGCCGCACCGTGGGTACCCCATGGGCGCCCCATCGTCCATGGATTCTCGGTATCTGCAGAACGAAACCAGTGTGCTGCTCACGGCCTGCCTTGCCCGCATACGTTACACACTCGCAGATGTGGCGCCGGTGGACCTCCCTGTCGCTCTCTGGCACATGCAGGTCGTCTCCGGCTCCGGCTGAAGCTCTCGCCTCGACGCTGCCGTCCAACGTCAATGGACATGGATGAAGGGTTATCCTGCCGAAGATTGTCCTTGTCGCTAACCTGCTTGCATATGTTTTCCCGAGATTATGGGGCCCTCTTGTCTGCTCTGGACTCAGTCGCCCCTAGCGTTCTTCCAGGCTCAGAGATAACTAGTCGTTGTCTTACTGGTGAGCCAGCTAGAGTCCAATGCTCAGTCTCCAGGCAAGCACTTTCACCTCCGCTTGCAGCGTCTTGCCATTCCCCCTTTTGCCTCCGCCACGCGCTCCTGGCTCCTCACCCCGGGCCGCGCCCATCATAGATTATCACATACTAGCACGTCAGGGATTCATATCATGGCGGTGAAACAGTCGGTATTATACTTAAGTGTGGGGGTTCTTCCCGGCTCCCGCCCTCCCTCCCATGAGCTCTGCCAGAGTCTGCTTCATCTCTCTTCACTCCCGGCCTTCCTCCTTGTTCAACGTTTCGCCACATCTCGAGATCTCTCCCTCGTCAAGAACAAAAGCATCTCGCCCCCCGCCGCCCTCGAGAAGTCTCTACCCCCTCTTCATTTGTTACTTTATCCGCTTCGCGCCTGTCCGCGCTCCGCGCAACGGCTGGTACCAGCGAGAGCCGCACGAGGCGTGACTCCTACTACCTACAACCGCGGAGGGCTCGCAGAGCTCATCTAGCTGTGTCCCCAGACACTCTCACCCCACGGCACGCCCCTCTCCCCTCTGGCCTTCAGCCAATCCCGCCGTGTATCTCGGTCGCACTCCTAGCCAAGCCCATACTATCCCACACCTTCATCCCACTCTCATCCCACGTCTTCGCCGTCATCCCATCAAGATGGCGCCCTCCGCTACTGATGAGCCGGCGCCAATGCACCTACCCGTCACCTCGAAAGCTTCAACGATCAATGCATCTGTCTTGCATGGGCCGCGCGATCTACGATTGGTAAACTCATCTCTTACCTTGTCCCTCCCCCTGCCCCCCTCCTTCCCCAGATCTCGGATCTTTCGGTTACACGAAATAAGGGGTCCCGGTCTCGTTATTTTTGGACCCGCCCTCGCTCGCTAGGGCGATATTATCCAACCCCTCGGTACGGTGTTGGCTAACAGCTGCGGCCCTGCATAGGAGAGGAGAACCATCGAAGAGCCCGGCATTGGCGAGCTGCAAATTGCTATACAAACAACGGGAATCTGCGGCTCAGACGTTTCTTATTACAAAAAGTTCGCCAATGGGGACCTATGTGCCTGCATGCCCCTTTCATTGGGGCATGAATCTTCTGGCACTGTCGTCGCCATCGGACCTCAGGTCCTGGGATTCAACGTTGGCGACCGTGTGGCTCTTGAGGTTGGCATCCCATGTGGTCAGTGTGGTATCTGCCGCCGCGGCCGTTATAATCTATGCAAGCGCATGAAGTTCCGCAGCAGCGCGAAATCCGTACCTCACTTCCAGGGAACACTCCAGGAGCGGATAAACCATCCTGCCAATTTCTGCTACAGGTACGTCTATGAGACATCTGTACACATAACAAGGGGACCAAATATGCTGACGTCCGGTAGACTTCCTGATGATATATCCTTTGATGCTGCTGCGCTATTGGAGCCTCTGTCAGTGGCTATTCACGCCGTCAACAGGGCTAGTCCCACTCCTGGCTCAACAGCGTTGGTCCTAGGCGCCGGCACTGTTGGCCTTCTGACAGCAGCCATGGCAAGACAATCGGGCTGTTCGACTGTGACCATTGCAGATGTCGACCAAGGCAGGGTCGACTACGCCATTGCTAAGGGATTTGCAACCCACGGATACGTGGTTCCGAGGCCCCTTCACAGCTCATCGAGCAGCTCGTCTATATGCAGTAGCCTCAATTCTGGCGCTTCCACTCCGCTCGATGGTATATTAACACCGGCCAGCACTCTCTCGTTTCAGAGCCAACTGGACTCGGCCAAGTCGCTTGCTACTGATATGCTTGCGCTGACGAACTTGTCCATGCCTCCGCTTTCCGACGATGAGGACGATGGCGTCGACGTTACGTTTGAATGCACGGGAAAGGAGGTGTGTATGCACACTTCCCTTTACGCTACTCGACCCGGTGGCAAAGTCATCATGGTTGGTATGGGAACTCCCATCCAGACGTTGCCGATGTCAGTGGCCCACCTCAGGGAGATCGATATTCTTGGTATCTTCCGATACGCCAACACATACTCCACGGGCATTCGGCTGCTCTGCGCTCAGCGCCGAGGCAATACGGGTGCCGGTTTTACCCTTCCTAGCCTGGACGATATGGTCACCCACAGGTTCAAGGGGCTTGCTAATGCCAAGGGGGCCTTCGAGCTGGCCAGTCGCACGGTCGATGACAGTGGCAATCTCGTTCTCAAGGTTGTGATTGAGGCATGAGAAGAGTCTGCTCGGACTAGGCAGATACACCTGACTGGTGTATTTACTTTGTCACCACCTGTTTCTCCGACGGACTATGTATTCAATGCTTGCTCAGAATACGGAGAGTCAAGCTCAACTCGTTTCCTTCACCCTTTCTCTATTTCTTCATTGGAGTATGATGTGGATGACGATGATAGATTTGGCGGGCTGTTATTTTGGGAGAAGGTTCCTAATGCAAGGGGTCTATGTATTTACCGAAGTTCCTTTTACTCACGTCTATGGGCGAGTACGCATGTTCATGTTGCCTTTATCATTTTCTCTAGCACTACCGACTATACTTCTTAGATTGAGTTTGTTGTGCTCTATGGGTTGCGGAGATGAAACACGGGATATAGACAGATCGGGAATACCAACTTGGCTTTTTTTTGTTTGCTTCTTTGTAAGGGATAGCTCAGAAGGTACAGCTAGTAATGGGGGGAAATAAGGGATGGCAAGTTGGGACCTTTCTCTATTCAGATAGGAACTACGATAACTCTCGTGTTGTCCCCCGGTCTACTGTGCAGTGTAACAGCAAAACGTGGGCTTATGGAAGAAATGTCCCTATGCAGTGCAGTATGTCTGGGAACACTGGCCCCTTTTGCTTGTGATTTTCTCTTCTGCAGCTATCTTGAAGATGCCGTCCTCGCTGCTCCAGAACCTTGCTCCACCCTTCTGCAAGGGGATGGAAACAAAACAGCCGCCTAGTTACCACGCCCTTCTCAACTGAAACATCTTTCACTGTCGTTGTCGGTCGTGCAATCCGGTCGCATTTTATAACGCCTTTAACACCTCGTCGATGCGGATATATGCGGGGATCCGGCTCCCACCTTTCGCTCCCCCCCATTCTTTCCCGTCGTAACTCACTGCCCACCCAGAAAAATGCACGCCGCCACGTCTCTTTGCGGCTGTGGCTGCTCAGGAGAGGTCGCCAACAAGGGCTTGGAGGGAGGCGGTGTCGTAGTTTGCGCTCCTGGCCTTGAGGTTCTTGGAGCCTTCTACGACGGCAAACTTCTTCCCGGCCTCACGCACGTCGCTGATGCTGGTGACTAGGTCGGCGATCAGCGAGACAAGATTGACGTCGTTTGTCTCCTGAACAATCTCGCGCTCCAGCGTGGCCTGGTTGGCGGGCGAGGCGAGCTCGATGTTGGTAACGAGCGCCTGAATCTGGCGCAGGATCCGGTCGGACGGGACGGCGTACACGCCGGGCGAGGCGCGGGCGACCTCGGCCGCCTCGGGGGTGGTGAGCTTGCCGGACACGAAGTCTGGAGGCAGTTTCTGCAGGTAGGCGACGATGAGGTCGACGCGCGACTTCATCATCTTGATGGCGTTGTACTTGGCTTGGACGGCCGACATGTACTCGGCCTCGGCCTTGGTGAGATTGGCGGTACCCTTGTCCTTGCTACTGCCAGCATCCTTGTCATTTCCTGCCTTGGATGACCCTGGCGCATTGGAAGCCTTCGCCTTGGCCTTGGCGCCGCCACCGCTGCTGCTCTCGGCTACCGCCCGTCGCTTTCCCTTGCCGTCGTCGACGGCAACCTTCCGGTCGAACTGCTCGAGGATGCGGCGCTCGGCGTCGTCGAGGCTCGCATTCCCGGCGCCCTCCCGGATGAACTGCATGGCGATCATCTCGGCCTCGCCCGTCTCTGTCGTGTAGGGGAGCTCGCGGAACTTGAGCGCCATCCTGGCCGGGGCTTCCGAGTCCTTCATCTCCTTGTCCTCGCCATCGTCGTCGACCTTGTGACCCTCCTCGGCCTCCATGTTGCTCTCGTAGACGGTGATGGGAAGAGGGTCGCCGGCGACGGGGTGGAGCACGTCCTCGACGTGGAAGCCGAGGAGGACGCCCGACTCGTTCTGGGCGATGATCTGGCGGTGGATGGGCAGGTGAAGGGGCATGGGGCCCGTCTTGGGCACCAAGCTATACCAGCCAACGAGCTCGAGCTGGGGGCTCTTGTGGACGGCTTTCACTGCGAGGAGGGAAGAGGGTGTCTGTCAACAGAGAACAGAGAACGAAGCTAGCGATGTGAGTGAAGGAAGGAAAGAGAGGGAGACGCACTCTGCTCGAGACGGGCGGTAAACCACTCCTCGTCGAGCTCGTAGAGACCCTGTTCATTTTTCCCCGCCTTGCAGCTGAAGCTGTGCTCGACGGTGATCTCGCGGCCATTCTGCTGACCAAGCAGACCGCCGACGATGGCGCCCCGGAAGGCCCGCTGGTACCCGCGCGTTATGTTGTCGGAGATCTCGAGGAGGGGCAGTGGGTGCAAGGCGACCTGCAGACCCGAGTCGGACGACGGCTGGGCCGAGAGCAGATCGTTGGCGGGTTTGTCGGCGGCCATGTTTGGGCGGCGGCCGAAGCGAGCGTCGTTCACGTTGCGATGGTGCGTCGATGGCTCCGCTATCGCTATCACGATTGCCGACTCGCTCTCGCTCTCGCTCTCGCCCTCTTTCTGTTGCGGTTGCGGATGTGGTTGCGACTCCTGGTCCTGGTCTTGCTTTCGCTTCGTACCCTGGTTCGAGCCTGAGGATGGGAATGGTGGTTGCGAGGTGGTCGCGGGGTGGTGGGATTCGCAAGGCGGAATCTCAGCCTTGCCCCGCAGGTTGCTGCCTTTCTTCATCTCGCGGATGGATGGGTGCCGGGGGAATCGCTTTTGCAATTCGCTCTGTTTGGGAATTCCGGTGCGGGACTCTTGTGTATGCATGCGCATAACCCCCGTAATGCAATGGCCGGAGAGAGAAATTGCGGGGGGTGCTCGTGCAGTGCCTGTGGCCCGTGAGTCCCCC
>Ga0247769_1000510_pt1 | contig 10441 bp, 12 predicted proteins | sample UWRJL166409R6_FD_179942 | JGI IMG/M metagenome (GOLD analysis project Ga0247769, IMG submission 179942) | Plant litter microbial communities from Arlington Agricultural Research Station in Wisconsin, United States - UWRJ-L166-409R-6 | ecosystem: Environmental > Terrestrial > Plant litter >... | reverse complement strand
CACGAGCCTGCTGGTCACGAGCCTGCTGGTCACGAGCCTGCTGGTCACGAGCCTGCTGGTCACGAGCCTGCTGGTCACGAGACGGTCGGTCACGCGACGGTCGAGCGGCCGCCGCGGCCGACTTTCAGCCGCCGCCCGCCGAGCGCTCCGACGCCGGGCCCGGGAAGCGGCCCCGGGCACAGCAGCGGCCCCGCACCTGGCAGCGGCTTCGGACCTGGCAGCGGCTCCGGGCACAGCAGTGGCCCCGGACCGGGCGGCGGCCCCGGACCGGCTCCGGCCGGGCCGCCGGTTGAGGAGCGGGAGAGCGAGCGCGGCCTGCGCGGCCTGGTCGGTTCCGGGTCGTCGCAGGTCAGCGTGGGTGCGGCGCTGCGCGCGCGGGACGCGGCCCGCCCCACGGAGGACCATCTGGCCGCGGCCGACCGGGACCTCCCGATCGTCCGCCGCAACTGGGTCCCCCGCGAGGAACTGCCCCGCAACCGCTGAGCGGGCGCTAGGCCGGGATCTCGGGCAGCTTGCCGGACTGCTCGTACTCGGACAGCTGGGCGATCCGGCGGGCGTGCCGCGGATTGCCGGAGAACGGCGTGGCCAGGAAGGCGTCGACGAACGAGGTGGCCTCGTCCAGGGTGTGCTCGCGGGCGCCGATGCTGATCACGTTGGCGTCGTTGTGCTGCCGGGCCAGCTGGGCGATCTCGGTCCGCCAGGCCAGGGCGGCCCGGACCCCGTGGATCTTGTTGGCGGCGATCTGCTCGCCGTTGCCGGAGCCGCCGATGACGATGCCGAGCGAACCCTCGTCGGCCACCACCTTGGCCCCGGTGTGCAGGCAGAAGGCCGGGTAGTCGTCCTCCGGGTCGTAGACGTGCGGACCCACGTCGACGACGTCGTGACCCTGCTTGGTCAGGTGGTTGACGAGGTGCATCTTCAGTTCGTAACCGGCGTGGTCCGAACCCAGGTAGACACGCATGAACGCAGTCTCTCAGAAGGTCAGAGCAGCGCGCAGGGCAGACGCGACTTGATCGGCCGCGGCGCGCGCGGCGTCGATCGTCGAGATCTTGCGGGCGAATCCGTGGTCGACCCCCAGGTAGCGGGTGTGCACGACCGGCACACCCGCGGTGATCAGCGCGTCCGCGTAGTCGGCGCCCTCGTCGCGCAGCACGTCGTACTCGGCCGTGATGATCAAGGTGGGCGGCATGCCGGACAGGTCGGGGGTGGCGAAGATCGCTACATCGGGGGACAGCCGCTCGCCCGGATCGGGGACGTAGGTCTCCCAGGCCAGCCGCATGGTGGCCCGGTCGAGACCGTAGGAACCCATCTCGGCGTACGACTCGGAGGCCGTCATCGGGTCGAGCGCCGGATAGATCAGCACCTGGTGGTCGAGCGGGGTGGCCGCGTCCCGCTGCCGGCGCGCCGCGATGGTGGCCACCTGGGCGCCGGCCGAGTCGCCGCCGATCGCCAGCCGGGCCGGGTCGACACCGAGGTCGGCACCGGCCTTGCGGACGTAGGAGAGGACCGTCTCGGCGTCCTGGAGGCCGGCCGGGTGCGGGTGCTCGGGGGCCAGGCGGTACTCGACCGAGAGAACCGCGCAGCCGGACCGGTCGGCGACCCGCCGGCAGAACCGGTCGACGGTCTCGACCGAGCCGTAACACCAGCCGCCGCCGTGCAGGTAGACGAAGACCGGCGCGTCGGTGCGGGTGGCGTAGAGCCGGCACGGAACGCCGTGCGCGTCCACGTCGACCACCACCGGCAGCGGCAGCGCCGGGCCGCACTCCAGCTCGACCGCGTCGATCATCGCCGTCCGGATGAACTCCAGGTACGCCTGCGGGTCGGCGGCGAGCAGGCCCGCGGGTGGCCGGCGGCGGAACCCGGCCGCCGCCGGCACCTGTGGGTTGAGCATCAGCCGAGCTGGGCCAGGACGAGACCGCCGCGCGCCTTCGGGGTGAACCAGGTGCTCTTGCGGGGCAGCTTCTGCCGCTCCAGGTTGACCGCGACGAAGTCGTCGACCGAGACCGGGGCGATCAGGACGGCCAGGTCGGCGCCCTTGTCGACCTCGTCGCGCAGCCACTCGGCCGGGTAGTCGCCGCCGATGTAGCTGATCCGCTTGTCGCCCGGTTCGAGCCCGAGCACGCCGCCCAGCAGCACCCGTTCGACCAGCGCGTGGTCGAGGTTCTCGACCGGCGGCCGGGCCGCGTCCGCGGGCAGGCCGGCCACGAAGGTGCGGCCGTCGACGTACAGCTCGATGGTGCCCTTGGCCGGGATGCCGGCCGGCCGGGGCACCTCGGTCACCGTGGCGCCGCGGTCGCGGAGCCCGGCGAGCATGTCGTCGAGCGGGATCGGCAGTTCGCTGACCAGCCGGTTGTAGGGCTGGATGGCGACCGAGGCCGGGGTGGTGACCACGGCCAGGAAGCGCGGCAGGAGACCGGTCTGGGCGGCCAGGCTGCGGTGGTTGCCGTCGGCGACCACCAGTTCGCCGCCGCCGGCCAGCTCGGTCAGCCGGTCCTGCAGCTCGCCCGGCCCGACCGGCCAGATCTCGTGGGTACGACCGGTCTGGTCGGTGTCGCGGGCGGCGGGCTCCCCCGCCGCGTCGGTGGCCGCCGCGAGAGCGGCGTGCAGCTCGTCACCCTTGGCGGTCTGCAGCAGGAGTACGGGTGAGAGCAGCGTGCCCAGGGCGGCGGCGAGGGCCACCCGCTCGCGCACCTTCTCGATGAACACGTCCTCGTTGCGGATGACCAGGCCGGGCTCGTCGGCGCTGGCCGAGATCTGGTCGGTGTCGACCATGCTCCACAGCCCGTACGCGGCCGGCTCGCCGGGCGCGGTGATCCGGTAGAGCACGACGACGTGCTCGGCCGGGTGGTAGCTGCCCTCGGCGCGTTCCAGCGCGAGCCGGGCCACCGCGTCGGGCAGGGAGTCGGCGAAGGACTTGCCAACGCTCTCCGGCGCCAGGTGCGGCATCTCGATCGCCAGGGAGCTGTGCGGATTGGCGGAGATGATGGCGGTGATTTCGGAGTCGTCGGCGAACTCGTCGTAGTTCTGCGCTCCGGTGCCCCCGGCGGTGAGCCAGGCGCGGCTGATCGAATGCACGACCGTCATGGCGGGCAACTTACCCGGCTGGACGCCGATGACGCGTCATCGGCATGTTCCCCCGTGACCTGGCTAACTGTGCTTTTCGCCACGGTCCGACCGGACGGCCGATCGGCGCGGCGGTCACGGTCACCGGCGGGGCGACCAGGGCCGCCAGATCGGGCGCCAGTTTCGCCCAGTCGCCGCGCTGGACGGCGATCGCCGCCGAGCCGACCGCGTCACTTTCCGGCATGTGCCCCGCCTCCGGTCGTCGGATGAGATAGTGCGTCACCTCATCCAACGACCCGGGACGTACGCGGGTGGTGCGTTTGCCGTTGTTCAGTCGAAAATCGGGCCGATGTCGCGGGAGCGCTTCAACTCGAAGAAGCCGGGCGTGCCGGCCACGAGCAGGACGCCGTCCCAGAGTTTGCCGGCCGCCTCGCCCTTGGGCGCCGGCGTGACCACCGGGCCGAAGAACGCGACGGTCTGCCCCGCCTCGGGGCCGGGCGCGTGGATCACCGGGGTGCCCACGTCGGTGCCGACCGGCTTCATCCCGGCGTCGTGGCTGCCCCGCAGGGCGTCGTCCCAGGCGTCGCTGCCGGCCGCGTCGGCCAGCGCCGGGTCGAGGCCGGCCTCGGCCAGCGCCTCGGCGTAGAGCTTCTCGCCCAGCTCGTATTTGTGCAGGTGGATGCGGGTGCCGAGGGCGGTGTAGAGGTCGCGGAGAACCTGCGGGCCGGCCGATTCGGCGGCCGCGATGCAGACCCGCACCGGGCCCCAGCCCTTCCGCATGCCCTCCTGGTAGTCCGCCGGGAGGTCCCGCCCCTCGTTCAGCACGGACAGGCTCATCACGTTGAAACGGACGTCGAGGGGCCGGACCTTCTCCACCTCGAGCAGCCAGCGGGAGGTCATCCAGGCCCAGGGGCAGATGGGGTCGAACCACATGTCGACGGTGGCGCGTTCAGTCATGCGGTAGATGTTCCTCCCTGCAAGTAAGTGAGGACAGGAGTGCTACGGGCACTCCGGGTGAGGTGTGCCACCCACCGGCCGCATACTCTGGCGAGGCAAACCCTCGTGCGCTCTTAAGGAGAGTGGCTGTGGCCGGAGTTCGAAACTTGACCCAGGTGGAGGCCGCCGACCGCGCCCGCCTGCTCGAGGTGACCGGATACGACATCACGTTGGATCTCACCGACGGGTATGGCAATCCGGGCGACGGCGCGTTCCGGTCCACCACGGTCGTGAGCTTCCGCTGCAGCGAACCGGGCGCCGAGACCTTCATCGAGACCGCGGCGCAGACGGTGCGCTCGGCCACCCTGAACGGCCTTCCGCTCGACCTGGCCGGCTTCTCGGCCGAGAAGGGCCTGTCGCTGACCGGCCTGGCCGCGGAGAACGAGCTGGTGGTGGACGCCGACTTCGCGTACTCGGCGAGCGGCCAGGGGCTGCAGCGCAGCCTCGACCCGGTGGACAAGGAGATCTACCTCTACTCGCAGTTCGAGACGGCGGACGCCCAGCGGGTGTACGCGGCGTTCGACCAGCCCGACCTGAAGAGCGTGTTCACCTGGCACGCCACGGTGCCGAAGCACTGGAAGGTCGTCTCGAACATGCCGGTCGACCGGGAGGAGCCGGCCGGACCGGGCGCGAAGACCGTGCACTTCCAGACGTCGCCGAAGATGAGCACCTACATCACCGCGCTCTGCGCCGGGCCGTACCACGAGATCCGCGACGAGCACGACGGCATTTCGCTGGGCTTGTTCTGCCGGGCCTCGATGGCGCAGTACCTCGACCCCGACGATCTGTTCCTGATCACCAAGCAGGGCTTCGACTTCTTCCACGAGCAGTTCGGGGTGCGCTACCCGCTGCCGAAGTACGACCAGCTGTGGGTGCCCGACTTCAACGCCGGCGCGATGGAGAACTTCGGCTGTGTCACCCACGCCGAGGCGCACTACATCTTCCGGTCGCAGGTCACCGACTTCGAGTACGAGCAGCGGGCCAACACGATCCTGCACGAGCTGGCCCACATGTGGTTCGGCGACCTGGTCACCATGCGCTGGTGGAACGACCTGTGGCTGAACGAGTCGTTCGCCGAATGGGCCAGTCACTGGTGCAACACCCACGCCACCCGGTTCACCGACGCCTGGACGACGTTCCTGTCGGTGCGCAAGAGCTGGGGCTACCGCCAGGACCAGCTGTCCTCGACCCACCCGGTCTACTGCGAGATGCCCGACCTGGAAGCGGTCGAGGTCAACTTCGACGGCATCACGTACGCCAAGGGCGCCGGCGTGATCAAGCAGCTGGTGGCGTACGTCGGTCTGGATTCGTTCGTGACCGGGCTGCGCGCCTACTTCAACCAGCACGCCTTCGGCAACGCCACCTTCGACGACCTGCTGGTCGAGCTGGAGGCCGCGTCCGGCCGGGAGCTGCGCAAGTTCGCCGCCCAGTGGCTGGAGACGGCCCAGGTCAACACGCTGCGCCCGCTGGTCGAGATCGGGCCGGACGGCTCATACGCGAGTGTGGTCGTGCAGCAGGAGGCGCCGGCCGACTACCCGACCATGCGCACCCACCGGATCGGGGTCGGCCTCTACGACCGCCAGGGCGACCGGCTGGTCCGGCGCGACCTGCTCGAGCTGGACGTGACCGGCGAGCGTACCGATATCCCGGCGCTGGTCGGGGTGCCGGCCGCCGACGTGCTGTTGCTCAACGACGACGACCTGTCGTACACGAAGCTGCGCCTCGACGAGCGGTCGATGGCGACCGTGGTCAACCACATCGCCGGGCTCGACTCGTCGCTGTCCCGGGCGCTGGTCTGGAACGCGGCGTGGGACATGCTGCGCGACGCCGAGCTGGCCGCCCGCGACTACGTCACGCTGGTCTGCTCCGGCCTGCCGGCCGAGACCGACATCAACCTGACCACCTGGACCGCCCGGCAGGCGGCGACCGCGGTGGCGCAGTACGCCGACCCGGCCTGGCAGCCGACCGGCTGGGCCAAGCTGGCCGAGATGGCCCGCACCGCGCTGGCCGCGGCCGAGCCGGGCAGCGGCTGGCAGCTGAGCTGGGCCCGGTCCTTCCTCACCGCCGCCCGCACCCCCGAGGAGCAGGCGGTGCTGCGCGGCTGGCTGGCCGGCGAGGGCGTGCCGGAGGGCCTGGTGATCGACACCGAGCTGCGGTGGAGCCTGCTGCAGTCGCTGGCCTCGCTCGGCGCGACCACGTTCGAGGAGATCGAGGACGAGCTGTCCGCGGACCGGACGGCGAGCGGCGAGCGGGAGGCCGCGGTGGCCCGGGCGCTGATCCCGACGGCCGAGAACAAGGCCGCGGTCTGGGCCCGGCTGACCGGCGACACCGACCTGCCGAACTGGCTCAACCGGTCGCTGCTGACCGGCTTCCAGAGCGCCAAGCAGGTCGAGCTGATCGCGCCGTACGCGGCGAAGTTCTTCGACGTGGTGGCGGACGTGTGGGCCCGCTCGGACAGCGAGCCGGCCCAGGAGTTCGTGATGATCGGGTACCCGGTCTACCAGATCAACCCGGAGACGATCGCGCTCACCGACGCCTGGCTGGCCCGCGACGGGCAGCCGGCCTCGCTGCGCCGGCTGGTGGCCGAGGGCCGCGACGGGGTGGTGCGGGCGATCAAGGCACGCGCCCGCGACCGGGCGGCCGGTTAGATCCAGGCGGCCGGGGCGATCCGGACCGGATAGGGGGCGTCGAGCTTGACCGGCTCGGCGCCCTCGATGCTGTGCTGGGACCGGTAGCGTTCGCCGCTCAAGAGGTACGTCCGCAGCAGTGGGGTGTGGTGGCCGGGCTCGACCCGCCAGTAGGCGTGGATGCCGGCCTCGGCGTAGAGCGCGGGCTTGAGCAGCCGATCGTACCGCCGGGTGGCCTCGGTCTCGACCTCGACGACCAGGGCGACGTCGGCCGGCTTGTTCCAGATCGCGCCGGACGAGCGGGGCCGCAGCACGGTGACGTCGGGCACCAGGTTGCTCGTGCCGGTCCCGATGCCGAGCCGGTCGCAGACCCACCAGCCCGGCGGCGCGGCCGACCGCAGCGTGGTCACCACCGCCCGGACCAGGGCCTGGTGCGCCTCGGACGGGGGCGGGGCGGCGTGCAGGCAGCCGTCGACGATCTCGTAACGGTGGCCGTCCTGCGGGAAGAGGTGGAGGTCGGGCTCGGTCCACAGGCCGTCCGGGGCGGTCCAGCGGACCGGGGTCTGCACGGCCGGACTCGTCAGCGCCAAACGAACCACCTCCAACACCGCGGAGTGTCAGCGTACTCACACAGAGTTGTTGCCGCCGGATTACGTCCCGATTTGGCACATGAAAAAAGCCCCCGCCCCCTTCGGGCGGAGGCTTTCCTCAACCAAACTCAATGACGTCCCGCGTGGGAGGCCAGCTGGTCGATGCCGGCCAGGATGCCGCCGGCCAGGTCGCCGCCGGCGAAGGCCGCGGCCATCGACAGGCCGGCCAGTTTGGCATCGCGGTCGGAGATGCGCTTGCGGGCCTCGTTGCCCGTGATGATCTCGAGGCGGCGCTGGTTGGGCGACACCGCGACGAGCACCGCGCGGTCGGCGTTCTCGATCTGCTTCTGCAGCTTTTCGGCGAACTCGCGGCTCGGCAGCTCGAGCTCGCCGAGGTAGACGCTGAAGGTCAGGCCGGTCTGCTGGTCGGCGACCCGGAGCGCCTCGTCCAGGCGGAGCAGCTGCCGGGTCGTGAACGGTCCGTCGGCGATCTGGTCGCCGGACGCCGCATGGGTCACCTCGGGCCCGGCCGCCGACGACCCACCCTGCTGCGGGAGGGCGGTCAGCGGGTGCTGGCCCAGCTCACCAACTGTCACTTGCGCCTCCTGTAGGGCCGGGGAGAACCCGCGCGCCGCTGGTGTCCTCGAGGAACGGCGCGTCGATCGCCGGCTGGGCGTGGTGCCCGCCGGAGACGCCGCTGACCTGCTCCGGCGAGGACAGGAACCAGATCGGCTGGAAGTCGTAGGGCCGGCCCGGACGGTACCGGCGGGTGCGCCGGGTGCGGTCGCTGCCGGCCAGGACCAGGGCGGCGACCCCGAACAGGATGACGGCCGGAATGCCCGCGAAGACCAGAACGGTGCTTGAAATCGACAACCTCAACGCCCCCAAGGCGCCTGTGATCCGTGTTGACCCGAACACCAGTCACGGTAGCGGAGCGCAGGTCATGTCATACCGCCGGGTCGCCAACCGGGCGTTCTTCCACAGTCTCACGCCGTCGGGATCTACGCGGAAGTGGCATCGAGGTGCGAAAATCACCCTCACGCGCCGTTCGTGCCATCGTGCCCGTGGACGGCAGGAGGGGGATTCCATGCGCCTGACCGTCCCCGCCGCCCTGGCGGCGCTCGCCCTGGGTGTGTTCGTCCCGTTGCTGGACACGTCCCCCGCCCACGCCGCATCCGTCTTCCTCGAGATCAATCCGAGTACGGTCCCGGCCGGCGACGAGGTCGGGATGCGGGCCTCGTGCGACGACAACCTCAAGTCGGCGGCGATCTCGTCGGCGCTGTTCGGCGACGTGACCGCGGTCCCGCAGTACGGCTTCCTGACCGCCACGGTGCGGATCCCGTCCAGCACCCGCCCCGGCGACTACCGGGCCGATCTGCGCTGCCCGGACGGGAAGACCGCCGCGGCCACCCTGCACGTGGTGGCCAAGGTCGAACCGGCCCGGGGCCCGGCCACCGGCGGCGGCGGTACCGCCCCCGGACGTTACGCGCCGCTGCTGCTCGGCGGCGGCCTGGCCGTCCTCACGGCCGGCCTGGTGCTCGGTCTGGTGACCCTGCGACGCCGCCGCTTCGGGTGAGTCCCCCGATGGCTCGCCGACCGATCCCGGTGACCGGTGCGCGCATGCCCGAATCGGTGCTGCGCAAGCGCCCGGCCCAGATCATCTCGCCGCCCCCGCCCGGCACGATCACCGGGCCGTTGCCGGCGCCGCCGCAGGTGCCCGGGCGGCACCCGTTCCAGCCCGGCCGGATCAAGCCCAAGGACCCGCCCAAGCCGGCCCGTGGCAAGCGGGCCTGGCCGGTCGGCATGATCGTGCTGGCCCTGGTCTTCCTCGGGCTGTTCCTGGTCGCGATGGGTCTGGGCGCGGCGACCAACCTGCCGATGCCGAGCCTGTTCGACCGGGCCGAGAGCTCCGAGCCGCCGCCGCGGGCGTTCCCGGTGCTCGACCCGAGCCGCCCCGAACGGCTGACCATCCCGTCGATCAAGGTGGCCGCGCCGGTGCTCGACGTGGGCCTGGCCGCCGACGGCTCGGTCGGGGTGCCGCCGCTGCGCCGGCACAACGAGGCCGGCTGGTTCGACGGCGGGCCGACGCCCGGGCAGTTCGGGCCGGCGCTGATCGTCGGGCACGCCGACACCCGGACCGGGCCGTCGGTCTTCCACGACCTGCCCAAGCTGAAGCCGGGCCAGCGGGTCGAGGTGCTGCGGGCGGACAGCTCGGTGGCGGTCTTCGAGGTCAACTCGGTCGAGCACTTCGACAAGGGCAAGCTGCCCGTGCAGCGCGTCTACGGCGACTTCAGCCGCCCGTCGCTGCGGCTGATGACCTGCGGCGGCCTGTGGAAGGGCGGCAGCGTGGGCTACACCGACAACATCGTCGTCTTCGCCTCGCTGGTCGGTACGCGACCCGGCCAGAAATAATTAAGCCGCCTCGGCCGTGACGGCCGGGGCGGCGGGGAGGTCGAGCCAGTCGGCCCAGCGGGGGTCTGGCGTGCGGTGTCCCAGCACGCGCCAGGCCACCCCGCGCGGCGCCGCCGGTATCTGGTGCAGCCGCCAGCCCAGCTCGGCCGGCGTCTTGTCGCCCTTGCTGTGGTTGCACTTGGCGCAGGCGGCGACCACGTTGTCCCAGGCGTGCAGCCCGCCCCGGCTGCGCGGGAAGACGTGGTCGATGGTCTCCGCCGACCCGCGGCAGTAGGCGCACCGGCCGCCGTCGCGGGCGAAGATGGCCCGGCGGGAGAGGCCGACATGAGTGCGGTACGGCACTTTCACGTACCGGGTGAGACGGACCACCGAGGGCACCGGGAGGTTGTGGTGCACGCTGTGCAGGATGCCGTCGCCATCGGAGACGCATTCGGCCTTGGCGGTGAGGACGAGGATGGTCGCTCGACGCACCGATACGACGCACAAGGGCTCGTAGGTAGCGTTCAGAACCAACGCGGAGGAGCCCACTGTGGGTCGTATGTCAGGCATCAGGTTCACCCTTCGGTGTAGCTGCTAAGCAAGCGCTCCCGTTTGCGTCCGTGGTCGGCTGACTCCGTGGTCAGCCGACGAGGCGTCAACCGCGAGGCCTCGTGGGCCAATAGTCCCTGATGGATGACCAAATTGCGAGCGCAATCCGTAGCCGGGCGGTAAACGTCTGAGGTCGGCGGACTGTGCGACACCTGAGAGGCGGCC
>Ga0247769_1000509_pt1 | contig 10442 bp, 14 predicted proteins | sample UWRJL166409R6_FD_179942 | JGI IMG/M metagenome (GOLD analysis project Ga0247769, IMG submission 179942) | Plant litter microbial communities from Arlington Agricultural Research Station in Wisconsin, United States - UWRJ-L166-409R-6 | ecosystem: Environmental > Terrestrial > Plant litter >... | reverse complement strand
TAGTACTGATCACATTGTAAGTCGATCCCTGGCCCCAGAGACACGAAAATACCGGCGGCGCAGGAATAGATGTCATCCATGAAGCGGACCTGGGCCGAGCGCTCTGCGAGGTCGGCTTGGTTGATGCAGATTGCATCTACCCAGAGAGGCATCTTCCATGCCGCTTTGCGGAAATACCGAAGAGCGATATCTAAGCTGCGGCCTATGTAAATTGTCTCACCGTTGATCTGAATAGGGACTTGGGAGGTTTGTGGTCCCCAGACGTAGGAGAGCGCGGCGAACTTTGGGAGACTGTCTAAGGAAACCGTGTGCATTCCGCATGAGACATCTGACGTCCCCTGCCCATCAAAGATGTTGAGAAGACGTACTTCTCGAAGTTTGAGGTCGTTGTCGTAAATAGGTAGCGCTTCCATCCCGTTCCGAGACCCCTCAAGTTGGGTGGATGAATGCAGTGGAGTGGCAGTTCTTGTGGACGCCCAATCCATTTCTAGAGGAGAAGCGACTGCTGACCGGTTATGTGATTTTCCGTTCCGGCTGTGGACTCTCTCCAAAGGAGAGGTATCGCGAATGTTTGGCTTCGCTTCATGTCCGGGCTCAACCAGACGACTCTATGCTGCTAATAATTGCCAGCAAAGCCAGTATAACTTGATTGTGTTAGAGTGTGCCGTTAGTTCATGTATTAGGTAGCTAGACGACTTACCTGACGACGAGGTGAGAATGAAACTGGCAACCGTGAACGCAGTTTGCGCATCTCCGCCGATTGCGGTCCATATGATACCAACAAGGCACGAGCTGAGCCACGGGGCAGTTCCAGAGATTGCGATGCGTGTCGTATTCCAGCCCTCGACGAACTCTAGCGCATGACGCCGTTCCTTCCGACGTAGCCGGAACACCCACCGGATCCAGTCGTCGCTGTCACTCAGGAATCGATCCGGGTTCTTGTACGCGTACATCATTTCCTGAAGGACAAAATCATCAAAAGGAACAACAACAGGTCGCGTCGCCGGTGTGTACTGCTCGAGAGATCAGTAACGGCCGGGCAAATGGGAAAGACAGCTTACCGCGAGCACACGAAAAGCCCGCAGACTTTTCAACGAGAAGTAACGCCTGAAGAAGCCGCACATTTCATACTTGTATAGCCGTTGCATCTCTTTGAAGAAGACGTCGTCACTGTAGACTAGATACTTGTTCACCGAAATGGCTGCTTGAAAGCTCTCGTCAGTCGGATAATTTGATCGCAGCGCGCACTGTATCTGTTGCAGGTCGCAACCGTTTGCCCCTGACCTGTAGCAAACCAGGTTCAACGAGCATGTCGGCTTTGCGGTATTGTAGTAGACTGGGCAATTGGCATCGGCATTCGACGCTTGAAACGCCACGGGCCTCTGTTGAAACGCGCCGCCAGCTGTGGTCGCAGATAGACCGGTGCTTGCCGAGTCTTCTGGTAGCATGGAGACGGGAGGTGCCAACCCACTCATGCCACCAGAGGAGGATCTCGGTATTCCTGTTCTCGAATCCTGGAATTCCTGAGGCAGCACCGGTTTCTCCGAGGCGTCTTGGCCCAGCCCTTGGGAAGAGAAAGCACCAACATGGTCCGGCTCTGGCAGAGTGGGGTTGACGTCGACACTTGTCCAGGGCTCGACCTGCAAACTTGATCCATCTTGGTGGACATCTTTCCCGAGCTGGTGGCCAGGGACGGTTGGTGGGAGGCCCCTTGATATGGTCTGATCTGTGGCCTGTTCCGGGGCGTCGGAGGGGCTGTAATCCAGGGAGTCCAACGACGTCCTCGGGGGCGTATCAACTTCTGGAATGGCGCCAAGTTCCTCGGCTCGATCGGGAGTGAGAGGATGACGCTGCTGGTGGTAGGAAGCGATGGACGGGGTGGCTGAGGGGGCTGGTGACCTCGCGAACTGATAATCGAATACGTGCGGTGGTTCAACCGACGGGCGACGGCCAAGTGAGAGGTTGCGACTGCTCTGGGGTCTGCTGTGTTCCAGTCTTCTGGTGAGCGGCCTCTGACCCAGTCTGTCCCTCGAGTCGGCAGGTGGATTCCATCGTGCTGGGACAATCCGTCGCCAAGCCTTGAAGAAAACGCTCTGCGGTTCTTGTTGTTCCCCGTCCATGGCGTCTCGTTATATATATAGCTATATATATATTACCTTGGCTGGAACGATGAAATTGCAGCGGGAGCGGCAATGGGAGTCGAAGAATACCCGACCTTCTGGGTGTATTCCAGGTGCGTGTGTTTTCACCCCTCACGCAAGAGGGAGGCAGGGCATCCAATTGATCCACAGATCATGCAAGATGAATTTTGACCAATCGCGGTGCCGTGTTAACAGGGTTGGGGCGACGCGGCACTGAAACAATCTTGTTGGCAGGGGCCAAAATAATACTGTGTACGGAGTAAATACAAGGAAAGAGCCACACATGCTGGCATCGCTCACTCCTTCCTAGTTCCCAGCGCTGCCGAAGCCCAATCTCGGAAGCACATCCTCGCACAGCGCACGTGCCACCAGTTCCCAGCGCTGAGTTGCATCGTTGCGGTGGATTTTGGGTAGTGGATGTAGTGGACCCCTTCCAGTGAGGGTGGGAAGGGGGAAGTGACGACGGGAGCTGGAGATCATACCATGGACTCATGAGAATACAAAGTTGAAGAGTGAGTGAGTGTAGGTTGGGAGGGTAGAGTTACCTAACACCCACCACTGCAAGGCGAGGCATGAGTCGGGAGCGTGTGTGCCGCTCTCAGGTGTACCTTCGGTGAGCCCTGCTCACCTTGGACTCGGCAGACCAGAGGTGTGTGGTGGGCAGGGCCCATAAGGCTCGAGGCCTGTCTCCCAGTATGACCTAGAAACCCCATTTAGATAGTGCGCAGCTGCGTTCACACACTTTTGCGCATTATTGCCCTCCGCCTTCAGGACGGCCCTCCCATCAGTCATAAACACCCCATGCTCCCAAGGCTGTTGTTTCCCATCAATACCTCGATTTCGATCTGCCAAATGCGTGTTTCTGAACAGGGATTCTCTCCAACTTCTCGCTTTGATCTATTCCAGCGTTCTGTCTATCGTCAATATGCTTTTTGTGTATACCCAACGTCCTCCTGCCTTCGTTCCCAGCCATCATCTTCCAGCCAGATGCTGTCGCGAACCGCGAGGTCCTACACTGCCAGCTAAACAGCCTCCAGCATGCCGTCGAGCTCTTTGAACATGTCCTCTCGCCGCTCCTCCGACTTCTCAACCAACGCCACCAAAGCTTCTGCAGCCTCCTGGGCCTTCCTACCAAGCGCCCTATCTGTTGTAACGATGGCCTTGCTGGCGCATTCAACTTGGCCCGCGACCGAACAGGCGGGCTCACCGGAAGCCAAGCGACTTGCGACCTGCGTTGCACCCTCCTCAAGATAACGGTGGAGCAAGTTCTCGACAGTTGCAGCCCTGAATGTGACATTAGTATTTGGAAACAATGCTATTGTTGACAATCACTGACATTCTTGAGCTCGTCTCCCTCCTTTGTTCTTCCCTATTGTTTTGTTTCCTACTCTCCCACTTGCGTCTTTGATCTTGCAGAAGCAAGATACAGGGAGCTGCAACAAAGTGCACTGCAATATCGAGCCCCGAAAGCGGTGCAGTGGATGAATGGCGGATTCTCTGCAGTCTCGGCGAGTCGAACCGATATTCGTTGCGCAAAGACAACTAACTGCTCTCGCGGAATACCTGCCACGGGAATATGCCAGGAATATTGCGGTGTCGATTGTTCAGCGGGCGTGCATCACTGCTGTTCAGTCTGACCGAACGCGAGAAAATGCGGATTCCCACGACAGCTCTTGGGAAGCTTCCCCGCAGTGGCATGCGTCGAATCTGACACTGACGGTTCGTGTCGAATTCGACACACTTCAATTGCTGCGACGATTTTGCTTCCCGGTCATGCCCGCGAACCGGATCTTGACCCCATTGGACCTCGGGGTCAGCGGTGGGGATCCATTTGGAGTCACGATATACAGCGGTGCTGGTTTCCCACGCCTTGGTGTTGAGAACAAGAAGTTTCTATGCTGGTGATTGGGTCAACCTGCCCCACGCTGGCTTTGCGCAGCAGCGGCAGCAAACCGGCAGCGCACCTCGACAGCGCCCCGACGGCGGCTTGCCTGTCGCAGCTGTTTGGGAAAATATTTAAAAACTGACGATGGTAGGTCGAGGTCGATATTTTTCGAACCAGATTTCCAGATTTAGCGAACAGCCGCCGTGCATGTGCTTGCATCATGAACGACCACCGTCCCGAATCGAACCGTCAAGCCGGGGTTGGTCCCCGCCGTGCGAACAAAACTGCGAAGACCGGCGCCTCGTCCGTGGGCGACTTTGGGCGCTTTGCTTGCCCACTGTTCCCCAGCCCACTGTCCGACCTTTCGCCCGTGTCGAAAACCTGCCATAGCGGATTCCCCGATGTCAGACACATCAAGTCCGTTTTGATCGCCCCCGACGCTCAATTTCCCCCTCGAATTCTAACCGTATTCCTCCAGGGAACACCTGAAAGCCCACCACCAATGCAAGAACTGCCTGCCTCCCGACGGCTCGTTTGACTCGTCCGAAGCCTGCCAACACCCGCTGCATATGACTCCCGCACGAGTCGAGAAGATGAATGGTGTGCCTCGGCGTCGACCTGGCGAGACACCATGTTCGCACTGGGTTCGATTGTTTCGAGAGCTTCGTCCCGGCGAGCCGGTTCCACCGCCGTTTCTGCCGACAGCTCACCACATCGGCGCGATCTGTCGCGACCCGCCGCAGGGCTTTGTCGGCGAACTCCAAACGAGGCTGCAGAGGATGAGGGTCGAGGACGTGGAGAGCGGAGAAGATTTGCAAGCGAAGCAACTGCTGCGGCAGATGCCAATACTTTTGGAGCTTGTTAGCATGTGGGGAATTCACCGCGGATACGGGGCTGCTGAGGGAGCTTCCAACGTCGCTGCGGGGAGCTCGTCTGTCGAAGCGGGCAATGCGGGCGAGCCATTTCACCGCGTCAACTCCAATGAAGCGTGGTGGGTTACGCCGTTTCTGTCCACTGACAACTCATGAACCCAGCATCCGATAACATCGTTCCTGGCCCATTATATATGGCGGAGAGTCTAGTCTTTTTCTCTCTTGTTTTCCTTTTCAACATAGAATGGGGCGAAGTCTCGGTTGTATACGAAATATTTGATCCGAGGAGGGACCACCTCCGATTTGACATTGCGTCCAGAGCGGCCATCCAATGCCAGCCATTCCAAGTGCCCGACATCTCGCCTCCCTCGCCTCCCTCCCTCCCTCCCTCCCGTCACCCTCAGCTGAGATGCAGCGCCGAAAGTGGTCGCCACCATGTGCCAATCAAAATGTATATCATGCATATTTGGTAATACGAGGGGGGTAGGACGATGATTTGACTGGGCGACTGGGTGTGCAATGCTATCGAGATGGCTGCCCGTTCAAGCCAAATGCCAGGTCCATTCGGTGAAGCCAACGACGATAGACAACGACATGGAGCTGCCAAAGGGAGTGGGAATGTCCGAGGTGGCGGCGCATTGAGCAGGCATTGCCTTCCTGACGAGGCAGCCTTCCCCGAACGCTCAGACTTCAAGTGGAAGTTGCCTGGTTGCCTTGTTCCAAAATTCCAAAGTCCCAACGAGACTGGGGCAAAACCGAGCTCTACCAATGACGGGAAGATGCAGCCAAGTCGGGGAAGGCGCAGCCTTGTGGAGTGGGGGGGTGTCTTTGGCACGCTTGGTCCAACGTCAGCTTCGATTGGACAAGGCTCTCGCGGTGCCGGCCTGAGTTTTCCCCTCATCAGGCCCGTTTCTCCCGGAACAAAGCCTCAACTCTTGCGCAATCTGTTCGCCGCGTTGCCCCTTCAACATCCCCTGCCAACCTCCAGGCCAAATAGGCCTCCGTGAAGATTGCGATGCCGGTCTCGAAGTGGCATAACATTTCAGCATCGCGATCCGCGACCGACCGTTTGGGCAAAGCATAAATTAGCGGTCGCGCACGATGGGGACAAACATGGGCGGGACTCGACGGCCGCAGCAGGTAGGGAATCCCAGAGCAATACACACGACGGGACAAGTACTAATATGCCTTCTAATCAGCGTACTACCGAGCAGCTCGAAGACTGGCTATACGTCGATGCAGACGCGAGGAAGCATGCTTGGATGGGACCGACCTCTGAAGTTGAGATTCGCGATTTTCCCGCACATGGGTCGTTCGATGCCCTGCCCCAGACGGCGCACCCTTGGCTGCCAGACCTACTTCCAACCCCGCACGACCTAACTGCCCGCCTGCTGGCCCATCCAGTCCGCCCCTCGCAGAATATCCAGCAAATGAGAAAAGGTCAACAACTGTCCCGACGGCTTGTCCAAGTTATAGATACAGACCATACTCCTCAACACGGTGTGGTATCGGGTGGCATGGAGTCTCGAATATCTCAGATGACTGCCAGGACACTGGGTAGGAAGCAGCGTCTGAGAGTCTCCACCTGCAGATGCCCGCGTTGTCGGAGCACACGAACTCCACGACCACGCAGAACTTCTCATGAAGTACATAGTCACCGGCGAGTACGGCTAGATGTTGGAATGCGCCAAACGGATGTTTCACTCTTGGTGGTGGAGCCGTCTCTTGTATCAAAGGCAAACTATAGTTTCGTCATCCTGAGTGGGGCGAACGACTCCACGCGACTGTCAGGTCCGTCTGCGGGCCGTTCTACGGGCCTCCATATTGAGGACCCTCATACGTTCTTCTGGTCGTTGAACGATCAATCCAAAGGTAACGATTTGCGGTTGGGCAGCCTTGGTGGGCTAGAACGTTTGGCGCGACGCTTGACACATGATTGTGTTGGGCCGTCATCGTCCGGTACCACCGCCGGAGGATCTCTGGTGGCCGGTAGCTCTTCGTTTGGCTTCTCGGAGAGACCAACGGGATCAAGCCCCGGCAGGGCAACACCAGTACCCAAGAGGGGATCAGACGACTATCCCAAGACCTCCAATGGCCCGGATCAGTCTGGGACTAAGAAGCGAGGAAGATTACAAAATGACAAGGATAAGGACCCGGATGAAGATTCGGAGGACGAAGGCGACGACGAAGAGCCGGAGGAGAAGCGTCAACGGTCAACAAATGCGGATGATTTGTTAAGAAAATTCGCCTGTCCGTTCTTCAAATTCGACCCCAAAACGTACGGGGATAAAAGAGTTTGCATGGGGCCTGGGTGGAGATCACTCCATCGAGTCAAGTGCGCACCACCTGCCGAGGCCATTCACGCTACGTCGTGCTATGCTAACGTGGAAATGCTAGGGAACACATACTCCGCAGGCACACAAGACCTCAGTTCCAATGTGAGCGGTGTTTTGACAAGTTCGAAGACCAGGTCTCCTTTCAAGGTCACATTCGGATGAGCGTTCCCTGCGATGTGCGAGAGGGTTTGCCCGACGGTATCAGCAAAACGCAAGAGAAGATGCTCAAAAAGAGAGGCAAAAGGACAGCTACCGAGGTAGAGAAGTGGATTGAGATGTATCAAATCATCTTCCCACACGTGCCTGTCGATCAGATTCCCAGTCCTTGTAAGGGTTCCCGCTTCCTCGTCGATACTTCCGCTAAATGTGCCTCTTTAGTCTACGAATCCGAAGAGATGAAGCTGGTCCTTCCTTCTCTTGACGTCATTCAGCAACACTTGGAGAACCATCTGCCGAAACTAATCAAGGAGAAGATATTCGGCCATGCGGGAGTCTTAGGACTAAACAGCAATCTCACCCCTCAGGTAACCGAGCACATCGTGCGTGGAGCCGTGATGGAAAGCTTCGAGGACCTCTTCAAGCAGACAAGGCATGAACAGGGATTACTTGCGGCGGCGTCGAAAGCGACAGCCACGTCAGAAATATCTGCCTCCATGCTCTCCATCTCCGAACGGGCTCCTGGAGCGGACTACTATGAAGGAATACCATATGGCGGCGATGACTGGTCTGAATTCTTTGGTGATGCGCCACGATCTCTGGAGCCACTATCAGTAGATTCCGCCGGAGATTCTTCGGCATACTCGGGGAGCACCGCGGAGACGTCACGTAAACTCCCTGTTGGCATTCCCTCGAGCAACGGGGAGGAACTGAAGAATGGCGACGCGAGGCCTGAGAGTAGCCATGCGCTCTTTGCGACTGATTTTCTGTCGCCAGGAGCGTGGCAATAATGCTACTTTCAGCAGAAGACCAAGCCTTGGTGGGCCAAAATCCGGCCCGGAGGATCGCCTGGTTATGATCAGATGAGGGCGGTTGAGCCCGGGATGACCTACTCGGCGTATCATGGGTGTTTGACAGTGTCCGCTGCGGCGTGATTCGACCAAGGTTTGTTCCCTTTGCCAATGATACAGGGTCAAAGGCCGCGTCTGAACAACTGCGGGAGCATCCCTTAAGTGGTTGAGTCAGAGGCTAGGATTCGCTTCGCGAGTGGATGGCTCGAGTGTGTCCTTGGAGGGCTGCTATCGTTTAGCGGCTCCTTCCAGGCGGTCGGCCGCCTCTTCGCGGAAGGAGAACATAATATCGGTCGGACGTGACTCCTCGCAGTCGTTTAACGGCTATGTGGTCCGCAAACTCTTTCCCATGCGTTGTTCGCGTTGATTCGCGGGCTAGCTTCGATGGTCGACATTTCGCCTGCTTCTTGCCGTTTGGCAGCTATGGCTTGGTTTTACTACTGGCATTGGTTTGCGCTAGTTTGATTCTGCTCAGAGCGCGAGAGGGCACCATGCAAAAGGCCTGCTCATGACATGCGTTTTGATTCTGGAGACTCGGAATGCCTTGCGGCGGCATTTGCTCCCCAGAAACCGTCATCTACCGAGTCTGTCCTTGCGTCAACCTTCATACTCAACCCTTTGATGGCCTCTCCCCTTGTCGGTATTTTCAGCCGACACTAGAGGTGCAGCTGTGAGTTTGAAGGGTATGTTCGACTGGGCTCGGGAAGCAGGAAACCAAAAGCTGTTTGTTTCGCCTCTTGGTAGGCGCTTCAAAATAGGTTGGAAGGCATGCGGGAGTGGTAACCTCTCAATTTGGAGGAGCTTCGATGACTAGGTCTGATGGGCCGGTTGTCTCGCCCAGTCAGGTTACTACTACCCAACAATCGTTATAAACCCCGAAATCTCATTGCTTGGTTGGACTTTATTCCAGGGATCATATTTCCCTTTCATCGGGGCTGCGAGAGCAGGTGGAAATTGGCCAGAATCAACAGTTGACTTGGGCATCACTATGGCTTCACAGCTATTGAATGGCGGTGGACTTGCTCTCGGCGGCGGGGCGACGCGCTTTGACACGGAAGCCGAGGGAGTGTGCGCGCTGTCGAAATGTCTCGACTCTCACGAGTCTCACATCGCGTCGATGATCCTACCAGGCATTCCAGGGGCGCGTCACACATCCCCCTTCCCAACGCGACACGGCTATTTTACCTATTTAGATCCCTTGAAAATCCCCCTTCGCTGTTCTCTGATGGCCCTTTGAAAACGCAATACAAGTCCCTGCTTTTAGCGTCACTTTCTTGCCATTTACAAGTATCTACCTTACCTAAGGTAGCCATACTCCAAGATGAAACTCGGACCATCATCCCTCGTCCCCATAACAGCCGTCCTGCTCTTCGGCCTGGCCGCCGCCGTGCCAGCTCCGGCTCCAACGACCCTTTCCGATGGTTCTATGCACGTGGTCCCTGCGAGCTGCAACGAAGACTGCCTCCTGAAGCTCATTCGGTTTCGCGAGGAAGCCAACGTCGACTGGCTGATGGCTTTGCCGTTTTGCTCGTCTGTTCTTCTGGAGGCACCGGCCGCGTCAGCGACAGCAGCGGCAACGGCGGCAGCGCAGGATACAATGGGGAGCGGAGAAAGAGTCGCTGCTGTCTTGACTAGCGGGTATGGATCTAGTTCGGATCCAAGTCAAAGTCCAAGTCCAAGTCTGGGACCAGGGCGAGAAGCAGAAGATGATACGACAACGACGACGAGGACGACGATTACCTATACCGCCACTACGACCGTTACGGTTTTCCCTTTTGGTGATGATGATGACGCTGGTTACGATGTCGATCCTTCTCCTTCTTCTTCCACTACTTCTTCTTCTCTCCCCGATCGGAGAAGGGGTTATTACTACGGTGTTGCTGCTGCTGGCGAATGGGATCGTGATCATGATCATGGGAGGAGCTATTCCCCTTTTCCTTCTCGCATTCTCAACGGCGACGGCAGCGACACTAAAGGGCACGAGCACGGGCACGAGCGCAATGAGAAATACAAACACGCACACGCAAAAGGGGCATGCGCAGCAGCAGCCCTCGCCAGGGAACAACACCAACAACAGCCACCCATCCCATGGCAAGACAGATGGTACCGCCATATCGACACCGATGAGATCCGTAGGGCGTGTCGGAGGGTGCTTCCCCATCTGGACTTGACTGCTATCCACGCGATGGAGACTACTGTTG
>Ga0247769_1000508_pt1 | contig 10447 bp, 6 predicted proteins | sample UWRJL166409R6_FD_179942 | JGI IMG/M metagenome (GOLD analysis project Ga0247769, IMG submission 179942) | Plant litter microbial communities from Arlington Agricultural Research Station in Wisconsin, United States - UWRJ-L166-409R-6 | ecosystem: Environmental > Terrestrial > Plant litter >... | reverse complement strand
CCCCCCTGTCCGCGTCTACCTCCTCATGCGCTATCCAGCCCGGCTATACCTCCACGTGGGGAGGGAATGTTTCAAGTCCGCCCCCTCTCTCTTGGAATCAGCGCAACTTTCGAAGTGTGGCAGTTGAGCCCCAAAGACACACATCATCCCGCAACCACGTGCTCTAGGCCGCCGATCTGCTCCGCCCACCTACTCCTGCTCTCGCCGCTTAATGCTCGCTGTTCTCAAAATTATCCAGCCACGGGACTCCGGCTCGCAGTCGGCTGTACCAATGTCCCCGTCCTTACTTACTCAACTGTACATAATTTCCTGTAAAAAGGCAAAAGCCCGGTCAGAATCGCCTCCGACATACCCTCGAATACACAGGTCAGCCCTCCGAGAGCACTTACCAGGAAACTGCCCTTGTTTTCCGTGAAGCTTGCCTATCCACCACTCATTGTCGTTTCCCGTCCGCGATACGATCTCGATGAGGTCACCCGCCCTGAAGCTCAGATCTCCCTCGGCCTGTGCCGAGTAGTCGTACAGCGCCGTAACCGTCTCAACTGCCGGCTGGGCGCTCAGTCTGCTCGGCTTCGGTTTTGGCGGCGGCGGCTTCGACTTGGCAGCAACCGCTGCTGCTAAAGACGACACCTTTGGACTGCTGCCTAGCCCGGGTGAGACGGGGGCTGCCAGCGACGGTGTCTTTCCGCTGCTGAAAGCCGCGGAGACGGGAGCTGCCAACGACGGCGTCTTTCCGCTGCCTAGGGCCGGCGAGACAGGCCCAGCGGTGTAGGGGGGAGGCGGTTGTTCGCCATCGGTTTCGCGTTGCCAGCCGGGGCGAGGCGATAACGAGTCTGTCGAAGGGGCCGAGGACGAGGACGGGCCTGCCGTAAGCAAGCCGGCGGGCTTGGTCCCTTCCAGCGCAGGTTTCGGGCCGTACTTTGGCGGCCGCTTCATGCCTGTGGTCTTGAACTTGACAATGGACAGCTTCTCGGCCTGCTCTTGGATATCCCCGCGCTTCTTGTGGAAGGCTTCCTCAATGTCTAGCGTCAAATCGAAATAGCCGATATCGCAGGATTGCATCTTCTCGTGCAGCGTGTAAAAGATGTTGAGCTGCATATAGTAGAACGACTGGAAGAGTGGCTGGATGAACTCGCGCTCGAGGGCGAAGAGCTTAGGGAGCTCCTCCTTGAGCAGGTCGTTGAAGTAGTTGAACTCCTGGGTGGACTGCTCCAGTTCCGTCTCGGCCTTCCATGTGGCCTTCTCATCCTTGGCCGTCTTGTCCTTCTTCTCCTGGAGCTTCTTGAGCGTGGCGCGGTGGCGGTCATAGTCCAGCTGCTTGTGGTCGCGCTTAGTGGCCGTCTTTCGGATCACCTTGATGACGTCGAGGAGCTCGTTCGCTGGCCGGATCACCCTACTGTCGATCATCTCGAGTTCCGGAGCCAGTGTCTCCTGGAGCTCCTTGACGACGGCCTCGTACTCCTCGCAGGCGCGGATGCCTTCTATGTTTCCCTGCACCTCGAGCGACATGGGGTCCGACATACGGCCGCTGATGGGCTTGTATATCTCAGCCACGGCCTTGGAGAACTCGATCTGGTGCTGGAGCATGCCGTTGATGGCGTCGAAGTACTTTTTGCTCTCATCGTGGAGGTGCTTCGTCTCGGCCTCCAGCTCTTGGAATCTCCTCTCGGCGTCGGAATACACGGGGTCCTTGGTATGTTCACCGATATTGAACTTTGCCCGGAACTGCTGGGGCGCCTGGTGGTTCGCGACGGGGGCAGAGGGGGAGCCCCTGGGAGTCAGCGACAGACGAACTTGGCAGATTTCTCAAAGGTTGTGCGGGGAGGTGCCTTACCCGGATGACGCTTTTTTGCAACCCCTTGAAGCTCATTATTTCTAAATATCCCGCTATGAATGTCTAGAGAACTGTGACTGCGATTGGGAGTGTTTTCCGAGGAAGCCGATGTAGTCTCTGTTGCGCTGTGGCTAGGCGCGCAAACTCGGGTGGTGGTTGTGAGGGGCAGGCCGCCTTTAGACCAAAATTCAAGGTGACGATTTCCAGGGGGCGGAGCCTGGCTTGGCGATGACGAGTGGCGTACACGAAGCACACCAGTACTCCGTACACAGTACCGAACTGCTGAGAATGCACTGCCTCTACTTCGTAGTATTGTTGTTGCCTTGCTTCCCGCAAAACCTGGGTATGAGCCAAAAGAAATAAAACCAAGAGAGTCCTTGGGAAAATGCCCTGGATAATCGAAGAGTAAGTATTACGGCAATGCGGCTAACAGGACTACGGGTGCCATGGTTTGTTTCAATTCAATGGAAGTGGTGGCATTCTGGGTGCGGGATGCAAACCCCAGATCAAAAATGTCCAGGTCAGCCCTCTCAGCTGAGCCAACCCCTGTGACGTCGGGGCCCACTTTTACTAACTGCCGCAGACACACCAGAGTTGAGAGTGCCGCACTTCCTGAACAGAGCTGAGAGGCCCTCAGCATGCACTTGGGGGATCTGTATATGAAGCATCTCTCTCTCAGTGATTCCGACTCCGTCCTTTAGCCTCTTTAGGCTTTTGAATTCCAGAAGATGGCAAGCTGCAAACCGCAAACTGCAAAGCTGCCCGAGTGTTGGTATTGAAAAGATTGAAAAGACCATCCGTTTCCGGACTCAGGCTTGAGACATTCCCCGCTGCGCTTTCTATAAAGTGTTCAGACGAATTGCTGCTGCCGTCTTGGAGCGATTAGACTTTGTAACACCACAACTTGTCTAGTAAGCAGTCTCTACTGGTGACTCGAGGTCAATAAGACAGCCGAAGCTTCCTTGCTTCTCTCGGCCTTCTAGTGCGATACATTTGTCTGGCGCGAGGGCGGGGTAAAGATCCGATGATGGCAGTCTCTCTCAACTGTGTCGGCAGGGCCGAACATCTCGACTCCGTGCCTTCGACAGTCTTAAATGTGTCCAGTAACCAGTTTGGCAAATGAAGACGATATCCCCTAAAGATCACCTTATTTGCTAGATTTATATTTACATCACGTGTGCGATTCGAGGGAAATCTCTGTTTGTCCTCAGGAAATCAAAGACAACCAGGACGGGTTGAGCACGCACGCACCACCAACGACCAAGGTGGACGGTGGAGACAAAGCATTCTCATTGGCCAAAAGCCTATCACCGATGTCTCCGACTGAGCTCCGCGCCTTTTCGGTCTAAAGTCACGGCCGCATTCCATTCCGACCGTCGAATTTTCTGTCCCCTCGCTCCCTCCGCAACCATCCGTCCCAATTCCCCTCTCGACCATGGCCAACATCGCGCCATCAGTCCTGAGGCAGGCATCGCGTCTGGCATCTAAATCGACGGTTTCGGCTTCGGTTTCGTCTGCCTCTCGACGCAAAGTACCAGCTCTCGCACGAGTGGCGATTGCTTCCTCCAGAACCTACGTCACCGAGACGAAGCGGGATAATGCCCAGGTGCAGGTAGAGACAGCCATCCGCCTCGACAAGAAGGAGCTGGAGAAGGCCGGCCTGTCGATTAGTGCACAGGATGGCTCCAACACACAACATGTCAGCCCTATGGCTGGTAAGTAACGGCTTTGTTGCTAATCTCGCCTCGCCCCTCCGCTAATGCCTTCCTCTCCTAGACGTCCTCAAACAAGCGACCGTGATGGATGAGGGCCAGCGCCCAATCTACCTTGACATGCAAGCCACCACCCCTGTCGATCCTCGAGTTCTGGATGCCATGATGCCCTTCTACACCGGCTTCTACGGCAACCCGCACTCTCGGACGCACGCGTATGGGTGGGAGAGCGAGAAGGCCGTTGAGGAGGCCCGCGAGCACATCGCTGCTCTGATCGGCGCCGACCCCAAGGAGATCATCTTCACGAGCGGCGCCACGGAGAGCAACAACATGAGCATCAAGGGCGTAGCAAGATTCTTCGGCCGGTCTGGAAAGAAGAAGCACGTCGTCACCAGCCAGACAGAGCACAAGTGCGTGCTGGACAGCTGTAGGCATTTGCAAGACGAAGGCTTCGAGGTTACGTATCTGCCGGTGCAGCACAACGGCTTGATCGATCTCGAAAAACTCAAGGAGGCCATCCGACCGGACACGGCCCTGGTGAGCATCATGGCGGTCAACAACGAGATCGGTGTTATCCAGCCGCTCGAGGAGATTGGAAAGATTTGCCGCGAGAAGAAGGTATTCTTTCACACCGATGCTGCGCAAGCGGTAGGGAAGATCCCGATGGACGTCAATGCCATGAACATTGACTTGATGTCCATCTCCTCTCACAAGATCTATGGGCCCAAGGGCATCGGTGCGTGCTTCGTACGTCGCCGACCCAGGGTTAGACTGGACCCCATCATCAGCGGAGGCGGTCAGGAGAGGGGACTCCGCAGCGGCACGCTGGCACCTCCTCTTGTTGTCGGGTTCGGAGAGGCGTGCCGCATCGCCAAGGAGGAGCTTCAGGTACGTTTGAGAGTTCTCCTTTCGCAGATGTTACTCGTTCCTGTGATGATTTGCTCCTCATGCATGGCTTTCTGAAGTCTCGTGACACAGACCATCGTGTTGATGTACAGCGTCTTCTCTGATTTTGCTCCATCAGCGTTGATGTTGGCCATTCGCTCTATTGGGTCGGATGCTAACTCCTTGACAGTATGATTCGAAGCGGGTCAAGTTCCTCTCGGATCGGCTGCTCAAGGGCCTCTTGTCCATGGAGCATACTAGCCAGAACGGTGATCCAGAGCATTTTTATCCTGGCTGCGTCAACGTGTCGTTCGCGTACGTCGAGGGCGAGTCGCTACTCATGGCGCTCAAGGACATCGCCCTATCTTCGGGCAGTGCCTGCACATCAGCCTCCCTCGAGCCGAGCTATGTGTTGAGGGCCCTCGGCAACAGCGACGAGAGCGCACACTCGAGCATCCGTTTCGGCATTGGCCGGTTCACGACGGAGCAGGAGATTGACTACGTCCTCAAGGCCGTGACGGAGCGCGTCGGATTCCTCCGAGAGCTGAGCCCCCTGTGGGAGCTGGTGCAGGAAGGCGTCGACCTCAACACGATTGAGTGGAGCCAGCACTGAGCGGCTCTCTGGCGTGGGTTATGAAAAGTCGAGGCATACATATTGGCAGGCAAGGGAAACGGCGCAATGATTACTGACTCGTATGGCTCCGAGGTTAGGAGGCATGTGTATATTACGTGTAAGTACTTTACCTGTGGGTTTCTCAGAATGATACCAAAGCGGAGGGAGGCAATGGCAACGCGCCATCCTGATTTCAGTCTCACGAGGGCGTTCACAGGCCCCGGGGTGGAAATACGCTGTATGTTGATGGACAGTTGGTAGCACAGTATATCCATTGACGAGGGTTGATGAAACGCATCAGGATTGTGGCACTAGAATTTCTACACACCGGTTGTGTAACTCCATTGTGCTGCGTTCGACCTTGGGTTGGCGTATTCTAGTCTGTTCCTGAAACACGAGGCTTGGGACAAGACCGAACGATCCCTTGTCCTCTCGGATAGTCCATCTCCGAGACGAGACCTGAAATACAGAATCGGTAAGGCAGGTAACCGATATGGAAATGGAACCTGTCTGTGTCTCTGCTGGAGGTGTGGCATGGTAGTGCCTTTGATGCCACGTGGTAGGTTAGGATCCTATCTACCTTATATGCCTAGGTTGTTACACAGAAGATGTCGAATGTAGAATAAGATGGACAAGGTAGAGAGGGAAGTAGGTGGTTAGACGAGGCGGGTTTGCGGCGTGAAGCTGTAGGGTTCCTTCCTGAGCGATGCGTATTGGACGAGCTACCATAGGTAAGGAGGTCGGGTGTGTTGCACGTGGCATATGGCACACGGCGCATTGGGGGGCACAGGTTTATTTATTGTACAATACATACCTTTACCAAAGGTATGTATTTATTTTGGTGTTCATGATGGGTTTTATGTGTTTTATGAATTTCTTTTGGGGTGGTAGGGGAGATATAGTAGTAAGTGAGTGAGTGAGTGAGTGAGTGAGTGAGGCTGTGAGGCTGGGAGGAGTGAGGCGTAGCAGGTAAGGTAATATGAGGTAAGGTTAGTACGGGTCAGAATAGGTAGTCTTTTACACTGAAGATGAATTGAATAGGCGCCTTAGGTGCCCTGGGGGTTGTAATTAAGGTAAGATATCTTTGGGTGGAATGAGGTGTAAGGCGAGGCGGGGGGGCTGGGGGAGTATTAGGATGGATCCTTTTGATTTGTAGGTAGGCAGGTAAGAGAAGGTAAGGTAGAGGTGAATGGTCGATGGACTGTGCTGTTATGTTGAGAAGACAAGGTAGGTAGGGTAGGTAGGAGGTCTCTTGAGTGTTTAGTTCTTCCCGTTGCCTGGGGTTGGTTGACATAATGTGATGTGACGGTGAGGTTTGAAATCAGGTTGATACGGGACTATCTAGGTAGACAGAGAGGTATGAATTCTTTTTAGTACCTTGGGTGGGTAGGTAGGTCGGTAGGTGAGTGGGTTTTATTTCAACTCTCAGCGAGATGGAACTATCGCTGAGAGAAAAAAATTGGGTCACTCACTCTTTGCTTCAAGAGTTTGAGGGAGGTGGTTGTCAACTTCGATGTGAGGTTTGATTACCTTCCTGGATCTCCATTCTGAGGAGAGAGGATGAGCGGGCCAGGTGCTGTTTGAGCGACCTTGGTTTGGTCCCTTGACCTGGATGAGGTAGGATAACGCCATTGCCTGCCTCTAGGCCACTACCTCGAGCATTCCAGGAATGAATCCGAGAGGACTGGAGGTACCTAATTGCTTGAAGAAAGCCATTTCGTTTGCATGAGTTAGCATTCGCAGTCGCAGGCGCAACAAAACGCTACTTGCCTCTCACCAATCTCATTTGGAAGTGCTTGTTAACTGGAGAGAAGCAAATTGCGACGAAACGGCTCTGTCAGGAGGCAAGAACGGGTATCAATTGTTTCTGTGGGAAGTGGGCAACGGCGGGGTTGAGATGGGAACACCACAGAACAGAAAGGCGCGATCACGACGCTGCAGATTCCCGCCGCATATCGAACAGACCGCGAAGCCAAAAAAATGCAACCAAGACTGCGGTTGCAAGGCTGCATCCGCTCCTGCATATTTTGGTATCACGTAGAGTAAAGCATGTGATGCTGCAGGCTGCGTGCCTTCCAAGTAGTGTTTGGTCGCGGGCGATGGCTGCAATGGCGTGCAATGGCTATGATGTCAGAGGTCTCCCGCGATCTTTGTGCCCCTGCAAGCTCCGCCCCTGACCCCTGCACTTCCCCCTATGACATCATTCCCGTCATTGCCATCCGAAGTAAACCGCAAGAACAACACCGTGTGATATGACACTTTCTTTCCTAGTGGAGTGGCCGAATGGTGTGGATGGCAGGAGGGACGACACGAATCTTCCAATTGCGCAGGAGGACACGCGGTCTCCTCTCCCCTCTCTCATGGATATAAGAACCAAGAAAGATCTGGACCGAACTATCCAATTTTCCTCTTCTCAACATCACAACACCACATCACAAATCATCTTCCTCCTTTCTACAATAAACTCACAACTCCAAGACAAATATCATCAATCAACACAAGCAACACCCTCATCAACTTCAACTACTCCATCATCATGTCTGACAACAACACTTCCACTCTCCAGTCGTACGTCGACACTGCTACTGGCGCAGTCCAGAGTGTAGTCGGCTCCGTCCTTGGTAGCTCCGGCGACAAGGTTCGTTCACTCCTTGAGATTGCCGACACCTTTGAGAGGTCATAGTGCTAACGTACGTGTGTTCGAATCCAGGCACAGGGAGACGCCAAGCAGAAGAAGGCCGACGCCGAGTATGATGCATCACACGCCACCGTGAAGCTTCCCGGCCTGACGGCTTCGTCCGCCGGTGCCGTCACCAAGGATCACCCGGACCGCGCAGCTGGATCCTACAACCAGACGGCCGGCTCGGCTAAGGAGTTTGTCGGCGGACTCGTCGGTTCAGAGGTATGTGGGAGAAGAATGCCCAAGACCGTGTCGGCAATTCACTAACAGGCATCGTGTTTGCAGAACCTGAAGCAATCCGGACGTCAGCAGAACCTTGAGGGACAGGAGCAGGAGGCTCGTGGCCAGATTAGCGACTTCGCCTCTGGGGCAGCTGATCGGGTTGCAGGCACCGTCGGAGGTGCCGTCGCAGGCTTGACGGGAGACCGCACCAAGGAGGCCGAGTATCAGCATCAGCATGACACCGGCAAGACGCAGCAGCGGGGTGCTGAGCACGACATCCAGAAGCAAGCCGAGGTTCAGAAGTAAATGGTCGTGGTGGATGACATGGCTTTTCTCTGTTGTCTCGGTGAACCCTGAATGGTGGAACAATTGATACCCTGGACAAGACATGGATGGAACAGGAGGGAGGTCCCTGAGGACTTGGGGATGTAGAGAGCATTAGTCCTTACCTTAGCTAACAAGAAATTGCATTGGTTTACCCTCCGAAACCCATCCACATGGCTCGGGTTAGCTGCTTCACACGTAGGACTTCGCATTATCTTGAGCATTGTTTGGAATGTAGCTTGCTCGCCTGGGAGGTGTTTGCTATGGATGTTTCGGGTTAGCTGCGAGCACTGAACAATACGTCTGCTCGCACCAAAAGTAAAGGGTAGGTAGGTGACGGTTGCTCTAAGTGATGGTTGTCTCTAAGCTGGTCAATGGTATCATAAGCTGCAGAACGATACGTTCTGATGGCCATGGCGGCGGCCCGACCCTGTAGGTTTGAAGCACAGAACACCATAATTTGCAGATGGACAAACATGCACCAGACAAACATCTCAATGCTAGGGTCGGCAGCGGGATATCTGCAACACCACGGCAGCGAGAGGTGGTAGGTGACTCGACGAGACATGCAGCGGTCGACTCAAACTGGCGAACGCATGAACGCAGAAGCGCCGGGAGGAGAAAGCAAGAGCTGGATGCATGGTCTCTCGTGTGAGGCCCAATGCTGCTCTTTCCTCCCTCCGAACCTGGAAGTCCCGGCAGTTGAACACGGTATGGGAATTGACCAACAGGTAAAACACGCGACCTAAGCGACGGGACCTTTCGATAGCTTCAGATTCCACTCGAGGTGATCGCATGTCGATAACCTGGAAAGGAGGTGTCCCGACCCGGTTCGTGTGTCAGCGCTGTGTGCGTGTGTGATTATCTGTAGCCTTGGGCATAGGGACCTGAGGCAAGGACGGGGATGGGAGGTGATGAAGTCGACGTTGATGATTTCTCAGCATTTCGGTATCTTGGCATTCTGAGCATCTCAGGCATCAAGCGCAGGTACGAAGTACGGGTGCAGGTGCAGGTGTAGGCGCAGGTGGTTAGGTGGACGTGTTACAGCGGGGATCGAGAGTGGGTCCCCCGCTCTTAGATCCGCTCCCGCAGCGCATCGCAGCAGAGAACCAACCCCGCTGCGCACCGAAGACACAAGTACACCGCAGATGCCGGCGTTGCACCTGAATGGGAGGAGCTCTGAGAGCGTGGTTTCCGCCATGTCGTGCTGCGGCAAGTCATGCTTCGGGACATGGAGTTGAGCCTCAGCGTTCCTGGATATGAGGTGTCACCATTTCACGGTTGCACAAGAACTCTTTTCCGCCGGTTCACCCGCATCCAATCCTCTAGGAGCTTCCCGGCTCAGCTAAGGCTGGCTCGCTCCTCGCACTGGACCTGGAGCTGAACATGGCAGGCAACGCGCTGCGCATGCAAAACGAATACCTCGCCCCACGCCCAGTCTTCCGACGCGGTGCCTTGTGTCTCCCCCCGATCTTTCTCGGAGAAAAAAAATAAAAAGGGGGGAGACACCTAGTCAGGGTGGATGGCGAGGATGGATACCTGGACGCCTCAGAGCTGCCACCTCGAAGCAATTCGCCGTTGCAGCCCCCAGTCAGCCTAACCTTTTACCTGCTTAATAACTTCCCACACGCCCCCCTCCCCCCTCTTCCCTCCCTCCACGCCCAAAGGGGTGTATACTGGATGCTGTTAAGGTTGAGGGTTGTCGAAGCTGTTGGAGGCGGGCCGCCCTTCGCCCTACGCTTCGCCGTACGAAGTACCGTGACCGACTGGTCGAAGAGGACGAAAAGGGTGGGGGAAGGGGGCCGGACGGTTGTGGATCTCCGTACGAATACTTCGTACCGAGAAAAGGGCACACACGATTCGTTCTCCGACGTCCTCGGCGTCGTGTTCCCGTCGATTTGCATTTTCCACGCTGGGCAGGTATGAGCAGTAGGAACGTTGCTCTTGGTTGGTGGTGGTGGTGTTGAGGCGATCTAAAATGCCCGGTGTGGCATATATTCCGACCGGGAACTTCAAGGAGTACGAGCAAAGGTAACCCAAAGAAGGTCACGTCGACGGTTTTATCACCAAGTCCCTCACCGGGATAGATACAGGAAAGTGTCAGATCTTTTGGCGAGTCCGCCAACGGCTGTGGAACGAGGAGCTCGGTACGGGACGGCACGACATCCATGGATGAT
>Ga0247769_1000507_pt1 | contig 10449 bp, 3 predicted proteins | sample UWRJL166409R6_FD_179942 | JGI IMG/M metagenome (GOLD analysis project Ga0247769, IMG submission 179942) | Plant litter microbial communities from Arlington Agricultural Research Station in Wisconsin, United States - UWRJ-L166-409R-6 | ecosystem: Environmental > Terrestrial > Plant litter >... | reverse complement strand
GTACAACTCCAACACGGGTTTCTCCTTCCCATAAAACCACATAAGTACACCGTCCTATTATTGTCCCACCTCACTTCCATTAAAATTTTATGTCACACCCCTGCCGTGACCGTCAGAGTTGTATTGGTAATTATCGTCATTTGGCTGCTCGACGAACATAAAGATGAATACCTACCTCCTGCGCGTCTGGAGCTTATGGCCATTGCGACCACTCATCAACACCGGTCGGGTTTCCGGTGGAGAAATCGGTGTCCAAGTCCTCCGCCCGCTTGGCACCTACTAGTTACCGAACCCGAGTGCGGGTCGCCAAGGCATTGCGATCCTTCTGATCCCGGGCCCGGCGTTGGCGATGGCGACAGCTTCACCTGCATTCGGGCAACCTTGAGCCTCCAGGCAGCGATTTCCGTCCCAAGCTGCTATCACTCCATCAGAAACCCAGCGATGCGGTCAGGCACTTCTCTGGTTTGCCTCGCCTAAACAAATCACGGCTTTTGGCGGGCGCTGGGCTGACCGAAGCGGCTGCAGTTACGACCGTCAGATCGACTACCGTTTTCGGGCTCTGCGGCCGCCAGTAGGACGCCACGCTCCGTGCCGAGCATCTTGATGCAAGGCACTTGCACGGACAACACTGGAGTCGGCTGGCAATTTTATTTGTTCGTCGACCTCCCTGTCCGACGTGCAAGCTCTCTTCTCTGCCTGTTGTAATTTTCTGCCACGCTCCTCTGAGGTCTATCACAATTCGTTCTCCCTGACGCTCTCTTCGATCAACTGCAATTGTTTCACTTGGAAAGGCCCGACGGCGCGTGCTGCAGCGCTGATCGCCTTCCACCTGGTCCCGTTGTCTTTGGCCCACTACGATCCCCTCAGGGACTTCTGCAGGAGGTGGGGGCATCAAACCGCCGTGGTGGACAACAGGCTGTACATCGAGGAGGATGGGGGAACTGGAAGCCGTTTAACAACGAGTCTAGTGACTTCCCAAGTAGGTCTTCTTCTGAGCCGAGATGCGAGACGCGAGTTGACAGGAATATATCATTTCTTCATCTACAGTGACCTTGACTCGCAGACGGAGCGAATCTCGACATTGCGTTCGAACTTGTCAAAGGACGCGAGCGACCCTGTTGTCGCTGGAGGGGCGTTGTGGGAGGATTCCATCAAACAAGCGGGTGTTCCTGTTCGACGGAGACACTTTCGGCATCCCCATACCTTTTACCTTGTACAGCTACGACATTCTCAAGGACAAGTGGGGGCCGTTCGGCGAGCCGCAACAATCATCCATCATCCCGATCAGTTATGGCGCCGGCGTGTCAGTTTCGGACCGGGGCGAGGCGTACTACTAAAGCAGGCGTCAGAAAGGCTAGTCAAGTACCACATGGACGCGAACAGATGGACGAATCTTGCCGGACCCGACAACGTCCCGAGGGGCGGAGAGTTCGATGGCGTATATTCCTGCTGGCAACGACGGCATGCTGGTCTACTTTGGCGGCATCCAGGATCCGGACAAGAATGGGACGGCATCTATCCCGCAGCCCCTGGACCAGATCTTTCTGTTCGACATTGGCAGCTCCAAGTGGTACAAGCAGCGCACGACGGGACGAACGCCGGAGAAGCGACTCACAACGTACGCGTGTGATGCTGAGCTGGTTGGCGGCCAACACAACATCGACCTTGGCAGACAGAACCCCGAGGGTGACATTTGGGCGCCGTACAAACCGAGCCTCACGACCTATGTCGTTCCCACTGAGATCATCACAGCTGTCGGAGGCGAGAGAACTGGCGGTGCTAAGGTGGTGGCACCCTCGGCGGGGTTTGACACTCACGAGCTGTCCGTCTTGATGACAAGGAAAGCTGCCAACCCCACCCGTACGGCTACCCGGGATGTCAACATTGCGACTGCGACTGCCGCCCCGAACGAGAAGGCATCTTTGAGCGCCGGAGCCATTGCAGGCATTGCTGTTGGAGTCGGAGTCGCGGTGATCCTTGTTCTCGCCGGTTGCTGCATGCATCTTCATCAGTCGGCGGAGAAGACACTACAGCAACCCAAGAATGTCAGTAAGCGCGGTCCCACCCCCTACATGGAGTCCTGTGAGTCCAATGACTCCCGACATGCAGCAAGCCTTCTCCCCAGACCCGAACAAAGACGAGCACGGATTCCCCTCACCGGCATATACGATACCAGCCGAGCTGAACACGATGCCTGCTGAGATGGATTCACCGTACCATGCAGAAATGGAATCACAGTATCGTGTGGAACTGGGGGCACCCATCAGCCCCAGCGCTCCTCCATCGGCACAAAAGGGGTCCAAGTGAAGGGATGCATGAAGTGGGGGAGGTGGAGTGTTTCCCCTTGTGATGGGCCTTGTTCTTCTCTGGGTTCTTGTCTTGGATATCATACGTGATTCTTGCTGCCTAAACTTAACGTCTTTCTTGTGGTGTTTGGAGATAGATAATGCACTTAATCCCCCCACATCTGGTATAGCTGAATGAGAATTTCGAGATACGAATTCGGCTCTAAGGCTTAGTTATAGCCAGAGTTGCTTCTCCATCTACCTCCCCAGTCATTGCGCTACTCAAAACTTATTTTACACGACGTCGTGTCCAGCATCACGCTGTGAAATTTACTGATGTCGGTGCATGTTCCAACCTTCATGACCTGAGTCTTGCTACCAGTGTCGCAGTTGTTGCCAGAATAGATCACAACTAGAAATTTGCGGGTCATTGTCAGCCGTGCTGAACATCTGACACATACCCACACGAGAGGGCAGTGGAGGAGGAGGGGCATGGTCTCTTACGGTCGCCGCAAAGCTGGTATACGACCTCGGCATAGTCATCCTCCAGGAACCAGCATCCTGTCCAAGAAATGTCCCGGTCCGTGGGATTGACACTGCATTTACTGGTGCCGCCCTTTTTCGCACCGTACGTGCGAATCACGGCGCCTAGGGTGTTCTTTGGCGGGTCGGGTGCCTTGCCTCCGACGGCAGACAAGGAGGTATCGGGCTCGACGACGGCGGGGTTGACCACTAGGACAGCTTCGGCAGGCGAGAGGGGAAGGTTGATGATGATTTGATCGATGGGGGTTGCGTAGACGCCGATGGAGCCCCAAAGAGTGGTGGCAACGGTAGCGACAAACACCAGGTTGCGGATCATGTTGTGTGGCTTTTTTCTGAGATGGACAGTTGACTGTAGCGGGAGCGTGGTGGTTGTGGATGGGAAGGGCAGATGGGCTCTCGGGCGTTCCACATGCCCCTCTTTATGCACCACAGCCTGACAGAGAGTGGAAAGACACATGTGAATGCTTGCCTATCATTTGAAAGTCTTCACAGGATCAGATGCACGGTTCGGCTTTGGCTTGGTATGATGTTGAGAGTCTTGGCACATCATTGGCTCACCAGTGACGATACTGCATGCGGGCTTCGGGGTCTGCCTGGTGGCCGGCTGAGGGCTTAGCGAGCTGTCTGGTTGAAGCGATCCTAGCACAAGACAAAGGCTTGGGAGCGACATGATTTGGGAGGAGATACGCCAACATACGTAGGGAGGGGTTGTTGTGAGGAAGGAAAGAGCCCTGGCGATAATACTTGGGCTGCTAGAGCACGAGCAAGGAGACGCACTTCAGAGTTTGCAGAAGGTGGTCTGTACCTGTAGGTAAAGGAGGGTGTTCAAGCTCCAAAGCAGAACCTGAAATGACAGCAAAACATCATCAACTCTTCTGACATACGTCTTCACCTCAGTGCTTCAGACAGTTCCCCGCCTCCACGAAACACCACGAAGTCTTTCGAGAAATCCCGGGGCCGACCAGCAGGTCTAGAACCAAGGAGGCTCTCAGTTTGTCTGCAGCCACATGCGAGGCTTCGGACTTGCTCTGCCGTCTCTGGCGGATGTTGCCACAGCCAACCCTGCTGACAACACACCCCTCGGTCCATTTACTCCGGCGCTAATTACGCAACGGCTCGTTCCGTGGATCTGCACTGCCAAGAACGCCAGAACCTCGTATTCAGTCAACCGTCAGTTCAGCTCCCATGAGCCCCATTTCAGCTCGGCTGGCCACACCTTCCATCATCGCATTCTGGCCTCTGGCCAGAACCTCCTTCATTCTGACAGTTCACAGCCCGTAAATTACTACATCAGGCAGTGATCGGCGCCTACGGATGTCCATCCCAAAAGTTCTGTCCAGGCGCTAATTATGCCACCCCCTTTATTTACATATTAGCAGCCTCCTGCTTCTTCCGACCCTCTTTATATTCATTCCCTCCCCCTAACTGAATAATTTGCTCAACATGCCAAGGAATCCTTTCGATCCAGGCTTAGATCTGTTCTTGTTTTAATTATTTCTTCTCCAACAATGCTCCTACGCTTTAATAGCCTCCTGACGGCTTTTCGGTGCCCCCTTTTTCGTAGTCCATCTCTTCATAAATGGCCAACAGGGCTTAATTGGGTTAAGGTCAGGCAAGTTACCTGGCTAAAGGAGTCGCTTAACTTTGTGAAAGTTGTAAATCTGACTTTGTATATGTTGAAATATAGCTGTGAGCACCCTGTGACGACTGCGTTGCAGGGTATCCTGCGCTGCAGGGTAGGCTGGCTTTGCTAGCCATACCGTGGCTGAAGGTGGCTGGAGCCACCTATACCAAGACTGGCAACTGTGACTCAGGACTCCACAGAATGTTCTACAACTGCCTGAGCACACTGGGCCTTGTAAGGCCCACTGAAGGTTCTGGAACTACAGAAGGTGACGTAGTAGATTGGAAACCTTACCTTCTGTAGTATAGTTTGTTTCTGGGCGTAGAAGGCTCTGGAATTCTTCTAGAGCCTATAACTAGACCTCTCCTCTCCTTTGTAAATAGTTTTCTCTTCAAGCAAGCAAGCAACAATCAAGCATTCAGCACCTTACCAAGCTCTGCTCCTATAAGACTTGTTACAGCGCCTTCGGCCCTGTAACCACTGTATTACAGTGGTGCTTCTGCTTCCCTCAGCACTTCTGCTGTTGTAAGGAGACCTTCCGTGTTTCCACTCCCACAGCTTCCGCTGCCGCCTACAGCTTCGCTGTAGGCACCTCTGAGGCACTGTATTACAGGCCTTCAGACCCCAAACTTCAACAGTATATAATAAGCATGTGCTAGAGCGCTATCTTCTTAAACTATTATACCAGGTGGATCCTTTTCATACTCTTTCGCAAAAGGAAAGAGTTTAGAAAAAAGGATTTTCATTTAGTAACTCTACTAGTTAATCCTACCCTTTGAATCTCTAACTAACTTCCCATTCTTTTTATTCTATCTCTACTAGGGTTTCCGACTAGGAATAGGGGCTAAAGATAACCTCCTCATTCTATTTTAAAGTTTCTATTCTTTCTGAAAGATAGGTTCCAGCTCTTTATTCATCTTTTGGATAGCTTTCTCTACTTCTTCTTTTTCTTGCTTTGTTTCTAGAAGCTAATAATAAAAAGGACCTTTTTTATCGTAAGAAAAACAACCTTAAAATATAAACTTAGAATATTCTTTCTAACGCTTACGAATAGTACTTCGTATAAATCGTTTATTTTTTATCCTCTAGATTCGATAATTACTACGACGATAAAGAAGAACAATAGCTGTTTCATCTAACCAAATCACTCGTTTTTAATCCTTAAGAGTCTAGTCTTAATAAGCTAAATACTATTAAAAACGATCCTCCTTTATCTTCTTCATTAATCTAGGCTTCCTCGTTGGTTTAGTCTTCTTAAAACCCGCTTTTTTAAGAATCCGAAAGACCGTTATAGCTAATATCTCGATCCCCTCGAGGCTAAGCTCGCCAGCCAAATTAGCAGCAGTTTTCTCACGGCTATACCGATTAGTTCGCACCTTAGTAACAACTTTCTTGATATTCTCAGGGGTTTGTTTTAATAGACGACTAGAGCGGGGAGTATCTTCAAGCCATTCATCCTTTAGAGTAAATAGCCGAGAGTTCGGCTCAAACCTACGCTCAATAGCTTGAGCATAGATACGATTAATCTGTCGGACAGATATACTAGTTTCTTCATAGATTTAAGCAGAAGTCTCTCTACCAACTGGAGATTTTAATGTAACAATAAGAGCTCGTGTTGTAAAGCTGGTATTAGGAGCCATTTTGTTGTTGACAGGTTGATGATGTGCGGGGTTTTCTGGCCAGGAGCGGGGTTGTAGATAACAGGTGGGCTTATCGTATGTAAATAAAGGGGTTGGCGTAATTAGCGCCTGGACAGAACTTTTGGGATGGACATCCGTACAGTAGCGTGGTACATCTCGAAAGCCTCTCAAACTCAGTTTTCCAGTGGTTCGGTCTCACCGAGGTACAAAAGGGGTAAAGCGCTGGTTACTAGCTCCTGAAAGGAGTGAAAGGGGCGTTTTTAGCTGTCATTTACCCTCGAACCACTGAAAACTGAACCCTAAAAAGTTGAGAAGATCTTACCCTTGTTCCGAGCCATCACGTCTCGATACGAAACCTTCCTGGCGATCAGCGCAATCAAGGTTCGTAGGGCTGCCGATCAGGGTGTCAAGGCGTTTCACGTGTGACAATAGCGGTATTTGCTCTTAGGCCTCAGATTTCTGCGAACCGCACGAGGGTCGATCTTGGTGCGGTCTGCTGTAAGACCTCTCCTCGCCGCCCGCTTAATAACAGCATCTGTTGATTTGAATGCTGTTGATTTGGACTCTATCTTTGCGATTTGTCAAGGGTAGTAAAAAGTTCAAGGTATAGAATAACAAAAGAGTATATACTGTCAGAATGAAGGGGGTTCTGGCCAGAGGCCAGAATGCGATGATGGAAGGTGTGGCCAGCCGAGCTGAAATGGAGCTCATGGGAGCTGAACTGACGTAGTCAGTTCAGCTGAGAATGCCCACATTCGCCACGCACTTTGCCACCAACCACTACTATAATAGAGGCCCTCTGGCGAAGCCAGAGAGCCGACGAGCAATTCAATGAAGCAGTTGCAACCCCATCATTTCCACAGAATCCAGCAGTGCAGTGCATCTGACATATACAACTAGCTGTAGGCAGGTGCGAGATATCAAGGTAAAAGCTAAGGCGGAACCATTCGCTTTCTATAGACGGGGAACGGTGTAGCCATTTTTATGTATGGGACTAATTTTGGGCTCGCTCGGCTAGAGTTGAAGTGGTTGTAGATGCTGCGGCGCAGCCTTTCAGAAATGGTTCAGAGGGTGAGCAAGACTGAGCCAATCCTGAGCCGGCCCTGAGCCGGGGTGAGCGACGTTACGTGGGCCCGGTACGAAAAAGGAAATTTGGTGTGCCCAGATTCGTCGCAGGAAACAGCCAGTTCACGACCCTAAAATCGGCACCATGAATTTCCCTTTCCTTCTTCGGAACTGAGCGGCTGCTGCCTTAGCCCGAGCCAGACTGAGCTAGACTGAGCGAGGGGGTCACAGTTCTGGGCTGGCTCGGCTACAGTTGCCACGGGTCTAAAATGGCGGTGGAGTTACGAAGACCCAATTTTGGGACCTCTACCACCACCACCTAGCCGCGCTTCCCTTCACTCCAACTAAAGGAGAAGAAGAACCCTGCAATTTTAACACGTCGATTTTATATCTTGACGTCAGGCCAGCGGGTTATGAGTTTGTGGTTCAAATCTGTCACGATCGAAGCAGAGGTATATTCAGTGGCTTTAACTGCATGAACAATAAGCACCTTCGGCTTAACTAATAGCCAAGTGAAGGCAGTTCTTAAAAGACCAAAGGCAAGTGTAATGTTAGGACATATATAGAGGAAATAGAGCCCAAATTCTCAGTTTTGAATTTGGTATACAGTTTCTTATGAGAAAAGAATATCAGAAAACTCTTTGCAGGCAGGCTAGTAAAAAAAGAGATGAAAACCTGTGTAACGATTTAACCTTGTGCTGGCTGTTACATCTCAAGAGATCTCGATGAGATGTGCTGACCAGGGATTAATACCTAGATGTTATGCTAATTTGGTGACTAAATCAAGTACTCCACCCTTCTGTGGAGAATTCTCCGCTTATACCGTAATGTCAAAATCCTTCTTCTGAGGATGCGGCCATCTTTAGCAGCGCTTGAAATGGATGCTAACGTGCCATCTGAAGGATTATTAGAGCCGCTCAACTCTTTAGTGTGTATCCTCTCAAGTTAGTAAAACGCTATATGATGATGAGCTCCAAGAATAATCATGTAACTAAGTGATTAATGCTAAAGGGTAGCCCGAATTCTGGAAAGCCGGTAAGGCCTAAATCCTGGACCACGGTCCCAAATCATAGCCTAGTATATACCAGTACATGCCCTGGGATGGTACATAACACCCCAGCTCGGAATTTAAGATGGTACATGATATCCCAGCCTGAAATTTAAGACAGCACTGATGGGATGTCCCACAGTATACCAGTACATGCCCTTCCCGCGGCTCCATTTATCTTCCTTAAGCTGCATTCCCTTATCGCATTTATAGTTCCTTCCCGTTTGCCAGATATTATACGACGATTTACTTCGGTATATTATTTATTACGAAATAGAAGAAGAGAGCGGAAGTACCAAAGGATTTAAAAGGTTTATATCTTCCGTACCCTAAATAGAGTTATCGCTATAGTTATCTAGTAGCGTAAACTCTATTGTTAAGCGATAACTTAGAGGCTCTTACGGGCGGCGAGCGCTAAGTAAGCCTAATAGGCGTTTAGTTCCGGAAGAGGAGAGGCTATACGTTCGATTCACACTTAGAGTATGCGTTTTACTACCCTGCTATCGATTAGATAAGGATACGCAGGGTAAATTTGCGTTTAGTTTTTTTTTTGGGATGGCGGCTCAAATGCGCTATATTACTGTTTAATAACACAGATCTAAGTTGACATCGTCAGCACGGCGGAGGCAATCAAATCTTGATACAGAATTGCTACCCGACGCAATCCTAACAGGGAATATCTTGGAATGCTTAAGTGTTTAGCGCGCAGAAGCGGAGGAAAGTCCAACCCCTGTCCATGACAGCGTTGTTCGTGACATATCGTCGAAAGGAGCTGTCCGATGTACTGGATAGGGTCGTCTTCAGTCAAAGCAGCAGCCTCTGTGACTACCAAGGTGTTGATATCGGCGTCCTTCAGCCCGAGAGTGCTATAAAATGGCACGCCAAGTGATGGGTGGTGATCTTCTAGGCGAGGGGCTTTCCTCATCTATTTCGGACCTCTCCACACACAAGCGTCCAGGCGAACCCAGGATCCAAACTCCTTATCTGGTATGAAAATGAAAATGAGATCGTTTCTTTCCAAGATGCTCTTTGCAAATCAGTATTACCAGCGGTTGGTGTAGTCGACCCAACTGTCAGGCAAAAAGACGCGAAAGTAGACGCCCACCTGGGCAAAGGACTGCCTGATGGCAGCCTCGCGTCGATGCAGCGCCGTGCGCCTGGGAGGGCGACGACCTAACGGGTGCGCTGTGCACCAGAACTCGCAAAGATTAGGCAACTCTCCCGCCGCTACGGACTCCCTCAGCCCGAAGATGGCAGGCTCAGCTACCAGCTGGCGCGTTCCGATGACGCGAAGAATCTTTAGCGATGGTGGGAGCAGGGCAGCGTAGAACGTTTCAGGGTTGGGCAGATCTTTCGCAGGGAGAGGGGAGCGCGGAGCCAGGATAAAGCCGTCGATGACGAGACTCTCCATCTTGGTGAACTGCCTGAATGACTGGGCCGCCGCGGTGTGCACGGTCCCTTCGCTGTCGTCCGAGTACCAACCGTGCTGCGTCTCGATGGTGAGGTGCCGTAGGGTATCGGCGTGGTACCGGGAGAGGAGCGATATGATTTGGTTATAGAAAGGCCTAGACGCCAGCTCAAGGATGTAGTGAAAGCTCTGCAGACCGGAGAACCCCTTGGCTCCGATGAGAGACTCGACTCCAGATAACTCTAAGCGTGTCCGAACGAGGCGGATATTGACAACGTGGGGCAGCATAGGAGCGAGATGGCTCATATCCGGGGGGGCCGCTCCGTGCAGTGTTAACGTCACCACTGGCGAGTGTGGCCGCGGGTAGCTGTCCGGATGCAAGCGCATTTGTTTGCAGTCGTCGATAAACTCAAGGCTTTTAAGTCGCGGCCATGCTGGCGTGACGCTACCACCAAGCCACGCGCTGGCCGGCAAAGCCATGTGCTCCAAATTTGGCATTAGAGCAAATGCGAGAAAGGTGACGCAAGCCTCGTTGCCGCAGTGCAGCGTTCCATCCCGAGCTTTGCTGGCCAAGCTGGCCGACTCGGGCGTGCCAAGGACGCGGGAAGCCTCCGAAATGACGCGAAGCATCTCTTCCTGGCTCATCAGTGTGAGCAGCCTGGGGTCGAGGAAGGCGTGTCTGACCAATGCGGCAAGGTCTCGACGGCGGATGAGCGTATGGAAGAACTCGGCCAGGCGTCCCTCGAGGCTGCCGAAACGGCTAGGCTGTCCATCATGATCACCGTAGCCGACGGCGAACTCACGGTACAAGACCGGGAGGGCGGCGTCTCGAAGGC
>Ga0247769_1000506_pt1 | contig 10457 bp, 11 predicted proteins | sample UWRJL166409R6_FD_179942 | JGI IMG/M metagenome (GOLD analysis project Ga0247769, IMG submission 179942) | Plant litter microbial communities from Arlington Agricultural Research Station in Wisconsin, United States - UWRJ-L166-409R-6 | ecosystem: Environmental > Terrestrial > Plant litter >... | reverse complement strand
GCAAAGCTCTGGCGCCTCCACTGTCCAGGCGTCGTGTTGCTTGTTCGTTTGCGCCAGCGCGGCTTGGCTCACCAGCCTCACTACCCCCAAGCAAGGCTCCACATGCCACAGTCCTGAATAAATTGTGGGGGGCTCACCCTGGCGGCTGGTTGGATGGGCCAGCCAGCTGCCAGGTGTGACGGCCCGGTGGAAACGGCAGAGCGTCCACAACGTCCGGGTTCCAGTTCTTTGTGCAGCGGCACAGCAGCGAGCGCACTGGTCACCCTGAATCCACCGAATCGCCGATTGCCGGCATCGGTTACGGAGTACATCGAGGATGTATCTCTTACTCACTCCCTCTCAGAGGGAAAGCCTAGCGAATTGCGCCATCGACGCTTCCCGCTCCCACACATATATACATCCAATAGGCTCCTTACATCCATCCCCCTTAGGGAAAGAAGAAGAGCTTTACAACTTTTGAGCAATATCTGGTGACGGGTCCCTGGTATCTGGTCTCAACTCGCCCTCGCCACTCCACAGGCCAACAGCGTCTGAGGTTTCTACCTACCTTGTCTCGATCTCGCTTCAGGGTCTTGAGATTGTATACCGGTACTTCTACCAGCAAACCAAACTCCGCCCAAACATGGCCTTGAATGGTGCCAGCAATGGCGAGGTGAAGCAGAAATACGGTCAGTTTTTCTCCGGCTCTCATAAACTCTTGCTTGGCTGTTTCCCTTGTCTTCCTCTGCCCATCTTCTCTGTTTCAGCCGACGCCTGTTTGAGTCATGATGTGTTTTTCCAGAACCCCGAGAAGGAACGGTGACTGAATACTTCCAAGAAAGAATCCAATCCCAGCCTGAGAACCCATTCGCTGCTCTCATCCCAGACCAGCAGATCGCTGTTATCCCGTCCTTCACACTTGAGTCCGGCGTGACTCTGCGCAATGTCCCCGTGGCGTATACTACCAGGGGCCAACTTTCTCCCGAGGGAGACAACTGCATGGTAATCTGTCACGCCTTGACAGGCTCCGCCGACGTTGCCGACTGGTGGGGGCCTCTGCTGGGTGGCCCCGGCCGAGCGTTCGACATCTCCCGTTTTTTTGTTGTGTGTATGAACAGCTTGGGCAGCCCGTATGGCACTGCAAGTCCGGTGACGGCGAAGAACGGCGACCCTTCGCAGGGCCAGTACGGGCCGGAGTTTCCCCTGACCACTATTAGGGACGATGTGCAGTGAGTAAACTGGACACCCCTACGGATCTGGCGTGTTTCTCACGTGCTTTTAGACTCCACCGACTACTTCTTGACGAGCTCGGGGTGCGGCAGGTCGCTGCCGTGGTCGGAGGGTCGTTGGGCGGCATGTTCGTCCTTGAATGGGCGTATTTCGGCAAGGACTATGTCCGCTGCATCGTGCCCATTGCTACGTCGAGCCGGCACAGCGCATGGGGAATCAGCTGGGGAGAGGCCCAGCGACAGTCCATCTATGCGGATCCCAAGTATGACGATGGGTACTACCCGTTCTCCGACCCTCCCTCAACGGGCCTCGGTGCGGCGCGTATGGCTGCCCTCTTGACCTACCGAAGTCGGAATTCATTCGAAGCTCGTTTCGGCCGGAATATTCCGGATCCGTCGCGCCGGCAGACGATCCGGGAAAGACCCACGCCGGCCACTCCATCCGAGGCCCACTTCCACATCCACAACGACGGGCACAGGTGGTCGCGTGAATCGCTCTCTCGGAGGACTTCCAACGACGCGGCCAAGAATCCGAGTCGGACGGATGCTACCCGCTCGCCCGAACCCGAGGCAGCAGACCCGCAGTTCCACGGCCCGCAGAGTGGCGGCAGCCTAACCGGCGGAGAGGTGATGCCCACCGGATCCACATACTTCTCGGCACAGTCGTACTTGCGCTATCAGGGCTCAAAGTTCGTCAAGAGGTTTGACAGCAACTGCTACATCGCCATGACCCGCAAGCTCGACACGCACGACGTCAGCCGTGGCCGTGCCCAGTCTATCGCGGAAGCGCTAGGCATGATTGAGCAGCCAGTTTTGGTGCTTGGTATCGAGAGCGACGGCCTTTTCACCTTTGCCGAGCAGGAGGAGCTAGCCGAACACATCAAAGATGCCAGGTTGGAGCGAATAGACAGTCCGGAGGGCCACGACGCTTTCTTATTGCAGTTCGAGCAGGTGAACCGGTACATCCTCGCTTTCCTCAGGGAGGTCCTGCCGGATATCATGAGTAAGGACACGGGGGGCGAACTGGCGGAGAGCTCCGTCGGTCAGTTGACTAAGAGCAGTACATTTGGCGAGGCGGAGATAGAGGATATTACAGCGTGGTAGATACAGATACAGATACAGATATAGGTTTAGATATTTCTGGATTCCCCATCGTTCGCGAGAAGTTTTTTAGTATAGATGAAAAGATGATGTTTTGCAGCAGGTCTCTCGATATATCAGTGCATATGCATATATATCCCACTTCGATAAATTAGACAATGAAACCGTGTGGATTTGACCGCATACGACAGGGCGGAAGACACAGCCAATCGAGCAAAGGAATACTTTGTGGTACCTCCATGTTTAAACCCCCATCCTGGGAAGTTTGCGAAGTGCCACACACTCACCAGTCCATCTATCCTACCTGCTGATGCATACAGCACTCACTGGGTTCAGGACATCAGACACGCCGTAACTCCCTAAAGAAATATCCAGAATCAACCTCCCCTAACTACCTAAAGAAGAAAGAAGCAAAATCATGAACATGACAAAAGGATATCATTGTGTATTTCGACTCAGGCATGTATCAGTCAATCCTCTATATCAACAGTACAACAGGTGTGGAAAACATGCCCAGATAGTAATATAACACCCCATGTAGCAGCAGGTGGATGGCCTTCTTATACTACCTTAGCTTGAAAAACTTCTGGTTTCCACTTTCCTTTTGGATCCGAAGCACTTCGAGCTGGCAAAGCAACCGATTCACAAAATAGTCCATGTGTGCTGTGAATATTTACATCGCCATCAAATCCCGCCACCATGTTTATCGGGTTGACCTGGATGGATCCCCATCGCCAGCCGAATCTTGAGCCTCCCTTCTTGCCTTGGCACCAGCTTTGAGCCTCTCCCACCTCTCCCGATACTTCTCAAGCGTCTGTTGCTGCTTGTCATAAGTTTCTTCCATGTGTGTCATCCTCTGCGTCAGAGCGGATAACTGCTCTTCTAACTCGCGGTTTCGCCTCTTCAGTGCCTCGTCGGCCGGTCCCCCGCTGGAGGACAGAGGCGACCCAGGTCGCTGCAGACGAATACTCTGCGCCAGAGCCAAGTGGGTGCTCTGGGAATTTAGCTCAAAGGCGTGGAGCCGCTTGCTCAACTTGTCCAGCATTTCTTTGAGGCTTGCGTTTTCCGTGTGAAGCTCCTCGACCACGTTCTGGAGGTCCTTCTCTGATCGGCTCTTCGCTTGACGCTTCCGAAATGCGGGCAGCATCGGCACCTGCGACTCCCGCGCATCTACGAAATCGTCGTCATCTTGTTCGTCCCCGAGGTCGTTATCGTCCCTAGATGCCGCAATCCGCCGCTTCTCCTTGTTCTCGTGGTTGAGAATGCTAGCATACGACGCCGTGTGCCCGCTCGTGGGTACGACATAAAATGAGTCGCCGCCGTGTCCATCTCTGGCTAGTGCCCGGAGGGTCGCACGTGAGAATATTTTCGACAGCTCCGGGTCCGTCCCGGCTGCAGGGGCTTTCTGTCGGGATTTCCTCTGAGGGGACGGCTCCGTGGGCGCCGGGGGAGTCGCCTGCGGGGCGGGCTCTTCGGCTATGAGGGGCAGACCAGCAAAGGCAAGGGGAGCGGACAGCCTGTTGATGAGACTCCCAAACGTGCTGTAGAACCTGGAGAAGCCCTCCTCACCCGGGCTCGCAGCGGGATTTGCTGAAGCGTCGCTAGTATGAGAGTCCTCCTTGATCCCCTGCTCCATTGGTGGGGTCCAACTTGGCTTTCGTTGGGAAGCTGTGTCAGAACTCCTATCCCTCATCGAACCCTCTCTCCGCGGGCGGGCCTCCAGGCTACCTGGTGCCTGATCATTGGAGACGCTCGGGGCCAAAGGCTGGCCGCGATACTTGGATTTGATGCCCCTTGCGGACGCAAGGTTGCTGGCAATGGAAGATGAAAGTTCTCGCCCAGGGTATCTGCGCTGCTGTGGCAAGATTGGAACCGCCTTCACAGGGCTCGTGTTGGCTGTCGAACTGGACCCCGCCGTGGGTGATCTGGACGGCTTAGACTGTTCTTCCCGCTCGCCCAGAGCATCCTTCTCTTCGTCCTCCTCGGGAATATCGCTACCGACGGTAGACTGTTGACTTGGGGGGTCGAGAGGGAGCTTCAGGAGTTCTGACAGTTTCTTGTGGTGCTGCTCGAGCAGGCGCAAAGTACGCAGCGCTTCAACACTCCCGGTTATCTTCGCGGCGTTCGCAAATTCGCCAGCGGCGAGGGCGTGCTCTGTAACAGCAGTAGTAATATCTGCAGCATGTGTGGCTTTTGAAGCGGCTCTGGCATGATCATGGGCCTACGCCATTAGTTACTGCGAGAGCGAGAGCGAGCGTGACAGATATTGCAGCGACGTGTACCTTTGTCAGCGGTGACGACTCCATCTTCGTCCTCGTTCAAGGCAGTCGGATCGCATGGAGAGGGAGGCTCCCGTGGTTTTATTCCGATTATTTTCTAAGATAAAACAAATCGGAGCTCATCCGGTATGTCTAAGTGGGCGTCTCGTCTTTAGAGGATGACTTCTATTCGTTGCGTTTGTCATTCAGGGCCATGGATTTTCGGTTGACATGAGTGGTGGTGCCGCTCAGAGCTGGCCGCGGGGCTGCAGCCTGGCATCTGGGGCTTGCAGGGGTTTTGCTTGTCTGGTTTGTTTCCTTGTCAGGTTGCCTGCCGGTCATCTGCTGACAAGGGCTCGCTATCTTATCGGCTAGGTACCTGGAACGATGGAAACGAAACACCCGCCACCGTTGCAAGGGCAGTGGGTGCTCAAACAGGAGATGGAACGGGGTGGTTGGACATTCGACCTCGGTTCATTAACATCTCATACCTCTCCAACACCGAGTGAAATCTCAGAGAGAGACAAGCCCTTTGCGTTGCTGTACACGATTTACTATGTTTATCTAGCATCGCAAAAGACCGCAAACTGAGCGCGCCAGAGTTTTTGAGCAACCGAATGCTTGGCGCAAACCGATGACGATGTCATAGCTATTGTTTCAAAGCCAGGAAGCGGAGACACCTCATCCAAGATCCCGGATTCGAGCACGGCACCACCTGTCAGACGCCCCCAAGTCCACGATTCAATTGCATTATCGCAACCATAGCAATGGACGGCGCTTCTAACGGACTGGGGAAACTTATCCCTCGATCAATCGCTTCGAAACGTCGACGCACCAAGGCATCATCAATTGCAAGCAGTAACGAAGACGGTGCATCACCGAGGGGAGGGAGAAGCCTTGCCAGCCAGGGCACGACGGAGAGCGATAGAACCTCTAATCGCGACAGCTTCCGCAACGACGACGACAACGACAACGACAACGACAACGACGGGGAAATCCATGATGTAGTCTCCTACGATTCGGACCCTGAATCGTAAGTGTTTCCTGCATATTTTTTTCTCATTTGCCAAGAGGCCTCGACCATCTAGGAGAGGAGCAGGTTCCCGCCTGTTCTGGCTGTCGAACTGCGCCTCCCCCAGGCCCTAGGCGGAGTTTCTGCCCGCATGTGCTTGTTAGATGTCGTCGTCACCCCGTCCAAGCTCCACGCACGCCTATGCAAACCAGCCTCGGTCCTCAGTAATCAAACTCAAACCGATTGCGCTTCCATTGTCTTACGCCTCGCTGCATCGCTTGTTTTTCTTCCGATTGCTGGGTGCTCTGCAGCTCTGACAAACCTAACTTCGACGTCACAGGTCAAAACGCCCCACCGCTGTTTCGACACATCCATCCCAAATCGGCCACTTGACAACTTCGTCGCCGGCAATCCAGGCCACTCATAATATCGAAGCGCTCCCCTCGGACAGTCAGCTGTCTGGGCTGTCTCGATTTTCTACCTTCAACTACGGCAGCGAAAACAGCATCGAGTCTGCAGCATCCGCTTTGAAGCCGAGCCAGACTGGGCTCACCCCTCCCCAGTCGCTCTCGAAGCAATCGTCTGCTAGCCGGCTCCGCGACGTCTTTCGGGGCAAGAAGAGCGTGGAAAAGAGCACGAGCGAGGAGAGAAGCCCGAAATCTGCTGCTGCTGACAGCACGGTTGAACCGGTACCTGCCGCAGATCCCCTCGACGGCGGTGCTTCGGTTTCGATCCCCGCCTCATCCGAACGCATCCGCCGATTGTCGAAAAGCCAGAACATCGAACCCTTGAAACGACCACCACAGACTCCGCCGTCGGCCGACTCGGGCGCTCCGCTCATAGTCAATACCCCCCCTACCCCAACAGATCCTAGCCATCCCGACCGCGCGGCAACCTCCTCGGGCAGCTCGCGCCCCAGTTCTGATGCATCACCGAAGGGGAACATGATCACCCAGCGACGAAGAGCTGGCTCCGGTGCTATCGGGCCCAGCAAATTGTCCAATATCACATCAGCTCCACTAACACCAACACCGGAAAGCGGCCTCGTCTCACCGGCCAATCCTGCTGCCACCTTCCTCTCGTCCATGTTCTCAGCTGTCCAGAACACTGCCAATACACTGAGCAATACGATCGCGAACGCCGGGATCCAACAGGGGGGCTCTAGGGCCAACTCACCAGCTGTAAGGGAGCAGCTGAACGATAAGAGCCAAGACAGCGTGGAGGTGGAAACGTCACCCGAGGCCGTGCCAGAGCAGTCGATGGATCCCAAAGAGCCTGCCGTGAAGACGCTGGGGATGGGTGATCTCAGTCTGAGCCAGCTGGGGATTGCGGAGACGGCAACGAATGTTCCGTCACCAGTTGCCTCCAAATTCACGGAGTCTGAATCCAGGGCGCGGTCTGAATCTGCACCAGTCGATTCATATGCCGCCCACTCAGATCCCCCCGCTGATGACTTCCAGGTTGCACGCCCGCTCTCCCTCTACGAACCCGCGGGGAGCGGGGACCGCACGCCGCCCCAAGGGAGCATGTACGAGGGGAAGACGGGTCTCCACCGTAGCGGCAGCATCCGAAGCGCGATCGGGAGAAGAAGAAAACGGGGCAGCAGTGCCGCTACAGGTAACACAGTAAGTGCGGCTATCGCTGCTGCAAATGCTTCATTCGCCAACCCTATCGGGCAGTCCAATACTCCGAAACTCACTGGATTTGCTGTTGCCACTAAGAAGCGGAACCGCGATTTCCATACTCTCTTCAAGAGCGTACCAGACGATGACTATCTCATCGAGGACTACAGCTGTGCGCTACAACGCGAGATTCTAGCTCACGGTAGGCTATATGTGTCCGAGGGTCATTTGTGCTTCAGCAGCAACATCTTTGGTTGGGTGACAACGCTGGTTATGAGCTTTGATGAGATCGTTTCGGTCGAGAAGAGAAGCACCGCTCTGGTGTTTAAAAACGGTCTGGAAATTTCCACGTTGCATGCAAAGCACATATTCGCTTCCTTTACGAGTCGCGATACGACATATGATCTGATCATAAAGATCTGGAAACTCGGACACCCTCAACTGCAAAGCTCACTCAATGGTGTACGCCTCGAGGAGCCCGGGGGTGACCGGACCGAAAAGATTGAGACAGAGTCTGTGACTGCTTCTGTGGCCGGAAGCCAGAGCGTCTCGGCCTCAGATGACGAGAGCGACGACGGGGACGACATCTACGACGAGGACGAAGAGGACGATGAAGGGCCTGACACGACCCAGGTGTCTGAAGCGCCGGCGTTGGAAAACGCTGCGGAGAAGACTGCTGTTGCGCGCAAAGCTTCTGGTGCTGTCACCGCACCTGCCGCCGAAAAGCAAGAGGAAGGTCCTCCGGCTGGGAGCACTGGGGACTTTCCAGGGCCCGCCACCCATGCGCCTACGGAGTGCGGAGACGTGGCTGTCCACTACGACAAAGTCATTGGAGACGACGTTGTTGCTGCACCCTTGGGAAAGGTTTACAATCTCCTCTTTGGCCCAGCATCCGCGGCTTGGATGACCAAATGGCTTTCCAACGACCAAAAATGCACTGAGATTCAGATGGAAGACAAAAAGGGACTTGGCGAAGACGTGAAGAGCCGCACTTTCTCATATATCAAACCCCTCAACTCGTCTATCGGACCTAGACAGACAAAATGTATTGTGACGGAGCAACTTGAGAATATCGACCTCGAAAAGGCAGTCAACGTCCTCTGCAGCACCCAAAACCCTGACGTTCCCAACGGCAACATGTTTGTCGTCAAGACAAGATATTGCCTCACCTGGGCAGAGAACAATGCTACTCGTGTCCAGATCAATTGCACCATCGAATGGTCCGGCAAGAGCTGGCTGAAAGGTATGCACTGGCGTCCTCTCGTATAGGACTCAGACTGACTCGCCTGGTTTAGGTGCGATTGAGAGAGGCGCAAATGACGGCCAGACGCAATACGGCAAGGACCTCTTCACCAGCCTGAAAGCTGCCGTATCGACCCGTCCCCGGTCCGGAACCGCCCCGGCCGGCAATGTTGTAAAGGGCAAGAAACGGCTTCGCAAGGGCAAGTCAGCCCAAGCATCAAACACTGCCAGCGATGCCGAGGGCTTATCCAAGACGTTGACTAAATCTGAATGGGGATTGTTTGAGCCGCTCGAACCATTTCTCGGGCCCCTCGTCAACGTTGTCAAGCCCATTCTTACGGGCAATGTTGTGTATGGCTTGTTAGTTGGATTACTTGTGGCAACTTGGTTCGGCTTCGGGTCTAACAGACAAGCGGCAACTCCGTTTGGTCGCGACCTTGGGTATGCTGGATATCCGCAACGGTTGGCGGCGTACGAGGAGATGTGGAGGACAGAGGAGAGCGATCTTTGGGACTGGATAGAAGAGAGGACAGGCATAGACAGGCTAGGAGGAGAGCCACTACAAGCAAGAAAAAAAGCGGGGACAGAACCGCGGACAGTGGAGGAGAAGCTCCGTGAAGAGAAGATGGACGAGAGGGAGATCAAAGAAGCCATCAGAGTGACGGAGGAACATCTGAAGGTTCTCAAGGGAGTGGTCGAAGGGCAGAGGTGACCCGGAGCTAGAGCGACAAAGAAAAAGAACAACGACACACGGCAGCGCCATCGGTTCTCTTGGTGTATTATAAAATTCACGGCATAGACCAGTATTGGGGTATCTTCCAGAGGTCCAACAAACATATGTTTTTCCCCCCTTGGTACTAACCTACAGATGGCAGAATGCCGCTGGCACCTGGATCGGGAGTGTATGATTGAGAGCAACTTCGCCCTTGGTAGCCTATTGGCCTCGAGGCTTCAAGATGCAACCTCGAGCAGAAGGATAGAATGCTGTATCTCCTGTCTCATTGATGGCAAGTTGACGCTCTGCGTCTCCACATGGTCATCTTCCGACATGTTACAACACAGCCTACCTTACATCGATGGGATTTACAGCATATGCTCCATGAACCCACAATTCACCCGACTGGACCAAAATAGCTCCGTGATAAATTCGTCTGGTGTTACGTTTGCGTTTTCCTGTGTAACATTACGTAGTAGATGTGAAGTCAGCCCCTGCAGCGAGTATAGGAGCTGGGGAGGGAAAGCCTCGATTAATAAAGTCGGATTAACGTCCGCATTTGGCGTCTGTAATACACGCTGTGTAGGTTGAAGACGCTTGCCTAATGTTTTTTTTTAAAAAGTGAGCTCACTACGTCGAGAGTGCTTGGGTTGGCTACGGTATACAAACTGAGGTTAGTTTCCTAGGCGCTTATGACCACGACGACGTTAACTCAGAAGATTATTTGCAACTCCAGACGGAATGCAATAAGCCGATGCTATGGTAGACCGCACTAGTCTAGAGTGTCTAGCGCTTCGATTGTGTTACACTGCAGACTTTGGCCATTTCCTGCTGAACTTCCATGATCTGATTGATCTGAAGGTAAGGTACCTGCCTAAGAAGCACGAACACGTTCCGTACCTGCAGTGGCGTGTCTCTTCTGTCTCCCCCGCATTGTGAGGTCTGTGATTATGTGGACGTATCGCGAGAACCGGATACCCGTGTGTGTTTTTTTGTCCCTCCTCAAATCGTCTTGAAGAGAAAAGGGGGCGTGCAGGAAGGTCATCGCGTGGATGGGTATGGGTGTGGTGGGTGTGCCGTGACATCTTCCCATCTTCCCGTCGTCCCACACCCCTTCCCATACCTTTTTCTCTTCCCGTTTTCTCTCTCTTTCTTTCTCTATCTTTCGGATACCACCCCCCCTGCAGTCCCGAAACTTTGCGCGCCCTCCTAGTGCTACGGAGCACCCAATAATTGTGTAGTCTTGGTTGGATACTTACGTTGTCCATCTGGCCGCGACCCCGAGACATTCAGCACGTT
>Ga0247769_1000505_pt1 | contig 10459 bp, 11 predicted proteins | sample UWRJL166409R6_FD_179942 | JGI IMG/M metagenome (GOLD analysis project Ga0247769, IMG submission 179942) | Plant litter microbial communities from Arlington Agricultural Research Station in Wisconsin, United States - UWRJ-L166-409R-6 | ecosystem: Environmental > Terrestrial > Plant litter >... | reverse complement strand
TGCCGTGGGCGTTCGGCTTGCTACTGATGATGCTTTGAGCGGCAATGTCGGCTTCCATGAGCTCGCCGAAGTTGTTACCCATCCATATCCTCTTTCCTTCCTCGTCCACGTTATGGCCAGGTTTGAAGATCACTGCCGAGCCTCTTGGGCCCTCACCCATGGACAAGCTCATCAGAAGCTCGCCATCCAGCAGGCTCCATACCCTGGTGAAAGTGCCGGTTGTGCAGACCAGCTCACCGCAGACGCTGAACACCCGACTGTCATATTTTGTTGGTATTTCGTGCACCCCCTTGCTAATGTAGGGTTTGCTCCGGTTCGTACTGGACGTGTCCGGATATGCCGCGACCGTGGGGGCCGCCGAATTATCCGGCCTTACGGGAGCTCCGATCAGATCTGCTGGTCGACCCTCCGCGACGCCACCAATGGATGCCTGCTGTACACGGAGAGCATTGGTCGCCTTGCTTGACGCACGATCCACTGTCATGGATCTTACATGCGTCCTGGGTGGGGGAGGTGGGATCTGTGCAGTCGGAGTAGAGGCAACCCGCTTCTGCGGAGTGCCGACAGGGCTCGGTGCTTCGGGAACATTCGTGTTAAGCCCCGGTCTGGGAGGCCGTGGTGGCGCTGTTTGGTGTGTATTGTTTGAGGCTCTGACAGGTTCAAGGGCACTCACTGGCGGCCGTGCTGGCAGCATTGGCCGCTGCTCGCCGCTCAGTTGGGGTGTAATTTGGCCCCTTGCGACTCCGTTAGCCTCCTCTCTGTCCCTTCTCCTGTTCGCCAGTGTGTGGTGAAGAGGTGGCGGGTCAAATCCGACGTGGAAAGTCTTCGCTCTACCTAAACCCCGGGTCTCCGGCTGCAGTTGTGGTGCTGGCTGTGGTCTCGGGCGCGCGGGCAATGTGGGAGGCATGTCCTCGTCTTCTTCGGGGGTTCCGGGACTGCCATTGCTGCTCGGGGGACTGCTAAAAGGCGAGACTCTATCATGATTGTTGAGGCGGTTCCTCAACTCCTGCGCCTGACTAGGGTCCGCAATATACGAGGAGCGGGAAAATATAACCGGCTTGTCTGCTCGGTTGATAGGAGGGGGTGTTGGTTTTGGCTCCTTGACTTCCCGATCCCGGCGGAACTCAGCTGACCGTCGCGGCGGCGGCGGCGACGGGGGCTGGGATGGCGTCAAACGAGGGGATCTCCGTGCGTCGAGAACGGGAGTGCGGGACTCGAAAATAGGGGTGTGTGGCCGACTGGGAATCTTGAAGGTTTTCGGGTTGGTCCCGGGCGAGGCCGGTTGTGGCTTGACTAAGGAGTCTGCATTTAGAAAGCCGGGCCGGTCGCCACCAGCAGCATCCACGGACCTCTTTGGAGGCGACTGGGGTGGCTCAACTAGGAGCGACGGAGGATGTATGGGGCGCGGGCTGACAGCAGTGAGGCCAGGGCGGGTGGGCGAGTCAGGACTGCTGGCGGTACCGCCCAGCGGGTGTAGACTCGAGAGCTGCAACTTGTCTTTTGGTCTCATCTTGGGCACCGCTGGAGGCTCTCGGGGAGCTGAGGAGGACGATGCCGCGGCATCCCGCACGTGGTCGGGCTTGGGCGCCGGGGAGACGGGCTGGATGGGAGGGATACCGGTCGGTGTGTCGCCCGGTTTGTTCATATTCTCGAATTTGGCCCGCAACGACGACACAGGTTTCTGATGCAGCGGTTAGCAAAAGTATAACGAAACACGGGTCTCTCTGTACGGCTGGCCTACGATGGAAGTGCCGTCAGGCCCGTCGCTGACTGGAGGGTCCATGGCGACAAGGGGAGCGGCGGGCTTCTGCGGGCAGCAGCGGCGGTATTCGGGTCGCTCTGCCTGTGCCCATATACCGCACGGCTGGTCGCAGCCTCGCTCATGAGATCCCAGTCAGCGCACGGGTTTTGCAGACGACGTCCAAGGTAAATATGGTCGTGGTGTAGAGGTCGCAAGGCGTTGCATCGGCAGGCAGTTGGTAGCAGCCCGCGGGCAATTCCACGAAATCCTAAACAGGCGGGTTTTGGAGGGGCCGCCACAAAGAGGCCGAGCTGAAGGCGCTGAAGTGGGTGGGGGAGGATTCCAGATGATGATGGGCGCTGGCCCCCCTGCAGCTATAGTGGATGCTTAGTGGGTTGTGTTCTCCGCAAGCCCGAGGCTCGCCTGTGACTTGGCAGTGCCCCACCTGAGTCTGGACTTGGAGGTTGGAACTTGTGCACATGGACTATCGGGAAGCTGGAATGGATATCAGCCAGACGGGAAGCATGCAAGTTGCGCTCCCTATATGCCAAGAGAGTGAGCACAACCACCTACGGGATGTTAGCCAAGCTACTCTCTCGAGTCCCAAACATCCGAAACTGAAGCCTTGTGGAGTTAGCAGGGGCGGGACGCCAGGCTAAAGTGCACCCGAGATGAGCACAATGGCCGTCTAGACATCTTCATTGAAACCCGACATAGGCCTTGATATCCTGTTGGAAGCTGCCTCTGACGGTTCGGGAGATTGGATGAAATCAAACCTGAAGACTTGACCTTTTACATTGCAGTGTGTCTTTCAAGGAGATGAGAAATCCAGTGTTTGACAACCGATGTAGACGAGGGAACACCTAACAGTGGGAATAGCATCACACAGGGCACATCCCTGCAATGAGTCGACGAATCAACACATGCGAATTCTCAAGTTCCGTCTCAAAAACATGCCCAGTAGATCACCGCTGCCAACTGTTACCCATACCATCAACCATATCTCTAAATAGGCGGTGCTTGCTGCTCACAATCAGGCACCTTAGGTATGATGAACCTCATGAGCAAGATATTCTTTTCCTGGTACTAGAAGCTGTTGTATTGTACAATACAATATGTACAGCACAACACATTGCAAGTTCGAAGGTCAAAGTCACCGCTAGAAGGGCATTACCAGCGTTAAACCCCGTTCTCATGAGAGCAAGGCATAGTATGAAGTATCATGTATCCGCAGAGACGCAATTGGTCAATATTACCACCAAGCTCGCAACATCGCACCGTCGCGACTTCTCCTGCCGATATTTCTCGATAGTGTGCATCGTCATGAATGCTCCGGGCACACTTGTATACCCCTGTAAAAACCCGCTCGCTTGGATTGGACGGGTGCGGCACACGGGCCTGCAAGGCGGGGAGGTTCCGCTGCCACCGATCGTCAGATCCTGGCCAGAGCTCTTATCGATGCCATCACCCCATTTCCAAAAAGTTGCCATTGACGAAATACCAAACTCCACCTCTTGCTCTGGACTCTTTCTTCCCTTTACCCCCAAACACGTCCGCTTCCTATACATCAATTGGCAGGATAATCACATTAGTTTTCAAGTGACTCAACGATGAACACGGTATGTCCTCCCTTCGTAGCATTAGTTGCGGTCTCCGTTCGTCCACAATTTCAAGCCCCAGCTGACGCAATTGCTTGCAGGTCAAGTCTTTCTGGTACGAAACCTCGCCGCGCAGCATCGAGCGCCTCTGGAATTTCTGGTGCAGCTAACCGAGAACTTTTCCCAGGGTCGGATGGGGCTCTTTGTGTGTTGGTATGCCAGGCTCAACTCCCCGCGGTTCTGGAGACGACTCAATCTGCTAACTATGATGGCAACGCACAGCGGGCGGAGCAGCATACTTCTTCGCAAAAAAGAGCATTGATGCCGATCGCCGGTTGCGATTCGAGGAGCAACGACGAAAGAAGAGCATGGTGGAATCGCTAGAGTACTCACAGAACGTTCCGACCCGGCCCATATCCTCGGCTGCTATGGGGGGCTCCGCTCTTGGGTCCAACGGAGTGGGTGATGCCCGGACAGATGCGGCGGGATCACCCAGTCAAGAGTCAAGCGGCGACCCTGCCCCGACAAGACATGCCCCGACCACCGAGGGCCAACGCGTCTTGGAGAAGAGCAAATACGAGAGTAGCGCTCCGTTCAGAAGCCCGAAGGGCGATCGCTTTTCATAACAATAGAGGGACGCTGAGAACACCAACTACTGGTTTGGGACGGGACGTAACGTTCAAATTTTATGTATATTTATTGCGGCAATTCCAGGTCGTGAAAAACTGGATAACCATATCTCATGTGCAATAGGGGTCCACAACCCCTGCCCTCGAACATACTCCGACCAAGTTACTTGAGGTGTGCAGATCCTCACCACGATATCCACATCACGTTGGCTCACTCGCCTGATTAGCATAGTGGCTAATGCGTTGCACTTGTATCAATTCATTGACGACATGCAAAGATCACTGGTTCGATTCCAGTATTAGGCAAGAGAATTCTCTTTTTGAGCGTCATGCTACGCTCACTGTAGCGAGATGCAGTCAATTCATACAGCTTTACCTCATGTAAGAGAAGTAGACATCGCCGAGCAGTTCTGCGGCTTTCTACAACTTGAAATTTTTAGCAGGCTCATACAGTAAGTAGGAATACTATTGTATTGACTGGTGTATTCTGCTCCACATCCGAGGTCTAACACTCTATGGCCAAGATGAACCTTCTTACACTATCTAAGCACTCTTCTTATGTAGATGAAGAAGCATGGTATCTCGGGTTTAGATTCTCTAGAAACCATGGCGTCCGCTTCGAGAACAAAGTTTAGGTGCACTCGGTTATTCTTGCCGTCAAACCCTGACGGCCCATTTGCAGTTCTTCGATAGAGCGGCATGACCTCCCGTTCAAATGTCCTCCAAAACACACGCAGGATTCAGGTTGCATAACACTCCTACCCACCTGGGTGTTACAGGCCGATCAGATGGCGATGCACGGCAATCTGAGGTTGGGGAAACCTGGGGCAATTTGTTCGCGTGTGTATGTATGTACGTGCACGGTACGGAGTAGTTCTAAGGTTGCATGATCTACGCTGAGTTTGGATCGGTCTGCGCCAAGACAAAACAAGAGTTGTCTCGGCATTGCCCTCGGCTCCTTTTTATAGAATGGGCTAAACGTCGTACGCTCTCGTAGGAACTACGACACAACCAACGTCTATTCGGTGCTGATGGAATGGAGGCCATGTATGATATGGCTGACGGTTATGAGAGCATTTATTCTCGGCTTCTAATGGGGCCACCTGCCTTGTAGTCTCGTTCCCTTGATACCTAGGCGCTTGACCGAGGGAGTCAACAATAACAGCGTCTCGGGAGCCGAGACTAGAGAGAGATCGAGTATTCTGTACTCAATTCAAGCTGAGGAAGTCAACCGCTTCGCATCGCCTCAGTGACCGGATCCGCGTGCCGATTCACACCTCCTGTATAGACAAGCCCGAGCTCGGTTTCAGAGTCGTTGAGAAGTTGACCCCATACATTGTTGCATAACCTCTACCGGTCCCGCCTCCCTGCCTCTGTGTACCGGGAAGAGAGCAGTTCATGATATTAATACCATGATCTCCATGACTTTCTCTCTACTGGGTAGCAGCCACCCGTCCACCAACTTCCACTTCCTGCACTGCACAACACAACAATGTATTCCGCCAGAGCAACAACTCTCCTGCTACTCGCCAGGCTCCTCCCAGTTGTTTTGGGCGAGGAGCTCCGACCCGGCGACGTCCCTGGTGCATGCAACATCATCTGCGGGCCGATCATCACACTCACCAACGCGTGTGATATTGACCCAGCCGCGGGCAATGGACGTCAGCAATCCGAAACCGGTGACAATAATGATGGCGACGAAGCTGTCGAGGCGCAGTGCGTCTGCAAGAACACCAGCTTTGATGTCGGAAAGATTGCTTCTCTCTGCGCAGCATGTATCTCACAGGCACCACCGCCTGTCTCGGGCAAAAAGACCGATGGTGAGTTGTGTATTGATGTTATTCCACCTTCGGGAGTTGGTCAGGATGCTCATGCAGAGAATCGTTTAGATATGGATAAGATCATGTCGCAGTGTAGCTTCACGTCCACGACATACACCTCGACGGACACGACGGCCGTGACAGGCATCGTTGTACAGGCGACTAGACCTGCTACTGGCACCACGGCGGGCTCGAATGGGGCTGGGACTGGGGCGACCACGTCCTCGGGAGGTACGGTGAGGCCAAGTAGTACGGGCACATCAGCGGCTGGGAGACTGTCTGATGTTGGGACTCTAAGGTTGGTGTTGACAGCTGCCGGCCTGTTGGGAGTGTGTGTGGCCATGTGGTAGGACCAGGGACCCAGTTCCCAACCCGATACTGTGATATGTTGCAAGAGTACCGCGATAGAAGAGATCAACTAGAAAGTTACGGTTCCAAACCACCTTGGTGTGTTCGCTGTGTGGAGAGTGTCCCTTGCCCAGGTGGCTTAGGTACCAAGATATGATGTGGTCAAATGTTCACCCGCACAGATTCGCGCCTTGCCGATGCAAGATGGTGCCCCAATTAAATCTCATCGAGACTACCAAATCTATTAGCTGAAGCTTGGCAATTCTTGTGGATGGAGGGCGAGATGTTGCTTGTAAGGTGCACCTCCCTCGCCATTTAATATTTCCCGCCACCGATGCCACATTCCCAAGTGTTTCTTACCACTTGGTGTAGCCGATCAGACATAGCTGAGGACATGGGGTTTTTAGCATCGTGGTATATGCTAAGGGGACACCAACATTGCTCTCAACGCTGAGTTGATGGCCGGCTGTGGTATGAAGCCTACAGATTTCTGGGGCTTGATAATCTGCACGTGATGATACTTGGCACGACCCACCTTTCTGGCAGGCGCATGGCGCCCTTGCTGCGGCTCTGCGGTCGCGGTTTCTGGTCGTTTGCCAATGCGACGCCTTCGGACGGGTCTCCGTTCCTGCACGGCACAACTCCTAAACTCTTGATTCGACCACATTTTGTTGTCGGATCAGCGAGTCGAATAAAACAGCTCGCTCTGCGCAGTCCCGTCTGGCCTCGAGTCGCGATGGCGTCGGCCGAGCTGGCAGTGGCCAAGGCGGCGCTCTCAGGTTCCTTGTTCCGCGCCGACCCGCGTTCCTGCTCCCGCGACGAGATCGACTCGATGCTCACCCTGCTCAACACGGCCGTCACCGAGTGCTCGCCCACCAATGTCCAGGTTTGAAAACACATGCCTCGTTGCGCATCTCCCTCGCTAGAAGACCATCGGCTAAAATCTGCGTCATGCTCGCTTCGCGTCGTAGAGATTCAAGCAGTGGGCTCTCGCCAATCTGGTTCCTTCAGCAAGTCGTGTCGGCCCCTTTTCCAAGTACTTGCTCGCTCTGGCTGCTTCGTTTGGCCAAGATGCAGACAACGCCCGATCCAGGATAACCCGCAACCCCTCAGCGAAGCGCAGTCGTCTTCATCTGCTCTACATCCTCAATGACATCCTTTACCATGTCAAAGCACGGCTGCGGGACGCCACCTTTGCCGAAAAGCTGGCACCAGAGCTCCCATCCCTGGTCAGGAGTGCGTCAGCCTTCGCGAACTCTCCGAAGCACCTAGGGAAGGTAATCGACTTGATTGCGCTCTGGGACGAACAAGGGTACTTCGACGAACATGTTGTCAGGAAGCTGCGCGCTGCCACAGACGAGGCTCCGTCACAGAGCGACTCAACGCAGAATGGCGCCCAGCCCGCTGTCACAGCCAGTGCCGCGGTGAAGGCCGCCAAATCTGCCCCGTTTATCATGCCGTCCATGCACGGCGATCCAGCGACGGCGTGGTACGATTTACCGGCCGGGAACTGGCTTCGTGTCCTGGAACCAAACTCGATGAACCCTATGAAACCAGACGAGATCAAGCCACTCGTGCTGTCAGCTGGTCCCGCAGATAAACACCTCGTCGAGGCAGTTCAGAAGCTTCTTGTCGACGTCGATAAGATTTACTCCAAGGACGTGAATGTCGACGATCCTTTACCTGACGTTAGCCAAATGGGCGAAGTCCTCCAACTTGACGATATCACAGGTGACATTATTGACGCGGAGACATATTATGGCTGGTCAAGGCATTTCTGTAAGGAAATGCGGGCTCGGAAACGAGGAAGGCACCACGGCGATAGAGGCGAACGTCGTGGGAGGTCTAGGTCGATTGGGTCATCGCGCTCATACAGCCGCTCACTCTCACGCTCCGTTACCCCTCGTCTTGGCCGGAGTATTGGTTCCAATCCAAGCCCCGCCCGACCCGCTCTTAAGCGTACACGACTGTCAGCCTCCCCCAGGGGCAGAGGCCCAAGCGACAGCTGGAGTCGAAGCCGAAGCCGAAGCCGGAGTCGCAGCCGCAGCCCGGGTCGTGGGTATCGCAGCTATCGACGGCCCCGTGGCCGGTCTGTCTCACGGTCACGGTCACGGTCACGGTCACGGTCACGGTCAAGGACAGGATCACATGGCAAAGGGTTCCGCGCCAATTCGAGCCGTGGCCGCTCTCGGTCTTCCAGCTGGTCTCCTCCCCCACCAAAACCCATCTGTTCACATGGCGAGCCACCGCCCCAGTTGCCACATAATGTCCCCTTCATCCCGCCAAACCCGCAAGCCCCGGCGCATCTACCACCACCACCACTACCCGTGCCCTTTCCTTTTCCAATGTCAATGTCGCCGCAAGTAGGCTTTGGTCAGTATCCGACTGTCCCGCCACCTCCTCCAGGCTATATTGGTCAGTGGCCGCCGCCGCCGCCGCCGCCGCCACATAATTTTTTCCCCACTGTGCCGCCGCAGCCCCAGTTCATAGGAGGATGGGCTCCGGCGCCTCCAGTGCCCGCTCTGGCGCCTCCATCGCAAGAAGCATATCAGCCCTATCGTCAAGGTCGGGAAGGGGGGGGCAACTATCGTGGAGTGCCTGGTGGGAGAGGTGGCGTTTATAGTCGAGGAAGTGGAAGGTGGCAATGAATGATCGCCTAGATCCGCGGGCTCGGTGTTTGGTAATGCGATGGAGCGGACGGCATCTGATACGAGAAATACGAGTTATTGTTCCATCATGTATACATAGTCTCAAAGCGATGTCTTGTGATACGCCGAAATAACTGCGGGGAGTTTCTCACTCGGCGTACAAAAAAATGACAGTAAATAAATGCCGAGGAGCAAATGACATCAGATACAACGTGCTGCCCGTCTCCCTGGTGGGTTTCTACGAAGAATTCTCCCGAAACTACTGGGGCGTATGTGTGGAGAGTCGCTGGCCGTACCTAATCGATGGGTCTGTCAGAGACACGCCAAAGAATAATACACTTTCACCATCCATCCATCTTAGCCGTAATAGATTCTCAACGCACACAGGTTTGCCCCCAGTCCGAAGACATGAGAAGGTTGAGCACACCGGTTTCAAGGCGCCATCAAGGCTCTTTCACAATGGTTTGGACCAACATTAGCAGAACTGGGAAGAGATACCAATACCAGTAGATGGGTAACAGAGGGACGAGAAGCGAGGAATAAAATTTTGATGTCAAGAAAGGGAACAAGGCTGCTGCATATCGACCCTACCGTCGGGCCTGTTTCGTTCTATGGACATAGAAAACATAATTTATGGGAAAACAGGAGTGAGTAATTTTCATCCATCCCTTCACCTTCCCCTTCCAACAACCCATTGTCCCCCGCAAATGGCAGAGGCGCAAACAGCCGACAACATTGCACTCTTCCAAGCGCCGTCGAGTTGACCAAACATAGGAATTTGTCTCTTTCGATACCCGACGAACTAGCCTAACGTCGTGAGGAATCCCTTTTCCACTTCAAAAGCCCGCCGACATCAAGTTACCCCGAAATGAATTCGGCCACCGCTCGTTCCCGGCAGCCGGGCTTTGACCAAGGGCAAGTCATCCCAAACCCAACTACGAAAAGAAGAAAGAAGAGGGTGGGAGCACCGTGCAGAAGCGTCTGCATGTTGCATCCCCCGCCCATTCCACTCGATACCAAGTTCCGGATCCGCGGTTCCCCTAAATCCAGCAGCTAACGCTCAGCGGAAAAGTCCTCTCGGGGACTGTTTTATCGCCAGCAAATAGGGACCCAGTTGCTAGCATCGGACTCCTGTTCGGTGATATGATTAAACCACTGCCTCATAGCCGTATGTACTCCCGTCGAAACCCGAGAATATTGAATCATGAAAGCAGAGACAAAAAGCAGGACCAAGCTAGTTAGAGCGAGTCAGGTGTGTGACAAGTCTGAGCATGGAATGATCGTCGTCGTTCGCAAGGCTCACAGAATGCCGGAGCCTCAGGGTCTAAAGTTGGCGGTGGCAGTTGCGCAAAGCCCTATTGACCAGAGACGTCAATTTCAGAATGCAAAAGGTGGTCCAAGAAGCGGTGGCTTACACACAACAAGAAAACTCGCAATGCTAGTCAAATCAACGCCCGCTCCTTGAAGAACCCACCGAGCTTTGCCTCTCATGGACGGTTGGTCGGCGCTCGCGGCGGTCGCCATCTTGCAGCTTCAGAGAATCGAGCCGCTTCTGGTTGTCCTCAGCCGCGTCTTCGTCTAGCCGCGGCATCCCGTTCGTGGCTGTTCGACTCGATCCGACGGCGCCATTAGCTGATACGTTCGAATTCCTCCGATTGGCCTGTTCAGTGATGGC
>Ga0247769_1000504_pt1 | contig 10461 bp, 7 predicted proteins | sample UWRJL166409R6_FD_179942 | JGI IMG/M metagenome (GOLD analysis project Ga0247769, IMG submission 179942) | Plant litter microbial communities from Arlington Agricultural Research Station in Wisconsin, United States - UWRJ-L166-409R-6 | ecosystem: Environmental > Terrestrial > Plant litter >... | reverse complement strand
CAGGGCCTCGAAGTACGCCCGCAGCGCCTCCAGCGCGACTTCTCTGGTGGTGACCACCCCGCGACGTGACTGAGCGGTGCGCTCTGCGTCGGCCAGGTCGCGGCGGCGGCCGCGTTGCCCGCCGATTTCCACTTCCTGCGCGACTCCCATACTCCAAGTGAGGGAGCTGGAATTGAGCGCGTAGCCAATCGGAGCGCCGGCACTGAAGGAGAGCGTGGGATTGGCGGGCAGAACCGTGGCGGCCGCCTGCCTTCGTCCCTCGGTTGCGCTGAGCGCTTCTCGAGCGCTGTGTACTTCGAGATTCTGAGCCAAGGCGCAAGCAATGAGGTTCGCGCGGGTGACGGCGCTGCACGCGGACGAGGCCACAGAGGTGAGGCCGGCGCACGCCGCGATCGCGCACGCAACCAAGTAGCGATGAAGTGAATGCATGAAGCCCTCCAGGGGGATGCGCTTGGTCAGCGCATCTGGAGCTTGGGTATGACGGAGCTCGAGATCGGCGCGCAGGCGCGCACCAACCGAGCACGAATGAGCAAAAGTCACGACCGGGACGCAGAACGGACCACCGGGTGAACACGGCGTTAGCGCTGAACGCTAAGCGCTGGAGTCAGACGCCTTGCGGCGATCCAACGACAAGCATGACTTCACGCGTGACGGGGCGGGCGATACGGATTGGATCGGATTGGCAACGGCAGCGACGTCGACTCAGGCTCGACCAAGCCCAGCCGAGCGCTCGCTGCAGCCGCGTTCACGAGCACCAGCTCGCTCGCTGGCGCCAGCCCGCTCAAATGCGAGCAGTGGCACTGAGGGCAGCGCGGCGGGCATTCTTTGCCCTGCTTCTCGAGCTCGCACTCAGCCTCATCACCGCAATACGACTCTGCCACGACGACAGCCGCGCCGGCGATGCCCGAGACCTGAAACCCCAGCGCAAACAGCACGATGCGCAGCACGAACAAGGCACGCTTTCGCCAAGAGGGGACTCTCGGCGTCGTGCGACGCTTGTGCTCGCTGCGCGACATCTACGCCATCATACGTCAAGGCATGGCCTTGCTCAACCGCGTTCTTCGTGCCGTACCGGCTCACTGGAGCTTTGATCCCTGACCGGCGCCGGCGCGTTCAATACTTCACGCACCTTGCGCGTCAAGGTCTTGGGTGTGAATGGCTTTTGCAGAAATGCCATCTCGCTCTCCAGGATGCCGTGGCGGACCACGCTGTCGTCGGTGTAGCCGGACATGTAAAGGACCTTTAAAGTCGGCCGTCTCAACTGCGCGCGTTTTCGCCAGTTCGACACCGCTCGTGTGCGGCATGGCCCCGTCGGTCAAGAGTAGGTGAATGGGCTCGGGATACGCTCCACAAACTTGCGTGGCTTCTGCAGCGTGAGGCGCGACCAGCACGCGATATCCGCTAAGCTTCAGGATGGCATGCGCCACCGCGCGCAGCTGCTCCTGATCCTCGACCAACAAGATGGTCTCCGTGCCGCGCAGGGAGGCGGAAGCCAACTCGGGTTCGATGCTGTCGGCAGCCACGGCAACCGCGGGGAAATAGACTTTGAACGTGGTCCCCTTGCCCGGCTCACTGTGAACCCAGACGCTCCCGCCCGACTGTTGGGCGATGCCGAACACCGTGGAAAGGCCAAGCCTCGTGCCCTTGCCGACCTCTTTGGTCGTAAAGAATGGCTCGAATATCCGCGCCTGCGCGGTCGCCATCGCTGCGCAGATCCAGGATCGTCATGCGCAGCAACTCTTCGTGCTTTTCGTAGTCAGCGGCGGTGTTCGCTGGGCATGACGATGGCGCTGAATAGGAAGCCCTTACGCTGACGCCAGCGCCCTCGAAAGCGGTCACCGCGGAGCAGCGGCCCGGCGTCGACCAGCAGGTGCACCGCAAACTCACCCCCTGCTTCGAGCTCTAGCGAAACGTCGAAGAAGCCGAGAAACTGGCGAGTGCGGTAGAACTGGCATTTATAGAACGCCTCTTTGGCTGAAAAAATCAAGCGCGCGGCGAGCAGCGGCGGCATCGAGTCGAGCGCGCTCATTTCAGCTTCGCTGGCGACCCGATCGGCAACGGCGCGCGGCAAAGGTGCCGAAGGTTCGACGTCGATGCCGACGCCAGCATAGTCACGTTGTTGGCCTACCGCGGCTACACACAGCCCTTGGGTATGCGTGATGCTGCCCACCACTCCGACCGGCCAAAGGGGCTCGCGCTGATCGCCACTCAACAACGGCCGGTCTGCAAAGCCCAAGCGACGCAAGGCCGCACGAGCACATTGTCGACCCCGGCCAAATTCGAGCTGGCGCTTTTCGACCGCGGATGCCACGAGCGCGAGCTCCTCGGGGAACAAGGGTACACTCGGCTCGCGCGGATCGCCCGATTCCACCGCCATATCGGCGGGTAGCGCGTCATCGAACATGGCGTGGGCTCACGCGCCAAAGCCTAGCATCGCTGCCTGCTTTTTGTTGATGGTCACGCGTGCGGTCGGACACCGACGCTGCCTTCGGCGGCGCGGGGCGAACCCCGGAACCGGCGACCCGCGGGTGTTGCGTGCGGCTGCGAGGTGCGGCTTCGGAACCCGAGATCGCCCCAAATCCTCGAGTTAGGCGACGCCCCTGGCCTTGGTCGAAGGATAGACCTGGAGCCGCTCCAGCCGCGTCACGGATTGTTCGTTCGTGCCCGGAATGTGAAGCGACCAGCTGATGGTGGGTTGGGCAGCCGCGTCGAGACTACATTGCACGATCGCGAAGTTGTGGTGGGCGTCGGTTTGCAGGCGGTGCACGAACCAACGTTCATCGGTGCCGGAAAGCGGCGCGTTCTTGTGCGTGACCCCTGCGTCCAGGCTGGGGATTGCGGGAAGCCGCGCGGCGCCGCTGTAGGTGATGCCACTGGTGGTCAATTGATAAACGTGAGCGGTTGGGCGCTTTCGGTCCCACAGCTCGAAGGAGGCGCTCATGTGCACGTCACCGCTGAGGAACACCACTGGCACCGCGTGCTGGGCCGAAAACTGCGAGACCAACTCGAGCAGCTTCTTGCGCTCGGTCAGGTTCGTTTCGTGCTCCCACTCATCGCGCAGGTCGTCCTTGGCGCCCAGCAAGGGCAGCTGGAGCAACGCGGAATTGACGATTTCAGGCCGAAAATGCACGACCGGCACGGGTGCGACGATGAACACGGCCTTGCATGGGCCAAGCGGCTCCGCGAGCCATGCCGCCAAGCGATCGAACTGCGTGCGGCCGAGTAAGCGCTCACCATCGGGCTGCGTGATGTCGTGCGCAGAACGCATATCGAGCACGTACGTCTTCACGAAGCCCGCTTCGAAGCCGTAATCGTACACGCCGGGCGCGGTATCCGGGTTGTGGGCGTGCTGGTATTCCTCGTACACGAACTTCGCGGCATCGAACATGTTGCCGACCAGTTGCTCGGCACGCGTCGGGTGAAGTAGCGCTCCGAGACCGAGCTTGGTGCGCGCTATTTCCTGACGCGTGGACGAGCCCCAGCCATCGACGATCTCGTGATCGTCCAGCATCATGTAGCTGGGGTAGTGCGCGAACAGGGCCTGAAGACTCTTGAAACCCCAAAATCCGCGGTAAACGTCGCGGTACCAGGACACCAAATCTGCGAGTTCGAGTTCAGGCTCGCCTTGCACCTTTTTCAGCCAGCTCCAGATGTCTCCATCGCTGAAGCCGTCGCTATAGATCTGATCCCCGATGGCCAGTACGTGGTCGGCGCCGAGATGGTCGAGCTCCTGGCGTAGCGCCGCGAACATGCCGATGTTCTGCACGCCGTGCTTGGTGAAGGGCTGGTGGCAGCTGAAGACCCCGAACGTGACCGAAGCGGCGTTTGCGGGCCGGGTTCGAAAAAATAGCGGTTCTTCGTCACCCAGCTCCCAGCGTTGGCTGCGCTCGAAGCCCGCGAAGAGTGCGTAGTAGTAGCGAGTACCGGGTTGAAGCCCCGTGACGGCGAGCGTCCCCGTCAGGTCGGTTTCGTATTGCAGGGAGACACTCTGCGCGCTCACCAGCGCCGATAGAACGGTGCGATTGCCGCTCGGAGCGCTGAGCACCACGCTGACGCGACCGCCCTCGGCCAGCACCACTTCCGGCTGGCCCAGTTCGGCGGGGATCGGCTGAGTGCTCACGATCAGCCAGTACAGGCCTTGCCCGGCGGTCGGCTCACCCGCGTTGTCTTCTTCCCAAGCGCGCACCCAGATCTTGGCGGAGGTCGTGGTGGTATGCCCCACGATCGACGCGTTCGTCAGCCGAGCGTTGACCCACGGGCGAGTAGTCTTGTCATAGAAGCCGTGACGACTCATGACCGACAGTAGATAAGGGACTCTACAGCACGGTCAATGGGGATCGAATGCACCCGCTCGACTAGCGCGCAATCGCGGCGGGATCGATGCCCAGCTGCTGAACGAGGAAGCCCCACAGATCCGCCCATTCTTCGATCTGCTTGCTCGTCGGCTTGCCCGCGCCGTGTCCGGCTTTGGTGTCGATACGGATCAGGATGGGCGCCGGGCCGCCTTGAGCGTGTTGCAAAGCGGCCGCGAACTTATAGCTGTGCAGCGGAACTACGCGGTCGTCGTGATCGGCGGTGTAGATCAGGGTGGCGGGATAGGCCGTGCCCGGCTTGGTGTTGTGATACGGCGAATAGGCGCGGAGTGCCGCAAATTCAGCGGCATTTTTCGGAGAGCCGTAGTCCGACTCCCAGGCCCAACCGATCGTGAACTGATTGAAGCGCAGCATGTCGAGCACGCCCACGCCCGGCAAGGCCGCGCCGAACAAGTCTGGGCGCTGGGTGATGGCCGCGCCGACCAAAAGCCCGCCGTTGCTGCGACCGCCAATCGCCAACTTCGACGCTTCCGTGTAGCCCTCTTTCGTCAGGTATTCCGCGGCCGCGATGAAGTCGTCGAAGACGTTTTGCTTGCGCTCCTTGATGCCGGCGTCGTGCCACTGTGCGCCGAACTCACCTCCGCCGCGCAAGTTGGGCACGGCCAGGATCCCGCCGAGCTCCATCCAGACCAAGTTCGGCACGCTGAAGCTAGGCGTGAGGGAGATCTCGAAGCCGCCGTAGCCGTACAGATAAGTCGGGGTTCGGCTGTCGCGCGCTTGCCCCCTGCGAGCGCAAATGAACATCGGAACCTTGGTACCATCTGCGCTTTGATACCAAACTTGCGTGGTTTCGTAGTTCGCCGGGTCGAAGGCGACCTGCGGACGACGCCAAAGACTGGTCTTTCCGGACTGAACTTCGAGCTTCCAAATTTCGGTTGGGACCGAGAAGCCCGTGTACCAAAAGTAAGTTTCGCGGTCACGGCGCTTGCCCGAGAAGCCGCCCGCGCTGCCGATCCCGGGCAGGGCAAGCTCACGCTCGAGCGTGCCATCCAGGCGATGGATCGTGACTTTGGTGTGCGCGTTGTCCAAGCTCGTCACGATCAAGCGATCGCCGACCACGCTCACTGATTCGATCGTATCCGGCCCTTCGGCGATCAGCTCACGCCAGGCGCCCTTCTCTGGCTTGCGCACGTCGATGGCGATCACCCGCCGGCGCGACGCGGAATCGTCGGTCAGGAACCAGAGGGTGTCGCCGTCATTGCCCAGAAAATCGAACTTGGCGGTAAAATCGGGCAAAAGCTCGATGGTTTTGCGCGTGGTCGCGGGCAGGTGCAGGTCTTGAATGAAGACGCAGTTTTTGGGATCGGTACCGACGCTCACCGAGAGAACCAGCCAGCGCCCATCCTCACTGACGTTCGCGCCGAAGCCCCACTCCTTGTGATCGGGCCGAGCATAGATCAGCGTGTCGGCGGACTGCGCTTCGCCGAGCCGGTGGTAGAACACTTTTTGATCGTAATTTTGCCCGGTGAGCTCCGCGCCGGACTTCGGCTCATCGAAGCGGGAATAGTAGAACCCTCGGTCGTCGTGGCTCCAGCTGGCGCCGCTGAACTTGACCCAGCGGAGCACATCCGCGGTGTCGGTCGCGGTCGCGACGTCACGCACGCGCCAGACTTGCCAGTCCGAGCCTGCTTCAGCCAGGCCGTAAGCCATGCGCTTGCCGTCGTTGCTGAAGGCGAGCGAACCGAGCGCCACGGTGCCGTCTTTGGATAGCCCATTGGGGTCGAGCAGCGGCTTACGCTCGCCGGCTTGGTTCAGCGTGTACAATACCGCTTGGTTCTGTAAGCCATCGTTGTGGGCAACGACCAAACGCGAGCCTTCCACCGAGGGCGTACCCCAGCGTTCGTAGTTCCAGAGCTCGCGCAGTCGACGCTCGAGCGCCGCGCGTGCGCCGATCTTCGAGAATTGCTCGGCGGTCAGCGCATTTTCCGCGTCGATCCAGCGCCGAGTCTCCGGCGAGTCCATCGCCTCCAACCAACGGTACGGATCCGTTACGACCACGCCGTGATACTCATCCTGCTGTTCACTGCGCGGGGCATCTGGATAGCGAAGGCCAGGCGAGACCGTGGCCACTGCGGACGCTGAGGGAGCAGACGGTGCGGCCACCCGAGTCATCGGCTCACCGGGAACTGCTTGGCGAGCGGGGCGGCAGCCGAAGGAGAGGGCGAGCAGACAAAGAGCAGGCCGGAGAGCGCGGGGCATGACACGTTGGGCACTCTATCAGCGCTCTTTGCGCGCGCCACACCGAACGCCACCGAGCACGAGCGCGGCGCCGAGACCCGCGGGCAAACCGATGACGAGCCGCGGATAACGCCTCGAGTGGGCGATGATATCGAGCGCTCCGCGCGAGCACCAGACTAGGACTAGCCTGCCCTGCCCTGGCCGGGTCTCGCGCGCTCGCGCATTCAACCCACGGCGACTAATTGACGAAGAACTTCATGTGCTCCTGGCCGCAACTGGAGACGACGTCGATGGTGTGCCAGCCAGTCGGCAATTTGTGTAGGAATTGAGTGTTGAAGTTATCGTAAAACGTGGCGCGGCCCACCGTGTTCGTGGTGTCGAATGCCCATTCGACCTTGTTCATGCCACCCGGACAGGTGACCGTGAAGCTCACCTTGAAGTAGTTGTTGTTCGAGCTGCCCGAGATTGGATACGCGATACTGACGGGGGGATTGACCACCGCGGAGCTCGCGCCTGCGACCAGCAAACCAACCAACAACGCCCCAGCCATTGCCAGATTTTTCATTCGAGAACTCCTCCTTCTGTCGAGTCGTCGGGCGCAGGACCACCCCTACACCGAGACGGAGCTCGGTCCCATGTACTCCCTGAGCGGACCCGAGTCTTTCCTAGTTCGGAGTGGTTTCGCAAGAGTCATTTCGTGACTGAGAGCGTCGATCTGCGACGCACGTAATTCGCCACCACCCTGTGTATCAGTCCAGCGCTGGACTCCTAGTACTTCTCTCAACGAGATCCGCCAGCAACTCCGGCAGCGGCTCGGCGCACACAGCGCGTGTCCAGCCGGGAACAGCCGGTGGCAGCGTGCGCCCGCAAATTTGCCGCGCATTTCTGTAATTCGCGGGTTGGGCACGGCCGCTGCAGAGAACGCCGCCCATGCAGCGAATTGCTTCGATCGTGGCTGTGATGCTGATGGCCTGGTTTTACGCGGCGACGGTGCGTGCCGCGCCAGCGCCGAGGATCGAAGTGGCATTCGTGATGGATGCCACGGGCTCGATGGGAGCGTATATCGAACAAGCGCGCGCACGGATTGGACAGATTGCCCAGAGCTTGGCGGAGGGCGAACCGAAGCCGGACGTGCACTTCGCGTTGGTCGCCTTTCGAGACAAGGGTGACGAGTTCGTCACGCGCGTCAAGCCGTTCACCCCGAAGCTGGAGGAGATGAAGGCATACCTCGACGCGACCGTTGCCGCAGGCGGCGGCGATACTCCGGAGGCCGTGCTCGAAGCTCTGAAAGCGGCGCTGGTCGAGCTCGCCTGGACCCCAAAGCAGAGCAAAGGCGACGAGAACGTGGTGCGCTTGATCTACTTGGTGGGCGACGCGCCCGCGCAGCACTATGCCGACAGCCCAGAGGAGTCGTGGCTCGCGCGTGAGGCCCGCAATCGCGGGATCGTGCTCCACAGCATCGCCTGCGGTGCCGACGCCAGCTTGGAGGCGACCTTCGATGGCTTGGCGCGTCACACCGAAGGGCGCTTTTTTCGCCTCGATGAGTCGGCGCGCAGCCTGGCGCGTGCGGGCCTCGCGGGCCAAAGCCTGGGGCTCTCGGGCACGCTCACGGACACCACGCGCGCTTATTCTTCCTCGATTGGTGTGAACTACGCTGGCGGCAGCGGGACTGGGTTGGCGACGGCGCCGCTCTCCGGCGTCGAGCCGCTCGGTGATCGTTCGGGGCTGCTCGGCGCGCACGTGCGTTGGGCGCGAACGGGCGCGGTCTGGAGCGCGCTCTGGAAAGCGCATGTTAGTGCCCTGCCCGCCGCGGAACAGCCGGCGGTACCGGCGATCGATTTCTCCAAGCAACAAGTGCTGGTGCTCGGCGGCAGCGATGCCGGGCTCGAGCTCGTGAGCGTCGAACGAAAAGGCGCGCGCCGCGTTGCCAAGGTGAAGCCGGGCGCCTCTCCCGGCGTCCGTTTCTTCGTGGTCGAGGCCGAGGGGAAGAAGTGAGCAGCATGAACAATCCGACTATTCGCGAGCCGATGTCTCGCAAGCTGAGCGCACTAGTGCTGATCCTAGCCGGTCTTACTGCGTGCAGCGCGGGCGACTCCGGGGGAAAGTTGCGCGTGAAGGACCCGGTCGCGCTCGGGGCGGAGCGCGTGAACCGTGAAAGCGCGGCATTCGCCAGCGTCGAGCCGCCCAACCTCGAGGCCAGCGAAGCGCGCGTCGTCGGTAACGAGTCGACCACGCGCCTCGTGTATTCGAACGTAAAGGTGGTGGTGCGCGCGGGTAGCGCCGTGATCCGCGTGAGCGACGTAGTCAGTAACGACGGACTCGCCCCCATCGACTTCACGTACGACTTCCCTCTCCCGAGCGACGCCACGGTGAGCGAGCTCGCCTACTTCAGCAACGGCAAGCGCGTGCGCGCCAGCGCCCAAGAAAAGACCCAAGCCAAGGCCAGCTTCGAACAGGCCAAAGCCCGCGGGGAGGGCGCCACGCTCGGCGAAAGCAGCGGCAGTTCCCGGTTCCGCGTAGCCATGTCGCCGCTCGCCCCCGGCGAGTCGCGGCGCGTGGAGCTGAGCTATGTACAGAGCGTGGAGTCGTTCGGTGCGCAACGCAGCTTCAGCTTTCCCGCCGCGCACTCCGAGCGCCGAGGCGAGCCGACGCTCGACTTCGAAGTCGACATCGAAGGAGACGCTGAGCTCTCCGCGGTAGCTTCCCTGAACCACCCAGACGCACGCCTCGTCGAACTCGACGGGAAGACCGAGCGCGTGCTGCTCAACCGCACCGCGAGCTCGCTCGGGCAAGATCTGGTCGTGCGCTGGACCGAACGCGCCGAGCCGCTCGAGCTCTCGCTGCGCGCCACGCCGGGCAAAGACGCCGAGCCCGGTTTTGCACAGGTCGATTTCTCTTTCAACGCTGACAAGCTCGCCCGCCAAGAGCCGCCGCGAGACTTCGTGTTCGTCATCGACACGTCGCTGTCGATGGCCGGGGATGCGCTCGAGCAAGCCAAGCTCTTGGTCGAAAGCTCGCTGGAACACCTCACTTCACGCGATCGCTTGGCGATGGTCGAATTCGACGACCAGCTCGCCAGCTGGGGCGCGCTCAGCGCAGCTTCCGCGGAGGCCAAAGCTCGGGCGCTGAGCGAACTCCGCTCAAAGCGCGCCGCGGGATTTTCGAACGTCGAAGCGGCCATCGACCGCGCGCGCGAGCTCACTCAGGAGTCGAAAAACCCCGTGCTGGTGCTAGTAACCGACGGGCAATCGACGGTGGGCGACAGGCCCGATCTGCTCGCGCCGGCCTCGAAGCCCAGTGATTTCGAAAGCACGCGGGTCTTCGTGGCGCTGGTCAACTATCCCTCGCGACAGCCGCAACTCGAGCAGCTGTTTCCAAACGCGACCCTGCGCTTCTTGCCAGGCGGCGACGCGGGACGCGAGCTGGCGCGCTCGTTGGCGCAGCTCGTTGCGGCCCCGGTGCTGGAGAACGTGCAGATGACGCTCGAGGGCATCAGCGAGGACAACCGCTATGGCAAGATGCCAGAGCGGCTCGCCCTCGGCGAACGCATCCACATCCTCGGGCGATCGAACGGAGCGATGCTCAAGGCCAGCGTGACGGCGACATTGCACGGTCAACCCGTGCATTTGGAAGCGAGCGCGCAGCCGAGCGCCCGCGAAAGCGACCGGGTGAGCGTGCCGCGTGAATGGGCGCGCACCAAGCTGGCCGCACTCGAGACCCGCTTCGAGACGGCACATGACCCTGCAGATCAGGCGCAAGCCATCGAGCTCGCCAAGCAATTTGGGCTGGTATCTGCGTTCACCAGCTTGCTCGCCAGCGATGCGCTCTCGCCAGATCGGATCGCACCCGGTGATCCAGAGCTGCGCATTCGCGCGCCGCGCGGCGCGAGCGCGGTGACTGCGGTATTGCC
>Ga0247769_1000503_pt1 | contig 10468 bp, 11 predicted proteins | sample UWRJL166409R6_FD_179942 | JGI IMG/M metagenome (GOLD analysis project Ga0247769, IMG submission 179942) | Plant litter microbial communities from Arlington Agricultural Research Station in Wisconsin, United States - UWRJ-L166-409R-6 | ecosystem: Environmental > Terrestrial > Plant litter >... | reverse complement strand
GTTATGGGTGTAGCTTCCGTTGGATCGGCTGTCGCGACGGCCTCTCGTTGAATGGAGAGAGCCTAGGGATGATGAAGAGGCATGCGAGTGGGAGTGGGAATGGGTTTGCATGTGGCCAGAGCCATGCTGGTGGTATTGCGGCATCGAAGAAGTCGGAAGCGCGTAAGAGGAAGCCATTTGGGGGTTGGTGGTGCCTCGTCCGTCGTGATAGAGCCTCGTGGTGATCTCATGCAGCTGAACTATGGGAACATCGGCTGGCCCCAGATGTTATGGCGCACCTATCATCGAGATGCGGCGCCGAGGAGGGGTTGATCAGGTCAGGGATGCGAGAACCCAATCGCGATAGGGACACCGTTGGCGTCGCCGAATTGAGCCTCGTGCTAGAACAACGGTCCTGTCTGCGATTGTAGACTAACGCATCTCGCGTCAACGAAGCTGCGGGGGTCCCTCGGTTCTGCAGTCACGCCAATCTGTCGTTTGTTAGAGTTATTGGTACGGGTCGCTATCGGTGAAATGGCTCGCAGTTTCAACAATCGTGCAACTGGTAGGTCTAGCAGCTCAGGAGATAAGTGTCGATGTGTTCGCAATTATTTGAGTCGTGTCAGTGAAAAGGTTATGTATGTCTGCATTGAGGCTGCCGTGGGTTGTTTCTCGTGAATCGCGGTCCTGTGTCCCTTCCTGGTCACGATCTCTCTTCTCTTCCGCCGCCTTCCCTTTTTGTTTCCCCTGACCCGGCGTGAGAGCGTGGGGCCGTCTGACACCCACGCCATCAGATGGGAGCCTCTGATTGGCGGTCTCTCCACCGATGCTTGGTTTACCCCTGTCCATGTCGCATGCGCGAGATGGGTTAAGCTCAGAATCCTGGTAAGATAATCTGCGTTAATCAAGCGGGCCAATCACAATGATTGTGCTAACACCATCAATCAAGATTCACGAGCCCACCGTCATCGCCTTCACAAGGCTACCGGTGCCTCACTCTGACCAACAACACCGCGCACCGCAAGGCTGAACTCGGTGAAACCTGCTGCCCAGTCGCCGTGAACGCAGTGTACATGTGTTCGAGATCGCTGTTGCACTTGTGTTCCTCCAGATTTGCCCTTCGTCAAGAGGCAAGATCTCTCTCGAATCGACGCAAACGAACATGACACCTGTCAAAAGTCAACCCCAACATCTCACAACTCGTCGGAGGCAATCAACTTAATTGTCGCAGAGCTGTCTAGATTCATCGCCATCGCCATTTCAAGATGGCGGCGACGCTTTTATATCCCCTTCTTCTCTTGGCCGTTTGCGTCCTGGGCCTGGTAGCCTGGGTTGTGTATCTGGTGTTCGGGCCATCTCAGTACGACGGTCCCGCCGCGGGATCAGGGACAGGCCGTGTATCCGTTCATGTTCTCGTTCTCGGTGACATAGGACGAAGCCCCCGCATGACGTACCATGCCTTAAGCATCGCGAAGCACGGAGGAAAGGTGAATCTCATAGGATACCTCGGTGAGTGTGATCCGGCGAGTCAGCCGGTCAGCCGTTGCCGTCTCGAGGAACAGAAACTTCTAACACAAACGGACCGCAGAGACGTCACCCCATCCCGAGGTGGTAGACAACCCAAACATTACCATCACCTCTATCCCACCACCTCCACGAAAGCCATCATCGCTCCCCTTCATTCTCTTCGCCCCATGGAAAGTTCTCTTTCAGATCTACCATCTCACCTGGCTGCTTGCCTACCGCCTTGAAGCCGCCCAATGGATCCTCGTGCAGAACCCGCCATCGATCCCAACTCTCGCAATCGCCGGGTTTGTCTGCCACCTCCGCAACAGCAAGCTCATGATCGACTGGCACAACTACGGCTGGACCATCCTCGCAGGCACTCGTGGCGCCCGCCACCCACTAGTCCGCATCTCCAAGCTGTACGAATGCTACCTCGGACGCCTCGGCTCATTCCACCTCACCGTTACGAACGCAATGGCGCGCCAGCTCCGCCGCCCCCCCTACAACATCAAACGAGAGATGCTCCCGGTGCACGACCGCCCGGCTGCCATCTTCCGTCCTGTCACGTCCCCATCGGCCAGAGAGGCCATCCTAAACCGCGTCATCGTCGAGAAGGAACTCGTCCCCCGCATCCTCGACGGTAGCATGCGTCTGATAGTCAGCAGCACGAGCTGGACCCCCGACGAAGACTTCTCCATCCTCCTCGATGCCCTGACGCGGTACGCCGCGACCTCGGGTGGGCCAAACCCTCCAACCCCTATCCTGGCCGTCATCACGGGCAAGGGGCCTCAGAAGGAGATGTACCTCGGAAAAATCGCCGAGCTGACGGAAGCAGGTCGTCTCCCCAATGTAAGGATAACCACGGCGTTTCTCCCCTTTCCAGACTATGCGGCCCTGCTCGCGTGCGCGGATCTGGGTATCTGTTTGCACATGAGCAGCTCAGGGGTCGACCTGCCGATGAAGGTCGTGGACATGTTTGGCGCCGGTCTCCCCGTTGCAGCATTCTCAAACTATGAGAGCTTCGGAGAGCTGGTGAGGGAGGGGATTAACGGAAGGGGGTTCGAGACGGCCGGGGAGCTGGCGGATATCCTCACACACCTTCTGGGAACGGATGGTCACATAGAGCTCAAGCAGCTGAAAAGGGGCGCCATCGAGGAGGGGAGCAGGCGCTGGGACGAGGAGTGGGATGCAAAGGTTGGTGTTATTATGGGCCTAACATCCTAGAGAGCGCCTCCTGGATTGTATGTACCACGCTGTGAATGACCGCTATGATATCCAATGCATGGTCCCCCCCCACTCTAGGCCAGGGTGTCGAGGTGATGACGCTTGCCATGGCCAGCCCCCGTGTGAAGCAACAAATCCGGCCACCGTTCATTCCTACGACGCCGTGAAACGACTGCAAACCCGACCCGATGCCATATAAAATCGGAAACCCAAATCCGACATTTCAGTATCCAGAGACGTGATGATGTCGTGTAGTCCTGTCCCAGAGAAGAAAAGTCCAAGCCGCCTAGACACTGTTTCAGTGGCTAGTCCTCGCCCAAACTCTCCCTCACGCACTTCCGACACCGTCGACGGAATTCCTTGCTCTTCCCCTCGCGCTCATCGCGCAGCTGACGCGCCGCCTCCACGTTCGCAGGGCTCTCGTCGTTGGGGTCTTCGAACAGGCTGATTACGCTCAGCAGGATGGACTCGGGTGACTGGACTGGGCTCCAGCGCTCGCTGGCTGCCTCGTAGCCATATTTGTCTTCCTCAGGAGGGTGCAGGATGCTGATGCACAGCTCGCCGTTAGGGTAGATGTTGGGGTGGAACGGCACCGGCGATTGGAAGGTCAGCGTAGGCGGCATGAGCGGGTAGGTCGGCGGGAATACGAGGCGAGCCCGGAAGTTCCCTCCTGTTTTGCTCGATGAACGGTTAGCTCCGTTGTGCTTTGTGCAGTTACCTTGGGAGACAGGATGGCCCGGGTCCAAGGGCAGGGAGGGGCAACATGCCGCCGTAGTATTTGCACTCATCGCTGATCATCAGCATGACTTCCCACTCAAAGATGTTGCTGTCGTTGACCAGCCCGCACGAGATGCCCGGTATGTCGTTGTCTGTCTGCATCTGCTTGAGTTGGCGCCGCAGCAGCGCGGCGGCGGCGAGCGAGCTTGTCGAGGAACTGGCCATGGCTGCGGTGGGCTGGGGAGAATGTGGGCTCCGGAACGGATAGAGGTGACGGGTCGCGAGGACTGTTCCAGATCTCAGGTTTCCAAGTCACCGGGGTTTTATATAGGGCGAAAGGCTGAGTGAGGCCCAGGTCGTGTGATGAGTTTGTCTCAGGGCGGAAATAGCTGCGCGGTTCGCGGTTCCGCGAGATGGGCGCGCTCGGTAGCAAAACCTGATGGAAATGCAAACCGAGGTCGGTGGCTGGGCAAGTAATTGGAAATTATATACCATAAGACCGCCTACTCCGTTTGTTGTTCGACTTTGTGCCGAAGTCCAACACCGCAAGCATTCAAGAGCTGAATTTAAAGAGCGGGGGTTGAGTGAAGCAGCCCGGGCTGCGCGCCAGAAGGCGGGTTCCTGGATCGCAGAGCCCCCCATCTTCGTAGTGTTTGCATCTTCATGAGCAACCTCGCAGCTGAGATGCGTTGATGACCGTCAAACACCCCCCAAAATCTCCCAGTTCTCGGATTATAGCGTCTGGAAACCGAGACACACGATAAATACAAGGCACTCGTATTTATCTAATCTCGCTGCTCTGTAGCTAGACAGCCCAGCTTCCCAGTCATGACTCCTCAAACGCCTCCCTATGCCCTGGTATCATTTAATGTTGCCCCATGTTTATGTGCTATTGCGTAGTGTGACCCAACATAAAGAAACCACCCAATAGGATTATTTACTCTTGTTTGTCATCCCAAAGCCGGTGAAACCCATGGCCGCCATCATGTCATCCTCGTCGTGCTCGCCTTCGATCCTAACGTCCTCGCCGTACTCCGTCTTGACCTTGAGCGCGGCCTCTTTCTCCAGCCGCTTCCGCTCTTCCGCTTCCTTCCGTTTCCGCCTCCTCTCATCCCTTTCTTTTTCCTCCTCTTCCTTCCGGACCTCCAGTCTTTCCTTCAGTGAGATGACCTCGTCCTTCTTGCGCTCCTGCAGCCGCTCCCACAGTAGTTCGATGCGCGCGTGCACCTCGGCCGCCGTCGCCTTGCGCACATCGCCCGTTTGGCCAATGGCACGCAAATGTTGCATGCTATTCGTGTGATCCAACATCTGTAACGAGTCTTTGAAGGTGAGGTCGCACGCCTCGCAATAGAACCCCGCACCGCGCCCACGCTTGCCCACGCCGGCACCTGCTGGGACCAACGTGGTCGTGCCCACCATCTTGCTGAAGTCCTGCGTGGCATTTCGCGCCGTCGTAAGAGCCTCACTGCCGTCTAATGGCTTGTAGTACTTCTTCCCCGCCATCTTGGCCTCCCATCGCGCTTTGCGCTCCTCCTTCTCGGCCTCTTCGCGCGCTTTGGCTTTCGCCGCGTACTCGTCGAGGTCGTACTTCTTCCGGAAGTCCGTGTCGCCCGCGGCCTGCCCGTAGGCAGAAACTTTATTGGACATGTTGGCGGTGTTCGTGGCTTTCAAGCTGAATGCGGACTGCTGTGGTATGCGGGACGTGCTGCAAGTTGTTGACAGCAACCTGAACCCCAGGTCTGGACGGTGATGATAATTGATAAACGTCAAGTCCGCCCCGGATCTCGAGGTGATAAGGTCGCTGATAAGATCGATTAGATAGTGGCCAGAAAAAGATTTGGAGGGGTAGCTTCGGCGGGGCTTCGCGCTAAGAGCCTACGGGCATTCAAGGGTACCCCTAACGTTTGGGCGGGCAGGGCATCAAAATCCATTTCACCCCTCATTGTATCCCGCAAAGTCATGCCCAACAAAGTCACAGCTCTTAAACCAGAATCAAGATGCTGTACCTCGTGGGTCTCGGCCTGTCTGATGAGACAGATATTACGGTTAAAGGTCTCGAGATTGTCAAGAAGGCCGCTCGAGTCTACCTTGAAGCTTACACCAGCATCCTCCTTGTGGACCAGTCCATCCTCGTACGAAACCAGCCCTCATTCTTCCCTCGTAAATACGAAGACTAACGCTAATCATTGCAGTAGGAGTCTTTCTATGGCCGGCCTATCGTAGTCGCCGACCGTGAAATGGTCGAGTCCAACAGCGAGGAGATCCTGCGTGACGCCGCGACAGAGGATGTCGCCTTCCTGGTTGTGGGCGATCCATTCGGTGCAACGACCCATACCGACCTAGTGCTGCGCGCGCGTGAGCTGGGCATCGCCGTCAGCACTGTGCCTAACGCTTCGATTCTGTCAGGTATCGGCGCCACCGGCCTCCAGTTGTACAACTTTGGGCAGACGGTCAGCATGGTCTTCTTCACAGACTCGTGGCGCCCGGCGAGCTTCTACGATCGCATACGTGAAAACCGATCTATTGGGCTACACACGCTCATACTCCTCGATATCAAGGTCAAGGAACAGAGCTTGGAGAACATGGCCAGAGGCAGGAGGATCTACGAACCGCCAAGGTATATGTCGGTCGGTACCTGCGCGATGCAGATGTTGGAGATCGAAGAAGAGAAGGAGGAGAGGGTATATGAACCAGATAGCCTGGCTATTGGCGCCGCCAGGGTGGGTGGCAAAACGGAGAAATTCGTAGCAGGCACCCTGAGAGAGCTTTGCGATGCGGACGATGTCTTAGGCCCACCGTTGCATAGTTTGGTCTTGCTCGGGAGGAGAACACATGAGCTGGAGAATGACTACGTTCGCCAGTTTGCTCTTAATCAGGAGACCTGGGACAGAATATGGAAGTCTGACTACCAAGGCAAGCAATGAAAATCATCCATACTAGGCATAAAATACACCGCAATACACAGCACATGATACTAGAATACAGAACCCCCCTGTCTATTGGCTACGGACTCGTAATACACTCGTCCTAGGAGCGAGTAAGTCGTACAAAGGGAGATTGGCGTCAATGAGACGATCTCCAGCTGTTCAAGTCGAAAACACTAGTTATGGTCTTTGGATTCCAAACCCACCCGCCCCATCACTACCATTGATGTTGTTACAGCTGCCCTCATCAAGCTCGAAACCCGGATGGGTTAGGCATAGAAATTGGCTGCTTGTTCGACCTCAACCTCGCTAATCTCCCGCAGCTTGTTCACCGCTGCCGGCTTGCCGGTCACAGCACCTTGGGCGACCTCGGCTACCCGGCCAAGCATGTTCTTGGAGATGATGGAGTAATGGGCGGTCACCATCTTGACTCGAATGATACCGATTCGAGGGTCATTCTCACCACCATCGTGCACGCCATCACCCAGGTCTCCTAGCCAGGCCCTGAGTTGCGGGCTGTAATGCTTCCGGACGAGGTCCCTGTCGGTGACCACACTGGCAACGCCGCTGATGGAGGCCCACTCGCCCGAGCTGTTGAGGAAGGACACGTTGACGTGGTTATCGCTTGATAGGTCGTCGGTTTTGCCAGATTCGCTGTTCGTGTGAAACAACAGATCGATGCCACCGCGTTCCTACTCTCAATGTTAGGGCGAGTTTCTGGGAAGTGCGCCGTGGGAGCGCTTTACCGTCGTAACAAGGGCCATGCATCGAGAGACAAGGTTGCCAGACTTGTTGGCATCTCGAGTGGTCATCATGCCGAACTTGCAGGACGTTATGAAGTTCTTCAAGTCCTCGATCTTCTGCGCAAGCGGCACGTCGTTGTCAAGGTTGGCAGCCTTGAACGGATCGACATGCTTGCCACTGGTAGTAGTGTCGGCAGCCATGGTCTTTCACTTGTCCTTAATTGAAGGGAGACTGCTGTAGTATGATATCAGGTTGTTCAAAAGCTTCCAACTGTTGGGCAGGGTTAGTTGTTGTAGAGCAAGTGTCAAAGAAACAAGAGGTAAGAAGGACAAGAAGTAGTGCGTATTTACATGATTGCTGTGATTTGCCGCTATTTGACCATGATGTAACTGCCTCCCCCGCCGCCTTGTGACGGGTTCCTTAATTTCTGCCATTTCATCATAGATTCATTCGTCGCTCCCAGATCCAGCGGTCGAGCGGTGACGTCAGGAGCGGCTGCTTGAGCGTCTGTTTCGCCAATTGATTCAGACGTCCTGTGAAACATAAGGTACCTAAGTTACCGGCTCGCTGGATTCGAGCGGATCCGCTAAGGTAAGGTAGGTATCCAATGTCCGGATGGCAAACACTCAAGTAAGGTGAGGTAGGAGGTAGGCGGACGTGACTCTTGACGTTGGGAACTTGGAAGACACAATGCAATCGAATGGCATCCTTTCGGACTTAGAGGATGCGGTACCTGTGTACAATACATCCTGCTGGGCCACACTCCAAGTGATTGGAAAACTCTAATGCCCAGAAATTTGTTTCGCGTGGAATTCTGGGCGAAAGGGCTGGGACTGGATTGGTTCCCCTACATCAGCCGATAAACCCTTGGGGCCTGACGGAAAGAACGATCCCAACAGCGGCTTCAGTCTCATTTCCCTGCCGCCGCCTGGGCCATGATTTGTGGGATGCAAAAGCTTTTCTTTGTTCCAGAAAGCTACTGAGAAGGAAGGAGCGCCCCGGTACCCCTCATCACGAGACTTCGCGTATCAGCGTTAAGGCGTTGGGGGAGTGTGTCACCTTCCTCATCATCAAATCGCCGCGGGGCATTAGGCCACATCAACGACAAATTATTGCGTTCTCAAACCGCTCATCTCTCTTTTCCGGGGCAAACCATCGGTCTGAATCGCATGTGGTTGTTTGCCGTGCTCTGGCTTGTCTTCGTTGTTACACAAACACGTCTTCACTGTCAACTACCCATTTACGCCTCACGGCTAGGACAACCGGAGACCTTCCGCTCAAGGAGCGGGAAGGAGCGCTGCGGAGCTCCCGAAACATCGCGAATCGCGCCATCCTAGACCGGTAGCGGTAGCGATCGCTGGCGACCACACTACCCTGTTGTCGACATCAAATCTCGAAACACCGAGGTCAGATCCCCGCAGTTGAGATCAGTTGATGTAAGTTCGCCATGTCGCGGGATCGGTGACCTTAGACTCACAAAACCACTAGGGAATCTCATTTGTTGTAAAAGCATTCGTCTTGACGAATCGCCTCATCCTACTACCATAGTGTGGCTTGACAGGGCAAGATGTCTCAAGCTAACCGCCCGGTGAGTTGCACCTTGTAGCATCATTTGAGGATGCCAAGCAACACTATTTACTTCTCCCACAACCGGCTCACCTCTGCGACGGCATTCCGCTGACTTAGATGCAGCGACCAGTGCCTTTTGAAGACCGCGATCAACTTGACGAAGCCGAGGCTTGGTACAATGATCCTCTTCGAACACGGAACAGACAACTTGAAGACGAGAACGTGCAGCTGAAGAGACTTCTGCGCGAAAACGGCATATCTTGGTCACCTTCGCTAATACTCGATGGCCCGAGGCATGGAGTTAAACGACCCTCATCAAACAAAGGCCGCTTGACGCGGTCGTCGGTGTCCAAAGTAGTACCGCAACATGTCGGCCGCATGCCCACACTGCCAGTCGAGATACAGCTCAAAGTCATGGAACTTGCTCTGACAAGCGACCATCCAATCCTTGATCCCCTCTCCAAGCGTATCCGAGACAACATGACACTGGAGGAGTCGGTCAGAAGCAACCAAGTTGCCATCGGATTCCTGGCAACTTGCAGGGCGTATAATGTCGAAGGCACCCAGTTCTTATGGAAAAACAACCACTTTGTCTTCACCAGCCACCATACGCTGCGAAATTTCGCAAATATTGGGGTCCAACACCGACAGAACATCAAATCTATCACACTTCGCATTATCGGTAAATACTACGACGACTCAAAACGGTCCCGCACGATGAGGAGCAATGTGCCCGGTAAAAAAACTGTGATCAAGGCGGCACCCCGAGTCAACGAAAACCCTTTGTCACGTAAGGGGTACAAGAGTTACACCTGGCTTCAGATTGTCGACTTTCTTGATGCTCTCCGCCCACCATTTGACCCTTCTCACCTTAAGAAGAAGCAACCTCGCCCTCGCTTGTTTCCCCAGCTGGAATCCATGCGGATCGATTTCGTTCACTTTCCCGCGAACTATCTTAGTCAGCCGGAGCTCGATATTCACCGGCTCGCCGTTCACGATCTTGGCTGCTCTCTCAATGAGCTCATGCTCACGGGCCTTCCCAGCGAGGAGAGAGGCTTGAGGGTGCTGAACGACCTAACCGGAATGGTCAGAGACGACGGCATGGTTCTAAAGAGCACAGATACATATCTTGGCGATAACTTAGGTCTTCTTCGTACCCCAGATTGCACCATCGATGCTCGAGTCGTTCGAGCTTGGAAGGCGGTTGCGAAGGACCTTGAAGAGGAGCTGGAGCTGCTTCATGAAGCGGACGGGTTGGACGATTTCCCCTCGCACCACCGCGTCCTCCACCACAACGCCGCCAATGTGCCGGCTGTTCCCCAAGAACCAGGTCATCCAGAATCCACGTGGGCGAGGAAGAAGACTATTTGGAAGCGTGTCCCCTCCACCCGGGACTCTCAAAGGCGCGATTGGGTCGAGTTCAGTCGAACTTGGGGCACCCGAGTGTCTCCTGATGATGAAGACGTCGATGATTCAGATGTCCTCATTTGCGACGGCTGTGGTGAGGTCCATGAACCTCTATCGGACTATGATTTCTAGGTCCGGTTCCGACCTACGGCACTTCCGTATAGGGCGAAATCACCTGCTGACGTGGAGCCGCTTGGTCTACGTACATCCAACCTCTGATGGGAATTTCGCTCCAGTCTTGGGCAGATTAGATCGAGGTTAAGACCGGGGCTCGTGCTTCGAAACGCCAGCTGCGAGAGAAGCTTTGCTGGGCTTTTATGCGCGTACTTCAACGGGAGGGACAAATTTGCCGGGTTATGGCTTTGTTCAACACTAATCTGGTGTATACTATTCTCAGA
>Ga0247769_1000501_pt1 | contig 10477 bp, 8 predicted proteins | sample UWRJL166409R6_FD_179942 | JGI IMG/M metagenome (GOLD analysis project Ga0247769, IMG submission 179942) | Plant litter microbial communities from Arlington Agricultural Research Station in Wisconsin, United States - UWRJ-L166-409R-6 | ecosystem: Environmental > Terrestrial > Plant litter >... | reverse complement strand
GCCAATGCACAAGGGTCACCATAATTAGCCCCCCCCCCCTACACTGTCGCCGCACCTTGAAGGCATTCACACCACACCTCAACTTTGCAATTGCAATTGCAAACTACTACAACAATTGCCAAAACTGGCCAGTCGCTTCTATCAATCGCATCCTCTTATCAAATCGCTTCCCCTTCGCCAGCCTTTTTGGGGCGAACAGGTGCCTGGCGTTGTTGATGTGGAAGATACGATGTTGGCGATGTCTGGTGCGAAGATTGTGAAGTGTCTTGTAGACCCGTTGAAATAGCGTGGCTTCATAGGAAGTCTTGATTTCGCCATACAGAACAGACAGTCGGCTGGACTGTGGCGAGTATTATGGGTCGGAGGTGTTCCTGAAAGCACCTTGGGGGTTGGCAACAAAACGTCTCTTCTTTACAGACAAAGCACCGAAAGTTTAATTGCTCTAACATGTGGCACCTTAAATCACCACTCATATCTAACACCTAAACGTCTCGAGGATCGGAATCCTATATGTCTTTTTGTAATTAAATTACGCTAGACTTAAGTCTAAATTATGTGCGTATTATTTATATTTCACTTACGAATACCACACCTCAAATGTATAAATGTCAAGGTTAGAGTTGGTAGCATAGGTAGGAATCGCGATTTTAACTTGAGCCATGATACAGTCCTCCCTCCTATCCTTCATCTCAAAAGCTGCACGGGCAGTTTTGTAAAATCAGGAGATAAGTGTTGTCTTTATATACCATCCCCCCCCCTTTCGAGGAGCTCCGCAATCCGCTCGTGCCCCCCCTCCGCCTTGGCAATGTCCAGGGAAGAAATGCCTGCCCAAGTTCTCAGTGACAAGCTCGCGCGGGCGGTGATGAGGGACTCCACTATTGCATAGTGTCCATGGTAGGTCGCCCATATCAACGGAGTACGTCCAGACGCGTCTCGGGCATCGAGATCTGCTCTCTCCCGGACAAGCAAGACCACGACTTCAAGAAGCCCAGCCTTTGCAGCACAGTGCAACGGGGTTGTGCCATCCCTGCCCTGGGCGTTGAACTCTGCGCCAGCACGGAGCAGGCCCTCTGCGCAAGAGCGCAAATCATCAGTTGAGGGCGGCTTCACGTCCGAGTATGGTGCTGACACGTCCCCCCCTTCGACCGACGAGCAGGCATAGTGCAGTGGCGTCCGTTCTGCCAAGTCGCGCGCATTCACGTCCCCTCCCAGGTCTATGAGTGCTCTTAGGTTGCTCAACTGTCCCGCTGCGGCGGCATAATGCAAAGGTGTCCAGTCGTAGATGTCTTTCCTGTTGGCATACTTGCGGACCAAGTCGTGTTTGGCCCAAAAATCGGCCCTGTCTTCCGGCGGCAGCGATGCCATCTCGTGCAATCTCGTGAAGCGGAGCACACTACCGTGTATGCCATCTGGTTCGAAGCTCCCAATTTCCATGGCGTCCGTGTAACCCTGCCAGCCGGCCCACTCCTCGTCGTCAACCTCGGACCTGCTTACGGAAAAGGAGCTGAAGTGGTTCTTGTAGCTCGTGAGCTGCGGCAGTGCAGGAGAAGCCCATTGCCTGAACTGCCGCTGGTACAAAGGGCCGAGGAGACTCAAGATGTCCTCGACGAAGTTCTCGCCGTGCTCCCGCAATTCACGTTCCAGGCGTGATTGAACATCACAGAGCTGGCTTGGAGCGCCTCGCATCTGCGCAGCTAGCGTGACTGCCCTCAGGAACTCAACGAAGACTGCCATGGCCCTATACTTGCTGTCCCAGACCTTGTCGCAATCGCCGCATCGAAGCAGACAGGGCAGGTGGTCGGGCTGGGGCGTATACGAACGCGAAATTTGAGAGAGCCACTGATACACGTCGGCGGCCTCGTCCCAACGTTCCAGCTTCTCGTGCGGCTTGGCTTGGGTCCTGGCCAAGCCCACCAAAGCTTCAATGTCAACAAGTGGGAGCCTGCCGCGCATAGTGAGGGGTGGGATCAGGAAGTGGTAAGCCTCGCCGAGGCTTCCGAGTCCGCTGCCTTCGATGGCCTGTGCCAGCTCCGCAACGTGCGGATTCTGAACCCTGAATGCTGGCCGCGTGTTGGACCCATATGTGTCGGGTTCGCCCACGCCTGGAGGTGGAAACGTGGCGTCCCCGGGAATGCTCTTGGCCATGGATGAGCTGAGAATCCACATGAAGGCGGAGAACAAATCCTGAGCGTACAACAGTTGTAACGGCCTGCGGGGCATGGTAACTAGGAATTTCGGTCCTCCAGTGGGGTATTCCCCCGGCGCGACGGCCCTGCTCAGGACTGCCGCATAGGCTGTTTCCGGATCTCGCTCATATTGGATCTGGGGGAATGCAAAGGCGACTTGGTTGATGGGGGAAGCTGGCCCAGACCCAACGATCCAGTTTGGATCGAGGTAATTGGGGCCAAGGGGCAAGAGGTCTCCTAAATCCTCGACACCAACGTTGTATGGCGCCCACCATCGAATACTCCGCCTCATCTCTGGGGTATCTGGTGCGAGAATCCGCACCTGGGGCCTCCATGACGCTTCCTTTCCGCGGAGCCATGTGTCGGTTTCGGTTCGGTCGCCCCCATACCCAAGGCTGTTTCTTAGTCTTCCAGGGACAGAGTACAGCCACAGAGACAGGACGGCGTCGATCTCGTCGGCGAAGGCTTGTAAGGGCGTAAAAAACCCTGGCTCCGATTGGCTCAGCCGAAAGGTGACCGACCCGCCGTCCGAGGTAGGAAGAGACCATGCCAGGTCTCTGTGCTCGAACTCGGTTCTCAAGACTCCTAGACGGTAAAGGTCGTTCCAAACCGCCTCGATGGATCTAGCAACCGACACAGCTTCCTGGGACGCCGGGCCAGGCCAGTTCGATATTCGCCCCAAGTCTCTCCGCAGCATCATGATGCGCTGAGCGTTGCACTTTGGGTCGGGGGCTGAGCTTGGGGGCACACCCGACAAGTTGTACTCTTTCACACCAACTCTGGGAAGATGAGAACGATCCCTAGCCGTCACAATTCTACCGTCCCAAACTTTGGCCTCAGTAATGTCGGCCGAGGCTGTGGTACCGGGTTCCCAATCTCGTTCTCCTGACGAAAGGGTCTGAACGTCCGCCTCCGATGAACCGCTATCACTTTGAGAACGCTCCGATGATGAGGATGACCTGTCCTGAGATGCCGCATCGTCAAGCTCGACTCTCGAACAACCAAAATCGGAATACACGTCCCTATCGCGACGCCCGAGGGTCATCACCATCCAGTCGAGCTCATGTCCCGGATCCAAGGCCACCGAGCAGGGTGGCTTTGCCAGCCCGCGTCGTACCCAAGCACGCATCACGGCCATGACAAGCGCTGCGCCGAGCTGGGCAACGGAAACCGACCAGTGTATCCCCCGGAGGCCGATAAACTGCGTAACGAAGCCCAAGAGGCTGATGATGGTGCCGGACGCCGTCTTTGCTTCCATGACACTCTGAGACCCATCGCCGTCCTCGCGTCGTCGGGATGTGGTATAGTACCTTGTCGGACTCGGAGAGTATATGGCGAACGGTCGAAAGGACTGGTCGTTGACGGTGCCCTCCTTTTGCAACCAAATGAAGCGCGCCATGGTGCCGGGAAGCTTGACTTGATAGGTCACCTCCTGGGAACCACTTTCCACAACGTGCGCACACATGAGCATGCCCGCCACTAGCATGACGGTGCCGGCAGCTAGACAGGGATACGCATACTCAGGCGCAGGCTCGCCGTCGGTAAGGAATGCTGTGCTCTGCGAGTTCGCCGCGAAGGCGCCATAGCCGAGAACCCCAAGCTGTAATGCACACCCGAGGGCTGCCACTGACCATAGTTCCACGGGGCGTCGGCGACTGTGGGCATTGAGGGAGATGTTTGGTGCACCCTTGCTTGTGTCCTGGATGACGATGATTTTGGCCCGCCTGAACTTGCTGGACGGCGTGGCGTCTTCACTTCCGTTGTTACCACCATCCCTTGAGCTGTTATTGTCGTTCCCGTTCCCGCTGTCCGTATCGCCTGCGTGCTCGTCATTTCTAGCCTGACCCTCCTCATCAGATTTCGCACGCGGCCTCTCCGTCAGCTGGCCAAGCCATTTCTTCAACGCATTAAAAATGGACACCCACCGCTTTCGTAGCCGTTTTGCAATACTCGGATCTAACCGGCGTGTTACTAGGTAGTTAGCTAAATCATGCTCGCGCAAAATACTAACAAAGCCTGCCCGCACGGGAGAAATGGGCCATGGATGACTGGACTTGCCGTAAACTTCGAGCACACCTTGGGCAACAGCGCTCTGCAGGTCGAGAACAACCATTTCCTTTCTCGCCCCGTTCGTGCTGTCGTCGCACGGAAACAAGCACATGAATGCACGAATCGGCGCCACCCCCATGACCTTCACCAGCCCATTACCGCTCCACAGCTCGCAGACCTCGTCGGAAGTAGACGACATCAGCTCGGCCTCGGGAACCGCCCTGTTCTCTCGCGCTCGTCCAACGATGGCTTTAAGCCACGTCGGACCCCCAACCCGTATGGCACTGACGACGACGGCGATGACACCGATAGGGGCCATGGCTAGCATTACGTTGTCGGCCCAGCCCATCGACTCGCTCATGAACTGCTTGGTCACTTGTTCCCCGAAAAGCGCCAGGATTCTATCAAGGGTTTGGTTGTTATTTTTTTTTCACCCATTTCTTTAGAGCAGGTTGCTAGGTAGGTAGAGATCCCGGGGACGGGGACGGGGACGTACGGTGCGAGGTCGGAGAAGAGGTTGTTGGAAAAGTCATTCCCCGCGTCTGCCGACACGCACTGCGCCAAGCACGCGAGGAGCATCAGCAGCCATGTTGCAACCATTGTCGCGGCTGAGCAATATGCAGCAGAAAGGAGGCAATGGTGCAGTAGGTCTATTGCTACAGGGGGCGACTCCAGGTGACGAAGAAAAGGAAGGGTATGGTGTTCCAAAGGTGCGGCCTCTTGGAATTTATGAGATGGTTGTGCGGGACACAGACCAAACTATTGCATGTATTAATAAGCCGTGGAGTAGACCTTAGTTGAGTCGGGTAGGTTAAGTATTTTACTAACTATTTAGTATAATTCGTGATTAGGATTAGAAGTAAATATTAATAAAAACCAAAAAGAATTGGAAAACTTGAAATATAGTACTTATAGCTACTAGTATTAATTTTGCTAAGATTTTCTAAGTAACGGCGGTTGTGATGCAGGCGATTGAAAATTGAAAAATTAGTGGGTTTTGTGTGGGAAAATCGGTCTGGGGCCAGACTCTTTTGTCAAGGGACTGCCCCATGTCCGTAGGCTCGGGCATCGCTCTGATGGGAGAGCGCCCTTCGGCTCCGAACCCGGCTCGACAACAGACCGAGCGCACATGCACAGGAGGATGGAACGCAGGAAGGTGGAGCAGGGAAGCCTGCGAGTTCCAGGATGATGACTCTGCAACGAAATCCTCTGTGTCCGGAGGGGAGGAAGAAGAAGGCGATGGACCCCGGCTCGGACAGCCCCCCGGACGAGATGATATTTGCCAGCTGACATGGTAGTTGATCACTACGAACATACTTCACTTTTCTGTGTACCTAGGTTAGCTTTGCAGACATCCCGAGTGTATACCTTACCTACCTAGGCAAGTACCGCAGCCATGATCCATCAGTACCAGAAAGTATCACACCCATCAAAGGCACCCACCTACCAACCTAATCACCTCACCTAACCTTACCCATCATAAAGAAAAAGGAAAGGAATTATTCCCCCGCAGTGGGGATAAAAACCTCCCCCCTAGCCTCCCAAGCAGCAACAGCCTCCTCCCAGCCCACCACCACCGCCGCTCCTCCTCCTCCCTTGCCCCTATCCCTATCCCTATCCCTAAACCGCGCCTCGACCTCCCGCTCGATCTCCGCGACCGATTGCGTCTCCCTGCTATAAGTCGAATGGGCGCCGCTGAGGAGAGCGACACGAAACCCGGCGTCGAGCGCGCCCTTGCAGGATTCCTTGACGCAGTACTCGCTCATGATGCCGAGCGCGATGATGTCTTTTATCCCTTGGGACTTGAGGTTGGAGGCTAGGTTTGGGTTTGAGGTGAAGACGTTGTCTAACATGGTAATTTTGGTAAGTTTGGTAAGTTTGGTGTCTTTGTGATATAGGTATGTAGCTTGAACGGACTGTGTTACAAGGCAGGTAGGTAGGTAGAAATGGGAAATAAATATATGGGTACAATACCATGCATCTTCTGAACCAGCACCTCCCCCGCGACGCCCTCTCGCGGCTCAAATACCAACTTCCATAGCTCCGAGCCTCGATTCAGCGGTCCGTCCTCGGGCGGCTCCTCGTGCTGGATGAAGACGATTAGCAGAGGAGGAGTGGCGGTGGTGGTGGTGTGAGTCGCGTCAAGGATCTGACGCGCCGTCTCGAGAATCTTGGAGCCGGCTTTTCGGATGCGGGCTGCGGTTGGGATCTCGTGCTCCGGATCGTCGGCTACGCCTTTTTGGATGTCTATTATGAAGATGGCTGTGGGTTTTGGTAGTGGTGTTGATGTCATTGTGATGGGAGGATGTGTTGATAGTACATGTAGCTTAAGGTCAAGGTACTTGGGACGGTAGCGCGTGGTAGAATGGGGGTTAGAAGTTTGGTTTTGGGTGGTGGGTGGTGGGTGGTGGAGTTATGTGGAGGGGAAACGAATCGTTCCTGCGATGGGAGCTGATTTGTCCGTCTTATTTCCCGGGTTCGGGAGCTTCGAGGTCGCCAGCTGTCCCATCGGGTAGGCGGCACACTTTCTCTCGCCTTAGGTAATTCAGGTGCAAGTACCAACCTAGGTATGCTCGCCCTGGGAAAGGCTCGAAGCAAGGCAAACCACCGTGCGGCTCGACATCCCCCTTCTTGAGAGAATGGTAACCGATTGAGGATAACCGACACCAGCCAGTCAGGGGTTTCTTTTCTTTTCTTCCGAATCTTGGACTCGGCCACCACCCACAATTGATAGAGGCCTTTGATCTGCTTTGTACACTGTGCGTGCCAATAGAGGTATGGAAGGACTACAGAGTCGGCCGCATGGTGAGCAAGAATGAAAAGAACGAGAATAAGGAGCCGGAACATCCGGAATGCGAAGCGAACGAAATAACCCAGCCTCGGCCGCCCAAGTCTCTCCCCCCCTCCAATAGAATGACAAATCGACAGGACGGCCGAATTTCCCTGGCGCCTCCAGCAGGTCGGGTGACTACAGCGACTACCTACATCATCATCCCATTCTTGTTTGGATGATATATTAATGGCCTGAGGTCCCCTTAGTCTGTTTCCCACCTTCCAACCGCAAGCCGCGACGAGGGAATCCTATCTTTGTGAAACTCCTCTATCTTGAACTCTACCCTCCAGAACGGGCGCTGGCAAACGTAATCGTCCGTCGCCAATGCGTGGCTAAAAGAAATTAGGAACACATAATCCGCGCCTGGGGAATCAACTACAATTCCACACGCCTTTGGAATTCCGTGCCGATTCAAGCGACTCTTTGTCCAGGCCTCACCGTCATCATCAAGCGACTGGAGGTCGTATTCAAGTTCTTTCAGAGCGTCCGGGTCGCACTTTTTGGTATGCACCAGGCCGAATTCTAACTTACGTGAGTCTAGCGAGGACCAACCAAATGCGAAGAACAGAAACGAGCAGGTCTGAGGGGTGGTGGTACGAGCGAATCTCAGGTTGCATGTAACACCCAGAATGGCGGATCGGCCCTCGGCAGGATTGAGGGAGAAGAACACGTGGTCCTCGCGGTCGAAACAGCCAAGAGGCCATGCCTGGTTGAAAGTGGCCCACCGTGAACTCTTGGTTTGGAGGACGGTCGTTCCCATTCGCAGCAGGTTTGAGCTACTTGTGGACATATTTGGCGGAAGCCCGGACGGAGCACAGGCTTCTTTCAGATCGGTAATGAGATATCTCATCCCAGCGGAAGACATGCCGGGGTAGTCCGTGGACCAACCGACGTTCTGGTCCAGACCATCATGACCAATCCAGTCTAACGCATTCGCTCTGACGAACTGGTCCCGGCCGCACTTTTTCAGGAGAATCGCCAGATTTCTTTTGACCTCGTCATCTCCATGCACATAGCAGTCGAGTACCAGCAAATATCGAAATGATTTTGCCCTCGTGGCAACGTCCGTGACTTCCACGTGGTTGGCTGTCACCTTAATCCCATGGTGGGTGACCGTAAATTCCTTAGGCCCCCCCCTGTTCCACAACCTGACGATACGGCCGCAGCCGGCAAAGAAGCTCGGCGAGCTAGCCAACACGCCACTGACTGCGGTTTCCTGGCTGGAGCGCAATGTGGGGGCTAGCGACGTGGGCAACCTCCAGGCAAAGATGGTCAGGTCTGGCGTGCTTTGGATAATATGTTCTTGCAGCCGACGGAACGCCTTCTCCTCTTCGCCGTAGAGAAGGGGCATGTTGACGTTGAAGATGCCAAGCAGGCAATAGGCCGTATCTTCAATACGAGTTGTCTCTCGCGTCGCAGCCCAGCTCATCCTCTCGGCCACGCAAACCGACGACAGATCGACTCTTCGGGCGAGCACGCGCCCATCGATGCGCGTAATTCAAGCCAGCTCGGTGATCATGCCGGACCTATCCCCGCAATGGCGCCACGAGCTATCAAAGAATTGCACGCGGCATGGTGCGATAAGTTCCTGCAGGGTCCATCCGCGTGTAAACCATCTACAGTGGTCCAGTTCGCGCACCGTTCCCTAGTACAGGTCGGAGAGGAAGACGTAACAGATTTCGGCTCGCTGGTACCACCGGAACATGGAGTTGATCGCTTCGGTGAGTTCAGCGCTGCTGGACTTGTCGATACAACAGGTGTCGACCCAGGCGTATGCAAGTCCCTGGTGGGAAGCCAGTTTGCAGGTCATGTCGATCTTGGACCATCCCTTCTTCTCCCGGAAACGCGGGTTGCCGGTAACGTCTGCGAACGAGACCTCTTCCTCTTCCCAAGTGTGGGAGAGAATCGCATACTTGGGGATGTTGCGGCCAATGAATTCCTCAAATGCGTAGGTGTTGGTGTTGATGAGTCTCATTGTGGAGATCAATCACTCCCCAGGCTCGATGAGAAAATGAGGTGAGGAAGACGAGGTTGAAGTTGCCGACCGATGTGAGCTGTGCTGCTGCGGGGGAAAAGACTTTCTGCCCAATAGGACCTCGTGTCACTCACCAAGGGGGCACACCCCCCACCTTCCGGTCTCACCTCACCCACCCTCCACTCATCATCACCGCATCGCGACTTCCGCAGAACAGATCAAAGTCCACCCGATGAATTGCTGCCGACATGGCCGATCCACTGAGCACCGCCGCGAGCATTTTCGCCGTGCTCGGCACGTGCGGGAAGATCATCCGCTACATTCGCGAAGTCAAACACGGGCCCGGAGAACGAACGCGTCTGCTGGCAGAGATGCTCTCCATCAGGGGCATCCTGGAGCCTCTCATGCTGACGATAAAGTCCGCTGAGGAGGATAGCGAGTCCTGGTCGGCCACCATTCGATCGCTGAACCTGCCGGGTGGGGCGCTCCATCTCCTTCACACCACACTCGCTTCTCTCCACGACGACCTCGCGCGAGCCTCAAGCACGAAGAGTGCGAGGTCATTGACGAAAGCCGCTCTCTGGCCCTTTACGAAGCTCGACGTTGAGGAGCGGCTGAGGGCTATCGATAGGCACAAACTGCTCCTCACCCTCGCCCTCGACAACGATCACGTTGCCCTGTCACGCGAGATCCAGCAAGACACTCGCGCCATTCGTGACGGCGTCGCTGCCCTCAGGTTCCATGTCAGCGCATTGCGCACGGGGCTGCAACAGCGGGAAGAAGACCAGCAACGCACAACAATTCTCAACTGGCTGACCGATGTGGACTACGTCACCCAGCAGCATGACTTTTTCAGCCGCCGGCAGGATGGTACCGGCCAGTGGTTCATCGAATCAGAGGTTTTCAAAACTTGGATCACCACTCCGCGGCAGACGCTCTTCTGTTCCGGCATCCCAGGCGCAGGAAAAACTATCCTCACATCGATCGCTGTCAACCATCTCGCTTCTCTCGGAGAGAACCAGGACATTGGCCTGGCTTACATCTATTGCAACTTCCGCCGGCAACACAGCGAAAACCTCAGCAGTCTTCTGTTGAGCTTGCTGAAGCAGTTGTCAGAAGGCCGCCGCTCCATTCCAGACGCTGTGAACGCGCTGTATGACAAACACGCTGTGACGCGAACACGACCAGCCGCTGACGACGTCTCGGCTGCCCTCATCTCTGTGGCGGCCTCGTATGCGCGGGTCTATATTCTAGTCGACGCGCTTGACGAATGTCAGAGTCGAGGTGGCTGTCGGTCGGAACTGCTTAGGAGACTCTTCGCCGCGCAATCGCATTCCAGCATAAACATCTTTGCCACGTCGAGACCCATCCCAGAAATCTCCGCGGCCTTCCAAGACGCGGTATCTGTAGAGATACGTGCTACTCCATCCGACG
>Ga0247769_1000500_pt1 | contig 10477 bp, 10 predicted proteins | sample UWRJL166409R6_FD_179942 | JGI IMG/M metagenome (GOLD analysis project Ga0247769, IMG submission 179942) | Plant litter microbial communities from Arlington Agricultural Research Station in Wisconsin, United States - UWRJ-L166-409R-6 | ecosystem: Environmental > Terrestrial > Plant litter >... | reverse complement strand
CCAATGGACACGCGCAAGTTGGCAAAGTTGACCCCGAGAAGGTCCGCCAAGGCGACAAACGGACACACGCCAGTCGCCTCGGAGCCACTGACAAATATCGCCGTGGCCCCCGAAAAGTCGCCAAACGGCCATCTCTCGCCGCCGGTACCGGGGACTTACGGTGGCTGGAGCTGGAGGGATTTCAGTCGAAGTCCGAGTCCGCTGGGCCTGATTCCGATTCATCGGCACTGGCGGACATTTGTCCACAAACACGAGGTGCCGCGGAAGGCACTCCACGTGTCCATCGGCTTCTTTGTCATTTGGCTCTATCTATCGGGTACGCAGACGCGCTCTGTGTGCCCTTATCTGATGGCAGCATTGGTTCCAATCGCCGCGGTGGATGTGTTACGCCACCATTACGCCCCATTCAATCGATTCTACGTCAAGGTTCTGGGTGCCTTGATGCGTGAGAGCGAGTTCAGCGGCTACAATGGCGTGATATTTTACCTTCTGGGGGCCTGGATTGTTCTGTTTTACTTCCCCAAGGACGTCGGCGTCATGGGCACGTTGCTTCTCAGTTGGTGTGACACCGCCGCAAGCACATTTGGGAGACTGTATGGGCGCTACACCCCCAGGATTCGCCGCGGCAAGTCCCTCGCCGGTTCCCTGGCCGCGTTCCTCGTTGGAGTCGGCACGGCGGCGTGGTTTTGGGGCTGGTTGGCTCCGACACGGGGTCCATTCCCCGGCGACGAACATTTTATGTTTACTGGCTCGCTCCACCTTCCTCAGAGGCTCGCCGAGGCTGTTGGACTGACCGCAGCTGAGGCTACCGTCTCGGGCGGTATCGCCCTCGGTATTATGAGTGTCTGGTCTGGATTCGTGGCGGCCGCCAGCGAAGTTGTTGATCTTTTTGGATGGGATGACAATTTGACGATTCCCGTTCTCAGCGGATTGGGTATGTGGGGTTTCCTCAAGGTCTTTGGCTAGACTGGAGAGTTTGCAATGAATGGTCTTCAACATGACCGTGCCAACATGGCCGATGGTGATGATCATGGATGGTTGCGGTGCTTTGTGTATTATCGATGCATAATTTGGCGTTAGGACAGGGTCATTGCCCGGGGTCTGCTTTTGTGTCTAGTTTGTTGGAAAACAGAACGTCTCTTCTTCCCTATGATACACAGTCGCCTCACAATCAGGCGCTGGATCTCCGCCTAGTCTACAATGTTCTTGCGTCTATGCCACTTGGCACCGCTGAATGACCAAAGAGTCCGTTATAGAAGCATGAAATTGAATGGCGGGGAGGCTAGGGGCAGCTTGTATGAACACGCTGAAAGTGGCCGGGAGAGAGAGAGGTAGTCAATGACATGAAATTCCTCAAGCACCTGCTCCCCGCCCCGACCTGGCCGCTCCCTGTCAACGGGGCAAGCCATTGGAATGCTTTGCTAGTGTCACTTCGCTAGTGTCACCTACCCCACGCAGTCAAGTGTGTGTAACCCCTCAGAGGGCAGGCGACAACAACAGGCCGGGAAAAATTCCCTCGCAGGCGGGTCTGCCGCCTTTAGCTATGCGATCTGCACTTCCAGGTTCGTAGTCAGGTCAGATAGAAGCCGGCGCCTCGTAAGGAAAACGGAGATGGGTCCGGTCGACGGTGGCTCGGACGTCCCGCACCTGTCACGGGCTGAAGCAGGGTGACAGGGGGAATACTTTTGTCGGAGAGGCGCGATGTCTTGCATCTCGGCTCCAAGCAGCCCGGGGTAGTGTTCATGGGGAAAAAGAAGTCTTCGAGAAGGGCAAGGAGGGGGGATGCTCCAAATACTCACCCCGGTTGTGCCTTCCCTCCCCTACCTATCTAGCTAACAAAGCCCCGTAAAACCCCACCCACCCCTGCCTATCCGTATCGACCTTGAACAAAAAGTCTCGTCATTTCTGTTTTTGCTCCTGGAAGCCGACGTTCTGCTGTCCAATTCCATGCTTCACGCCAGCAATCAATCTATTATTGCCGACTCGAAAACAGGATCCGTGGTTGCTGGCGACACAACAGACCGAACGATTCGCCTCATGCCTCTATGAGACGCCTACCTGCGACTCCGGTGCGGATCACCTGTCGTCTCCCGGGAGTGCAGCGGAAGGAGACGCCATGCATGCCCCCTCCCAAGTAAGGAAAAGAAAAAAAAAAAGTCGGCCAGATGCCCGCTATTTCGTCCTCAGCGCTGAATATCGCATCAGCCCGGCTCAGACCACGATCAGCGGAGCCAAATGAAGCCGGCCACCAGGTACTTATGGTCATAGGTATCTGTCTCTTGTTGTACATTTCTGTACATGTTTCTACTCCCCTTTCCTTGGGCTGCTTGAGCCAACGCCCATGGCACACAAGGTTCTCCAGTGTCCCTCGGGGCGGAGGGGGAATCTGTATGTTCATGTACGTCTCCCCCATGGACCTCTCAGAGGGCGCCATTGAGGCCCGGCTGTGGCGTCTCCATCCTATAGAATCGTGCCCAGTCATCAGTCGGCAGCCCAAGTCTGGTTTGACTGCATCTCCTAATTCCGCCTTAGCCCTGATGTTACATTTCGCCGTACCCACACATCGTTCCTGTCGGGCCCGTTCTTTCTCGAAACGCCATCATGGAGGGGGAAACGCTGCAGCGAGTGCTCTGGACATGCAGCATGGTTTTGATGCGTTGTCTCTTCGAGCTGGCCCGAGCCTGCATCGCCCTCGTTTGCGCATCCACGGGCCATCACTCTCCATTGAGATGTCCACTTCTCTCCCCGTCCTTCCCTAGGCTGCCCCCCTCCCCCTCGCCCAGCCGTCTTGAGGGTCGGGGACCGGCTCTCCTCCATACCTATCTCCCTCTTCTCTGCCGGCCGGCTCTGACGCAATGTCCCCAGCTCCCATTGGGGTGTTCGCTGTGTTGGCGTGGAGGGCAGTCTATGGCCGCCTGGTCCTTGTCAGCCATGCAGAGGAGGGGAGTCAAGCTAGTTCGGATACTGACTGGATCCAGTTCATCGGCTCTTTCCATCAGTGGTCAATGGCCAGGCGATAGCCTGCCCGCGAACTATCGCGCTCTTGTTGGCTGGACGAGATCGGCGGCCTCTCCTGTTACGCATGCTTTGCAAGTCATGCCCCTTCCCCGCCTTCTCCCACCGCCCGCTCCTCGCAGTCATCGAGATGGGGGTAAACATCGTCGCGGTGCGGGCATTGTGGACATGCGGTGTGCGGGTGGTCCACTGTTTGAGCCCGTCTAGGAGAGGAGGCCCGGCCCAGGACTGGTCTCGCTACATCCACACGCAGAGCAAGCTGAGAAACACGCACGGCTCGTCTTCGAGACGACGGGCAGACCGGAACATCTAGGCGGCCTACCACGCGGGGTGTGGTGCCGTTGGACACCCCGGCAAGCCTCTTTGATCTGGAATGTTTGCAGTCATCCCTTATGAGGTACATGAACATGAGACTGCCGTACATGCCGCCACCGCTTCTCAAGGCGGCTTACCGAAGCGGCCAAGGCACCAGCCAGCTCGAACACCCCGTTCTGCACGAGTGGCCGGGTGGCCAGATTAATTCATCCTCCTTCCGATTTTTACGAGCCCCTTCTCTCTGACAGCTGCCACGGTCGGGGTATTTTGACACCTACCTGTCTGTAGGTTGTCTCGAAGCTAGGATGGCAGGCGAAATTCCCCCAGCGTCTCACCTTCGCACTTCTCTGACTGGACCATCGGCAGCCGGCTCCCGACGGTTGTGGCCGACATGACTCCTCAGTTCATGCCCTGATGTATGCTCTTCTGCAGAGCCTTGCAGGGCAGTAGCCCTCTTCAAGGAAAGCTCGCAAACACGGATCAGACACAACTGTGGTCCAGGACTGCTTTCCCCACGCCGGCAGAGAACCGAATTCCGACGAATGAGGTGGCTAAAGGATCTCCCAAGGTGTTCTTCGGCCAATAAGGCAGACGAATTCCGGGCTCTTCAGTTTCTCCAGCTCCCAAGTCCCAACGGTCTTGCAACGAGTGAGTGCAACCTGTGGAAGCGCACAGGCCAGTGGTGTGTGGATGAGGGTTCCCCAAAAAAATAAATTTCGGTCACTCAGGCATTTTGAACAACACACTGCCCGACTAGATGCATCACTGCCTAACCCGGCTTTTACAACGCTTGTTTGACTTCCGCGTTTTTCCTATCCGAGCCAACGAGATCGCACGTATGGGCAAGCAGATCCCAACGCCGCTTTTGCCATCTGCTTAGCGTCAGCGTGCGCGCTTGCTCATCGTCACCGACACACACCCCTCAAGGTTCGAGGTTCCGGTACTCCGCCCAGCCGTCCACTGAGCTGCTTCTTGTTCCGACTCGCCTTCTTCGTGCGATAGTTGTGCAGCGTATGGCTCTTCGCTTGCTGCCATCCAGCAGCCCGTTGCACATCTGATGACCGCCAGAAATTGTGACGAGTCTTGGATGCCGGTTTCTCACTTCCACCGTTGGCCGGCCTGTCACACGCCGTTTTCCAACCCATGTCCATCCCGCCGTTCGTCGACCTGAGGTAGCCTCGAGAGTCTCTGGTCACCACCCCCTGCTCGTGCCTCCGTCGTCCCTTCGGTCTCCATTCCCCAGCCGTCCGTTACATCCACCCCTCCCCCGTCCCTCCATTCTAGACCTTGCCCGTTGAGCCTCCAGTCCCTATCGGCGGTGGCCGCGTCCTTCCTTTTTGCCTCTTTGTATCTGAACTTCGTGAACCCCCGCCGCCTACACACGGGAATCCCAAGCTCCAGCCGGATTCCTTGCCCCTGTTGCCCCTCCACCAGGCCAATGTCCACCAATGCCAACTGTGATAGTTGCCCTCGGCATATGCATCTTTTCTTTCAGTCCTTTCTCTGATCAATCGAAACTGGCACGCAAACCAATCCGAGCCTTGCTTGCTTGGTCAATCCCTCCAGGGATCACCCCATCGGCCGTGGCATACGACCTTCTCGTTGGTCTATCCCCGCGGCGGGAGGCGGGTGAGAGGCCTGCCTGCCTCCTGGACACCGTCATCTCCATCCTCATCCTATCTCTTCCCGGTCTCGAGCGGGGTTGAGGAGAATCTCGACGAATAGAGTCGTCATGGCTTATCCTCCTCGAGCTCCCGAGATCGGAAGGTCATCGGCTTGGAGTCTTTGGAAAAGTATAAAAGGGGTCGTCCTTGACGGACTTGCTCTGTTCTCTTCTCTTCCTTTTCTCATCACTTTTCTCTCCTCCTCGAGCAGCAAGAACAGACACCATACATCCAACCACTTTCGGCTCAAGAAGACTTGACCATCTGCCCAAGTTCACCTTCTACTATCTTGCCTTGGCCACACCCTGGTCTGCCACAGACACACACACACACACACACCTACCTACCTTGGACAAGCACGCCACCACACCTTGACAATGTCTTCCCCCTACTCGTCTCAGTACTACAGTGCTTCTGATGCTCTCCCCATTCCTTCCGGCAAGGGGCAGTACCAGTACCAGTACCAATATCCCTCCTACTACACCAGCGCCGAGAGCAACTACTCGGTATCTCCACCCGAGGATCTGGATGCTTCCGTCAGCTCGGCTTCTGGCCTGGCATCGTATGGAAATTCCAGCTACTCGGTGACGGCTAGCTATGCTAGCAGCAGCCAGGGAGAGTATGACAGTGCTGTCTCTGCGAGCGGCATCGATCTCAATGAGTACATGCAAGATCGATTTGCCGAAACTTTCAACCCGCTTCCGCTTGACAAGTGCACAGTGAAGCAGGCACAAGCGTGAGTAGCCTCTCTTCTGGCAGGCCCCTTTCTCGCATTTGCGAACATGGCGAGATGTGTTCGCACCTCTCGCTGGTGTGAATCGCACGGGGAATGGAAACTGTACGTCTGAGCGTTTTACTGACGGAAATCTCCAGATCTGGCCACCTAAACGCGAAACACCGCGAGCTGCTCGAGCTGCAGGCGAAAGCCCAAGCTCGTCTCGCCAAGTCGCGCGCACGATTCGCACAGGGGCTGGAAGACGCCCGCGAAGTGCGCAACGACCTGGAGTGGACTCAGAAGAAAGTGACGTAAGTGCTTCCGCGAGTCTCTGCGGCTCCATCCTGGCTGCGCTGGTGCCTTGGTTTTGCGGTTTTGCGAATCAGAGCTACCGGGAGCCTTGATTTAGCGGCTAGAGAGGACACGAGAGTGGCTGACAGTTTTTGGGCGAAATCCAGATCTCTGAAGTCCAAAGCTTCCAAGAAGCACTCCAAGGAGTACAGCAAAGCGCGGGCGAGGTACCCGTCTCCGGATGACTCCTACTGATTCAACGCGCCATCGCTCTGAGGAGCAACTGGGGCTGTTTCTCTCGAGCTGCCATATCTTTTTCCCTGTGATTTTTTGGAGTCTTGTTTGCTGTTTGCTTTGGTTGGAATACTCGAGCGGTTTTGCATACGCAGTACATATGCCTGTTTCTCGTTTCCTTTGCGTGTGCGCAAAACACGAAAATAAGGGGGGAGACGGCTGGTATAGAGCCTCGGAGACGAGGTGACGTCGAGACGAGGCGCGGCAAAAAATAGCCGCGCATTTTCCCTGGCTGGTTTATCCCAGTTGACGGGGATCTGGATCTTGCAGCGGGCGGCGGTTTTTCGATCTCACACCCCCTCCCACACAGCAGCGGCACCTATTTTTTTTTTTACGATGCGCGGGGCGGCTGTTTCACGACGTTATGACTTATGATTGGACGATGCGGCACGATCTGGGAGTGCCGGCGTTTGCTAAAAGTACAGGTACACCACTCTTTTTCCTGCACATCTGGTGCCCGGAAGACGTCAGGGCAAGCGCCAGGGCTGCAGTAGTCTGCGGCCGCGTGGGGAGCTAGCTTCATTTTGCCCGCGTGTGCCTATGGGGATGGGGGGTCCGAAGGCAGGCACCGGGTTTATTTCTCCCTCCCGGTTGGTCCCGCGGGCATGGGGAGGGAAACGGTACCAAGGGAGCGGGCCCCAGAAGAGCAGCGGCAGCCGCATGATGTACTACTTGGAGGGTGTCACACGGGGCTCGTTCGGGGTTGAGCAGGGCGAGCTTTTCCATTTCGGGGATCTGGGGACCTGGGACCGAGCCAGCATTGGGGAGGGGGGGTCCATGTTGCCTCTTGTGGTAAGGAGGACGGATTACGGAGATCACAGGGTCTTTGGATGAGGGGGAGGGGGGTGGTGATAGCCAGTGACCTTGGGACCTGACCAGACTGCTTGTAAGGAGTAACGGCGTGATCTCATTGGGTCGGCTCCATAGTATGCTCGTAGGGCGTTTGTTTATTCCGTAGTAATAGCGAGGCGAAGACTTGATCTCTTGAACCGCATCACGCCCCTTGGCCCCGAGACCGCCCAGCACAGTGTCCCATCCCCATGTATCCCACTCCTCTGCGCCGCCCCGCTCGAGTGCCGGGTGTCATCTCCCTCCCGAGCCTTGTCACATCATGTGATAGGTGGTGATGCCCAACCTGCAGTCGCAAAGCACGGCCGCATCTCTTTTTTCCCCTGACGGGTCACGTGACCGTCCCTGGTCGAGAATTGGCCCCCAACAATTCGACGACGGATTGGGTTGTGATGTGTCTGCCCCCAAGACCAATGAGGGGCGCATGAGTCCAATACATGGTGCCACCTAAGCAAACATTGCTTTTTCCCCCCCTCGTCGCCTCGCGTCATGCGCGGGTTGAACGGAGGCAGAGTAAACATTTGGTTCGGCAGGCAGGTAGGTGTACCTGAGTCCCTCGACGGTTTAAAACGGACGGGGGTTCCTTTGCTGGTGGTGGTGCGACGATTCCGCGGTGGCAATCCAGGATCCGACCGGCTCCAGACCACGCGCCTTCTCCAGACGCTCCCAGGGGTTCTCGTTGCTGCTCCGGTCGTAGTAGTCCGTCCACCATTGCCTCGACCTGTCGGGGACGGGATCCATCAGGTCGTCAAATGGTCCGCTGCCGCCGCTGTGGATCGTACGTCGGCTGAACTTGCGAGCCATTGCCTCGGGGATATGGATGGGCGGTTCTTCGCCGAACCAGATGACCGTCTTGTCGTCTGGGTCGAGGTGCCATCCTTCCGGGAGGACGCGCTCGGGGTATTTGGCTTCTACCGCTGCTTGGACAACTTCAAAGGGCGTATCGACGTGGAAGCGTAGGCGGTCGTCGTTGGGATCCGGGTTGGATGAGGACACGGAGATGTCGTCGTCCTCTTCATCCCGGTCGGAGTCGGAGAGGTCGAGCTCGTCGGCGTTGGGTTTTGCAGAGGTTGGCTGCTGCACCTTTGCCTTTCCCTTTTCTTTTCTCTTCCCTTGCTTGGACGAGGTGCCATTCTTGCCCCCCGCCGCACCGCCCGCGCCGCGGGAATGCAGCGGGAGGCTATTTGCGCCGGAAGAGACCGGGACCGGGGGCTTTGGTGGGAGGCCCGCTGGACGGGTGCCAGCCCCGCCGGCGACCACAGCGTCGTCCACGTGGGAGTTGAAGCGCCGCTTCTTGGACGGGCGGTTTTGGTCCTGGGTGCCAAAGGAAGCGAAGCCCATAAATTGGGCCATGGCCTGGCTGTCGACATCCTCATCTTCGGCAGCAGCAGCCTCGTTTATGATGGGGCTGGACATGGTGCCTGATGGATGGCGACCCTCAACCGACAACAAAATTCAGAATCCCAACGAAAACTGCAGGCGCACTTGCCGCCTCTGCAGTCAGTGACTTTTCTCCTTCAGGGGAATCCCAGAATCTGTTGATATATATATTAGACGTGCGAGATAGAGACACGACAGCCGTGGATCCCGGAGGGAGAAGGTCTTGTCGAAGATTTTATATGTTATCAAATTTTTTGGTTCAAAGTTTGAAGGTTGGACGTTGGATTTGTCTAGGCCGGGTTTGCAGGGGGGGAGCCTAGTGAAGAGAGGCGGCTCATCCGCCCCCCGGCTTCTCGCTTAGGTCCAAGTCCACAGTTTGTAGCCGCACGCTAACACCTGTAACCCCGGATTCTGGTGGGCTCGTCACATCTCAGATTTTCTCGAAATGGGCAGCCCGGGCGTGGTGGTGGCATCCCGGCATATCGTTCGCTCGTCATTTATTCAATCAAAGAAGAAGGGAGGTACCGAACGGGGTGTAACCCGAGGAATTCGTCATGTGATATTTTAGGAGTCTCTTTGTAACTAATTACCTATTTTCGAGGGAAAAAAAATATTGCAGCATTCAAATTGATGGACAAGCACTGCTGCTGCCCTGACCTTGCTGCTTGGGGCCGAAACATGAGACGACGCACCGGGACGGCTTGGATGCAGGGAGGGCTCATGCAAACTCGGCGCTTGAAACGACCAGCTCCCCTCAGGTAACCAGCACCTTCCTTAGCTCTCGACGCAACGTATTAAATTACCAACTCCTGCTCCTCGGGTAAGGTAGTCTTCCTAAATCCTCGACATATCACCATCCATCTCCTCTCAGGTCAGAGAAAGCCAAAAAAACAAAACAAAGATGACATCCACAACTCCCCCACCACCATCAGAGCCAGGAGCAGGAATCCAAGTCACCCTCCGCTCGCCATCCAAATACATTTCCTCCTCCACCAACACCACCACCACATCAACATCAACGACAAAATTCACACCACCAGCTCTAGAATGGCTCCATCGCACCTGGACGGTCTCGCACTCGACGCTGAAAATGTGGCGCTCCGCCCAGAACGTCCGCATCACCTACTCCCCGCTGCCGCCATCTTCGTCCAAGACCACCACCCCGCCGCGTGAGCGGATAGACGACAAGGTAGAGTACGAGAGCCTCGGCGGCGACGGCAAAGGCGGCTCCGTCAAGAGCGTGTCGGGCGTCGACACGGCCGAGACGGCCGGGGACGGGAGCGTCTGGATGTGGCGCGGGAAGCGGTGGTTGGCGCTCCTGTCGAGCCACTGGGAGCTGCTGGGGTGGGGGGAGCGGACGCTGGCGGACGGGAGCACGGAGCGGTGGATGGTTTCGTGGTTTGCGGCCACTACTTTCACTAAGGAGGGGCTGGATATCCTGAGCGATCGGAGGGAAGGACCGAGCGAGGAGACGGCCGAGGCGGTGTTGGCGGCCCTCAAGGCGCTCGAGGCGCGGCCCGTCGCCGAGTTGGTCGCAAAGGAGATGCTGCCTGTTGCGATCAATCTGCCCTGGAAGGAGAGCTGATGATGGCGAGTCGCATAGGGGTTACGTATGGAGATAATGAAGGAATGGCAATGGGGTATCTAATTTCATTTCTTGCGCTGTCCCAATAGATCTGGAAATCATCGCGCATCGATACTAGGGCGGTGCTGTCGCTTCTGCCTCTGTCTATCATTCTCTGCGTCCCTCGACATTTCACGCCTGTCACCATCCTGGTGTCTACTTCGGTCGTGGCGAGATCGGTCATGATGGGATCCATCTCGCTTGGTCGAATGGGAGTGATGGTGCCTCTCATGTCTCAACTCATGACGGTCCCTGCCATCCTCCCGCCGCCGTCGGTGTTTCTCTCTTCGTCGTTCCTCCCTTTTAAAGGCCCTGAGCTCCCTCTCCCGC